>Ga0126329_10000005_pt1 | contig 176421 bp, 174 predicted proteins | sample InaspJWI85metaG_FD_104915 | JGI IMG/M metagenome (GOLD analysis project Ga0126329, IMG submission 104915) | Marine gutless worms symbiont microbial communities from Oahu, Hawaii - Inanidrilus sp. 2 OAHU.JWI-85 metaG | ecosystem: Host-associated > Annelida > Digestive system > Unclassified...
ACGGTGGGACACAGCCAAGCATCTGCGCCTGTTTTGGTAATCATTAGGTTCGATGTGCTAATTGAGCCGGAAAACTGGGGTTTTGCAGCGCCATAGCTAAGTTGGAGATTGAATGTGGGACCGGAGATGGCGCCGCCAAAACTGACGCTGCCGCCGCTGAACTCAAAGGCGGAATCTCCCCTAAGAGTAATAGCGCCTCGGAATTCCGTGTCGCCACTCGAGCGAATAGTTCCATTTAATTCAATATCTCCTGCAATCGAGATATCATTTTCTTGGATATCGAGAGTTCCATGTAGGTCCAGATTGTTTATCTCAAAGGCGCTAGAGGTGTGAGAAACAGTAACCGAGGCGCCTCCCTCTATCGTGGCGTTATCCCCGGTTCTCGGAAAATCAGTTCCGCCGGTCCAATTGCCAGGCTTTCTCCAGTCATTATCGACATTCCCAGTCCATTCGTAGTTCTCGCCGCTCTGAGCCCGAAGTTGCGCTGGGGCCAGGGCCAGCACGAGGACAGGGATAATGACCAGGTTCTTGTGCATCGCAGCCCCCTATTTCAATTCCAGTATATCACATTTTTACCAAGTTCAATGCTACTCGGCTTAGCTAGATTCACGCTGGCGCCGCAAAGAACCTAGTTCCAGTAGCGCGTTGCCAGTGCGTCGGAACCGATAACGGCAACTCGCATCCTGGAATCGAAGTAGGTTTCGAGCTTGAGCTGCACGCAGGCTGATTGATCTTGCAACTTTGATATTGAAGACGCTGTACAGTGCTTTATACACTAGCAGTGAAAGTAGGGAGCTCACAATGGCTGGGGCTCAGTTAACCAATCAAATGAGACAAAATGAGGTTCCGGATGACTTCTGGGCTCGTCCTTATAGTTGAAGATGAAGAAGACTTGACAAGCACTCTCGAATACAATCTACAGCGCGAAGGATTACAAACCCGGCGCGCTCTCACGGGCCAGGATGCGCTCTCATTGGCTGTTCAAAATCCAATTCCCGATCTTATTATCCTTGATTTGATGCTCCCCGATATCTCCGGTATGGAGGTTTGCCGGAAACTGCGGCAGGAAGAATCCACTCGCAATGTGTCGATTCTAATGCTAACGGCAAGGACGGAAGAGATAGACAGAGTTGTGGGTTTCGAACTTGGCGCCGATGATTACGTGGTTAAGCCGTTTAGTGTGCGAGAACTCATACTGCGGGTGAAGGCGATACTTCGCCGGTCGCATCCGGAGAATAAAACCTCCGAACAGCATGTCTTTGGCTGTCTCCGCTTGGATGTGCCGGCCCACCGTCTATGGGTTGACAATCAGGAGGTACGTATCACCGCCCTCGAGTTCAATTTGCTCAAAACCCTGGTGCTTCGAAGAGGACGGGTGCAAACTAGGAATGCTCTGCTCACGGATGCCTGGAGCTTCCAGGCGAGCATTGGCGCCCGTACTGTGGACACCCACATAAAACGGCTGCGCAAGAAACTGGGCCGGGCAGGCAATTATATTGAAACCATACGGGGAGTAGGTTATCGCTTTGTTACTGAACCCGATGGAAATGAGTAATTGAAGCTGGGTTTTCGTAGTACCGTTCTTCTCATTGCCCTTATCCTGGCGCTTGCCGTATTTAGCGCCGTACTTCTGAAATCCGAACTCCGTCTACAGCTTGAGTCGGGAGTCGAATCGGAACTGCTGCGCAATGCCAAGGCAGCGCGAGAGCTGATACTGGCTTCTTCCGGGGAAAATTCTTTGCCGGAAACCCTGGCGGATAGGCTCGGGGAGATAATCTCGGCCCGCGTAACTGTGATAGCCGCCGACGGCAGAGTCCTTGGTGATTCGGAGCTATCAGCCAAGCAAATCAGTGAGGCGGATAATCGCGGATATCTTCCAGAAGTATTGGAGGCGCTTTCCGAGGGCCAAGGCCGCTCCAAACGTTATAGCGCAACCTTGAGAACCGAGATTCTTTACGTGGCGGTTCCATTTCGGCATGAAAACTACCAGGGGGTCGTTCGTATAGCCAAGCCGCTTCATGAGGTAAGCCTCGCCCTAAAAAGGCTTCAACTGCCGCTCTTTCTTGCCGCCGTCCTGGGAGTAGGAACCGCCATTCTAATTAGCATCTACATGTCCCATTTCATGTCGGGTCGGCTTCGGAACCTGGTAGAGAACGCCAGGATGCTCGCCGAAGGACGAGCAGTAGGACAAGGCCGCGGCATGATTGCAATTCCCTCGAAGGGAGAACTAGGTAGACTGGCCGGATCCATCAATCGAATGGCCCTGGAACTTGAACGGCTCATGTCCACTCTGGCCTGGGAGCGCGATCGCTTCGAGGCAGTTCTTGAGGGCATGTCGGAGGGAGTACTGGCTCTTGATAAGAATCGCCATGTAACCCATATAAATTCCGCCGCCTTATCCCTCCTAGGCCTATCCGAAGCGCCCACGGGGCGTATGCTCCTGGAAGTTGTCAGGTCGCCCGACTTGAGTGCGCTAATTTCTAAGTCCGAAATCGCGGAGGCCGGCACAGTCGAATTCGAACTTCCGGGGAAGAAATTCCGCCGCCTTAAGGCAACCGTTACCCCACAGCGTGCTACAGGGGGAACAGTGGTGGTGTTTCATGATATCACTGAACTACGCCGCTTGGAGACTGTGCGCAAAGACTTCATTGCGAACGTTTCTCACGAGCTTCGAACACCAGTAAGCGTTATCCAGGCCAATGCCGAAACTCTGCTGGCGAGTGAGTTGGAAATTAAGCCCCGCGCCTTGGAATTCCTTGAAGCCCTGCAGCGAAACGCCGAACGGCTTTCGAGCATAATTGCCGATCTATTGGATATCTCACAAATCGAGTCGGGGCAGTACATCATCGAACCCAGCGCGATACAAATAGAAGAGGCTGTTCGCAAAACTCTGGAGAACGTGCAAGCGAGGGCCGAGGCAAAGCATCTTGCAGTGGAAGCAGACTTGAAGTCTGATATCTTTGTATTGGCCGATGCAAAGGCGCTTGATCAGATTCTGTTCAACCTGGTCGATAATGCTGTGAAGTACACGCCCGAGGGCGGCCATATTGTGGTTCGGGCCTACTTAGCGGATAGCAAGGCGCACATAGAAATTTGTGACGATGGATATGGAATCGAATCGGAGCACCGCGATAGAGTATTCGAACGCTTCTATCGGGCAGACGCCGGTAGATCGCGGGAGATGGGAGGCACCGGCCTTGGACTTTCCATAGTGAAGAATTTGACGGAAGCCATGAATGGGCAGGCGGGTTTGAGCCATGGCCGCCCTCGCGGTTCGGTTTTCTGGGTGACTCTGCCGGCGGGCAGGAAGTAGGCGCCCTTTAGGAACACAGAGGATGAATCGACAGGGAGGAAGCGGGTCTCTGTGTGGAACGACTTTGAATCGACGCTATCCCCTGTATCGGTTGGAGCCTGCAGCTCCCAATACTAGCTGCGCGGTTTTGCCAAGAAATCACCTAGCTGCCATGAAACTGTCACAAAGTCATAGTAGGCTTGCCTGATAAGTATGAGGAGGCTTGAGAATGATAAAAACAATAATCAAAACTCTTTTGATAGCGCTACTTGCCGCTTTCGTTTTGGTAAGCTGCAGGGAGAAAGAAACGGAGCTTATCGCCATTGACGGTTCCAGTACGGTTTTCCCTATTACCGAAGCGGTGGCGGAGGAATTTCAAGGACAATACAAGGCCCAGGTAACCATCGGGATTTCGGGAAGCGGCGGCGGTTTCAAGAAGTTTTGCAAGAGCGAAACCGTAATCACCAATGCTTCTCGGCCTATAAAACCTTCGGAAGTGGAACTTTGCGAAGAAAACGGCGTTGAGTACATCGAGTTGCCTGTTGCTTATGATGGCATTGCAGTAGTGGCCCATAAGCAGGCTGATTGGATAGATTACATGACTGTTGAGGAGTTGAGAAGACTCTGGTCCCCGGAGGCACAGGAGGAAATAACTCGTTGGAATCAGATCAGGCCGGATTGGCCTGATGAGGAAATACATCTCTTCGGGGCGGGAGTGGACTCCGGAACCTATGATTATTTCACACAGGCCATTGTAGGGGAAGAGCACTCTAGCCGGGGCGACTTCACATCTAGCGAGGATGACAATGTACTAGTGCAGGGAATAGCCAGCGATACTCAGGCGCTGGGCTTTTTCGGACTCGCCTACTATGTGGAAAACATGGACAAACTCAAGATAATACCTATAGACGATGGCAATGAGGACAACGGCTCTGAGCCCATCGCGCCCTCCCTTGAAACCGTGGCCGATGGCACATACCAGCCTCTTTCCCGGCCGCTTTTCATTTATGTCAACACGGAGGCAGCCGAGCGCAAAGCCGTGCAGGACTTCATTTCCTTCTATCTTGCCGAGGGCGGACCCCTAGTTATGGAGGTTGGCTATATTCCACTTCCTGATCGAGACTATGAGCTTGTTAAGCAGCGTTTCGATAAGCGCATTGTGGGATCCATCTTTGGAGGCATGGGGTCTCAAGTGGGCGTAACTATCGAGGAACTCTTGAGCGGGCAGTAGGAACTATGAACCGTTCAAAGAAGGGACAGAAGGCGGATTTTCGCATAAACGCAACGCCGTTTCGTGAGCGCTTGGTGGAATTTGGACTGCTTTGCAGCGGAATTCTCTCCATATTTACAACCGCTGCCATACTAGCTGTCTTGGCCTTTGAGACAGTGGGATTCTTTCAAGACGTGTCTCTCGCTGAGTTTCTTGGCGACACCCAGTGGACGCCTTTGTTCAGCGAGAAGCACTTTGGGATTTGGCCGCTTATTGCCGGCACGTTTTTAACTTCGCTTATCGCCATCGCGGTGGCGCTGCCGCTGGGCCTGCTTGTCGCCATCTACCTTAGCGAGTTTGCACGGGAGGGCCTGAGAAAGGCAGTTAAACCAGCGCTCGAAATTCTGGCCGGTGTTCCTACTATAGTCTATGGTTATTTCGCATTGATTTTCGTTACACCGCTGCTGCAGAGCTTCATACCAGGACTTGCCGGCTTCAATGCCCTGAGCCCGGGGATAGTGATGGGGATAATGATTATTCCCATGATTTCTTCGCTAAGCGAGGATGCCCTACATGCGGTGCCTGCCAGCCTGAAAGAAGGAGCATACGCTCTTGGAGCAGGGAGGCTGGCTACGGTTTTTCGGGTAAGCATTCCATCGGCTTTCTCCGGCATAGTGGCCTCTGTAATCCTGGCAACATCGCGTGCTATAGGCGAAACCATGATAGTGGCTATAGCGGCCGGACAGCAGCCTAGGTGGACATTGGACCCGCGCGTACCCATCGAAACCATGACCGCGTACATAGTTCAAATCAGCCTCGGAGACACACCCACGGGAACCATAGAATACAGGACAATCTTTGTAGTGGGCGCCTCTCTTTTTCTTATTACCTTTGTGATGAACATATTGAGCCAGCGAATGGCGCGTCGCTTCCGGGGGAAGATATGAGTAAGTTCACCCTGCGCCGCAAGCTTGCCGAGAAGGCCTTCATCGCTCTGTGCATTGTCGCGGTTGTGCTGCCCCTAGCGGTACTCTTGGTTCTGGTAATCGATGTTGCAATTGATTCCGCAGGCCGCCTGAATTGGGACTTCCTAAGCAGCTATCCATCGCGCAAGGCAGAGAAAGCAGGTATCCTACCGGGCCTCGTTGGAAGCATCTACTTGATCGTTCTGACCGCGGCAATGGCCCTTCCTGTTGGAGTTGGGGCAGCGGTTTATCTCGAAGAATATGGCGGGCGCGGCTGGCTCGCCAATCTTATAGAAATCAACATCGCCAATTTAGCGGGCATTCCCTCCATAATATACGGCTTGCTCGGCCTCGAGCTGTTTGTACGCACCCTCGGAATGGGAAGGAGTTTATTGGCAGGCGCTTGCACCATGGCCCTCCTTATCCTTCCCATTGTAATCATGGCCTCGCGCGAGGCCCTGCGGACTGTTCCGCTTTCTATCCGCGAGGGAGCCTATGCGCTGGGAGCGACACGCTGGCAAACCGTACGACAGGTGGTATTGCCCGTGGCGTTTCCGGGAATTCTGACGGGCGCCATCCTATCTGTCTCACGGGCGATTGGAGAGGCTGCTCCTCTTTTAGTCGTGGGCGCATTGGCTTACATTGCCTTCCTGCCCGATGGAATCAACTCTCCCTTTACTGTGTTGCCGATTCAAATATTCAACTGGGTTTCTCGCCCGCAGCAAGAATTCCTGAATAATGCGGCCGCGGGTATCGTGGTGTTGCTGCTTACAATGCTAGCGCTCAATGGACTGGCCATCTACCTGCGCAACCGCCTCCAAAAGAGGAGGGATTGGTAATGGCGTCGGCTAGCAGAATGAACTCGACGCCGGATGCAACAGCGGGGAAGGCAGTGAAATCGCCTATAGTCTCAACTCTGCCGCCAAGGCATCCCTTACCGGAGGAAGGCTCTCTTAGCGCCAAGTTTTCCATCGAAAACCTATCGGCCTGGTTCGGTAATCAGCAGGCTATTCGCTCAATCAATATGAATATTTCCGAGAGGCAAGTAACTGCTATTATCGGCCCCTCGGGCTGCGGTAAATCCACCTTCATACGCTGTCTCAACAGGATGCACGAGCTGGTTCCCGGAACGAGAGTAGAAGGGCTTGTCAAACTCGATGGCGGCGATATATATGATAGAGGAGTGGACCCCGTGCTCCTTCGCAGGCGGGTTGGTATGGTGTTTCAGAAGCCGAATCCGTTTCCGACAATGTCCGTGCGGGAAAACGTGCTGGCTGGGCTCAAGCTGACGAAATCCGAGCGGATAAAGCAGGCTCCCGAGATTGTTGAACGCGCCCTAGAGCAGGCGGCTCTCTGGAAGGAGGTTAAAGATCGTCTTGACGAGCCGGGCGCCAGCCTTTCGGGTGGGCAGCAGCAGCGGCTTTGCATCGCCCGTGCCTTGGCCGTCGAGCCGGATGTGCTGCTGATGGACGAGCCTTGCTCAGCGCTGGATCCTATTGCCACCGCGCGGATAGAAGACTTGATTCACGGCTTGGTGGAACGCTATACCATAATCATAGTTACTCACAACATGCAGCAAGCGGCGCGAGTTTCCAACTACACCGTATTCTTTCTACTGGGCGAGCTTGTCGAGTTTGGGGAGACAAACCAGCTGTTTACCGCTCCAAAGGAAAGGCGTACAGAGGACTACATCACCGGAAAGTTCGGTTAACGGCGTTTCAATGATTGGGAAGGTATGGTATTGAAAATATGAGAAAGTCACACACGGATAGAAAGTATGAGACGGAGCTGAGCCAACTTCGCGAGATAATCCTGCTAATGGCCGGAAAGGTGGAGAAAATGATCGCGCAGTCGGTTAAGGCCCTCGTGGAACGCGATATAGACCTGGCCAAAAAAACAATCGAGATGGATCATCAGGTAAATTATGATGAAATTGTATCCGACGAGCTTTGCTTGATTATACTGGCAAAACGACAACCTATGGCCCTAGACCTTCGTTTCATTACCTTGGCCCTGAAGATGGTTACCGATCTGGAGCGCATCGGGGATTTGACGGTGAACATAGCAGAACGAGTCGCGGATTTGGGAACTGAGCTGCCGCCCATATCCTACGTCGATATCCGACGGATGGCTTCGATTGGCCAATCAATGATTCGGGATGCAATTGATGCGTTTGTAGCGGGCGACGCCGAGAAAGCACAGGCTGTTGTTGATCGGGACGACGAGGTGGATGAGCTTTATACGCGGGTTTTCCACGCATTGCTGGATATGATGAAGGATGAGGCCAACGTGGAGCACGGAATGCATATACAATCGGTGGCCAAGGTACTCGAACGTATGGCCGATCACTGCACCAATCTTGCGGAGCAGGTAATCTTCATGGTGAAGGGTAAGGATATCAGGCATATCGGAAAACTCGGCGAGGTTTGAAAGTCCGGAATTCGGGCCGCGGACAAGGCTATGCGCGGTAAGCCCCGGTTAACTCTTCAGATTCCCGCGGCGCCTAGCTAGCATCCGGTGTGTTCCACACTACAGGCGCTTTCGTGATGCATGTAAACTGCCTGCCGGGGAGCGTGGCGCGCCCCTGTTGCCGCCTCTGCGAATTCGGGGGCATGGATTGGTTTTCAGCCCCTGCATAGATACGAGAGCACATCGCCCATCAATCGATTGATAGCGGCGCAGTTCTCCGAACAATTCAGCAGAATTTCCTTCTCGCATTGCACATAGGGAGATGGAACCAGTTCATTCCTACAATTTGAAACCAGTTCCCGCGCCGATTCCGGCGTGGTTTCCAGGTGAAACTGAAGCCCGATAACGGATTTGCCAATCTGGAAGGCCTGGTTTCGACACCCGCTGCTTTCCGCGATTCTTATTGCTCCGGGCGGCAGGCTAAGGGTTTCGCCGTGCCAGTGGAAAACCTCGGTTGATTCCGGGAAAACGAAGGTGGTATTCGGCTTTGCGGCCACGGATCGAACAGGGAACCATCCAATCTCTTTTACGGGATTCGGGAAAATATCTCCACCCATGGCGCTTGCTATAAGCTGTGCGCCTAGACAAACACCCAGCACGGGCTTGCCGGATCCAATAACCCCGCGAAGAAATTCCTTTTCCAAGCTGAGCCAAGGAAATACTTCTTCATCATTGGCGCTCATGGGGCCGCCCATAAGCACCAGTAGATCGATTTCATCCGGAGAAGGCAGCTTTGCCGATTCGTGGAATTTGGTAGAGCTTATTTTATAACCGGCGTTTTGAAGCCAGGCCTTGATGCCGCCGAGTCCTTCAAACGGCACATGCTGTAAGTAGTGAGCGCGCATCCATTCTCCTTCGCGTTATTGGATTCCATCGTCTTCACTCAGCGAGTCCTCCACCTCGGCGAAAGTTTCTGAGATAGGCCGTAGATAGACTTCTCAGGCTGCCGGCATCTGGCGGCTTTCGGACACCCTTCTCCTTTACTGCCTCAATCTCGCTACTATACTCCGATTTTTTTCAGGATTCAATTGCCTACCTCGGTTGGAACCAATCGAGTAGTGCGGGTGGCCGAGGGTCTCAAAAAGGAGACGGATGTCGAAACACCTGGCTATTACCACGCGGCGCGATATAAACTTCGAAAATGAATTGGCTGTACTAAGTCAGAACTCAGGAAAATGGGAATTCTTATCCTACCGCGTTAGTTCACTGATCAGTTTTTCAAAATCCGGATATAGTTCTACAAGCCTATTTCGCCTGCCAGCCTCGTAGTCATTAAAACTGAAACCTGGCGCAACTGTTACTCCTAGAAGAGCAAAGCTACCTCCGGAAATCAGTTTTGAACCCTGCCATGTTCCACCTTTCACAACATGCTGCAGCTTCATATTCCCAAATATATCATGGCCCAATCGCAGCACTCTGCCCCGGCCGTCTTTGCCTAGTTCGAGAAGCTCGATCGGATCTCCTAGATAGAAGTGGAAAATCTCGTCACTGGGTAGCCGGTGCAGCGCGGAGAAGGTATCGGGGGTGAGTAAGTAATAGATTGCCGTACTGGCAGGCCTGGTTCCATCGTAGGGGGGAGATACTATATCGGCGGGAAGCTCAACCGAGGATTTATAGGTTTCGACATAGAATCCTCCCTCTTCAGGCAGCGGTTGAAGCTTCAGTTCTTTGATTATTTCTTCCGGTTTCAATATCTGCCCATCTCTTTGCCGCTGAATGCCACTGTACTTCGAACTAAGAACACCAAGCGCTTTGCGGGATCGCGTAGGTATGACCTCTGATGCTCGCCGCCGTGAAAGCAATCCGCCGGAAGCCGGATTTAAGCTGCGATACTCGAAAGTACCGCTCCTGACGGCAGCCTGAACTCTTCCCCGCTAGCAGAGTCATATCCCGGCGGAACTGCAAAAAAGTAGCTCATAAATCTTTATTTTGCAATAGCCCCATCTAAAAATTTCGTCCTGGCTTGAGAAATTCTTTCATCTTGCAAAAGCGCACTAACTAGAACCCTTATCAGCGCAGTGAGGATTGAGAGTGCACATTCAAGACTTCCTGGTAATCTCACCGAAACAGCGGCTAAACCGAATCCATCTTCTTCTCGCTTCAGTTCGATAGCTATCCCCGCGGGGATCGGGGGGTTCTAGATGCCGCCAAAAGATGCCACGCGAGTCCCAGGGCTATTAGACCGAGTCCGGCTATCCATATCACCGGCTCCACCCAGAAGGCCAGGCCCAGGCAGCTTGAGAGCCCAAGGAGTGGGATGATGCGTGGAAAACGCCGCTGCTTGGCGGGAAGTCTCAATGCCGACAGATTTGTCAGCGCATAGTAAACCAGCACGGTAAAGGCGCTGAACGACCAGGTTATTCCAACGTTGCCTATGAGAACGAGCCCGATTACCAGCACCCCCGTTAGGATAAGCGCTCGGCTCGGCGACTTCCGCCGATAATCCACGTGCGCGAGCCAATTCGGCAAGTCTCGCCGGCGCCCCATGGCGAGTATAACACGCGATAGGCCGAGCAGTAGATTGAGCAGCACGCCGGCCATGGCCGCCGCAGCCCCTCCTGCGACAAGCCAGCTAATCCAGGGAACCCCGAAGCTTTTAGCCGCAACTTCGAGCGGCGCTGCTGCCGTGCGAGTAGCCTCGAAGAGGGCATCCGCGCCAATTACGCCCACGGCGACTGCCGCTACGGAAGCATAGAGAAGCATGGTTGCGATCAGGGTGGCAAGAATTGCCCGAGGGATACTCCGCGCCGGATTTCGAATCTCCTCGCCCAGGGTGGCGATACGACCGTATCCGGTATAGGCCACGAACATCAGCGCGGTTCCACGCAGCAGCGCGCTGCTGCCATCTGAACCGAAGAAGGGAAGAAATTGCGATGCGCCGTTTTCAATGGCTATCGGAGCGCCGACAAGAACGAACACTGCAAGGGAGAGCAGGGTGAATGAAACTATAATCGCGTTGGCGAGATTGCTGCGCTGCATCCCTCCCGCGGCTACGGCGGTGAGCAAGGCAACTATCGCGATGGCCAGCAGAATGCGGGGAAGCCTCCCTTCGACGCCAAATCCGGCAAGCAGATATCCCGAGAAGCCCAGAGCCGCCGTTGCGGCCGATGCCGATTTGGCGCATAGGAACATCCATCCGGCAGTGAAGCCGAGAGTCGGGTGGAGGTAGCGGTATCCATACTCATATGCACCACCGCTCACCGGATGGTTTGCGGCAAGCTGGGCGCTTGAGAGACCGTTGAAGGCGGCAACGATGGCAGCCAGCGCCACGGCCAGAACAACGGAGGGACCAACCACGCCGGCGGCAATGCCGATGCTGACGAAGATACCAGTACCTAGAATGGAGCCAAGCCCCATGAAAACGGCGCCGGGCGCCCCGACTGTTCGATTCAGCGAGGCGCCTCGATGATGGGGAGGGCGGTCTCTTTTTTCAGAGCTATGGCTGCTCAGCTTGTTAGCTCCCGTTTGTGTTAGAAAAAGGGTCTATATTGATTCTAAATAGGATTTGTATGAGTCTAGTAGATCTTTTCCTACATCAGAGCTGGCGAATTTGCGATAGAAGAACCCGAAGAGCCCCGGCGCCTTGTCAACGTTTATAATCAAGCGGTGTCTAACTCCCGTCCGGGTGGCCGTGAACTCGTCTAAGAGATGCACCCCTATCTTAATTGACTTTCCGGCCTGGAATTCCTCATCGAATTCGATAAGCACGCTCTCTTTCTCGACTCGTTTAACGATATTCGTCCGCTTTATTGCCCATTCTTTGGTCTTGATGGTTATCCAATCATCGCCCTGATCCGCCAGTTCGACCTGAGAGGTATTTGGTATGAAGCTAATCATCCTAGCATAATGCTCACCGAGGTCTTTGATATCTTCCTTCACGCGTTCGAGGCTGCATTCGATTTCGTTAGAGCCCTCAAACCAAGCTTTCATGCTTTCCTCCTACATTTTCATTCTATTCGTATTTTCGTTTTGATCAATGCCTAAACCAGGTCTCCGGCATAGCTGCGCGAGGCTGCAAGTCTTGGCTGGGCCTCCATTTGCCGCCCTCTTATCCCCTGCCGCTTGTTTGGCATTTGCTTTTCGAATGGGCCAGCGCCTCAGGTTGGTCTTCCATGAAATTCCGTCTCGGCTTTTTCACTTTCCAACCTGCGCGAGCCGTTTTTTCCGGAGCCTATGCTCTGGCGCCAGTTTATCCGACGGGGACATAGGCGGCGGCCGCAATAAGCCGCTTTATATCGCGAAGTCCCACCTTCCCTTTGTAGAAACGGGCATTGTCATTGGCGCGAATAAGAGCCGTATAGAGTGCTTCGGGATTCGCTGCCGCCACCATTGCCGCGCTGGCAAAGCCCGCGGCAGTCAGCACCCTTGCAAAGGTAGGGCTAACCCACTGGATGCGTGAGAGATCGGAAAGCGCCAGAAACTCCGACAGATCTTCCTTCTCAAGCTTCGTGTTTTTGGCAAGCTTGTCAATGCCAGACGAGCCAGCTTCATAGAATTGTTGGGTATTCTTGATACCGGCCTGATCCAGCTTGGCTATCGTTTCCTTGTTCAACCAATTAAAAACCTTCAGCGGCGGTGGTTTGGGAAAGAAGCCTTCGACCGCGCGCCTAAGCAGCACGAGGTAGCTGGTATCTATCCCGGAATCCTCGGCAAGAGATGCGAGCGACCTCTTGGTTTTTAGCCGGATTCTCAAATCGGCGAGAGATTTCACCCCAGTCTTTTTGAGCGCACCCAATTTCTCCGTCAGATCATTGAGCAGGGGTTGGAGACTTGGGATCAGGTCTGTCGCCTCAAGGCGTGCTTGTAGGTAATCGAGGTTTGTCGAATCCTCGTTGATGAAGTAGCTCATCCCTACTCCCAGAAATCCGATGCTATCTCAACCAGGTTGCCCTCGGGATCGGATATCATGGCTGAGCGAAGCTTCCAGGGTTCGTCACGGGGGGCGTAGACCCTTGCAGCTCCCTGACTTGCTATGCGCTCGAAAAAAGTATCGACGTTTTCTTTCGCGCCCACGTTGATTACCAGTTCGAAACTTCCGTTCAAACCCCTTGGATATTCGGGCTCTTGGCCAAGCAGTTCGGGCAGCTTCGAACGCTCGTACATGGCGAATCGAATCCCTTCATGCTCGAATTCCGCATAGGGACCTTCTCCGTTCCAGTCGATTTTCAAGCCGAGTGTCTCCCTGTAAAAAGTTACCATCGTTGTCAGGTTTTCCACAAACACTACGATCATATTGAATTTAATTCCCACTGACTTACCTCCGCGGTTTTCTAAGCAAATTTGCTTGAGCCCGAGTTGGTTGTCAACTCAAAAGCTGCCGTTCGAGCCGCGTATGTAGACTCCCTGTAGTACTAGGCGAATTTTCATTAGATTGCCGGCAGGCGAGGCAGACAGCGGTCTCCTTGATTGGAAGTGAACGATTCCGATGTAGGCTTCTTATTGATAGCGTACATATCGAATATATTCACACTAGTGGGCATTTCAAGGCAGCAGTGTTTTTCATCAGATTTTTCCGGCTTTCCTATCTGAGTGCTAAATCCAGGTTACGAGCGCTATGGCGCTAGTTGCGGTTATCAAATAAAATCTGTTTCGGAATGTCTCTCTAGTACGCATCGTAGCCGCGGCACCTGTTGCGCGCCAGACAGCTCGAATTAGCGCCTGCCGCGCAAGATGAGTATTTCGATCGGATAATGAGGGGAATTGTATGGCAGGCAAGCGCGTTTTCGCATTCATCGGCCATCCGGGCCCGAAGAGTCTTTGCGCTAGTCTTGTTTCCGCCTATCTCGATGGAGTAAAGGAGGGTGGACACGAGGTTAGAAGCCTCAACCTGGCTGCCATGAACTTCGATCCCAACCTCGAAGGAGGGCATTACCAAACAACCGCGCCGCTCGAGGCAGACCTTAGAGCCTTTTGGGATAACCTTCAATGGTGCGAGCATTTTGTTCTGGGCCACCCGCTATGGTGGGGTGGCTTTCCAGCCCGGCTTAAGGGAGTTTTCGATCGAGTCTTGCTGCCCGGCGCTGCCTATGATCCATCTAGTAAATGGCCGCTTCCGAAGCCCCTGCTCAAAGGGCGCTCAGCAAGAGTCTTGATTACTGCAGATACGCCAGGTTTCTTCCTGCGCCTGGCCTATGGCAATGCTATTTTGAAACAAACTGATCGGCAGGTATTTAGGATTTGCGGCATAAGGCCCAACCGCTTCAGTGTGTTTTCTCCAGTCAAGAGGTCCACTGATGAAAAACGTAGATCTTGGTTGAATACGGCCCGTGCACTTGGCCGCAAGGATGTGTAATCGCGGCATGAAACCGCTGTTTAGATAACTTGAGCAGAGCGGCGGTCTATGAGTCATTATCGGAGACTATCCCTACTCAGGCTGCCCACAGGTAACTCAGCACTGGCTATCAGGCTTAGTGATGCTGCGTGCTCTACTTTGAAGATTTGCTCGCCATAGACCAAGGACTCAAGGCGAGGATTGATTTTTCGATAAGGCGCGGTATGCTGCCCCTGGTTCTAGGGTAGAGCAGCCTAGCCGGCGTTTGCTAAAAGCGCAGCATCAATATCGCTTAGCAGGATCGGCAGCGCCTTTGCTTTTTCACTGTAGCAGGCCTGGATGGCGGCTGGGGCAGCGTTAAAACGAGGGCATTGCCGAGAGTTCGCGAAGGCCTCTTGGCGAAGAGCCGTTTTGCATCGCGGTATCCAGTGGAACCGAATAGTACTTGGTAAGCGCTGATTGGAATTAGGCTATCTTCGCGTATTGCCTAATTCTGCTTCGAGTCGACCCACCTAAGAACGCGGAGAACGCGAAGCGTGTTCATCCGGCTGGGCTCACGCCCCCCTTCGATGCGAAAATACTCCTTTCCGCTGTGCCAATTCTGCGCTCGCCATTTTCCATCTCTAGTTCGCGCGGAGGTCAGCGCGTTCACGGCGTCGCCTAGGCGATCGTCCCACTGTGCGCCGGCCACCCTGAAGTGTTCCAAACCGCGCAGCACGTCGAAGTACCAGCGTGGGGGAAACGAGAGCTTCGAGAAGCTCGGTCGCACGATTTCTCCGGTGCGCTCGGATCGGTACAGCCGATGCCGGAGAAAGTACTCGCGGCCGCTGTCTGCTGCTCTTTGCAACCTCGAATCACTTCCGCGGGCCGATGTAAACGCGGTCAATCCCTCCAATGTACTGATGGTGGTGTGAAACGACGAATGCCTTGCCCGTGCGCTGCTGCAGTTCCACCCGCCGTCGGCCATCTGCTCTCCGAGCAGCCATTCCACCATTCGATCACACCGCTCGCTCTCGCCGAAACCGAAGTAACAGGCCATCGAAAGCAGCATCGCCGTGACGCAGGTGTCCGTCCCCCCGGAGTTCCAGAGACTTACACCGCCTCCCTCGCTTACGCCTTTTTCTAGTAGCAGGCGGCAGCTCAATCTCGCATCATGGTGCCTTGGCTGCAGGCCCAATTGTGTTAGCAAACGAAGCGTATAGAAAGTAGATGTCCACTTCGGCTGGTAGAGTCCGCCACCCCACCTACCATCGGCCGATCGATACGACAGCAGGCATGCTCCCCAGCCTTCGCGGGCAACCCTGCGACGCGTTCTAGTCCATGTGGATTCAGCGCGGCCCAAGAGATCTCTCTGGGTCTGCCACAGCACCGACGGGTCTCCCTCGAGTAGCCACGCCGCTACACTCCTGGATAGGTGTCCGAGCCTAGTCACAGCCGCATACTCCTTAGCTTGCATTCAATCTTCCGAAGCGCTTTGGGGAAGGACTCGAACTCGTTTGAGTGCTGCATCGTCCATCACACCACAGCACCACAGTCTCTCTGAACGCGCCGCTTTCCGACGGTCGCCTCTTCCGCTGCGAGCGCCTTTCACAGCCGGTTCGCTGCTTCTTGATTCCTCGTTGAGATGGAAATGAGGGCCAGCGTGCTTTGAATTTTGGTCTCCGTTTAAAACCGGTGTGTCTTCTGAAGTGATTTCGGCGATGGGCAGCGCGCCTACTCCGTGGGGTTTTTCAGCACAACTACTGCAAGCGGCGATGCGTGGAAGCTAGCAACCGCTAGCCCGCTGCTTCCGGCTTCTCATTCATCCACTAGACTTCCAGGCTGGCTCGGAGCCTTCCTTCTCACGCAGCTCGGGGTCATTTTTTCTCCAAAATCCTTAGTGTGCTTGGTGGGTTCTGTACTTGCCGGATCGCGGCAAAGAGCAGCTCCACATAGCACTGGTGATCGACGCGCTCAATTACGATGCCAAGTTCTTCCTTGCCCGTAGTTGAAAAGAGCACTCCTAACAGCATCCGCTCGCGTGTAGGAATATCGATTTTGCTAGCGGAGAAGACCTTCTCACGGATTAACGGAAATTTTGCAACTTGTGCTGCTTCGGTATGCTGAAAGCATAACAATTAGTTGGCATGTGTCAATAGACGGAGGGCTCGCTTTAATACTCGTTTTTTCCCGGGCGTGGTGTTTTCGACCGGCGCGGTCATCGAAATACGCGCCAACTGATTGAATTAACAAGGGCCGTGAAATCGGTCAGTTTTGCAAGACACCGAGGCATGGCGCTCAGGCAGAGTTATTCTGGCCCGCTCAGGGCCGCGCGAAATAAATCCGGACTCTCGATTTTCTGGGGCAGCGCTCCTCGAGCCGGCCAATTGCTCGCGGAAGATGGAGAGTTTCCGAAACTCGGAGTCTTACTGGAATCCATGACACCCCCCCTGGATTTCGGATGATGGGTTTTCAAGGTGAGTAAGGTTCTCAAATGGCGGGACTGATTTGCTCAGCTGCAACTAGCGCTTCCTTCTGAACAGGTATGCCGGCGCCGTCTTGGTGTAGCCGATGCCCCGGTTCAGCTTGCGGACCAACTCTTCCGTCACCCTCGTTTCCCTCTTTGGCTTGAAGTAGGAATCGAGGTTCTCCTCGACCACACGAAGCCTATCACCGCGTTTCTGAATTACCCCGATAAACTCGTAATCGGGGTTGATGGAGGCAAGGCCGGCGTCGCCATGGCTATTGTTCACAACTAGGATGCCGCCTATCTTCAAGTAGCGCTTGCAGGGCTTCGAGATGAAGCCGGCGTAGAGGGAGATGAGCAAGTCGAAGGCGTTTTCGGATTCGGGGATGCCGGCCTCGTAGCTTAGGCCATGAAAGATTATCTCGGGTTTCTCGCTGTAGACCCTGTGCCTGTTCGCGAAGGCAGCGACATCGCCCATCTTGGCGAAGAATCGCCTTGCGTCGCGGTTGTTGTCCACGTACACAACCGAGGGAAACACGAAGGATGCGGTTATGTGAATGAAGCTGCCGGGGTAGAGAACTCTGCCCGGCCGGCTCCAGGCGGCAAGCGCATCGAAGAGGCCGCGCCTGGCCCTTTCGCCCGCATAGTACTTCTCATAGAGTTTCTCTACCGAGAAGGCCTCCCGCTGTTTTCGACCCTCCTTTTTTCCGTTACTTCCTACGTTCATGCCTGCCATTCGCATTCTTGCATCAGGTTATTCCGAGGTTCCGTCCGGGTATGTATGGTAAATACCCCCGCCTTCGGGCCGCAGTACAGGAAGCAGTGGCCGAATTCGAAGGTGTATGTCAGCAGGCAATACGCACTCGATAGGCCCATGGCCGTTCTCCTTTCTAATCTGCTGTAGGTAGCGATTTGATGAACCTGGCCACCGTCTTGTTGATCGCTCCTTCAAACTTCCAGCCGCCCCCGGCGGCCAGCTCGGGGCCGTACAGCGGATCGGCGGTGCTTACGATTATCATGTCGAGGTCGTGGAGTAGAATGATGTAGTTAGCCCCGTGCCCCGCGGCGTAGTTGAAGGAGTGGCCGCCGACCCGGGCGGACCACCACTGGTAGCCGTACCCGAGGTTGCGGAAGTCGCCGTATCGGCTGGTCAACCACCCACCTATCCTGATGCCCGCGCTGTAACTTCGCAGTGAATTCTCAACCCACTCGGTTGATAAAACCTGCCTTCCTTCGTAGTTGCCTCCGCCGAGATACAATTGACCGAACCTGGCCATGTCGCGCGCTGTTAGGTAAATCTCCAGCGCGCCGAAGTTGTATCCGTCGGCGTCGCGGCTCCACTTCTCTACCGCTGCCCCGATAGGGATGAAGAGGCGCTTCTGCGCGTAGGACTCGAGATCGGTTTTACACGCCCGGGCGACCGCGACTCCCAGGAGGTGCGACGACAGGTTGGAGTACTGAAATTTCTCCCCCGGATCGCCGGTGAGCGGAAAGTCGACCAGGTGGGGTATGAAGCGCCAGTTGTCGCGGAAGAAGAGCAGCTCGAGATACGGCGGCGTGGACTCCTCGTTGGGATAGCCGGCGCGCATCTTGAGCATCTGCCGGAGAGTGATTTGCTTCTTGCGCGGATCTGTTATCTGCTTCTCAAGCTCCGGGAAGAAGTCGACGAGTCTCTGGTCTAGGCTCTCCAGGCAGCCCTGTTCCAGCGCGATCCCTACCAAGGCCGACGTCACGCTCTTGGTCACTGATTGTCGGCCCGAAAGCTGGTCGATGGCTCCGGCGTTGAAGTAGCCTTCAGCGATCAGATGGCCGTTCTTAACCACCAGCAGGCTGTAGAGAGTCTTTAGCTTCGCGGCGCCGGTGTACAGTTCTGCCACAAGTTCCGGGTCTAATCCCTGTGCCGCGGGTGTCGATATCCTCCAGCCATCTATCCGCTGCGGCTTGTAATCGACCGCCGCCAGGTCCGAGTGGCCGCAACCCAGAACGGCCGAGAGAGCCAGGGCGCAGCTCGCGATGGAGAGCAATGAATACCGGTTTCTTCTTGTGCGGGTCACCCTGATAAGTCCGGTTACCTGGGGCGGGCAAACGGCGCCATAGAGCCAGCTCATGAGACAGCTGCCAGCTCGCGGAATTGAGCATCAAGACAGTGTTTTTCAGTTGCCGGAGCCACGGCGCCGTTGGTCATCATCTTGATAAAGAACTCAAAAAGCTCATCCTGATGCTTACTGAGGAGCTTTGTTACCGCGAAGGTGGCCCGTATGAGCCATTGTGGAATTGCTGAAATTCGAACAGGATGGCCCGGCGCTCTAGAAGCTAGCTCCGCGATTTCTCGATGCGCTACCATCCCTGGGCCGCCGGCTTCGATTTCCCGCTTTTTACTCTCCATGGTTCCAACACAGCATCTAGTGGGGTCTGCGGCATGGATCGGGTCCATGCGATTTGCGCGGTTGCCAAAGGGATAAGTGCGGCCTTTCTTAGAATATCCTGCTTGGGCGCTATGCCGATGGAACGAGACTAGTGGAGTTGAGCCGGTAGGAGTTTTCATCGATGAGGGCAGCCGGCCCAGCAGCATGGCCGGCGTTTTCCTTCCGGAAGTTCCGAACAAACTCGCCCGATATGATTCTGTCTTGTTTCCAGTTTCTTTGCGGAGATAATCCAGCAGACCCATTCATTGCGCGCGAGCGGCGTAAGATTGTTCCACGCAGCTAGTGCGTCCGGAGCAGCGCTAAGAGCCTCTTTCAGGTCTGGCGGCACTTTGTGTACCGAAGCAGTGGCAATCCTGGATTTCATTGTTCTTGCCTACTCATACCCCGCGAAATGCGGCCTAAAGCTTTGCAGTTTTCTTCATCCGCGCGGTCCGCAGCCTCGCAAGCCCCGGCTCCCATCATGGGCACAGGGGCACCGGGCATTATCTGCCATGATACACTGAAGTGGCCGGTGAGTCACCCGCACATGCTCTCTTCGCCGCCGTTGGCGGCGCAGACGGCGCGCCCGTGGCCGCCTACCGCGAACAGAAGGTCGAGATCGCTCTGAGGCCCAAGGGGATCTTCGAAAACGGTAACATCGGCCCCCTGATGGCCGTGTGCCCGCCGACCGGGTGGTCCACGCCGTTCCCGTCCAGGATTCTCCACCGCAGGCCTCCCAAGGCCCCCAAGATGCCCCGGGTGGTCGAAATCCTCCGCAAGGCCGTCGAGTGGCAGGCCCTCCTCGAGTCCGGCGAAGCCGCCAACCAGGCCGCCATCGCCCGCCAGCCGCATTTTAGGTTTAGTGACGGGTAGATACGAACGAGGTACAGAGTGCGTAATTATGCGGCGTTTTTGGCAAATGCTTTTACTTATGAGCACTTGTTGGGGCAGAGTTTGGTGCACCTCTTTCGGACGCTTCCTAGCAAGGGGTTCGAAAAACGAGCCACCGCTTCGCCCCTGGGTGGCGCAGAGGGCGCCGGGAAATCAAAGTTGGCCCAGTACGGCCCAGAGATAAAGGGACTCTTGGCGACCGAGCAACACAGTCGTACATAGCCAAGCGCCACAAAGCGACAGAGGCCACGGTGAGCCGGTAGTTGAATAAACACAGAATCAGTCGTGAGAAGCTCGTAGCGGAGAACTTAATGAGGTAGAAGCCGGGATCGGAGAAGCGGGGAGTAAAAAGTGAGTTACAACGTGTATATTGATGAGACAGGTACTAAAGAATAGACAAGATACGAGTAGCGATCTCTTCGCCTATGTTGCAATCGTAGTGGAGTCGGATAAAGAGCCTCTAATCCGTAGGCAGATTAGAAACCTTAAGCACAGTTACTTTGGTCGCTCAAACGTGGAGCCAAAGTCGAGATGGTTCCGATTGTCGGAGGAACGAGAGCGCTATTATCTCAAGCCCTACAACCTAACCCTTTTGGAGTTCACAAACTTCTCAGATGAACTGTTTCGGGCCGGACGATGGAAAGCCGAGCAAGACCGATGGGTCGTCCGGGTGTTGCTGAACCTCGGCTGGCTGGTCCCTCACGGGGAAGATTATGTATCGGAGGATGCTGATGGAGTTCGAAGAGCTATGGAGTGAGCACCGAGCGGGCATCGAGGCCATCGTGCGAGCGAAGATCTCAAACCCAGTGGACGCCGAAGATACTCTCCAGGAGATATTGCTCAAGATATCGAAGGGCATCAACTCTTTGAGGTCTTCAGAATTGATGAAGGCGTGGATCTACAGAATTTCCAGAAACGCGATCGTCGACTTCTACTGCAAGAAAGCGACCGACAAAACCGCTCCAATGGCTGATCCATCCGACGTACCCGACTTCTCAAACGACGGTCCTGATATTCACCAGGCTCTGACGCAATGTCTTGCGCCATTCATCAACGCATTGCCGGCCGATACTCGAGAGGTTCTGACCGCCATCGAACTCGATGGTATGGGACAAAAGGCATTCGCCGAGAGCAGGGGCATCAAGTACTCCACGTTCAAATCGCGTGTGCAGAGAGGCCGTATCCAGCTGCGCAAGGTGTTTGAGGACTGCTGCGAATTTTCCATGGACGCCGGGGGACGTGTGATGGATTTCTCCCCGAAGGCGGAAGCCTGTGACGGCTGTTAGCAGTCAATGCGTCTTTTTTGGTTAGACCTCGTCTTGTTAGATGAACCTTGGAGATAATAATGAATACAAGAATGAACAGAATAGAGTCCGACGATCCCATCAACCCGCACTACGTGCGAAGTCTTGCGTTGTCCAAGCGTTTCTTCGACCAGTTCGACCTTGATGGATCTTTTCGCGACTGCGACCTCTTTTCCCGGATGCGTCAAGACCTAGCCGAGTGCCTTCACGCAGAGAACGACGGACAGGAGGCCGACGCGATGCCCAGTGGTGTCTCGGCATCGGAGTTTTTCATGCGCTACGAAGGGATCGAGAAATATATAACCTGCCATCTAGCAGACGCGATGAAGACCGAGATGCACGTCATGTGCGAAGATGTCGTTGCCTATTTTGACCGACTGGATGAACAGAAGACGGATGGAAGTCCCGGCGAACCCTCGAGGTCAGACGGTGATTCGGAAAAGGCGTCCAATGCACAGCTCCATGTCACCATCGACGGCGTAGCGGTCGACGCATCTTCTGATGACGCGAATCTGGTCGAGGTCGCAGCTCGGGCTGGAATCGGTATCCCAGCACCCTGCTATCGAGACAACCATCGAGGTGGGTGCTGCAAGGGCTGCGTGGTTGAGGTCGACGGAAGCCAAGCCTTTGCGTGCGGCACAGCGCCGAAGGACGGTATGAGTATCGTGGTCAAGCGTCCCGACCTGGTGGCACTGGCAAGGAACGGATCGCTTCGTACGCTGCCGGCAAATCGAATGGGTCTGACTGTGGCTGTTCCGATTCGGCATCTTCCTGCTGTGGCCCATCGGCTAACTCCTGTGGTTGCTGAATTCGGTTTCCAAACAACCTTGGAGTACATCCGGCAGGGAATCCACCTTGTGAGGGCCGTCCGGAACCACCACCCTTCGAGTTGCCCGACGAATCCGTCGAGGTGCTCGCGACGTACCGCCAACCCTGCCTCTACGCGAATCTTGCTATCCACATCAACAATACTCGATTTGGGCATTCTGGTATGCGGACATCCATACCAGTGCCAAAAACAACCCTTGACAAAAACTGCAGTCTTCGCGGCTTTGAAGACGAGATCGGGACGCTCGGGAAGATTTCTATCATGAAGACGATAACGAGAGCCCATGGAATGAATCTTTCGTCGGACATACATCTCTGGTGAGGTGTTTTCTGATTTTCCTGTCCTCATGATCGAGGAGCGTTTTTCTTTGTTTACTGTGTCCGTCATTGTTCGGATCTCGTTCCATCACAGTAGACTTCTGCTTTCATCTGAGTCAACCAGAGATCACCTTTCACCCTAAAATCGGCGTTTTGAGCCAACCACCTGTCCCCGTTTTTGACCCCCTCATCTTGACGCTGGGTAAACGAGTATCAGAACTTACCGCTATTGGTCCACTCGCCACGTGGCGGAATAGGCTCCATGTTGTCCCAGTGTTCGACGATCTTGCCATTCTCGCAGCGGAAGATATCGAACATCGCCAGTTCCTGATTGTTGTAGACACCCTTGGAGTAACTGACCACGTAGTTGCCCTGCCCGATAACCTTGAACACGTAGTCGTAGTTGAAGTCCTGGGTGGCGAGGAATTGTTTTACCGCATCGAGACCATCCGGCACGTTGGCATTGTGCTGAATATACTCGTCGGCGATGTATTGACCTACGTTTTCGTGGTTTCCGTTCTGGAACACGTCGACCAGCAGCATGCGCACCAGCGCCTTGTTCTGCTCGATCTTGTCCATATCGGTTATCTCGAAATCGCCGAGCACCATGTCGTGGCCGGAGGCGGTTTCTTCGCTGTAGGCCGCGATCACATCCCAGTGCTCGACCAGCTTGTCGTCGTTGTCGGTATCGAACAGATCGGTGGTGATCCACTTCGCGCTGCCATTGTCGATGTTCTGGTAGACGTGCACAAACACGTAACTGCCATCTTCGATCGCGCGAATCACGCGGATATCGCGATCGGTGGTGCGCTCGAGGAAGCCCTTGAAGAAATCCTTGAAGCCCTGTGGCCCATCGGCGACGCCGGTACTGTGCTGGATATAGCGGTCGCCGGTGTATTTGTCGACCACTTCCATCTTGCCGTCTCGGATACCCTCAAGATACAGGCCTTTGGCGTTTTCCAGTTTCTGACTCATTGTTTGTTATCCCCCCTATTCAGGTTATTGTAAACGTTTTAGAGATCGAGTAGCAAGCGTCACCCGCCTGACTGGCGCGAGAGCAGCAGACAGCTATGGTATCCTCGCACTGCCCCGGCTCAATACCAAATGCTATGCTCGACCTCGCCGCTGCGGAATTTCACCCCGCACACCTCTTCGCAGCATTTTCGGTCGATATCGACTCCGGCCACGCCCAGCGCATCGAGCGCGTCTAATGCTCACCGGCCGCTAGCACCCGCCCACTGGAGGCAATTTCGATTTCGAAGGCATGGTTGTCGTATTGAGCAGTGTCCGACACCGAGAAATACTCCCGCCAGCCGAGTTCGCTGCCGGTGGTGAATACCGCATCCATGAACGCGGTCCTGCTTCGAGAGCCAGGAGGGTGTTCTCGTGAGGCCGTGCTCGCAAAAGGCCTCCTGACCTTCATAAACAGAAGCGCCTACGCAAGCCCGCCAGGGCTTTCTGTAAATCAAACTGTGCTTCGGTTGGCACAGGTTTTCTTGGCTCCCCAAAGTATTGTTTTAGCCAATTGATTATCTGTAGAGAAATCTCTACTGTGAACGCCGAGCTGGGCGAAGGGTATGTCAAATCAGTGAATTGCCACTTTACTGAGGAAAGCGGCTATTCGTGGGCGCCCAAGTTCAATTTACCCTCAACCTGAAACTGCTTGGTTGTTTCGCCTTCCTCGTCAGAAGATGGGTCTTTTTCAAACTGGCGAAAGTGGCCATCCAAGACCATATCAACGAGCGTTATCGCCAATATGTCGGCTACCGTGTTCCTGATTTCGATTACTTCTTTCAGTCTCGTTTCATTCATTACAAATCCTCCAACAAGTCTTTCGACCCGATTTGGGAGGAAAGAGGGCTCGATAAAGCAATTAAATCAAGGGATTATTGAAGCACGGTCGAACTATTCAGGATTTCAGTTGGCTCAATCTCAGCTCGTCAAAACGGCAGCAGATTTATAGGTGTAGGAGACGCAAATTAACTTTTGCATATAACCGCCTATGCGAGTATATGGTTATGTAGTAAGTGAGAGGAGCCCCCCCAATGAGAGTGTACGCTGATATTTTCAAAGCCCTGGCAGACGAAACCCGCCTGACCATCATGGCTCTTCTGCTCAGACATGGAGAGCTTTGTGTTTGTGATGTCATGGCGGTCCTCCAAATATCGCAATCCAAAGCATCCCGGCATCTGCGCTATCTCAAGAATGCGGGGCTACTGGATGACCGACGCGAGGGCATCTGGGTTTACTACATGATTGCATCCAATCCCGGTGAAGAACCAGGACGAGTTCTGCAATCGATTGACGAACTGGTTTCATCGCTTCTCACCGATGAGATCGAATCGCGTTTGAGTGAATGGCTGGAAAAAAATCGGATGGCGTGACTTCATGCGAAGCCGCGCTTTGCAAATAAGTTGAAGGAGTAATCGGATGGCAACCACCGAAGCATGTATTACCAAAGAACCTAAAGGACTCGGGTTCTTCGAACGCTATCTGACCGTTTGGGTCATCTTGTGCATACTTATCGGCATCGGATTGGGAAAACTGGCTCCCTCGGTGGCCCAATATCTCGACGGACTTTCGGTTAACGTGGGTGGCGCTCCGGTAATCTCCATTCCCATCGCTATCTGCCTGTTCTTCATGATGTACCCCATCATGGTTAAAATTGACTTCACCGAGGTCCTCCAAGCCGGAAAAAACCTAAAACCCGTAGGACTGACCCTTTTCATCAACTGGGCGATCAAGCCGTTTACGATGTACGCCATCTCGGTATTCTTTTTGGGAACCCTTTTCCTTGGCTTCATCGGTGCAGACGCAGTGGATCTGGTCAAAATGCCTTTGGGACTCGGCCTCAATGTCGGAGACACCCATGGCGTAGGAACGGTTGTTCTACACAATGGCGTCAAAATGCTTCAGGTCCCCTTGTGGCGCTCCTATTTGGCTGGTTGCATCCTTTTGGGAATTGCTCCCTGCACCGCGATGGTCCTGGTTTGGGGATTTCTCGCTCGGGGAAATGACGGTCACACCTTGGTGATGGTGGCCATCAACTCCTTGACCATGTTGTTTCTCTATGGCCCGCTCGGTGGATTTCTTCTCGGTGTAGGAAGATTGCCGGTTCCGTGGCAAGCGCTTCTACTATCCATCGGCGTTTACGTCGCGCTTCCTCTCGTCGCCGGGTACTTCTCACGAAAGCTGATCATCAAAATCAGGGGCGAGGATTGGTTCAAAACTAAATTCTTACATATCCTGAGTCCTGTTACCATTACTGCACTTCTCGCTACGTTGGTCCTCCTTTTTTCGTTCAAAGGTGATGTCATCCTAGATAATCCGCTCACCATCGTATGGATTGCGGTGCCATTATTTATCCAGACCGTGCTCATCTTCGGTCTGGGATATATTCTAGCCAAATTGCTGAAGTTGAAATACGAGGATGCAGCGCCATCGGCGATGATTGGCGCCTCAAACCATTTCGAGGTTGCTATCGCCACGGCAACCATGTTGTTCGGGCTTTCGTCCGGCGCGTCGTTGGCTACTGTCGTTGGGGTTCTCATCGAGGTGCCGGTCATGTTGATGCTGGTACGCATTTGCCTAAAGACCACGGGGTGGTTCGGCCCGAAAACTTCTCTGCAACCTGAAAACTAGAAGCAAGGTGAATCATGGATATACAATTTTTATATTTTGACGGATGCCCCAATTTAGACGCGCGACCGCCGAAGCACTGGCTCGAATGGGGGTCACGGTGCTGGCCTGTGGACGAGACATCGCGAGGTTTGAAGAAACAGCCAGATCGATCCGTGCATCGACGGGAAACGACAGCGTTGCGACCTTTGTTGCGGACTTCTCGCATTCTCCGATGTTCGTGATCTCGCTGCGGCCATAGCTGATAGCACCGACAGTCTTGATGTGCTCATCAACAACGCAGGGATCGGAGTTGACCGCAGGATCGAGATCGTAGATGGGTTTGAGCTGAACTTCGCCGTGAATTATCTCGCATCGTTCGTCCTGAGCACCGAACTTCAGCCTCTCCTTGAGGCCTCCGCGCCGTCGCGCGTGGTGACTCTCTCTTCTGCGATGCATGCATCGGTCAAGCCCCGGACCCCCGACGATCTGCAAAGCGCCAACCATTTCAAATGGGACAAAGCATACAACCGCGCCAAGCTGGCAAGCATACTGTTCTTTAACGAATTTACCCGCCGCCTGGAAGGAACGGGCGTCACGTCCAACTCTCTGCATCCGGGAGCGGCCGCCACTAACTTCGGTGGCGAGGGTGACCTCACGGAATTCACCGCGGTCATGCTCCGCATCATGAGGTGGTTCCTTCTTGGGTCCGAGGCGGGCGCACAGACGTCGATCTACCTAGCGACTGCCCCCGGGTTAGAACAGGTCAACGGTCGGCACTTCGAAAAACTGACCCAAAAGGCGCCGAGTGAGCTTGCCCAGGATGAAGAGCTGGCGAAGAAGCTGTGGCAAAAACCGAAGCGATGATCGCTGACTTCACGACGATTTCTTGAGGAAAAGGCCTCGCATATGATATGAAGAAGGCACGAGAAACAGACACCGAGCAAGGTGGCTCGAACAACCCAACGACGGGTGATACTAGGACAGCTGTTCTTGATGCCCTTCATCAAGACATCAGCACGAATGCTGCGAAGAACTGGTCCAGGCGTCGCTTCCTTGGCGTGGCCGCCTCAGTCACGGAAGTGCTCGCGGGCGGAAGTCTCGGATGCAAGATAAGGAGAGCCTCAACATGTCAGCCTCAAGCAACCAAAGCAAGCAAGCCGACCGACTGCCGACCCTCTACATCCCGCACGGAGGCGGTCCGTGCTTCTTCATGGAATGGACGATGGGTCCGCCGGACACCTGGGACAGGATGCGAGCATCGTTACAAGAGATGGGTCGCCGTTTCGAGGATGTTTCCACCCTGCTCGTTGTATCAGCCCACTGGGAAACATCCGGCGTTACCGTCCAGACCGGAGTGCGACCACCACTGCTCTATGACTATTATGGCTTCCCGCAGCATACCTACGAACTGACCTGGCCGGCGTCCGGCGCTCCAGAGGTGGCCGGTCGAGCCCTCGACCTGCTGCTTGCCGCCGGGATTGATGCTCACGAAGACCGGAAACGCGGCTTTGACCACGGCACCTTCGTGCCGCTCAAGGTCGCGTTCCCCGAGGCGCACATCCCCACCTTTCAGGTGTCTCTCAAGCGCGGGCTGGACGCAGCTGAGCACATCGCTATCGGTGAAGCCCTGACGCCATTGCGGGAGCAGGGTGTGCTGGTTGTGGGGAGCGGCATGAGCTTCCACAACATGGGGCATTTCATGGGGCGCAATGTGCAGGAGGTCTCCCGGCGTTTTGATACCTGGCTCGAAGCGAGCTGTGCAGGCCCGCCGATCGAGCGCCTCGCCGCGCTCACTCGCTGGGAACTCGCGCCTGAGGCACGCTTTTGCCATCCGCGCGAAGACCATCTTCTGCCGCTCATGGTTGTAGCCGGCGCAGCGGTTGAGGAGCCTGGCCGTCTGCTCTTTCGGGACGAGGTCATGGGGATAACCACGTCAGCCTTCGAGTTCGGCAAAGTAGGGCGATCCTAGTCATTTGTTGTCCAATAGGACATTGGGAAAAGTGCCGAATTTCCGGTAGAGAAACCCGAGGAAGCCAGGTGCCCCGACGCCGGTGATGACCGTGCGGTGCTTCATCCCGTTGGGATGGCCGTGAACTCGTTAAGGAAATGGCCTTTGGTTGTGACCATCTTCCCAGCCTGGTACTCCTCGTCGAACTCGATCACCACACTCTTGGCTTCGACGTGCTTGGTGATGTTTGTCCGCTTCATGATGCCTTCGTTGGTCTTGATGGTCACCGAGTCCTCGGTCTGGTTCACCAGCTCAACCTGGGAAAGGCTTGGCATGAGACGAATCACCCCAGTGTAGTGTGTGCTGAGGTTCTCGAGGCTGTCCTTCACTTGATCGAGACCGCATTTGATTTCGTCAGAGCCTTCAAACCAAACTTTGATGTTCACACCTCCTAGTTTCTACAGCACCCCTGTCGTACTCTTGGTCCTTGGCAAGTTTTTCCGAGTATGTTATACTAAATGTAGTCGATATTACAGCCACTTAAGGTGGCAGGGTCTCGAACTGGAAATGCTCGGCGTCGCCGTGGATGGCAATGATGATCCCGCAGTCGTTTCCTGGTGACTGATTCACACCAAAGGCAATAACGTGAGCACTGGTCGTTCGTACAGCTCCTCGCCGTCAATGCGGAAGGCAAGTGCGTCCCGAAGCTGGAACGTAAAGGTGCCGACCTTCCGAAACGACAGCCGACCACTCAGGCCAGCCTATCCCTGGAGCAACGGCGTGAGTTCCTGTACGACACTCTGGAACCCATGATCCAGAGGAAGTTGAACCACTGGGGCTTCGTCCCGAGGACGGTGGCTGCTCCTCGAAGCTGATCGTTGAAATAGGAGCACGTGGAGGAACAAACTGATGGCGACCCCCAAGGAGACTCTCTGGGTTCTGGACCCCCACACGGCCGCGAAACATGAGATCCTTGGTCTATATCTGGCCGCATGGTTCCCGATTCTCAGCACTGGGCATAGTCGAATTGTCTACATTGACGGCTTCTGCGGTCCCGGGCGTTACAAGGGCGGTGAACCTGGATCACCGCTCGTGGCCATCAAGGCTGCACTTAACCACCGAAAGACCATGCGTGATGAGCTGGTCTTTTGGTTCATCGACGAGCGCCAAGATCGCATCGACCATCTCAAGAGCGAACTTGCTATTCTCGATGTGCCGGACCACTTCAAGATCTTGCCCGAGCTAGAGCGATTTCACGAGAAATTCGGCGCGATGATGGACTACATCGACGGTGGGGGCAAGACGCTCGCACCCACCTTTGCTTTCATCGATCCTTTCGGATTTTCAGGCATCCCGTTTGAGTTGATTGAGCGACTGCTGGGCATCGAGGAATGTGAGGTCTTCATCACGTTCATGGCTGACTCCATCAACAGGTTTCTCGAGCATCCCGATGACAAGGTCGTGGAGCATATTTTTGATGCGTTTGGTACGGACGAAGCGATCTCTGTCGCCAAGGGCGGTGGTGACCGGGTTGTGAAACTGCGGCAGCTCTACCAGTCCAAGCTTGAGAAGGTCGCGAAGTACGTCCGCTATTTCGAGATGCGCGATCGGCAGGACCGGCCCCAGTACTATCTCTTCTTCGCAAGCAACCACGTGCGCGGCCACCTAAAGATGAAGGAGGCGATGTGGCGCGTTGATCCTAAAGGCGAGTTTCGTTTTTCCGACGCCACGAATCCGAACCAGATGGTCCTGTTCGAAACGGATACGACCTCGACCCTAATCAAGCAGATGCGTAGCGCCTTTGACAAAGTTGAAGTCGTCACCTGTTTGCAGCTGCGTCAATTCGTGGAGAGCGAAACCGCCTTTCTTGACAAGCACATGAAAGCTGCACTGAAACAAGAAGAGGCGCGGGGAAGGATCGCGGTAGAGGAATTGAAGACGGATGGTAAGAAGCGTCGGGCGAACACTTTTCCGGATGGGGTCCGGCTGCGCTTTATGGAGGCGTAGATGACCGGGGGCAAACAGATGAGATCCAAGGCAACGGGCGGTTAGCGGTGGCGCAGAAGTCGTCGATCGAGTGGACGGAGTTCACCTGGAACCCGGTCACCGGCTGCACGAAAATCAGTCTGGGCTGCAAGTATTGCTACGCCGAACGTATGGCCGAACGCCTCCAGGCAATGGGCCAGGCGAATTACGCGAATGGATTTCAGCTGACGCTGCAGCCGCAGATGCTTGAGCTTCCGTTGAGATGGAAGAAGCCGCAGACCATCTTCGTCAACTCAATGAGCGACCTGTTCCACAAGGACGTGCCGCTCGCCTACATCAAGAGGGTCTTCGACATCATGCATCGTGCGCACTGGCATCGCTTCCAGGTTCTCACCAAGCACGCCGATCGTCTCTCACAGCTGGACTCAAGCCTCGAATGGCCGGCGAATATCTGGATGGGCGTCAGCGTCGAGACCGAGAGGTATTGCATCCGCATTGATGACCTCCGCAGCACGAACGCGCAGCTCAAGTTCCTGTCCCTCGAGCCCCTACTCGGACCGCTGCCGAATCTGGACCTCGACGGGATCGACTGGGTGATCGTGGGCGGCGAGTCCGGCCCGAGGGCGCGGCCCATGAACTCTGCGTGGGTGACCAATCTCCGGGACCAGTGCCGCCACGCCCAGGTACCATTCTTCTTCAAGCAGTGGGGCGGCAAGAACAAAAAAAAGGCTGGCAGGCAGCTAGAGGGCAGAACCTGGGACGAGTTACCGTCAGATCCCGCCACACGCGCGCCACGCCGCCGCCGGGCGTCCTTCCTCGCCATTGCTCCGTGAGGGCGACACAGGGCCACACAGGCGCTACCGCCGCGTGACCGGGCACCGCCAACCACCGGTCTTCCGATACCGACCTGACATCAGCCGCGTTTGTACTCGTGTTTGCCGATCCCCCCGTGCAGCCGAGTTGTGTAAACCAACGGGCAATGCTCTCTCCCGCTCTCGGTGCTGGAGAGCACGATCTGGGTCGAAAATGGCCGAAGTCAGCCCGCGATGTGATTTCTGCGGCCCTGCTTCGAGAGCCAGGAGGGCGGTGCTCCCGTAAGGCCGTGCTCGCAAAAGGCCGCGATTCCTGGCCCTCATAAACAGAAGCACCGGCGGCAAGCCCGCCAGGGCTTTCGTAAATCAAACTGCGCTTCGGTTGGCACAGATTTTCTTGGCTCCCCGAATGGGACACGAAACTAACCCAAAAAACCCAAACAACTCATCTACTTGTAAGGATGTATAAGTACCGTACGAGGTATGCCCGGATAGTTTTCGGGGAACCTTTACCAGAGGAACCACCGATACCGAAACCAGTGCCCAAGAATATTGTCGTCGAGGCCCTCAAGGTCAAGGCGTTCTTTACCGAGGACCCTGAAAGAAATTTCCGGCACGCAAGCCAACACTTCAAGGTCTCCAAGGCCCGGATATCCCAGCTCATGAAGATAGTCTCCGTCCTGCCCGAGGATTTCGTGGCCTACATGGAGCACTGCCGGGACGAGACCATAATCCGGCGGTTCTCGGGCAAGACTCTTCTCCGCATAGCCGGGATGGAGTCAGCCAAGGAGCGGCAGGAGGTCATAAGCGAACTCATGGAAGAATTTGAGATTGGAGACAAATTATACGCCTGAAAAACCTTGACTATCTATCGTGAAATTGTCTTTTTCACCGCTCATAGATTGTTCACATCTGATACAATTGCCGCTGCTTCTGCTTGGTTCAGTCCTGAGTTTCGTGTCACGCTTGGAACTCCCATCTCATTGAGGAACTGCGAACGCGTCAGTCGTGCAACCAGTCTCTGAGTTAAGACCATCGCCTGTGCTCCAGTATGCTGAGCAGCATGAGAAGCTATGCAACAAGTCATGGCCCTAGTCACGGACACATAGAACAATCGGCGTTGTTCTATGAGAAGACCAGTAGCCTGCAATGCCCTGAAACTAGGCATAATGCCCTGTTCCACTCCAGGTATGAATACAACCTTCCCACTCAATCCCTTGGCACCATGCATGGTCAGAATTCTTATCCGCTTTTGGATAGGCACCTGATCTGGGGCTTGCGTGGCACCAATACGCTGGTTAACCAGATCAAGAATGGCCTGTTGGTCCGACTCGCTATCCGCTGCGAGAAACTGAAGCAATTCCTCTAATGTCATCTGAGTCGGAAGCGACCCAACAAGAGTATTCCATATTGACAAGCTGTTTGCCGCATTGCGGCCTGATGTGAACACTTGAGATGACAGAAGTGTCGAAACTTCCCCACTCCGGGTTTCCAACGTATCGCTCATGCTCCAAGAACTGACAGCTTGGACAATCGACACAATACGTTGGACAGCGGAGAGGCTTCTTCCAGATAGCCACCTAGGATATTGGGGAAGGTAGAATAGGCTGCGGAAATTCTGATTATTTTGAATGCATGCATCCCCCACAGCTTTCGCTGTAGCAGGTCCTACACCAGCAAGAACTTCAAGGATATCACGATGTGCTGGATAATCTTCTTCACCTGTTGAGTTATCCCTGGCGATTCTTAGCAGTGAATAGACAGCCCTTATTGCCTCGTACTCGTTTGTAAGGCTTGCACCTCGAGGAGGGTCATAGGGAAGTCCTAGATTTCCTAATTCCTGTGCTAATGTATCAAGTTGAACACGACGATTAGAAATTAGAATGAGGATTTCATCTTCTCGTCCTGCCATCCCAGTGTTGATCAGTTCTTGACAGGATTGTGCTATAGCGCGAGCTTCCTCTTGGGCCGTCTGAAACGACCAAACCAATATCTGTCCTTGCACAGGTGGTGAAGAAGTACCATATAGAGAAGTTAGACTCTTAGTAACTCGATTGGGGTTATACGCTATCAAACGGCTTGCAGGTCCAAGAATCGAGGGAGTACAGCGAAAGCAGTCCGTCAAAATATGTGTTGCAGACGATGGATAGTCAGTCTGAAATTGGACGATACCATCTGGATTGGCATGTCGGAATGAGTAAATGCTCTGATCATCGTCTCCGGCTACAAATAGCACTGTATTATTCACACTCAACAATCGTACGAATTCCTGATCACAGGCATTAAGGTCCTGAAATTCGTCAACGATCAGATGGTCGATTTGAGGCAATTGAGCTTGTTGAAGAGAACCTTGTTGAATGGCCTCTACGCACTTATAGATGACCTCACCAGGAAGCACGCAACTATATAGGTTAGTTCTGGCGGAGTGAAAAGCATTGAAACCTTGAACTTCTGCAGGTGTTATTTGGGCCTGGTTCACGTATTGAGGATTCAGGGTTTGCCATTGTGCATCATGAGCAAGCCTAATCTCAGATGCACGGGAAGGTGTGCATCCAAGACTGCTGGCAAACTCTCTGTCGTAGACATTTGCCTGTTCCCAATTATCCAGTATGATTGGAGTGCTGGGATAAGATGTAAGCAGGTTAGCTCGTCGGAGAACTCTTAGAGCAAGGGAGTGCATTGTCGAGACTCGAACTTGGGTTGCGGCGTTTGCGCAGGGGAGACTACTGCAAAAAGATTGAATCCTGGCAGTAAGCTCAGCACATGTAGCTCGTGTGAATGAAATCACATAAACGTTGCCCGGAGTAGCTCTATTCGTCAGAAGGTCAGCAATTCGCTTCTCAATCGTATGGGACTTTCCCGTACCTGGGCCTGCTACAAGCCTCACTTGAGGTGCTTTGTCTCTCGCTGCTGTCCATTGACGCTGCTCTGCTACAGCTTTTTGTGCATCAGTTATCGGCATTGACAACACTCGCTTTCAGCGAAACATGATATGCTATCGCTTTCATATCAAAATTACCGCCACTTAATTTGGGTCTTTTCACGGGAAGAATTTGCGGACGTTTGCTCATTGCTGAAAAAACAAAGTAAATATGATAATTCTCCAGTTTGGATGCCTGTTCAAGTTCGTTGGCGGTTATATAAAAACCCTTTTCCAGTGTCTTAGCGATTGTAGCCTTGACCTCAATCTGGCGTTCAGTCCCATCTTCATCAAACGAAAGGACATCAAATCCCGCTCTTATCATCACGTTCTGCTATATATTTTATTTTGGTGGCAAGGTCTTTTCTTCCCGCGTTTATTAAACGTTGTTTCTCAATCTCAATCACGATGGCTTCCCCACGGTCCCCGATGCGTTTCAATTGCTTCTGTTGCTTTGCGTATTCCACACTGCCCCCAGTAGCTCTATCGGGGGGTGCCATGGTTCCGCTAATTGCAGGCATCTTATCAATAAAGGTAACCCCTTTTACGGCATCGCTTAACATCGGAGCGCTTATAGAGGAAGCCGTGCCAGCTGACGAGGACGCCCCATATTCTGGATAACCGAACAGATCATAGAGAAACCGCATATAAAGGCAGGGATGATGCTTCCTCAGCTTGGGCCATCTTGCTCGATAATCCATCAGAGCCCTTTGCATATCTGTTTCGGTCTCGAATATCCCGCTTATATCAAGCTGGGCAAGGAAATGCTCAAGATGTGGCTTGGCGTAGATTGGGGAGAACTTAGCCGGGTGGTAGATAAACAGTAGCTTCCCCTTGAACATAGGCGAGATTTTATTTTCCCGGATCGCCTTCATATCTTCGATTGAAGTGGCATGGAGCAAATCAACTATTGATTGCTTGACTGATTTAAAAGCTACACTGGCACTTCCACCCCAATGCCGAGCAAAACGGTATTTCAGCTTCGCATCGCTCTTGGTTTTCCCGTAATATATTCCGAACTTGTCGGCACGCGCACCAAGTATTCTCCCAAGGATGTCCGTCTCACGCTCCAGTCGATAGCAAAACGAGCGGCTTGCGCTCCCTTTACCTATTACATATTCATCAAGAGAAAGACGTCCGATTTTGGTGACGGGATAATCAGTGACGAACTGCCTGCGCAATCTCTCCGCTTCTTTCCACTTGGACTCGTCCCGTAACGCAAGTATCGGGACTCGTTCCGATATATGTTTAGCCATTTCAATCCGATTCATGACTTCATCACCTTTTTTCTAATTCGGCTTTTCTTTGCGGTAACCTTTTTAGGCAGTTTTTTCGCAAGCGCTTGCACCGTAGGATCGGAATGATTCAAAAGATTACCTCGATCATAAGTAACAAAGTCTGGATGAGTTGATATGCGATACTGCTTTGAGGCATTATTCTCTATAAACTTCTTCGCGTCTTTCTCCAACAGGCTACCTTGGAGCGGGCTCCTGACATGACCAAATATCTGATATTTGCCCACATCCACTACTTTGGTTAGCCATCCTCCTTTGCCTTTCTTGAGCTCTACCACAAGCTCCATCAGCAACTTAAACGGCGCATCCGGCATTTTGATTGTATGGCTGTTTACACTCAGGTCATTACTCCGCTTCATTGGAGCAGTTCCGGGAATATGAAGATGATCATAACACTGGTATCCGTACTTCGTATAATCAGAAGTCTGCTTGTCTGTAAGTTTCGGAGCCGCCTGCCCGGCAGAGTCGACGGATCGCATCTTGCTAAAATCAATCACATAATCCTTGCCGTTGAATACCTCTCCAAAAGTCAGGCAAGCAGTGTTATGCCCAGCAAGCCTGCCAAGTAAGTCTTGAGAAGTAATGATATAACTGGGACAGAGAACCAGTATTTTATCGACCTTGCCGATTTTAGCCCTTAGCCCGAGCAGTTCGGCCTCGGCCTGCTCATCATCGGATACAAGGGCCAAAAAGACCCCTACAATATTCTGAAGAACCGTCGCCTCTCCAATAAATGACACCCTGCCTGTAATCTGGTCGATATTTTTTGCAAGGTTATTTTTCTTCTTTATCTCAACCAGTAGCGGCTGGATGTTGAATGTATAACGGTTAAGGTCTTTGTCTTCAAGGTAAATAGGCGAGATTTCAGGATCGTCAGTAGAGGATGCGACCCATTTACCGTTTATCTTGCGAACATACCGCTCATTGCCCTGCTTATCGAAGTAGCTTTCTTTTTCGAAGTCATACTGGTCAAAGACAAGGTATTTTTGCTTCTTGAGGCTGATGAGTTCAGAAGGGGAAATACGTGTTAGATCGCTCTCGTAGAACTTCGTCTTAGGAGAACCTTCAATATGCCTTAGCAGATAGGAGAGCAGGTCATTCAAGCAAGACCCCCTGTTCGCGCAGGTAATCCTCGATAATCTTCTTTTCCTTCTTCTCCGGCACCTTGGAATTTTCAGGCGGCTTTATCTCAACGGCAATCTGCTTACTCTTCTTGCCGTCCCGCTTAATTAGGAACTTCAGCTTGGCCGAAACGTACTCCGCACCGTCTGAGCCGAGGCCGAAGCCCTGAATAGTATTTGTAAGGTCACCTGACTTAAGCAGAAGCCTAAGGGCCCCACCACGGAGCTTTGCATCCACTGCGGTCAGCTTTACAGCCTCGATCTGCTCGTTACCATTATAGTCAAACGTCCGGTTCTTGATAGGGTCGAGAACGACAAGTGTCTCATTCAGAGTACTTTCATCAATTTCGTCCAATCCAAAGAAAGCTTTCCCGAATATTTCGATATATTTCTTCTTATCGTCATCGCCCCGACTACGGATGCTTAAGCTCAGCACATTGTTCGTTTATTAAATACAAGCATGTCCTCTTTTGCAGGCCTGAACGAGTTGATATCCGTCTTGCCTTTCTGATCATTGAATACGAGATGTGTTTTCCTAAAATCTCCACGGGCAACAAGAAATATTTGCTTGTCACCATCAGTCCGAAAGCGGATATCGCAATGCTCGCTTTTCCCGCAGTCTTTAAAATAACTTTCGACGGCGGCCTTGAATTGTGCCACCTTGACCCTGCCAAAATCCGGCTGAACATTTTGGAATTTATGGTGGCTTAGTTTTTCAGAAAAGATATGGTAGTAGAGCCAGAAATCAAACGCTAAAGAGAATGCTTCCTCACTATGAAGGAAAACCCGCATGGCTGTGGTTTCGGAAGTTTCATCTTCCACCGTAGGGATATCGAATTCTCTAACAGCTCGCTCAAGACAATCCCGGGCTTTGTCCGCCGTATCGTTTATACAGTGAAGCTCCTCCTCGATTGCAAGTCGTTTCGCTTCTTCAATGCCCTCCCAGAAGCCATCGAAACCGTCATCGTCAAAGTTAATCTCTTCAGGAAAGGTTATTTCCCACTTCGAGAAATACTCGCTCCTCAATTGCGGGTCAATTGCCTTAAGAAACCTATCCAGCTTGAATGACCTATGCTTTGCCATATTTAATCCTTTACAAACCTCATCACGCCGACCATTTTCCCTTGAATCTTAAAGTCTCCAGCCTTTACATATATTGGGGACATCTCCTCATTAGCTGGTTCAAGACGCACACGCCTGGCCTCGCGGTAGAACCGTTTAAGCGTGGCCTCGCCCTCAATTAAGGCGACGACGATATCACCGTTATCAGCAGTATTTTGTTTTCGTATGATGACATAATCCCCGTCAAGGATACTTGCCTCAATCATGCTGTTGCCTTCAACTTTTAAAGCAAAGGCTTTCCGGCCCTTGAGCATTGCTTTATTCACGGAGATTGTCCCGTAATCGTTCTCGATGGCCTCAATGGGCTGTCCGGTGGCAATTCGGCCAATTACCGGAACCTCCTCGCTTCCGCATTTTGCACTATCGTCTTGGCCTTCAAGGATAAGAGAGCGAGAGCCCATATTCCCCCGTCGGAGATATCTCTTCCGTTCCAAAGACTTCAAGAGTGCAAATACGCTCGAGCTTTTAATGTCGAAAGCGCTACCTATTTCTCTCACGGTCGGCGGCATGGAGTGTCTGGCAATAAAGTCTCTTATCCAGTCAAGGGTCTCCCTCTGTCTCGGAGTAAGGTCTGTCATCTGCCCAGTCGTATCGTGCTTCATGCTTTTATCCCGGAAAAATGAGATGGAAATATAATAGCCCTAACATCTGTTAGAAGTCAAGAGGAAATGCGAGAAACATCATCTTCGACTGGAAAGTCCTAAAAGCTTTCGCGAAAGAAGCGTAAGTACTTTAGACCCAGTTCTCAGGGGTATGGAGGCGAACGAGTGAGCTAAGGCAACAGGGATAAGGGAATCTTCATAAAGCGTCGTTCCAACGCGATCTAACAAAGCAAGCGTATCTGGTAAGATTCGGTAATGTGCTGGGTTATGAGGATCGGACACTGTGGAAGCCGACTTCGGAATGGTCATTGTTAGCAACTGCCCTTTTGCTGTCTTATAGAAAAACTTCTGTCCGTAATATGTGTCCCGTCCAAAATATGAATTCGGTGAAGCCCTAAATGTCAAGATATGTCTGTATATATAATCATCTGGCAAAAGCATTATACATCGACGTGGGATATGTTCTGAGATAGCAGATGCGTGCTCAGAGAATTGCCCACCCTTTTCAACACCTATTATGATAGGGTGTCTCATATTCTGACTTGAAAGGGCATCTTGTAAGGCATGAAGAAAGGATAGTATTGCGGTATGTAGCCATGCCTGAGGTCCGAAGAGTGCAAGCGGCCCATCAAGTATAAAGCCTACATCTCCAAGAACACGTGGTTGCCTCTGTAAAAGAAAATGCAAATACGCCACCATGGTTAAATGTTCTAAAACTGTCATGAGTCGGCCGAGTGAGGTTGCATTTCCATGCTCCTCTGAAACTTCTTCATGGATACGAAGCGCATCAGTTGGGAATATCAGACCTCCACAGGTTGGACAGGTCGTGCCCCTTACTGGAACATCAATATCTCTTGCAGTACAGGATTCTATCGCTGAACAGCGGGCAACTATAATACCGCCACTTGGAGACCTCTTATCACTATGCCCTACCAGTAGCATTAAAACATCAAGCAGCGACATTTCCTCGATGGTATAGTCACAAAATATCTCATAGATTTCTGCTCGCCATGAAGCCTTTACCGTGGGCATGTCCTCTCGGCATACATTTGACCCAGGAAGCACCATCGAATAAAGAGCCTCTTCTGAAGACCCATGAATCACTGAAGGGTCAACCAAGTGAGCCATTTCCTGTCCAAGCAGCTCTTCTAAATGAACGAGAACTCCGGCAATTTGAACATAGCCGATTCGTGTACTTGGATATTCCTCTCGTGCAGCAACCTCCTGTGGAGAGCCATCAAAAGACATCACCCATTTGGTAGGTTCGCCGGAAGCTCCTAATGTGTCAGCCTGAACAACCAAAGAGGAGTCAATTTCTTGATTTACATCTCTGGTAAAGAGGCGGAAATTCCTTAGTCGCTCCTTTACTTGCTCATTTTGCACTATAGGAACATGCCCGGTACTCCTGGAACGCTCCATGCTTCCAGACCGTCTTCTATAAGGCATTAGCTATTCCTCACTTTGCTCTCTCTCATTAGCTGCATTAACAGCAGCCTCTCGTGCCGATTGAATTCTTGTTTCGTTAAATAGGTCGATTTGAACAGGAATAATGTATCGTCCACTTCGTGTCTTCAAGCGAGCAAAGCCAACATCTTCTGATTTTAAAGTCAAATCGCTGAAATCCTGAAAATCATAGTATTTGGATAGCTCTTTAACCTCAGAACGGTTATTCAGATGAGTAACGATCCAATTTGAAGTATTCGAAAGTATTAATGGATCGACACTGCTAACCTCTTGAGTAGCATAGATAAGACCAATTCTATATTTTGCTGCCTCTTTAGCTAGGCGCACATAGGGGTCCGCTTCCTCAGGAGCATTCATCCGATCACGGTTGAAAAGTCGATGTGCTTCTTCAATGTAAATCTGTATTTGATGTGGCTCTAGTCCTTCTGCAAAACGCCGTGCTGCGTTATCCACAATGTGGTTGACTATTCTTTCAGAACAAAATTTGAGAATAGTCTCTGCACCAAGCGAAAGGTCTACAATTACTATCTTGCCTGATATTAATTCGTTTAGGATTTCATCGGCATAGTCGTCCATTCTGGCCAGAGAATGATAAGCTCGCAGTGGTTCAAGTAAACGATATCCTGAGCCAACAGAGCCCTTGTATAAGGCAAGGATAGCTTCCAGTTCGGCATCTACCCAGTCACCCAAGTCTGATCCAGCATCTTGGGCATCAATAAGACTATCCCAAAATGCTCTCAAATCGCCCGTATTAAGCCTAAGTGATCCGCCACGGCCTGTCTGAAAGTCTGAAGCTCTTCTATTGCCCCGATGCTGGTTTATGGCGTTAATCACATCCCGGTTGGCAACAATGGTAATACTAAAGTCTCTTGGTACGCTAAAACCGGCTTTCATAAGTGTTGCATATAAAGCGGCTCGCCGCCTTCTGGCCCGACTATATGCCGAACGGTCATCTTCTTGATTTTCCGGCCCTATAACATCCGCAGACAAAAAGCTTCGAATATAGTTTGCCTGATTTCTAGGAGTCAGATATGCACTAATAATCGACCATGTAACGTCAATTGTTTGGTCGGCAAAGAAGTTAGACGTTAGAGGTCGAATGCCCTCTTGAGTTCCATCTGCGCCATACTGGAAAATCGTAACAAACTCAGTTCCCACTTGAGCTAAAGCAGTGCGGTCTTGGACATTTACATTAGCATATTCCCCAGCAGGGTCAAAAAGGAGTTGTCCAATTTGTTGCCCCGTCTCGGCCGCATGCTGACAAATAGCCGTAGCAATCGTCTTCATTGTGTTAGATTTTCCAAGACGAGTCATGCCGAAGACTGCTGTCTTAAGTGCCACAAAATCCTGGATATTGACCTTTACGGGTACTGCTATGTTTTGCTCGCTTGCAACATGAAGGCGACGACGCCTATTAGATGAGCTATATCGTATAGTTCCGATCCGAACACGTTGAGGAGTTGCCCCTCCTCCCTGTCGAGCAGATTCTTCCTGTGCAGTTATTTCGGGATAGCTTGCTATAATAGCAAGGCTTTCGGCATATGGTTTATATACTTTATAGCGGCTCGCAGAATAGAACGTTTCCACATCACTTCCAAAGGAAAGCATCGGTGAGCCGTTCACGTCATCATAGAAGGTACCAAGGATTTTGGCTTTGATTCCAGAAAACTGAATTTCGTTTCTAGTCAAAACATCCAATATTGCGGGAGATGAAGCAGCACTTTCAGGTCCTCGCGTTACAACCATTTCTCTCATTGCCTGTTCCCGAACATGCACCAACTCGGCCTCTGCAGGTAATGCGGCAGGGCCAATGACACGAAGAAGAATTACTTCTTCGTCCTCAACATCAGGAGCTTCTTCAGGCATCATTGCCGTAGCCAAAAGAAAACAATGTTGCGGAACACCACCAGCATGTTTCTTCCAAAGGTCATTTGTGAGGACTAAACATTCATCATAGCCCATGGTATAGATGCCGCCAACAAGGGAAGCCTCTGAAAGAAGCCGTTGTATTGTAAGCTCTCTTGCAACGATTCGACTGCCAAGGGAAGAGTTTGTAGCCATAGCTACCTCCTTCTATTCATGATTCGTAAACCACTTATTGCGTTAGCGCCACTCCTTGCTTGATCTCCAGAGCCTAGTTTGTTCTGGAAGATGCAACAGGTTCGTAATAATTAATTCCTTGGCTGGCACCAAATTCCCCGTTGCGGCAATCGAATACAATATGTCGACATGTTTGGGGCCATTACCATTGTGCGAATAAAGGGTAAGGATAGACTCAGCCGGATCGTAACTTAGCAGCCAGGGCTGACGTATTTTTATAAGAGCATCATGAAGTTCCGCGTGCTCCCCATCTTCAAAATAGAACCTATAAAGCCGGTCGGCCTTATTGTAAAAAGGAGGGTCCAAATAGTAAAAAACATCTTTGTCTCCGTAGCTTAGAGATTTAACCTTTGCAATGGTCTTATCCCAATCAGCGTTATTAACAAACAGTACCCGATCCCTTAAGCTGGCCGCTTGGCGTATACGTTTAATAATAGTTTGAGCTGCAAACCTGCAATCTATCTTGTATTCTGACTTTTGCGAAAATCCACCTATCGGACCAGAACTTGATGCAAGAATCCCGGAAAAACTGGTTCTATTCAAAAAAAGACATGCTAATGCCCGTTCCCGATTTGTCCGGAAAGAGTTCTCCCTAAAATATTTCCACTTGTCTACAGTTACTTCTATATTTTCAATCTGATCTATCAACCATTCGCTTTCCTTGAATACGACCTTCCAAAAGCATGCTACTAATGGATCCTTCTCGCCCAAAGCAATTTTATCGACAAGGTCATCATTCAATAGCTGAAGGGCTACACTTGCTCCACCCGCAAATGGTTCTACGAACAGTTTTGGGCGGATGGAATTCATTCGCAGCACCTCAGCAATATAACCAGCCAGTCTTCTCTTTGCGCCAGGATAGCGTAAAGGCGATAGAATCGAGGCTTCTTTTCGAGTAAAAGTATTCATTATCTACCGAGAGCAGAGAACCCTTTTTACTTCTTGGGGTTTCCCTTCATCGCCCTGTTCACAGATTTGTTTTCGACCTTTACCTTTGCGACCGAACGGCTGAACTTATCACGGCCACAGTATCGATAGTTACTTCCTTGCCTTGAATCAGCTTCGACAGCTCTTGCTTTGCCTTGCCATAGCCCGGCTGTCCCTTTTCTGGTGTATCCACATTGGCAAGTCTGACCGGATGCTTCCGGCTTGCCGTCTCAAAAGTGTCGCCATCGATTACCTTGGTTACCTTTTCTTTTCTTGGCATTTTGACCTCCTATTCACTCTGCGCCTTTTTTAGAAGTTTCCGGATATAGGTATCCCTGTCCTCCATCTGGAAGAGGACATTTCGCCTTTCAAACTCCTCCTTGTTCAAACCATCTCCCCACCACGAAATATCAGGATATCTCGTGCTGGAGATGATGAAGGAGTTCAGAGTAATCTGGCCGTCCCCAAGCTGTTGTTCAAGCTCCTTTATGGTCTCATAAAACCGAACCTTCGGATCGTCTGGGCCTTCAAGATTCCTCAGCCCCTTGGGGTCAATGAAGTTTATGTACTGCCTTGTGCCGTTCAAAAGCCAAAGGATGAAGTCCGGGTAGAAGTTTCCAGCCTCAAAGAAGCCGATTCCTCTGCCTCGGCTCATGTTCCTCAGAAGGTACATTTCCTTGCTGCCGAGTGAATCCCCGTTACTACCCACGAACGCCTTTAAGTCCAGCACAAAGTCCCTTTCGCCCTCGTTCTCGAGGACAACGGGCTTTATTTCTATCAGGTCGCTTTTGGCATAGAGAAGCGGTTCATACAGATGATAACTAAACGCGATGGACTTAAGTGCGTGGAATTCGAAATCGCTCAACGAGCCTGATGTTATCAAACCCTTTAGTTCTTCCAGCTTCTCGATGATATCCTCCCGTGATTGCTCAACCAACAGCCGATACTCATCGATGAAATTCGGATCGTTATCTGTCAATTCACGATACTCAAGATGATCGCCCTCGAACTCTTGCTTTTTGAACTTGTAATACCGGTCGATATACTTCTTAAGGAGGCCAGTAGCTATCTCCTGCCAGCGCCTGACCTGCTCGTAAGACCGGAATTCCATCTGTTCTTTGGGAATGAGCAGTTTGTACCAGTCCTTACGGCTTAGAAGAGCACCGATGCTCTCACGGGGCAGGTCAAGGTTATACCAGGCACGCTCGTTCTTGAATTGCTGGAGCTCAAAATAAATAGCATCCATATCCATAAACGCCAGGTGGTTTTCATCGAAATAGCACGTCTCCTTCTCGGCTATATCTCCAGCATGACGACCGTGGCCGCTTGCAAGGGCCTGGAGCTTGGGATACCAGTCCAATGTTACAGGATACCTGGTCAAGTAAGCCAGAGGCGTATCCAGAGCAGGCTTGGGCCCATTCTTCTTGAAGTCAATGCCTTCTTTCAACCTAACAATTTTCAGCTTCTTTATGCCGAGATTTTTGACAACTGGCAGTACAAACTCAATGCGGTCTTCATTGGCCGGAAGACCCTCATCTTCCAGGTATTCCTTGAACTGCTTCATGTAATCCGCACGGATGCCAAATATGTTCAGTGATTCCAGAGTTTCGATATTCCTCGGGGCGGCCAGCCCTTCAAGCCTTCTGCTACGCTTAAGAGAGAAATCCTTCCCTTTCAACCTTACTCCGCGCCCGAAGAGCTGGATTATCTGAGGTCCCTCGTTTCGACCTATATTCATCAAACCCATCGTGCTTACGCGCCAGCTGTTCCAGCCCTCGGTGAACTTCTTTGAGCCTATCAGGATATTGACCTGTGAGTCTTCTTCATTCAGATTTCTGAAGAGCGAATCTGCAAATTGCTTTTCAGTGACCACGAGCTCGCTGTGCTCATGGCAGAGTTTGCATAAGGCCGGGGCATCGCCAACGTTTATCACGCCGAATGGCTCGTTATCTCCTAACCGCAATGCAATCTCACCCTCTGCTCCCTTCAGGTTCTCCACGTGAAGGGCGGCAGCTGACGTGGAATTGAAGATTACACTCAAGATGTCATCAAACACCTGTTCCACCGTCATCCGAAGCGTGCCCAGATACTTATATGCTCCTGCAAACAGGTCTCTCCCCTGGGCATCGAGTAGTCCCGAATCGCCGCTTAAGAGCCGTTCAATTCCGGCTATGCTTTCGCCGCGTTCATGAACAAACTCGGCCAGCGTCAGCAGGATATCCACGACATCGGATACCTTGCGCTTGTGCTGAGTCCGAACAGCATTAACGCTGCTTCCCACAAATATCCAGAGAGGACGCTCAAGCAGGAAAGGACGGAATACGCTCTTCTGCTCGCTATGGAGTTTAAGCTGTTCATAGAACGAAAGCAGACAGGCCGTCAGATACCTTCGCCTGACAGCCTCGTCAGAGTCATCGGCAAGGTTAAGGATGCGATAGTCTTTGCCGTAGCCGTCCCCGTAAAAGTATCTATATGAATAATCAAAGACAATACACTTTGCATATGTCTGCTCAAGTGCCTTGCTCCCACTCGCCTTCATGGCCTGGCCGAAGGTGGCGGAGTACTCAAAAGAGAAGCCGTTTTCACATAGCTGGTTTCGCCGCATCATCCATATGCCAGTCTCGGCCGCGCTCGCTCCCCGGTGGCCCTCGTCCACAAGCACAAGGTTATTTCCCTCGAAGGCATCAACGGCAACGGTCTTCTCGCCCATCTCCTCGCGGAGCTTGTGGATGTCTATAATCTCAACCGACCTGCTTGTAAAAAGCCCTCTACCCTCTTTTGAGAAAAGTTCGGACTGAATGCCGGAGAGCTGGAATTCCTCAAGGTGCTGGTGGGATAGACCCTCGTTTGGGGTAAGTAGAATTATCCGGTTCATTTCCCTGCCGTTTCCGTGCAGGTTCAGGTAATGCTGGTACTGGAGGATATTGATGTGCATGAGAAGCGTCTTGCCGCTTCCCGTAGCCATCCAGAAGGCGAGCTTGTTCAGGTCAGGCCGCTTGAAGGGCTCTATCTCGTCCCTCTCGGCCTTGTCCGAGTTGAATGTCTCGACCTGTGCGTTCAGGTCTTCCATGAGCTTGTCGGGATTCCTGAAATAACGTTCAAGATAGATCTCAGTAAAGAGCAGGGCGAGATATTGGAAATATTTAGGATACAGGTTGTGTCCTGCCTGGTTGCGCCTTCCCGCGATTCTCTGCCAGTGGCGGACTATGTTCTGGTCATAGGCCAGAAGCATGTCGTGAGGTAGTTCAGGCCTGTCAAATAGGAGCCTCAGGTTCTGATGGAATTTGGAGACATTGTTTTCGTCAAACCCCTCAAGCTCCGGGGCCCGCATCCCCTCGGCAAGCTTCTCCAGGCTTGGGACATCGAAGAGGTCAAGAATCCACTGGTTAAGGACAAGCTTCTGCTCGAATTTGAGTGGCCTTTCGGCCCTCCGTGGACGACGTGCTCTTGTAGCTCCACTTGGCATGGTTTCTTACACATCCTCCACATCGAACATGAGCCGCTTGAAGTCTTCCTCTATGAGGCGCACCTTCCAGGTCTCGTCCTCGCGGCGGATGTTCATCAGGTTATTGTCCCCGTTGACGTAGATCACGTCGAACTCGCTATCGAGCGTGTTGTACTGTTGCTTCCTGAAGAACGCCTCCAGGTCACGGTTGGCCTTCTCGCGAGCAGCAGTGAGCTTCTTCGGATCGGTCTCGGAAAGCACTCGAATCTTTCGCCAGATAACGAGCACCTTCTCGCCCTTGGGGTTCGTCCCTTCGACAATGCGGAAGCCCTGGAGGCAGTCCATGTGGCTGACCTTCAGGCCAAGGAGCCAGTTGAAGGTCTCCACGAGGTCCACGTTCACGGGCTTTGTCTCGCCGACCGAGCCCGCACCAACCAGGAGTTGGTAATTGAAGGGATCGTCGAAGTTGTCGATGTTGAGAAGCGTCTGGCTGCCGCCGGACTCCGTGTCGAGCATGTATCCCAACACGTAGGATTCGCGAAAGTCTTCGGCCCTGTCGAGGAGCGTCTGCTGCGCCTCGGTTCGCTTGAGCTGGATGTTCGCCAGCGCGTCCTCGTAGGACTCCAGACGGATGTACTTGAACATGTGGCTCACGCCCTCGCGCGAGACCGGCTTCCCGTCCTTCCAGTCCTTGGAATAGACAACCTTTTGGATGCGGGGAACGAGGACGGTATCGAAGTAAGCGCCCATTTCCCCCAGAACGTACTTGCGTTTGCCATCGTCTGACCTATTGAGGTCGATAGCCGCATGTCCAGTAGTCCCAGATCCGGCAAACACGTCTACAATTACAGCCAGTTCATCATCGCCAACGATAGAATGCAAAGCATCGCGTGTTGCGAAAAACGATTTGGGGTAGCCAAACATCCCGCGCTCACCCAGGATTTGCTTTACCAGATTCGTCCCATGTGAGGAGGCGTCATACTTCGAGTCGTACCACATGGTCTTTGGCTTTCTGCCTTCCTTGATCCGGTCTTTCAGTTGTATCGAAAACCCGCTACCGGATTCTTGCACCACGAAGTCGCCCACCTGTGCTGCTTGCGCGACCTTGATCCGGTCCGACCACCGCCACACTCGCCGGCGACCTTCCGTGTCGGCGGGCATAACTGCCACAGTATCTTCCGGAGCCTTGGCATTGAAATCAGCAGTACTCATCTCTTGCGGAGCGTGGTCTTTCTCCACAATCGCCAAGATGTTCTTGGCCTCGTACGGCTCAGGATAATTCTTCACACGGGGACCACCGATGCCAACGATTCGAGCTTCTCTTGGGGAGTAGTAAATGGAGTATTCAGAATTCGGACGAACGTCAGGCGTGGACAGTCCGCCGCTTCGCCGGAACGGAAGAAGACGGAATGAAGATGCGTTGTCCTCGTGGCGATACCCAGCTGCCTGTTCCTCTGTGAGGGGCTGATCGACTATAAGAGTCTTGGTCGGGTCGACCGCATAGCATAGACAGTAATCGTGAGATGTTGCGAAGTAGCTGTGAATCCCGCGCCCACGTGGATTACTCTGAACAACAAGCGTACCAATATACCTGTTTCCCCCCATCACTTGATCCGTAAGCAGCTTAAGCCTGTACGCCTCTTCATCATCAATGGCTATCATGAGTACGCCATCCTGATCAAGAAGACGGCGAAGGACGGCGATTCTGTCGCGCATCATCGTCGCCCAAGAGGAGTGCTGATACTCATTCTTGTAGATGAAGGTTTCCTCAGAAGTGTTGTAGGGCGGGTCAAGGTAGGCGCACTTCGTGCCATGCTGGAAACGTTCGGATAGCAAGATCAGCGTCTGAAGATTCTCCGCATGGACAAGCAACCCATCGCACTGGGTCTCGATGTCTTCACAATTCGCCAGCAGCCTATCCTTGAACTCCTGGCCGAAGAACTTGGTGTTCAGGACCAGGAACTGGTTCGCCTTTAGGAACTCGACCGTCAGCGACTCCGAGTAATCGACGGCTCCGGCCAGGTCTTTCTTGATCTCGTCAATGGCGAAGAGCCGGACCCACTCCTCCCGCTGCGCGTCGTTAGCGGCGATCTCGGGGTAGAGGTCTTCCGGCACGCGGTCGAGCGTCACGCAGTAGTTCGTCTCGACCACTAACTTCTTCTTGAGCCAGAGCTTCTTCTGGAAGCCCTCGATCTGCGCCAGGAATTCGATGATCTTGTGTGCGATGCGGCGGATGACCTTGATCTTCGAAAGGTACTGCTCGACACGCGGAGCGGATTCCTCCTCCACGTCGTCCAGCCTCATCACCTCGTTCTTGATGTAGAAATCGAGCTCCCGCCGCAGGAAGCCGCCCAGGTCTTTGTGGATGAAGTAGTCGAAGGTGTTCCGCCGGGTGTAGTCGTAAAGGTGCTTCTCCAGGATGGTCCGGTCGCTCGCCATGCCATCGGCGCGCGTCCACTTGGCGTTCAATCGGTGCTGCCAAACCGCGAGTTTCTCGTCGTTCAGATCCTCGATCACGCGCCGCGCGGTCTCGGCGTTGATGGCGTCCTGCCTGCGCTTCTCGCCATCCGGCCGGTACTCGAAGCGGATGACAAGCTCGCCGTCCTCCTCGACCACGGGCTTGTCGCCATGCAGGAGGAACCGCCGGTCGTTGCCGTTGGCGGCCTTCACGTTGTCCTTCTCGGTATCTGCCTCAACGATCTTGAAGTGCGCCCGGTGGCCGCCGGGCGTCCTGAAGGCGTAGTCGCGGAAGTACTCGGTAGTCTTGATGTAGTACTGGTCGTGGTTCGCCCAGTGGAGCTTGACTTCCTCGCCCTCGTAGGGGATGGCGTAGACCCCCTCCTTGTAGCGCCGGAGGGAGATGAAGTCGCCCTCGTCGTAGTACCGGCTGAAGAAGCTGTAAAGGTGATCGTAGACCTCGTTCTCGAGCGCGGTCACGTCCACGGCCTCCTCGGCGAGCCTGGCGCGAAGCTCCTTGACCTTCGGAGCCTGCTCGGGGTCCATTCCGGCCGCTTTGACGCCCTCGATAACCTTGTCGAGTTCCTTCTGCATCTCGGCCTTGTCGCTCGACCTGTACTCGCCGAACGCTTCCCGGACCTGGGGCAGTAGGTCACGCTCCAGGAAGCGGGTGATCTCCTCCCACCGCGCGTTCATGATGCGGTAGATGCCGAAGTCCAAGTCGGCCTGATCGAGCTGGAAGAGCTCGGCCAGCTTAGTCTTCAGTTTCTCAAACGATCTCATGCCTGCTCACCTCTCGACTACACAACGGTCCACCGGATCGTGAACAGCGGCGCGCTCTCGGTCCGCTGCTGCATGCGCTTCTCCAACGCGTCGATCAGACCGTCTCGTTTTTCCGTGATCTCATCTTCCACGTCGAAAATGCGCTGTCGGTGCCGGCGCTTCTTCTTTTCCAAGTCCTTGATCTTCTCCTGAAGTTGGTGTTGCTCCTCGACCGTCGTGGCATGCCGCGCTTGGCGGTTGAGTGCCTTGATCTGCTCCTTGGTGTCGCGGAGTTCCTTCTCGGCGGCTAGGACCATGTCGTCCGCCCATCTTTCGAGCCGCTCGCGCGCCTCGTTGAAGTGACGGTTGTTTCGCTCCAGCGACTTGCTAACGGTGGCTTTGGCGTGCCGGTCTGCGTCTGCAGCCAGGCGCTGCCTTTCGCCCTCCGGCACGTCGAGCGCATCGAGCAGCTCACCTTTGCAGTTGAACAGCTTCTCGCACGCCTCTTGGTCAGGCGACCTACCGTCGTCGTCGAATCCAGAGAAGAGCAGGTGCTCCTCGCGCTCGAACGAATCGATGGCGAGTCGCTGGAGGACTAGCCATCCGGACCTGCCCTTCAATTCCTCGACCATCGAGATCCTTGCCGGGTGCTCGGAGACATTGAACCTCACCTTGGCCACGGGCGTTGGATAGTCCCTTCCGGCCTGGATGACGTGCTCGCCCAGCGGATGCCCCAAGCGATAGAGGAAGTCCCCGGGGACGTTATTGCGCTCCTTTGAGATCATCTGGTACGTGCCAGTTCGGAACGACGGTAGTGGCGCTTCAACCAGGTGGAAGGCCAGTGCCTCGTCATCGAACGTGGCTTTGCCGTCGAGGATAAAGCGCGTCAGCGACCAGAACATCCGCCCGATGCGGTCAAGCTGCTCCCGTGTCCCGGACAGGTTCACGCGCAGCCGGGCGTGAACGTCTTCGTCAAAGTGTTCAAGGAGAATCTGTCGGGTTTCCTGGATGCGCGATGTGATGGTCTCGTCCAGTTCTTCGCGCAGGGCCTCGAAGGCCGAGTCGCGCATGTGCTTGGCCAGGTCCTCGAAGGTGGCCACGCCGAAGAGCTCGAGCAGCCAGTTGGCCAGGACCAGCCGGTGCTCGAACTTGATCTTCTTGGCGGCCGCATTTGACCGGCGACCACGGTTTGCGCGTCTTGCCACGGTCGCCTCCTTACACGTCCTTCACGTCGAACATCAGGCGCTTGAACTCCTCCTCGATGAGCCGAACCTTGTAGCGCGGTTCGACGCCTTCCTTCTCCGGAACCACCGGGATGTTCATCAGGTTATTGTCCCCGTTGACGTAGATCACGTCGAACTCGCTATCGAGCGTGTTGTACTGTTGCTTCCTGAAGAACGCCTCCAGATCACGGTTGGCCTTCTCGCGGGCAGCGGTGAGTTTCTTCGGATCGGTCTCGGAAAGCTCACGAATCTTCCGCCAGATGACGAGCACCTTCTCGCTCTTGGGATTCGTCCCTTCGACAATACGGAAGCCCTGGAGGCAGTCCATGTGCCTGACCTTCAGGCCAAGGAGCCAGTTGAAGGTCTCGACGAGGTCGACGTTCACTGGCTTCGTCTCGCCGACCGAGCCCGTGCCCACCAAGAGCTGGTAATTGAAGGGATCGTCGAAGTTGTCGATGTTGAGAAGCGTCTGGCTGGCACTGGATTCAGTGTCGAGCATGTATCCCAGCACGTAGGACTCGCGGAAGCCCTCGGCCCTGTCGAGGAGCGTCTGCTGCGCTTCGGTGCGCTTCAGCCGGATGTTCGCCAGTGCGTCCTCGTAGGACTCGAGACGCATGTACTTGAACATGTGGCTCACGCCCTCGCGCGAGACCGGCTTGCCGTCCTTCCAGTCCTTGGAGTAGACCGCCTTTTGAATGCGGGGCTTCAGGGCGGTGTTGAAGTGTTCTCCCATCTCCACGAGAATATATTTGCGGGTCCCCTCGTCCTCCCGGTTGAGGTTGATCACGGCATGGCCTGTCGTTCCCGATCCCGCAAAGTAGTCCAGTACAACGGCTTCCTGGTCTTCTCCCGTGAGAATGTATAGCACGTCGTGGGTGGCATGGAGAGACTTGGGGAAAGTGAAGGCCCCGGTTTCTCCGAAGATCGCTTTGAGGAGCTTTGTCCCATGTGAAGACGCGTCATACTGCTTGCCGATCCATACGCTCTTCGGTCGGGTGCCGGACTTGATCCGGTCGATTATCTGGACTTTGAACTGGCCCGATCTGGATCGGGCAATCTGAATCTCGTTGGCTTGAAGGTGCATGAGACAAGATGGAGGTGTCTTGCGCCAGACGCGCTTCCGGCCCTCACTGTCAATGGGCCATATCTCTTCCCAACCCTCATGCTTGTCCAGCGAGATCACCCCGCTGTCCTCGTCGTAGTAAATGGGGTAGCATGAATTTGGCCTTTCCTCAGGTGTCGAGTAGCCGCCGGTCCGAAGGAAATCCCTCCACTTGTAAGCTCCCTCATCGTCCTCGTTGCCGTACTGTGCTTTCTGCTCATCGGTCAATTCGAAGAAGGTGATCTCTGTGTGGGACGGGTCAGGTCCGTAGAACAAGTAGTATTCATGGCTGGTCGCCAGGAAGTTGTCGTTCGTTCGACCTGACGGCTTGATCTCAACCGTAAGAACTCCCAAACGCCCGTCCATTCCGAACACGCTGTCGCAGACAAGGCCGAGGTAATGAAGCTCAAGGTCGTCGATGGCTATCGCCAATGCGCCAGTGGGACTCAACAGCGGCGCGGTCATAGCGAGAGAGTTCCTCACCATCGCGCACCATGACGAATGCTTGTATTCGTTCTTGTAGATGAAGGTGGCTTCACTTGTATTGAAAGGGGGATCGGCGTATGCGCATCGGACTTGGCCCTGGTAGCGCGGACCGATGGCATTCAGAGCATGGAAGTTGTCGGCATGAATGAGCAGCCCATCGGACTTCGCCTCGACATCATCGAAACTCGCGAGCAACCTGTCCTTGAATTCCCCGCTGAAGTGCTTCGTGTCCAGCACCAGGAACTGGTTCGCCTTTAGGAACTCGACTGTCAGCGGCTTCGAGTAATCCACTGCTCCGGCCAGGTCCTTCTTGATCTCGTCAATGGCGAAGAGCCGGACCCACTCCTCCCGCTGCGCGTCGTTAGCGGCGATCTCGGGGTAAAGCGCCTCGGGCACGCGGTCGAGCGTCGCGCAGTAGTTCGTCTCGACCACGAACTTTCTCTTGAGCCAGAGCTTCTTCTGGAAGCCCTCGATCTGCGCCAGGAAGTCGATGACCTTGTGCGCGATCCGTCGGATGACCTTGATCTTGGATAGGTACTGGTCGACGCGCGGAGCGGATTCCTCCTCCACGTCGTCCAGCCGCATCACCTCGTTCTTGATGTAGAAATCGAGCTCACGTCTCAGGAAGCCGCCCAGGTCTTTGTGGATGAAGTAATCAAAGGTGTTCCGCCGGGTGTAGTCGTAAAGGTGCTTCTCCAGGACGGTCCGGTCGCTCGCCGTGCCGTCGGCGCGCCCCCATTTGGCGCTCAATCGGTGCTGCCACACCGCGAGTTTCTCGTCGTTCAGATCCTCAGTAACGCGCCGCGTAGTCTCGGCGTTGATGGCGTCCTGCCTGCGCTTCTCGCCGTCCATCCGGTACTCGAAGCGGATGACAAGCTCGCCGCCCTCCTCGGCCACGGGCTTGTCGCCATGCAGGAGGAACCGCCGTTCGTTGCCGTTGGCGGCTTTGACGTTGTCCTTCTCGGTATCTGCCTCAACGATCTTGAAGTGCGCCCGGTGGCCGTCGGGCGTCCTGAAGGCGTAGTCGCGGAAGTACTCGGTCGTCTTGATGTAGTACTGGTCGTGGTTCGCCCAGTGGAGCTTGACTTCCTCGCCCTCGTAGGGGATGGCATAGACGCCTTCTTTATATCTCCTCAGACTTATGAAATCACCCTCGTGATAGTACCGTCGGAAGAAGTTATACAGGTGGGAATATACCTCGTTCTCAAGTGCTGTTACATCAACGGACCCTGCAAGCTTTTCACGCAGTTCTTTTACTCGTGGCAAGGTTTCCGGATCGGCCCCGAGCTTCCTGGCCTGCTCAACGGCTTCATCCAACTGCGCTTGTAGGGTTACACGGTCTGCGCTCCGATATTCCTGAAATGCCTCCTGCACTTGGGGCAGAAGGTCGCTGTCCAGAAAGCGCGTAATCTCGTCACGCTTGGTGTTCATTATCCGGTAGATGCCGAAGTCAAGGTCCGCCTGGTCGAGCTGGAACAACTCTGCAAGCAGCTTCTTTAGTTTATTCAGGTTCTCAGACATACTCCCCTCTTATTCCTTGGTTTCAACCAGAGTGAATTTGCGCTTCAGGACATTGTGCCAGGCATGGGGTATTTTCTCTTCATGCTGAAGTCTTCCCACTACAATCCCCGGCGCAATACCAACCTTGCGGGCGAAAGCCTCGATATCATTCCTGTAGAACCTTCTCCGTGCCGAGAAGGTCGAATACTCACCCTCGGGGATTAGCATATTCCGGGCAAACTGGTTTGCCTCGTCCTCTTTGTCTCCAGACATCCTGTCCGTCTCATCAAGGAAGACGTTTCTCTTGCCATGAAGGAGGACATGGGCGGCCTCGTGGAAGAAGCTGAACCACAAGTGGTCATCGGATTTATGGCGAAGACTCAACATGATGAGTGCCTTGTCCTTGCCGAGCCACCTGGTGGTACCGCTTAAATGAGTGCCTGGAAGCTCGGAGACAAAGACAAGGGCGATTCCCGCCTTGGCGCACATCTCCTTCATCTTCGGCTCGAAGACCTCGGGCGGCTCAGTCGTCAATGAACGAATTTTCTTCAAGGCGGCAATGAACCTGGCCCTGCTATATGGCTTTGTATCTATGTCTTCCGAGTATAGCTCGCCAAGCCTCAGCCATGTAGCAACAGATTCAGGTGCACTTTCAAAAGACGGCGAATGGCGATAAGCTACGGACAATTCACTAAATCGCCTTTTCCATGCATTGACAGAGCCTACGCCAAAGAGGTTGAGAAGTTTCTCGACTGCATCGACCTTATTGTCAGGTTTCTCCAATATCCCCCTTCTAACAAGTTCCTTTATAGGGAACTTTTCCGCCCATGTGGTCTGTCGTCCAAGCTTTTTACGGGCAGTGGCCTGTGCCGTATGGAGACGGTAAAAGGCCTCAAGGTTGTTCCAGACCGTCGCCGAAACACCAAGCACTCGCTCAAACTGTATGGCAGTCTCAGGAGTAACCGGGGCCTTACCGTTTATTATCTGGCTGACTGTCTTGTCGGATAGCCCACACCGTTTTGCAAAAGCGGCTTTCTTCATCCCCCGGGCCTCGAGGGTCTCCTCAAGTATCTCGCCCGGATGAACGGCATAATCCGGTGCAAACTGATTTATTGTTGTATCGGCCATCAGTGATAGTCCTCCACGTCCAAGATCATGATTGCGGTTACCTTCCGCAAATCTATCCCCCCGTCTTCCTTGCGGGGCAAGGGATTATGATCAGGCTTGAAAACAAGCCTATACGGGTGCTCCAAGTCTACGGCAAAGGTGCCCTTCCTTCTGCCTTCCAGCTCGTGCCTTCTTTCGGGTGGTTTATGAGAAACATCCTCCAATGTCGGGGCAGCCCTGAGAACCGCCATTCTCCGCTTTATAAGCCTCCCCATCCGTTTGCCGTATTTCTTAAACAATTCCTTCTTGGAATTGAACACTTTCGCCAGTTTCCGGCTCTTAAAACCGATGCTGTTCATATTACAATATCTTTACCTGATAAGTAAAGACTTTTTTCATGAGACCGCCTATCTGATTGTGAACAGGTCTTCTGTGGTCGTCTTCTGTGCCATACGCTTTTCGAGGGCTTCTATGAGGGCGTCGCGCTTCTCTATTATCTCGTCCTCTATGTCGAAGATGCGCTGGCGCTGACGCCGCTTTTTCTTCTCAAGGTCTCTAATCTGGTCTTGAATTTTGTGCTGTTCCTCTGTGGTAGTAGAAAGTCTCGCCTGGCGGTTCAGGGTCTTTATACGCTCCTTCGTGTCCTTCAGTTCCTTTTCTGCCGCTAAAACCATGTCGTCGGCCCATTTCTCAAGCCTTTCCCGGGCCTCGTTGAAGTGGCGGTTATTTTCCTCCAGAGAACGGCTTATGGTGGCCTTCATATGCCGTTCCGCCTCAGTATTGATACGCTCTTTCATCAAAGACGGCATCCCGTCAAGAGCGGAGACTATCCCCTGGCAGTTGAAAAACTTCTCGCAGGTCTCCTGATCCAGGTGTCGGCCGTCATCGTCAAAGCCCGAGAAGAGCAGGTATTCCTCTCGATCGAAAGAGTCAATGACCAGACGCCTAAGGATAAGCCAGCCGGAGCGGCCTTTGAGCTCCTCAATAACGGATATTTTAGCCGGATGGTGGGTGACATCGAAAGTCACCTTGGCATGAGGAGTTGGGTACTCTTTTCCAGTCTGGACTACGTACTCTCCAAGAGGATGCGAAATCCTGTATAAGGAATTCACCCGGCACGTTCTGTTGTGTTTTGGAAATCAGGTGATACGTTCCGGGATGCACAGCCTTAATAGGAGGATTTATGAGGCCAAAAGCAAGAGATTTGTCATCGAATTTTGCATGCTCGTCGAGGATGAACTTTGTAAGCGTCCAGAACATTTTTCCTATGCGGTCAAGCTGCTGGCGAGTACCTTCCATATTGACCCTCAGACGTGCATGGACATCCTCATCAAAGTGCTCCAAGAGAATACGCCTGGCATCCTCCAGCTTGGTTTCAATCTTTTCATCAAGCTCGGTCCTTAGTTTCTTGAACGCCTCCTCTATCTCCTCACGGCTGCGGCATTGCTGGTAGATATCGAGAATGCGAAGTTCGAAATCCACGCCGGATTCGATGCTTCCCAAGACCTCGTCAGAAGCCCCAAATACGCCTGTAAAGAGGTTGAACTTCTCATTCAGGAGTTCGTAAACTCGGCGGTCGGCTTCGTTGCGTTTATTAAGGAAGTTGATTACTACTACGTCGTGCTTCTGGCCATATCTGTGGCAGCGCCCTATGCGCTGCTCGATACGCTGGGGATTCCACGGGAGGTCGAAATTCACAACTAACGAGCTGAATTGCAGGTTGATGCCCTCGGCGGCGGCCTCCGTGGCAATCATGATGCTTGCGTAGTCCCGGAAGTGCAAGGCAACGACGATTACGTACACGAAAGTTAAATGAGAGACTCAATGTTTTGCGATTTACTTACTATTGCTTTTTTCACTGCTTGATAGAACAGAAATGAACCTCGAAAGGATAAGAACAGGCGCTTGATTCTGAAAACGTGCCGAACTGAAAATTAAATCTATCGCGACGAGAGTGGGGAAATGCCGACAAAGCGCTACAATAAAACTTTGGTTTGTTTTGCCAACAGTCGGAAGACGGGTGGACGTTGTGTAGCCGGCAAGGAGTGGCGAGATGGGAGGCCAGGCAATTGGGTCCGCCCAATCAGTGATCGGCCAACCCATGAACTGTCGATTGCAGAATGCTGCTATCAAAGCCGCCGAGTTTCTAAACTGCTCGACATCGTGGAAAAAGAGTTCAAGTGTCACCAGCCAGTTGCCCACCAAATTGAAAATCATTGCATCGATCCAGAATACTATTGGGAGAAACAAGGTCGCTTGTCCTGGGATGATTTAGATCAATGGCTTGACAATCCAAGAGCACTTCGGACAACGGGTGAAAGCAGCTATTCCGGCCGCAACAACAGGATTGCCGTGAACAATGCCGATGGATCTTCACTGTTGCTAATAGCAGTGGACAGGTTGAATCTGATCGTCGGAAAAAAAGCTCCTGAATTCCCTGACTCCAGACGTGCCGTACGGTGCGGTTTTTATTACAACAGCACATACTATTTGATTGATGTAACTGATCCGAATATCGAGCGAAGTTATCTTGCAAAGCCAGATGGAGATTATGTAATCGATGACGCAGTATTGTGCATAAGCTTGGGCGATGAGTATCAAGGATATTATTACAAACTTGTCGCTGGTGTGCTGTTCGAGGAGCGCTTTTGATGCAGAACAAGATTTACACAATTGGACATTCAAACCATCCAATTGACAAATTTTTGACTCTGTTGAGAGGGTGCGGTGTGACAGCAGTGGCTGACGTCCGCTCACACCCCTACAGTCGTCATTTTCCTCAATACTCTCAAAGTGATTTAAAGCATTATCTCCAGGACGCCGGCATCGCATACGTTTTCTTGGGGAAAGAATTAGGAGCGAGGAGTGAAAATCCAGACTGTTACCGCGGAGGTAAGGTAAGGTACGAACTTCTTGCTAAAGAACCACAATTTTCAGAAGGTCTTAATCGGCTTCGCAATGGAATGGAAGACCACTGCATTGCAATAATGTGTTCAGAAAAAGACCCGTTGAATTGTCACCGAGCAATTCTTATGGCGCGTAGCCTTCATGAAAATGGAACACCGGTTGAGCACATACTAGCTGATGGGCATTTGGAATCTCACGCTGATCTGGAGTCTCGAATGCTTAAAACCTTGAAAGTGGTTGAGCTGGAACTATTTCGAACACGCGAAGAAATATTGTCCGAAGCATATGAGCGACATGGTGAAAACATTGCCTACGAAGATGACTCAAAACGCTTGGCAGAGGGCCAAGGAGGGGAACCTCAATGATTGTTTACACTATTGGATTTACCAAAAAAAGTGCAGAACAATTTTTTACACGACTCAAACAGCCGGGATTAGTCAGGCTGCTTGACGTGAGGTTGAACAATGTATCGCAACTCGCGGGATTTGCAAAACGTGATGACTTGCGATTTTTCCTAAAGGAAATAGTTGGCATTGACTATCTTCACATGAAGGAACATGCTCCTACGAAAGCCATCTTGGATGCCTTCAAAAAAAACAAAGGTGACTGGGCAACATATGAGCACCAATTTCTCACTCTTATGCAAGAGAGGAAAATTGCGGAAAGAGTCGCAAAAGAGGTCATTGGCGGAAGTTGTCTTCTCTGTAGTGAAGCCACCCCTGAACACTGTCACAGGCGACTTGTGGCTGAGTTTCTAAGCCGTTCTTGGGGCGACCTGGAGATCAAGCATTTGTAAAACCGGGAGGTTTGATGATTCGACCGTTGCGCCAGGCAGAAATGTTGGAACGAGCTCAAGGTTGCCTCCTGGGACAGCTTGCAGGTGATGCGCTGGGAAGCCTGGTCGAATTTCAGACGCCCGAACAGATCCGACGGGAATATCCCAATGGCATCCGCGAACTTGCGGACGGGGGAACCTGGAACACGATTGCCGGCCAACCGACAGACGATTCCGAGATGGCGTTGTTGCTGGCCCGCATGCTGGCGGATCAAAGGCGATATGATCCCGAGGAAGCCGGGAAGGCTTACCTGTTCTGGCTGGACTCCAGGCCCTTCGATTGTGGCATGACCGTCTCCGGCGGCCTGCGGGGTCGTCCCAATCCCGACAGCCAGGCAAACGGCGCGATGATGCGGATCAGCCCGCTGGGCATCTTCGGAGCCACACATGATTTGGAGCATGTGGCCGAGTGGGCGCGACAGGATGCCGCAATCACCCATCCCCATCCGGTCTGTCAGCAAGCCAACGCATTGTTCACGATGGCGATTGCCCATGCCATCCGCCAGGGGTGCGACGGCCGAGATCTGTACGAGCAGATCGTGACCTGGGCTGAAGACATGGAGGTGGATGGGAGCCTCCTCAAGGCGGTCCGAGGTGCAGCCGAAGCACCGCCCGCCGACTATGTCCACCAGCAGGGGTGGGTTTTGACGGCATTCCGCAACGCCCTGTGGCAGCTTCTGCATGCCCCGAACCTGGAGGAAGCAGTCGTTGACACCGTCATGCGCGGCGGAGACACCGACACCAACGCCGCCATCTGTGGCGCGCTTCTGGGCGCTGTGTGGGGCCGGAACGCGATTCCCGACCAATGGACCGAATGCGTGCTGAACTGCCGCCCTGCGGCCGGACAACCGCATGTGCGCCGCCCTCGTCCGGAGTGCTTCTGGCCGGTGGACGCTCTGGAGCTTGGTGAGGCCCTCATTTCAGTAATAAATTGATGGCCAGGAGATTTCAATGATCAAGAAAAATGAATCAAACCATACAGCGACAAAAACATCTGTCGCATTTTTTGCCTGTATGCTCATAGTCTCGCTTGCGTTCGCTGCCGAAAAACCAACCAGCCGCCTCGACGCTGCGGCAAGCGATCCGGCAAAGCTCGGTTGAATGGTGGGCTCGCCCCCTCCTGCTGACCGCATCCTGCGTTTCGATGATGGCAGTTATTTTCGGTTCCCGGCGATGCGCTGGAGCGTCTCGAATTTTCGCCAATTGATGCCCACCGTCAATGTCTCGCGAGGCGTGGGAGCGCCTCTCCCGATGCCCCGAGCCCTTCGGGATGATATCGATGCGTTGCGGTTAACACCGATTGGAATGACGAATTCGATGTCCTGGGCCGAATCGCTCGCTGCCAACTACACGGACGGAATCGTGGTGCTTCACAAAGGACGTATTGTCTATGAGCGCTATTTCGGTGTGCTGAAAGAAGACGGGCAGCACGGTGCCATGTCGGTGACAAAGTCATTCGTGGGCACATTGGGAGCAATGTTGGTGGCAGAGGGCGCGCTCGACGACCAAAAAAGGGTGATGGCGTATGTGCCCGAGTTGGCTGAATCGGGTTTCGGCGATGCCACGGTCCGACAGGTGCTGGATATGACCACAGCCATCCGGTGGTCAAGTCCTCATTAAAAGTTGTCACTTTTAATGAGTTTTGTCCCCACAATCATTTCTTATGCAGCCATCCGGTGAACGTGTTCCGGGGTCTCCAAGCCTAACGAACAGTGAGGGCGTCTGGTGTTGTATAACCAAACCGCCTGATTGACCGCTTGGTGCATTTGCATCGTGTTCTTAAAACTGTAACCTAAGCCGTATTCCTGTTTCAGGATTCCATTGACACGTTCTGCCAATGCATTTTCGGAGCAGTGGTTTTGTTCTGTCATGATGACGCCCAATCCGCTGTCCTTCAATGCCTGCACATACTCATGTGAACAATATTGACACCCTCGATCGGAATGATGGACCGGTTGGGCTCCCGTCGGCTTGTCTTTCAAAGCCATCTTGAGAGCCTTGAGAGTCTCTTCCGTCTCCAGACTCGCCCCAAGATGGTAACCGACGATCTTGCGTGAGTACATGTCGGTTATTAAGCTCAGGTACATGGGCGCATCTTTTTTGCGAAGATACGTGATATCGGCTGCCCATACCTGATTCGAACCCGTCAGCTGCCTGTCCTTAACCCGGTTCAAAAATACCGGCAGGTTATGATAGCTACTGGTCGTCCGCGGTGAAGACCGCAGCCGCTCCAACAATAAACCCTGGTTTTTCAAAACCTTGAAGAATCGATCCTGTCCAGTGGCAATGCCGCTGCGCCTTAACCTGGGCCTCAAGAGCTTTAGAAGCTTGCGCCCACCCAAACGTGGTTGCGATGCCCGCTCACCCAGAACAAGCCGCTTGATCAGGTCCTCGTCCACTGCTTGGCATTTTCTTTTCTTGCGGGTCTTTTAATAGTTCTGACGGCTCATCCCCGCACGCTGGCACAACTTGATGACGGCTACTTTAGATCCGTCTGCCGCTTGCGCAGTTCGGACAGCGTTATACCGTTCTTTTTTTCAAAGTCCGATACGTCGATCCCCAAACGCTCGCAGGCAATCTTCAAATAAGAATCGCCCAGGCTACAATCTATATGCGCGTCTGCCAGGGCCGCCTCCAGCTGCCGTATCCGCTTACGAGCCTCTTTTAGTTCGTCGCGCTCTTTCAACGACTCTATCTTTACCTTTTTGGGCAGCGTTCCCTCACTGCCGTATTTTCGAATCCACTGAGATACCGTCGTTGCACCGCGGATCCCATAGACTCTGCTGGCCTCTCCAATCGTACTGTACTTACCGGCCTCCAGCTCAGACACTACCTGACGCTTAAATGCCTCACTGTAACGAATGACGTATGATCGCCCCATAGCTTAACGCTCTCCTTGGCTATGTGACAACCTGTATCAGGACGGGACCGTCGGCGAAGACTGGGCAGAAACGACAAAACCCCGTGGGGATCAACCCACAGGGTCTTGTGTTAAATAAGAACCGCTGATTTCAGCGGATAGAATTTTGGCTCCCCCGGACAGACTCGAACTGCCGACCTAGTGGTTAACAGCCACCCGCTCTACCAACTGAGCTACAGGGGATTGATTAATAGTATTAGAACTGCGGCTCTGTGTCAATGTACTCACGTGGCTTGGAGATTGCGAGCAAGCAGGGCTTAAAGACATCGAACTTCCATAATGAGGCCCTTCTGCCATCATGGCGATGGCTTCGAACAGACTCGATTGCACTGATGCCGGCTGTAAACGCGGCATTGATATAGCTTGGCAGGATCGGAGCCCTCCTCGTGACTATCTGGTAAGATAGGCGGCTGGGATGGCGAGTCTAACTAAATCGTAACGTTCGCCTCAGTTTCTTCCGAGTTGATGAGGTATCTTAAAGACTTGCTAGATGATTGTGAGAGTGGAGGGTTTTGCTATGTCGCAAAGCGCTTGCCCCCCACGCCATACAGCCGGGCAAACCTGGTGTCTGCCGAATCCAATTTGCCCTCCAATCCGGTCATGGCCGCGCCTGTACGGGTCCATTCTTCGCGATTTGAGGGTTCTAACCTGCGATTAGCCGCGGCCTTTGTTACTTCCTGCTGCTATTTCCTTGCAGCATCAAGCGCGGCGCATTCGGCAAGTCTCGCGCCTACAAGCCTTTTCACGAGAGATTCGGGAAGGGGGCTCTCTGGTTGAAAGCGTACGGCTCCCTTGCTTACATTGTAACCTGATAAATCATTGCTGAAGGCGTTAAGAGTGCTGTCGCTGAACATGTAGAGAGCGCAGTGTTTCTTGGCCGCTCCGAATCCGCAGACCACGCGGCCCCTGCGGAAGGCAGGCAAGCCGTAGCTGATGCACTCTTCTGCTCCCGGCGCCGCGGATCTTATCTGCTTCCGCAGTTTATCTAGGGCGCTCTGCTGCTCTGGGACTAGGTTAGCTAGGTAGTCGTCGATGGTATTTACAGTCATCGCAGGATCTTTTTTAGCATTCAAGGGGCCTTTCAGTCCCTCATCCATAGCCAAAGCGTTAAGTTACCAAGCATAACCCCGTTCCTAAGCTGCGTCTTGGTTTTGATGCCTCACACCTTCGCCAGGAAAACAGCAACTCCGCGGCAGCTGCTGTGCCCGGTTCCTTTCAGGGTGTCGTATCCACGCGCCATGGACTATACCTCCTGGCATTGCTGCCGTTCGGATAATCAGTCCAAGCCGAGTTCTTCCTTGATAAGCTTCTTGAAGGTTGCCTTGGGAAGGGCGCCGCTAAGCATCCTGGGCTCACCAATAAGCGGGATGAACATGATAGATGGGATGCCTTGGATTTTGAACTCCCGTGCGATTTCCGTTTGGGCATCGGTGTCTACCTTCCAAACGTTCAGCCTGCCCTCATAGTCCTTTGAAAGCTCCTCAATGATAGGCGCTACCATCTTGCAGGGTGCGCACCAATCTGCATAAAAATCGATGATGCCTGGAATTTTGCCCTTATACTTCCACTTTTTCTCGTTCTGGTAGTCGAATACTTTCTCTTTGAAAGTCTCTGATGTCAATTTCTCTGCCATTTCAAATTCCTTATCTAACCTCAACCGACAGGGGTTTTTTTCTCCTATTCAACGTTGCAGCGAGGCTGCCTTGCCCCAAAGCCACTCCATGCGATAAAGCCGCCGCGGCGAGTTATTCTTCTGGATGAATATATGCATCATTGCCGGGAAAAGCAAGTATTTGATTTTGCGGTGTAATCTGACTCTCCTCTTTAGTCTCAGCTCCGCGAGGTTCAGCTTCCATTGCAAGTAGAATGGCCGCACCACTAGCAACTGCCCCCTTGGCCCTGAAATAGGCGCTAGTGCCGAGCTAAGAAGCTGCCCTGAAGCCCAGCCTTGGATTTAGGCGGAGTTAAACCATGAATTTAGATGAGCGGCAACGGCTGCCGGTTTTTAAGGAGGCGAAAATCTAGAGGTAGGTTTTGATGGCCCTTGCAAGACTCCGGTAGGTTGAAACCCTCTTTGCATCGTCATTATCCAGGAGGGTTACTCGAAATCCGGGAAGCTGGCTGCAGAAGCCGCTTAGCGGCACCGAGCAGATGCCCGTTGTCCCCATAAGCCAGTAAACAAAGCGCTTATCAGGGGCAACACTGCCGGCAAGCTCTTCCACCTTCGCGGCCACCGCCGAATTCTCGATTGGGGGCAGCGCCCCGCTGCTAGGAAGCTTCCGATTAAACACAACTGTCAGGTAGAAGGCGCCGCTTGGTCTCTGAACGGTAATTCCCGGAGTTCCCGAAAGTATGGACACGGCTTCATCGGCTCGCTTGGCAAACTTCGCCGCCCGCCTTTCTAGGTGACTTGGATAACGACTATCCGAAAATATCTTGGGCACCGCCATTTGAGGGAGCGTAGTGGAGCAAACCTCCAAACGCTTTGCATCCAAGAGGCTCGTGATATAACGGCGGAAAACCTCGTCCCGTTCTTGGTTAAAAACTTCCATCCAGCCACAGCGTGCGCCAGGCCACGGTATCTCCTTAGAGATGCTGCGGAATGCGATACCCGGCACCTCCCCGATTACCTGGCTAAGCGCTGCGGTTCTTACCCCCGGGTAGATTATATTTGCATAGGTTTCATCGCATAGCACGAAAAGATCGTTCTCGCGGGCCACCTCGATAATGGCTTCCAAGGTGGGAATTGGATAAACCGCCCCCGTGGGATTATCCGGATTAATCAGCAGAATACCCGCCACCGAATCGTTGTACTTTACTTTTAGCCGAATATCTTCAAGATCGGGCTGCCATCCGTTATCCGGATCCAGCCTGTAAGTGAGATGCTCGTAGCCAGAATGCGAGGCCTCTCCCGATGAAAAGGTAGAGTAGGCAGGCGAAGGACCCAAAACCCGAGCCTCCCTTCGCAGGTGGGTGAACGCGGTGGACACCGCATCCCCGAGTCCGTTGAAGAAAAGAATATCCTCCGCGCCAATCTGAGCGCCGCCCCTCTTGTTTACCTCCTCCGCCAGGAAGCGCCTGCTGTCAAAATTGCCCGCGGAATCCGTATACGCGTAGCTGCTATCCTCTTTTGCCAGCGATTGTACAATTTCCCTAATCCACTTTGCCACCGGCTCACCCTTCTGAACCGGATCCCCTATATTCTCCCAGACAATATCCACGCCCAAGTTGGTAAATAGCTTGGCTGTTCGGACAATCTCCCGAATCTCATAGCGAAGCTGCCCTGCCCCGATGTGTACGATGTTTCGTCTCATTAACAAGCATCCCTTTATTAAAAAGTGACCTCTGGCGCCGTACCTGCTATTTCCATCGCCGAAGGTCCAAGTTTCGCAGGCCCAAACCAGGATAATAAAAAAAGGCTTCTACAGAGGCAAGATAGGCTGGGGGCGAAACAGCGGCTTGTCTGCTCCCTAAATCCTTTGCAATAGGAGCGCCAGCGCCACGGGCGGCGTTATCAGCACAAGGGCGAGCGGTAAATCGAACAGAGCTAGCTTCGATTGCACGGCGGTAGGATTGTCTACATAGCATCGGGATAGGAGGGCCTCGGCACATACATCAGCCCTTCTCAAAGCGGCGCTAGCCATGGGCAAACTCAGAACCAGGGCCCGCCGAAAGAGCCCCCCATAAATGAGTTCGGCCCTAAATCCCCTTCTGATAGTTCCGGCTCGTCCTGTCCGTTTCCTTCCTCGCCCCCATAATCCCCTACACAGGGCCGCATCTCGCACAGTTGCGGCCTCATCGAGAAGCATTGGAATAAAGGCCAGAGTAAGCGAAATCGCGGCGGCTAAACCTCCTCGCCACCGCATCGGCAAGAAGACGAAAATCCTCCGAATCGCCGCCGCCAAATCCCAAGGATCGGTGGTAGCCGCCAATAACTCGGCAGCCAGCAGCAAGACGAGCAGTCTAGCCGAACGCAGCGTGCCCACAAGCAAGCCATCCCTCCCCAGGGGCAGGGTTATCGCACCGAGACTAAGCCGAGATTCCACATCGCTCAAGCCTCCTACCAGCACCATCGCAATCGACATAATCAACCAGAAGCCCAAGGGCCGCCTCAGCGTTGTCAACCTTGTCTTGGCGAAAATATGCATCAGCACGGTTATCAGCCCAATTAGCGCTATCACCGGCGGCTTTGCTACCAGAGTCAGTACGCTCCAAACAAGTAGTTCGAGCAGTTTCAATCTCGCATCATGGCGGTGCATCAAACTTACGCCGTAGCGGAAGTGAAAAAAACCAACCTCTCTCAACTTCGCCTCATCTTATTTCGCTCCCGGCCTCACTTAGGATACCCGGAGTATTCTTGCTTTCCGATGTGCCCCAGGTCATCGAGGAAACTGCGCCAGGCGGGCGCCGAACACCATAGTCTTCCACCTTGGAAATCAATTTCTCAGGTTTGCCCTCGGCGGCTATGCGCCCCGCCTCCATCAGAATCAACCTATCGGCATGGGCGAGCATCTTATCCAAATCGTGAGTTATCAGCAGTATTGTCTTGCCGGCTCTGTGAAGCCTCAGTAAAACCGCGATGAGCTTGGCCGATCCCCTCCAGTCCAAACCGGTAAATGGCTCGTCCAGCACCAGTACATCGGGATGCATCGCGAGCACGCCCGCAACCCCTAGTCGGCGCTTCTCGCCGCCCGAGAGGCTGTGCGGCCTCCTTCGATCGAGGCCCAGGAGTCCAGTTGCCGCAAGGGAGTCGGCGACACGCTGCTCAATTTCAGCTCGCCCCAGTCGTAAATTCTCCGGACCGAATGCCACATCTCTTGCCACAGTTTCCCGCAGGAGCTGACTGTCTGAGTCTTGAAAAACCAATCCCACTCTCCTACGCGTTCCCGCGAGGTCGTCCAAGATATTGACTCCATCGAGCAATACGCTGCCTGTGGTGGCCCTTGCCAGTCCGTTCAGGTGCCGCATCAGAACTGTCTTGCCGCAGCCATTTGCTCCTGCCAAAACCACGAAGCTGCCAACCTTGATACTTAGGTTTACATCACGAAGACCATGGACGCCGTCGGCGAATACGTGTGTAACCGAGCGCAGTTCGAGAATGGGTAATCTCAAGCAATCCTGTCCCTAAAAGAATACGCAATGGCAGCGGCGGCAAGGGCCTTAATTGCATCGCCTGCCAGAAAGGGAAGAGTGTACTTTGTCCAGGTTAGCATCCAGCTCGAGTCTTCGACGATGCTCATAAGCCGGTAGCGCATCCAGGGCAAACCTGGAGCATAAATCGCGATCGAAGCAATGAATGATGCGAGAATGTAGAAAAACAGGGTGCGTGGAGCCGCAAGCAAACCCGCAAGCATCGCCGCCAAGGCGTAGCCTACAAGAAAGCCGCCGCTTGGCCCGGCCAGTATTTGAATTCCCCCGCTGCCCCCCGCGAAAACAGGCAGGCCCAGAATGCCCAGAAAAAGATACAGCCCCACCGCCGCAACTCCCCGCCATGGCCCAAGCATCAATCCCGCTAAAACTACGAACAGTGTGGCGAGAGTAAATGGCACTACCGGATTCCACGGCGTTGGAAAGCTGAAAATAGCCCCCGCTACAATCAGCGCGGTGAAGGCTGCTACCAGCACCAGAGACCGAAGCGAGGCATCCTTCATATGCGTTATCTCCCGGTAGCCCGCGAGGGCCAGTATTCGGTGAGTAGGCTAGCATACGCATCATCGTGGTGCATAGCCGGAATTCTCTTGAAGTATTCGGAGGCGATGAACTACCCGGGGCATTAGAATGATGCGCAGCTGTTCCCCGCGAGCTCGGGAATCGACCTGGCCAATAGAGCAGGATGGAGAAATTCCCCTGCTTTTGGTTTTACGTATTCTGAACAATGCAATAACTGTATCCAGGTATTTGGCCGGCGACACTAGAGCATCTTGGGCACTCCGAGCCTATTCTTTACTTGCCTTATTCACACAGTTTTAGCAATATATAAAAGGATTCTGGGGCTTTTCAAGCCTTTTGTTGTATATCCATTCGCAACGGGTTTGCCCTGGAATTCTTTTTCCAATCATATGTAGTAAGAGTATGAGAGACGCAATCAAAATCGCGTTTATTGGTTATCAGGCGGCCGGTAAGGCAGCTATTTCTAGAAGCCTGTGCTCGTTCTCTCGGCCCCAAAGAAAAAACCGCCCTCTTGGGCGGCTTGATCATTTAGTAGCAGGGGTAGGATTCGAACCTACGACCTCCGGGTTATGAGCCCGACGAGCTGCCAACTGCTCTACCCTGCGATATCATAAATGAGAATATAGACTCATATAGAAAAAGTCAACTGGATTCGATATCTCGTTTTCTTCCGCGATTCAAAATCCAGCCTAGAATTAACCAACCAACAACGAGGAGAGGGAGAATCAATAATTTCGGAATCCTATTGTCCAGCAGGAACCAATCGTAGAAGCCGTGGATAAGTACTGGGATTAGAAGGGCGCCGCCAATGCGATAAGTGGATTTGAATTTGCCGCGGGTTAGCGCCAAGCCCATAAATCCGCCAGCCAGCGCATGCAGAGGCACCGCGGTAATACTCCGCATAAGGGCTATTGCCATTGGAGCCTGAGAAGTGAAGATGTATATAATATTTTCCAATAAGGCAAAGCCCATGGCAACCGTTATGGCGTAGATGGGGCCGTCGATGAACTCATTGAAATAGGTTCGCTTTCTTGCTACTGCTAAAAGCACCGCAAGCTTGATTCCTTCCTCGACAAGCGCTATGCCTAGAAATGCGCGGGCAGGGATGATTAGTTCTTCCGGAAAGTAATCGCAGAGCTTGAAGGTGATGAGTTCTATAAGGCTTGCCGCTATAGGCGCTACGAAGCCTGCGCCTAGAAGCTTCAACCGAAGAATACTGGAATCCTTTTTATGACGGCTAAGATGGTGGATTAGGGCAATAAAAAGCAGGCAGGGAAGAGCGGCTATGATTAATAACTGATAGAAAATCATCGAGTGGGTAGTTCATCCAGAATTTTTAGCAGAAGCCGATTATGCGCCCTGCCGCCGAGGGTATAGCGCGCCATTTTTGGCAAGCCGAAAGAGCTAAGCCCGCGCAGTGCGATTCCCTTCCTGGCAATCCATTCCCAAATACCGCTGATTTCCCGCTCCAACGCAAAGCAGATAAAATTTGCCTGTGTGGGGTAGCTGAATATTCCGCGTTTGCTTAATTCGCTTCTCAAGAATTCTCTTTCCGTGTGAACGAGTCTTAGGGTTTTGTCTCGGTGTTCGGTGTCGGCTAGAGCGGCTCGAGCGGCCGCCTGCGCCAGGGAATTCACGTTGAAGGGCATGGCGGCCTTGGCCATGGCGGCGATAAGCTCCTGCCGCCCGACGGCATAGCCGATCCTAAGGCCGGCTAGACCATAGATTTTCGAAAAGGTACGAAGTATCAGTAAATTTGGGAATTCTTCTAGCAATGTCCTTGAATTAGGGAAATCGTTGGCGTCGGCGAAGTCCGCGTAGGCTTCGTCTAACACAACCACTATGTTAGTGGGAACCTCACGGAGAAAGCTTTCGAGATCTTGGCTGCTGCCATAGGTGCCTGTAGGATTATTTGGATTGCACACGAAAAGTACTTTGGTATCCGGGTTTATCAATTCCAACATGCCTGAAAGGTCGTAAAGCCCTGAAAGAAGTGATTTCTCGCGCATCTCACCGCCAAATAGGCGAACAGCGTATCTGTATTGGCTAAAGGTTTGGCGGGCGCCAACCGCATTGCTGCCTGGGCCGATGAGAACCGCGGCAAGAAGAACAATCAGTTCGTCGCTTCCGTTTGCCACCAAAATGCTATCTGCCTCGAGTTCCCAAAGCTCTCCAATTTCGGCGCGCAGCCCGGCGCAGGAGCCATCCGGATAACGGTGAACTTCGGAAAGAGCCTTCTTTGCGGCCGCCAGAGCAAGCGGAGAGGGGCCGAGTGGATTCTCGTTCGAGGAAAGTTTTACCGCGCCTTCGATGGTTCTGCCTGGAACGTAGGATTCCATTGATAAGATATTGGGTTTCATGTTCATTGTATCCTCGCCTTTGCAATTTCTGCCTGGGCAGTTGGAGTTCGATAGGTGAGATGGAGAGGTTCCGAGTTCTTTGTCGAGTCGGTAAGACATCTGGCTCCTATGCCGATTGCAGGCGCTGCTGCCTCCAAGCCTTTTTGAAAGGGGTTAGCTATAGCGCCGCCAAGTCTTCTAAAAACACGGAAAAAACTATGAACGGCAGCGATAGGCACTGCGAAAACGCTGCTTTTCATGAGCAGGATGAGGGGTATGCAGTTTCGCGGAAGCCGAATCAAAGAATCCACTGCAGCATCGCAACCAATGCAAATTAGCAAGGCTGGGCCAAAGTTATGAGAATTAAATGAGCTTATCGCCAGGTTGCCAAGGCCGAAGCAAGGCGCCAAGTGCTTCATTGAGGCGATCGCGTCTAGGCTCAGTTCCAAGCCATTAGCCACGCCGAATCGCGGCTTACTGGCGGCTTGCCCCTCAGAACGAGGTGGGTATTTGGTTTTAATCGCCTTTCTCAATCAAAGCTGCCGCCTTTTGGCAAAATTTTTCTAAAACCGAAAAAAGTTGTATTGAGTAACCTTTCTAAGTGTCGATGGTCTTGTGTAATGAAAAGGTGCGGGTTTTCCTCCTTTCCCCGGACACCTCTGAAGATTCTTTCCTGTGCGCTATCTGCAGGATGATGTTATTGTCTTGCAGGTAGCGCTTTTTTTAACAGGGCTCGGATATCGCTTTTCGAGTGCTTGCCTCAAGCAGCGCCTCTAGGTACAACTTCGTTTCTCAGCCTATCTCCTTCATATCCGGATCCATTGATGGATCGGCAGTCTTCATATAGTTGTGCTCTTTGCGAATATGTGCAAGGTATTCCTCAACTCTCCAGTTCATTCCGGTTTCGGTTACCATCGCAAAGGCTGGATCGGCATCGGGACCGAGGACGCTTTTAAAGCACCGCATAAGCGCGACGGCGTCGCGCTTAGTGGCTCCAGCAATCAAGGCGCTGGGTCTGGCCCCGGCTCTTGGGCTTCCGCCAGGCCAGCGGCCCTCGGCTACGGCAGCCACCGCTTCGGCTGTATTCTGCTTGGCGACTAGGTCGGTAATCGGCGCCACTACGATTCTCGAAGCCTCGCCTCCGGCTTTTTCGAAGGTGGAAAGCGCGGCTTGGGCGTCGCTTCGCGTAAAACAATCTAGAAGCATAACAATTTTCTCATTGTTTTCCATAAGTCTATCATATTTGCTGAAACCTGCTATTGCTAGTTATCTTATAAGATAAGATGAGGATAAATAAAAATGATGCAAGATCGCTACACGATAAAGAGTCGGGAAGCCCTGGAAATGGCCGCTCAAATTGCCGGAGAATTTGGCCATAATCAACTGGACGTTGATCATCTTCTCAGCGCTCTAGTAAACCAAGAAGATGGAATTGTGCCGCATTTGCTATCTCGGATGGGAGTTAGCGCCGGGGTTTTGGAGGAAGAACTGAAAAAGCTTTTGGAAAGAAAACCCCGCGCCTACGGCGAAACTGTGCAGGCGGGCATGAGCCCAGAATTGGCGAAACTGCTCCGTCAGGCCGAAAAGGAAACGGATAAGCTGAAAGATGAATACATATCCGTTGAGCATCTGCTACTGGCTATGCTATCGGAAGGCGCGGAAACGGCGAAGCTCTTGAAGGTTCACGGGGTTAATCACGATTCCCTTTTGAAGGCTTTGAAGGAGGTTCGGGGAACTCTGAGAGTGAGCGATAAGGATCCCGAGGGCAAATTCCGTGCGCTCGAAAAATACACGGTGAATCTCACGCGAATGGCGCTTCAAGGCAAACTCGATCCTGTTATCGGCAGGGATAGTGAGGTGAGAAGAGTAATGCAGGTACTGAGCAGACGAACGAAGAACAATCCGGTGCTGATTGGCGAGCCTGGCACCGGTAAGACTGCCATTGTGGAGGGACTTGCCGGACGGATTGTGGCTGGCGATGTTCCAGATTCATTGAAGGGGAAGCAGTTGCTCTACCTCGACATGGGCTCTCTGGTAGCAGGCGCGAAATTACGTGGGGAATTTGAGGAGCGTTTGAAAGGAGTGATTAAGGATGTAAGTTCGAAATCGGGGGATATCATCCTGTTTATCGATGAGCTGCACACGGTGGTGGGAGCAGGGGCTGGCGAGGGGGGCACGGATGCCTCGAACCTACTAAAGCCGGCCTTGGCTCGTGGAGAACTGCACGCCATTGGCGCGAGCACTTTGAACGAATATCGCAAATATATTGAAAAGGATGCCGCCTTTGAAAGACGCTTCCAGCAGGTGTTGGTAACAGAACCCTCGGTTGAGGATACTGTTTCAATTCTGCGTGGCTTAAGGGAGCGATACGAGGTTCATCATGGCGTTACGATTCGAGATGAGGCCTTGATTGCGGCCGCCGCTCTTTCCAAGCGCTATATCACCGGCCGCTTCCTTCCCGACAAGGCTATCGACTTAGTGGATGAGGCCGCTAGCCGAATCAAGATGGAGATTGAGAGCCAGCCGGTGGAATTGGACACATTGGAGCGACGAATACTGCAGCTCGAAATCGAGAGACAGTCTTTGGAGCGCGAGAGCGATGAAGCTTCCATGAATCGACTTGAGAACCTTGGCAGGGACTTGGCTGATTTTTCAGCCTCTCGGGATGCCTTGAAGGCCCAGTGGGTGAACGAGAAGGAGGCGATCGAAGAAATTAGACTGATCAAACAGAAGATAGAGGAGCTGAATCTTCAGGCAGGCATCGCCGAACGGGAGGGCAATCTGAGCCTTGCCGCGGAAATACTTCATGGCAAGCTCCCTTCTACAAAGAACTTGCTCGAGAAGAAATCCGAACGTTTGAAAGAACTGCAGGGTGAGAACAGCCTGCTTAGGGAAGAGATTGGCGAGGATGATATTGCCCGGGTGATATCGGCATGGACCGGGATTCCTATGGCCAAGATGCTGGCTTCCGATAGGGAGAGGTATCTGGAACTTGAAAGCATACTGAAAAAGCGAGTGGTGGGCCAGGATGCCGCTCTCGCCGCTGTCGCCAATGCCGTTCGACGCAATCGGAGCGGTATATCGGATCCTTCAAAACCCCTTGGCGCCTTTATATTCCTTGGTCCTACGGGAGTGGGTAAAACCGAATTGGCTAGAACCCTTGCAGCGTTTTTGTTTGACGACGATGGCGCGCTTACCAGAATCGATATGAGCGAGTACATGGAGAAATTTGCGGTGTCGCGGCTAGTTGGGGCTCCACCGGGATATGTTGGCTACGACGAGGGAGGACAGCTAACGGAAGCGGTGCGAAGGCGCCCATATTCGGTGGTGCTCTTTGATGAGATAGAGAAGGCTCATCCGGATGTATTCGATATACTGCTGCAACTGCTGGACGATGGACGCCTCACTGATAGCCAGGGCCGCGTGGTTAGTTTTCGCCATTCGATAATAATCATGACTAGCAATCTAGGTTCGGATATGATTCTGGAAAGGGGAGTGAACGATAACACCCGGGCTGCTTTGAACGAGCGCATGAGGGTTGCATTCAAACCCGAATTCTTAAATCGTATTGATGAGACAATTGTATTTGAATCCCTCGGCATCGAGCAGATTCGCCAGATACTGGAGATTCAGATTGCCCATCTCGCTGACCGTCTCGCGGAGAAGAAGATTGTCTTGGATTTTACGGAGAATGCCAAAAAACTAATCAGTGCAAGGGGATACGAACCGGCCTTCGGCGCACGACCGCTTCGACGCGCTTTGCGCGAGCTGGTTGAAAACCCGCTGGCCAAAACCTTGCTGGCGGGGGAGTTTGCCGAGGGCGATAGGATTGTTGTGAACTCGCAGGGGAAGAGGATCGGCTTTGCCAAGGCCCTCTAGCGCTATTTGGTTTCGTGATGGAAGGCTCCATCCCAGTTTGGCGGCGGATTCATTATGAACCTATTGCTGCGATCGAGAAACAGCTGGAGCAGCCTATTGTCGGGGTATTTTCCTAGGGTGGTCTGAAAACACTTCCGTGCCTCTGGGAAATTGCCCTCGAAGTAAAATTTCTGACCCCTCTCGAAATCTTCCCACATGTCAATGGTTTTCTTCTTCAGTGTTTCTGTCACCGTGAATATACTTATGGGATTGGTGCTGCCGATAACCACCACCTTGTCGAGCAGGAAGGCTTCTATCTCCGCGTTTAGAGAGTTCCTAACCTTGTCCGAAATGATTAGCGGAACTTTGTAGTGCTTAGTGAGGCTTTCAAGTCGAGAAGAAATGTTTACGGGTTCGCCGATTACCGTGTAATCCATTTTCTTGTCTGAACCTATATTGCCGGCGGTAACCTGGCCATGATGTATGCCGATTCCAATCTCGAATCTGCCAATCATGCGCTCTTCTTGTTCTCTATTGAAGTCCTCAAGGCAGGACAGCATCTCGATTCCGGTCCGAACACAGTTCAATATATCGTCTTCGCTCTTTTCCGGAACCCCGAAGAGCGCCATTATTGCGTCGCCTATGTACTTGTCGGTGATGCCGCTGTGTTTATCGATAATGTCCACCATCCTTTCGAAGTATCGATTGAGGGAACTGACGAGCTGATCGGGTTCCATTTCCTCGCTGATCGAGGTGAATTGGCGAATATCGGAGATTAGAATTGTAGCTTGCTGAAATTCGCCCACTAGGAGGTCTTTGCCTACACGCTCAATGTTCTTGTCTATCACCGATTGGGGTACGTATTTCTGAAATAGTACGCGGAGACTCAGTTCCCGCTCCTTTGCCTCTTCTGCTTCTATTTGAGCCTTGACGGCCTTTCTTCTGGCTATAACGCTGCGCAGGGCAAAGTTTTTGACATTCTCGTTGGCCTTATGAAGGTTGGCAGTCATTCGATTGAAGGAGTAAGCCAAACGACCGGTTTCATCGCTGTATACGATGGGAACCTGGGTTTCGAGGTCCATGGTTTGGGTAATGTGCTCAATAGATTTGGTCATTTTCTCCAGGGGTTTGGTTATCGCCTTGGTGGCTGTAACCAAGAAGGCTAGGGAAAAGGCGAGGGAGATAGCGGCTATGATGCCGATAATGATGCTATTGCGCGTTACTGGGCTGTAAAAGGTGTTCCACTCTTCACTTACGTAGACGGTCCATTCCCACGGCGCGAAGTACTGGGAGTAGGCGATTCTACGAATCTCATCGATGATAAGAGAGTCTGTCCATTTTTCACCGGAAGCGGAATTCGGAATCCTTGCGGCTGTAGTGGCCTCTTCTTCGCTTAGCAGAACAGAATTTGGCGAATTCGCGCCAGTGGTCATCACAGTTTTTCCCGATGAATCGACTGCAAAAATCAATTCGGTAGGGGAGCGTATCAAACTCTTGGCAAAGCCAAAGATGGTTTCTTTTGCTGCATCCCGATACTGTGCTTTGTCTTCAAGGTTGTTCGATGTAAGGAGGTTCCACTGGGATTCGATGTAGTTGTTTAGGGTTTGGGATTTGAATTGTAGGAGATTGGCGGCAACTGCTGTGATGCCGGACTTGGCCGATAGGTAAGAAACAAAGGCGGCAAGCGCCAATGGCGCTATAATTAAAGGCAAAATAACAAATATTATTTTTGTACGTATGTTCATTTCTGTTTTAATATATCGGGGAAATTGGAGTAGTGAAATGAAAAAATTAAATCGAAATGATAAAGCAAAGCAAAAAGACGCCGCACTGTTCAGCGATTCGAACTACGAGGGCATGCATGAGGTTTCCCTGGAGGAGAGACGGGAAATTATAGATTCGATCGAGGAGGTTCTAGCGCGGGAGCGAAAGGATTACGGCGATTCATCAATGAACTCTGATGGCATACCCGATCCCATGGAATCAGCGGCTTCTGGGAAGCAATGGCTGGGAGCGCAGAAGCGCTCGGCGTCACTTCCTATTTGGATGAACCTTGGTGCGTTTTTGATTCTAGGAGCTAGCACCTTTGTAATATGGAGGTTTCTTGGAGCGGAGCGCGGATTGGGAACTCTAAACTCAGCCGGCATTGTTTCTACCGAGGGGTTGATTGTGGAGAGGTTGCGAGAAGAAACCCAGGCCGAACTTGATGTCAAGAATGAGGAACTCGAAGAACTTCGTGGGCAATTGGAGGCCGTAGAATCGGAAAGACATGTGGTTGAAGAGGAAATTAGGCAGAGGCTTACAATTCGAGAGGAGGAATTGCGAGCTGATTTTCGAGATGTTCTCGAAGTTGAGAGAAGAAGGTTGGTTACCGCCGGAATCTCCGGAGACCAGCTTAAAAGCTATATGCTTGATTACGAGGCGGCGGCGCGGGAAGAAATGGAAATTAGACTTTCTGAATCTAGAGCTCGACTGGAAGACGAGTATGAAAACCGTATTGCCGAGCTCGATGTGCGACACGGCCTATATGAGGTTCAGATTAGCAATTATGATGTGGAGCTTGAACGTCTAACGGCGGAGCTGACAAAGCTGGAATCCGAAATTCAATCTATTGCGAGGAGCGAGAGTTCAGAGGCCCTGCGGACATTGGAGGAACTCCAGGCGCACAGGGAAAACGAGGATGGAATCAGAGCCCAAATTGCGGTTTATTATGAGAGGATGAGTGATAACTGGCGAAAGGGCAATTCCGCGGCAGCCATTGAACTGCTCACTTCACTGGATTCGTATCTTAGCGAACCTGGAATAAGGCAGAGCGAAGTGGCTAGTACGAATCGTAGTGTGAATAGCTTTCTCATAACAACCCTCAGACGACTGGTCAATCTAGAGGAAACTGTGAATGATTTTGGAACTGGGCTTCGCGAAGAGCCGGCATTTGGACCGGAAGACTTGGAGTTGGCAAGAAATGAGGCTCTTGCCGAAGCTGCCGAGGAAAGTAAGATCTTGGAGGAACGCCTCTCTGCCTTCCTGCTTGCGTTAAATTCTCTCAGAAATGATTACGCTGCCGCCCACACCGCGGTCTTTGAAAATAATCGTGAAAACTCCGCCCGCATTGCTTCCCTGCTTAGCGACAAGTTGAGAATCAAATCCGACTTGGAACCCTCTGCCCATGCGCTATTGAACACCTTCGTAGAATCGGCGAACGCCCTAGAGGTAAACGGGGCTCGCGAGCAGATATACGGAGATTTTTTGGAAGCGATAGATGAGCTGATGCTGGAATTCGAACAATAAAACTTCCCGAAGCAGCTAGTATCTGAAACCCGTCCCGATATTCAACGCGATGCCGGTAATATGTGAGATATCCGAGATGATGGCGCCAACCTCCTCGAACGCGTTATGTAACTCGGTTTCCACGAATATGCCAAAAACATCGGTAATTCTGATGTCGATTCCAAGCGCCGCATCGGCATAGGGAACTATGCCGCCCAGATCCTCCTTATCGTTAGGGGCATATCTGAATAGCCAAACTCCTCCTACTCCACCTGTGAAATAGGGGTGGAACCTCCGGTTCAGGGCGTATGAAAGCTTGAGTTCAATCGCTAGCGGAACCATCGTAACATTGGAGCAGGTGGAATTATCGGAGCAAGTAGATGTGGTGGAAATCCAAATCAAACCTACCTTGAGCCCTGGATTCAACGAGAATCTCTTCAGAAATGCCACGTAGCCAAAGCTCACATGGCTTCCAAAACCTAATTTCGCAATCTTTCTCGACTCGCCTATCGGAACAGCCCTTGAAAAATTCAAGTCCAGACTCCACTTATTATCCTCTTCCACTTCCTCTGTTCGAACCGTTTTTTTCATCCGCCGAGTAATGGACCTGTGCACGACATTCTGGATTTCGGTGTCCAAATTCAAGGAGAGCGGCCCCTCCCACTTAGCTTCGGTAATTATACCCCCCCCATCAGTTCCGATTCGCCTCGCTTCGAGCGATATCGAGAGCTTAGTCCCGATAATCTCGTACGAAGCCCTTATCATGTAATCCGAGATACCCAGTTTACCGAGCATAAATCCATCCAATTCCAACTGTGCGAGTATAGAGGTCTTAATTACATCCTCGAGTCCTCTCTCTTGCTGCGACTCGGGGCTGATTATCACTGCACTAACCAGTGCCGGGCGGGTCCCTTCCTGGCTCGAGATAGCGGGGGGAATCAATAGCGCGAGCAATATCGCCGAGTTAAAGCGCATAATTATCCCTTGCCTTATCTCTTGAGATAGGAAAGACTTTTGGGCAGTACGACATTGTTGCCAAATTTATCTTCGCCATAACCGCTATCCGCCAGTGCTTTGATATCCTCCAAAACCCTAACATCGCCCTGAAAGCGCACCGTATCCCCACTTATGATATCTATTCTGCCCATGGCTAAATACAAAACGATGGCTCGTTTAATGAACTCCGCCAAGGTTTCGTTCATATGTGGCTCTATATCCTCGAATGAATAGTCGTTATCGTAAATCATTATTTTTTGTTTCTCTAATAAATCCAAAAATACTGCCCTGAGAATCCTTCTCATCAAAGTGGCCTCATAACTTGCTCCGGCGTCATTTCTTACTAGTTTATTGGCCAGGGAATACCTGGTTACCGCATCTCTTTTACGTTGATTGAGTTCCTCATTAGCGCGAAAAAGCTCCAACGGCAATGAGGCATCATAGATGGTTCCGTTAAGTTTCATTTTTACGTCGCCGCCATAGTGCATGATTATCTTGGCTATAAGCGTGGAAGGGCGGACATGAAAGCCGCGGTAATTGGGAATGGGCAACTCGATTTCGCCTTGAACAGCGTAGGACTTCAGTATATTCTTGCAAAGCTCTTGGGTTGCCCCAATGTGCTTATCTGCAAAGGCTATGAAATACTCGATTATGATAGCAAGTAGCTTCTTGCTTTCAATCGGTGGTTTCAAACCGGCATTCCAGTTTGAAAGGCCATGGCGCTCATAGAAGTGTACCAGGGTTACGACTGTGTCCAAGAGGTGGAAAACTACGGTTATCTGCCCCCTCATAATGGGCAGGTTTTCGTCGGACTCGGCAATGTCCGAGGCTGATAGATAGGTGTCGTACATCGACTGAAGATTGTGAAAGTCATTTGCAATATGCCGCAGTCTAACCTCATTTATCATGTCCGGTATGCAGCTATGATACTGCCCTGACTGCAATTTTCTATGCACATCGAGCCAAACGCATTCCTCAGCCAAATTTAGGAAGCTAGTAGCAAGATTAACCGCCACATCCCGCGAATTTTCGTTAAACTTGCGCAGCAGATTTGATTCCAATTTTCCATTAATAGGGGTATTCTGGAACTTGTAATCTGCCGCTGGAACAAGCATGCTATCGAGTTTCATACGCTTAGCCACTCTTATGAAGCTACTAGATGCGTCCGCAAACACCCTGAGCAGCGAAAACAACGATTCTCTTGTAGCGGAGATGAAATCGCCCTGTACTTCTAATAGGTTATATCCTTCAATCGAGTGGTGTATATGGAACATGTTGTAAATAACTCGGCTAAATGCCTTTGCCACAGCGACCGCCATGCGAACGGGGGCCCAGTACTTATTTCTAAGAGCGCCAAATGCATCGAGCAGCTCCTCGCATTTGGAGGCCTCGAGAAGAATGCGGCCAACCATATGCCGCGGAATCTTATCGGGGGGGAGTCCTGAAATGATTAGTGAAAGCGATATAAAGTCCGCTAGATCGGATTGTATGTAAGATCCGAAATCTTCATCTTTGATAATCTGCATTTCTCGCTCTCATTGGTGGTACTGGACTTGGAACAATTTTGCAATACAAACACCAAATAATCAGCCACTTTCGTACTGACGGCTCTCTAATCAATGGTTTACGCGAGGAACCAACCTTCGCCATTCGCAGTCGATTGGCTTAGCGGAATTGTTGATTTACAACCCCCCTCCTGGCGTCTAGGGCTTGATCCAAGGTAAGATCGAAATTGGAAGGTTGGCATGAGCAAGTTGTGGTCTAAGGGGATAAAATTCGATACCCTAATCGAAAAATTTACTGTTGGCAACGATCCCATTCTGGATAGCCGTTTAGTCAGGGCCGATGTTCTGGGAAGCCTGGCCCATGCTAAGATGCTTGCGGCAGTAGGTCTTATAGAAGAAAAGCAGCTCAAGGCCATCCAAGCAGGGCTGCGAGCCATATTTATTGAACAGCGGGAGGGGAAGTTCAAAATCAGCATCTCAGATGAAGATGCGCACACCTCGATCGAAAATCGTCTCGTAGAGTTGGCAGGCGAGGATGGGAAGCGCATTCATCTTGGACGAAGCCGAAACGACCAAATACTGACCGCGATGCGGATCTGGATGCGTGACTATCAGCTCAATATGGTTCCCAAGGTGGCCGTTCTTGTTCAGTGTCTCATTGAGTTTGCACTCAGGCACAGGTTCATTCCAATGCCGGGGCGCACGCATATGCAACCCGCCATGCCTTCTTCCGTGGGCCTCTGGGCCGGGGGTTTTGCCGAACTCCTGTTGGACGATCTCGAAGGGCTTTCAGGTCTTTTCCACTTCCTCGATCAATGCCCGCTAGGCTCTGGGGCGGGTTTTGGTGTTCCACTACCGCTCGATAGGGAACTCAGCGCAGAGTTTCTTGGCTTTCAAAGGGTGCAAATAAATGCGGCTTATGGAGGTCTTTGCCGCGGAAAATTCGAATCCCGCCTCGTAGACATCCTTGAGCAGATTGCAATTAGCCTCTCCAAGCTTGCTCAGGATTTGATACTGTACTCAATGCCGGAATTTGCATGGTTCAGCATTCCCGAGGAACTATGCACCGGCTCAAGCATCATGCCCCAGAAGCAGAATCCGGATGTATTGGAATTAATACGGGCCAAGGCTGCGTCAATCGGCGCCAAGGCGAGCCAGATTAAGGGAATTATCCGCTCTCTACCTTCGGGGTATAATCGGGATTATCAGGAAACAAAGGACCCAACAATGAACGCCGCCGATACCTTGGAATCAATGGTTGAAGCGATTACGCTCGTTATTAAAGGACTGGAGGTGAACGAGGAAAATTTGCTAAAATCATTCAGGCCTGAAATTTTCGCCACCGATGCGGCGCTCGATTTGGCTGCGAGCGGAATGTCCTTCAGGGATGCCTATAAGATGGTGGCGAAAAATCCAAGCCGCTGTGAGGCAGGCAGTCCTCTCTCGGCGATTGAAAAGAGAACCAGCATAGGCTTCCCCGGGAATCTCGCCCTCGAACGGGCAGAGGCCACATTAGATGCGATAGTGCTCGAAAGTGAAAGAAATCGAAGTAGAATATCGGCAGCGCTGGAGGCGCTCATAGCCTAGCGCGCCGTTAACGCCTACTGATTCCGCTTTAAACTCATCCCTCGCCGTGTGATTCGAGTCGCTTCAGAATAAATGTCCTTAGCTCATCATCCAAAGTGTCCATGCTTCGTTCCACCAAGGCACATAGCCGAGATTTATTGTAAGGACCGTCGGAGACTAATACGGATTTCGTTTTGCCATCCTCGCCTATGCGCTTCTTCCAAGTAACAGATCGGTTTCCGGCCAACTTATCGTAGCAGATTTGGAACCCTGAAAGCTTTTTGGCTTCATCGTACCAAAGAATCAATTCCAAATCCTTATCGACAAACCAGCGTCGAAAACCATCGCCCTTGATTTGCCGGATGTTTAGGAGCTCTTCAAGCATCGTCATCTCCAAGGTCTTGCAGGGGCAAGAAAAAAATTCCTTTTGAGGCTGCTTGTTGAGCCTAAGGTATTATTAGAGCAGATTCAACTTAAAAGTCAGAATTTCCTTCGCAGTAAAAAATGCAAGGGTGTCCTCAAAGCAATCTCGATGGAAAGAAATATTCTCCGCTTACTATCCAATGAGGCTTCCCACACTCCTTGGCGGATGTCGGAGAGCTGATTGGACTTTGGGTTAGCGTGCTCCTTTTTCATACCGTAGCAGGTTGCTGCGTGTATGTCGAATTTTCGGATGTGACCAATAACTGATTGTTATGCATAATTCTGAGAGAATCTCCTTGATTATCGGGACCAAGAATTTTGCTCTTGATTTATAGAAATGAGTGAGGATATCAGTGTTGAGGTGGATTGGAATGTCCACAGTAGTTGTTTATGAGGAGGACAATCCCAATGGTTGTCCAGCGAAAAATCTGCGAGTGCAATCTTGTCTGATTCTCTTTTGAGGAAGTTGGTATCGACCCGCATGCACGGATAGAGTTCGCTCATTTGCCACCAATAATCTTCCAGGAGAACAGGAAAGCCTCAAAGTATTCTACGAAAAGGCAAAAGGAGGACTAAGCTATGACTTTGAACAAGGAGCTAAGCACCGCGATAGAGCATTACGCGGATTAGCATATCAGCGAGTGGATAAACCAGTATTGGGGCAAACGCACCATCAACGAACAGGGGATTCGCGAGAAAATTCTGCGTGTAGAGGAATCATTTGAATGTCAATCCGCTTTGAGTAAGCAGGGCTTTGAGAAGGTAGACAAGCGTTTTGATTTGGTAGCTAAGCAGTCCATTCGTTTTTACAAATTCTTCATTAGTTTCTTACTAGTGATTTTTGGCGCGATTCTCGCTTTGGCGGCCCCTTTGTGGCCGGGGGCTAGGTTAGCGATCAATCGCCCGTCCCACGGGAAGTGAGCGGAGTTGACGATCGGGGCGGGGCCTGTAAATCTTCCAGCCCAGATTCACAGGTTAAACTATCCCTCCCAGGGCGATGCGACTGTGTAGAGCAGTTGTCCCCGATGCTTGCTGCCGCCCATAGGATTTCTACCGCATTGGCGCGTGAATTTCCCCTGCTTAACTGACGATTGAGTAGTCGTTTACTGGTCTTTCCGGCCGATATGGCAGAGGATGTTTACCCATAGCGATATTCCCGCCAAAACCACGAAATAGTCTCCGGGATAAATATCAAAATTGAGAAAACCGGGCTTTTGCGGAACTAGCCTGGCAAACTTACTCTTCCCTTTTCGAGTGCTAGAAACCCTGTCCATGCTGCTGCCTTGGAAATCCGGGCATTGAGCGTTTGGCGCTGGCTATTACAAAGGCTATTAGGGCCGCAGTATAGGGCAGGGTTTTCAGTATGGCAGGGGGAAGAGGGATGCTCCCCTGGGCCATATTAGAAATAATTATAATCAAAGAAAAGAAATAGGCTGAAATCAAAATCCCCAGTGAGTGACGGAATCCAAGCCAGATCATCACTAACGCAATCCACCCACGTCCCGAACTCATACCTGGGACATAGGCCTCGACCCGCATCACCAGGAAAGCGCCGGCAAGGGAGGCCATAGCCGACGAAATTGTTAACGCCGAGCTTTTAACTCTGTTAGGAGAAATGCCCCGTTCATTAAGGAGTTCGGGAGCGAGGCCCGCGGCTCTGAATCTGATGCCCAAATCACTTCTGCGGATAACAAGGGTGAAAAGCAGAGCCAAGGGTATCATTAACCAGGGGATTGGCGATAAATCGTAGTTGCCGGCTATCCGCAGAGTTCCCTTGTGACCCCAAATTCCATTTTAAATCAAACCACTCAGCGAAGGAATCAAAATATTGATTCCCATCCCCGCGATGAACAGGTTTGCCTTCAGAGCCATATGGATGCCGGAAAGCAGTAATCCGAATAGAGCGCCTAAAAACAGCGCCCCACAAACAGCCAGAGGCGCGGATACTCCGAGGGTTATCAGCAGCGCCGTAGTAAAGGCCCCCAGGCTAATACAGCCTTCCAAGGAGATGTTTAAAACTCCCGCCTGCTCCGATAGAAGGCCGCCCAGTCCGGCCAGAATAAATGGAACTGCCGCCGCGGCTACAGATTCAACCAAGGTTCCTCCCTTCGAATCTCTTCGCAGTCACCAAGAAAAAGATGGTGGCCTGAACCAATCCGCTAAGAGCGAAGGAAAACCCGGAACTCAGCATCGCGGTTTGAGCGCCTAGTATAAACCAAGCATAAATCATGGCAAAAACCGGCACCCATCTTGGCCTAGTGCCAGCCACCAAAGCAATTGCAAGGCCATCCCAACCCAGATTACTGGTGAAACCCTGAACAGCCTGGCCACTGCCCATCAGGGCGGCGACGCCTGTTAGGCCATAGAAAGCGCCTGAGGCGGCTAGGGATACAACGGCAATAGAACTGGTGTTTATGCCAACATAGGAGGCAAATGCAATGCTAGCCTTTCGCAGACGCCATCTATAGCCCCAAATGGTAAATCGCAAGAATATATGGGTTATCGTGGTAAGCAGCGCCGCCCATATCAGCACTGCGCTCAGGCGGGAAGGCGGCCACCAGGGGAGCAAGCGGTAGGCCGAAGGAAGAGGGGGAGCGGCTATTAGATAGCTCTCAGCATCCCTTAGCGGCCCCACTAGTAATGAATCACCGAAATTCAGAGCAGCCGCGGAAATCAGAAAGGTGCTGATTAGCTCATCCACCTGCCACTTGGCTCTGAGTACGCCCGACACCGTTCCGATTATGCCACCCGCGCAAAGCCCCATCGCTAAGGCCATAGTAAGCGCCAGTACCCGCGGCAATTCCGGAAAATAAACCGCCACTGCAGCAGCTGCCAATCCCCCGGCAAGTACCTGCCCTTCGCCACCTAGATTGAAGCAGCCTGAGCTAAAGGCCATTGATGCCGCCAAGCCTGCCAGGATTAGTTTTGCCGTGGTCTCCAAGAAGTTTCCGAAAGCGAGGGCGCTTCTAAATGGTCCCACTAGCATGTCGGTAAATCCCGATACGAATCCCTCGCTAGTTCCCGATAAGGCCAGTATCAAGATTGTTAGCACGATAAGAATTACAAAGATCGATCTTAAAACTCCAGTCATTTCCGTAATCCCGCGATTGTTCTTTGCAACTCGTTTCTATTCCAGTCTATGCTATTCCGGATTTCGCGCAACTCTCCACCATATACTACACCGATTCGATTTGCAATTTTCAGGGCCTCGTCTATATCTGAGGCGAGCAATAAGATCGCTGCGCCCCTATCGCGAATTCTCTCCATCTGCGCATAAACCTTTCTCCGGTTTGACTCATCAAGTCCCCAAATCGGATCGGCAAGCACATAGAGCTTCGCATCCGTGCAAATTTCCCGTTCCAAAATCGCTCGCTGGATATTGCCGCCTGAAAGTTCGCCAAGTTTCTGATTCACTTTGCCAAGGCCGCTCCATTCGAGTTTTCGAATTTCGGCAAGCTTGTTTAATCGAGTAGGATTGAGCCAACCTAGTTTGGAAAGTTTCGCTGATTCCAAGGCCATTATGTTTTCCGCCAAGGTGGAATCGAGACTCGAACCCCGTTCCAGCTTATTGGAAGGCACATAGTGTAGGCCCCTGCGGCGTAATTCCAAGCTCCCCCTACAGGATTTGGAATCTATCAGCAGTTCGCCCGAGACTGGTTCAATGTTCCCTGTAAGCACATCTTCCAGACACGAAAGGCCCTCTCCCCGCAGTCCGGTGATGGCAAGAATCTCGCCTGAAAAGACTTTGAAGCTTACCGACTTAAGCTGCTGTTGCCGGGAACTCTCGAAGTTGATACTGCGGGCCTCTAGTACGGGGTTCACAGCGCTTCTAGGTGCGCAAGTTTCATTATTCTCGGGTTGGACCCCCCCGCGAAGCCCCGAGTTGCTATCCTGCCCTATGAGCATATTCCCTCCGAACATTGCCGAATTCAACTCTTCCTTACTGATTTTTCCAACCTTCCAAACTCCGACAATTCCTCCTTCCTTCAAAACCGTAACTACATCGGCAATCCTGAAAACATCGTCTATTCTATGAGTTATTAGTAAAATCGCCCTGCCCTCCGCCCGCAAGAGATTGAGCAGGGCAAAAAATTCGGCCTCACGCCCCTCCTCCCAGGCCGAGGAGGGCTCATCGAGCACTAGAAACTTTGTCTCCCTCATCAATGCAACCACCAACTGTGCACGTTGAAGCCTAGCTGCATCCATCTTCCCAACTCGCTCTTCAGGATCGATATCACTAAGGCTCCAACGCTTGGCAATCAGGGAGAATTCTCTGTTCTGGGCCCTCAGGCCGCGTGGTTTTCTACCAAGAAACGCCACTTCACGGATGCGAAAACTAGGTGGCCAAATGCAGTGTTGTCGAACCAGCCCAAAATTTCGAAACAAGCCGTGTCTATGCCTGCTTAAGTTGTATTGCCTTTTGCCAATTTGCAGAATGCCGGAATCCGGTCTCATTACCCCCGAGATTATGTGGCCCAAGGTAGTTTTTCCGGCTCCATTTTCGCCCACTACCGCATGAATTTGTCCTCCATACAGGTTGAGCCATAGGTCGCGGGCCGCTCTTACGCCACTAGTTTTCCAGGTGAAATTTACTTCCCTTAGAATTGAGGAGGGCTCAGTCATTCAGAGCGAGAGATTTGTCAATTTGCCGATCGCAGCATATCATCGGATTTGTTTTCGCTTTAAACAGCTCATTCACTCAATGCACTCAAGTCGATCTCGCTATTTCTTAATCCGCTAACCAGCCGCCTCATCGCTTCTTGTATTGGGTTTGGAACAAACTTACGGAAATGTCTGCTTTCGGTGGGGAAATCTATATATCCTTCCGAGAACCCAACTTTCATTTTGGTGCCAGGCGCCAGCTTGCCGTCAATCCAATCCCGAACTAGCATCTTAGCCAAATTCTCCTGGTAAAGCACTGAGCTTGCAAGCACAATTCCTGGAGCTAGTGAACTGCCCTCCGAATCAAACCAGAGCACATAACCCTTGCTATTCTTGGCGGCGGAGATAACTCCCTGATTCGCTCCCCCCGCTATAGTCAATATCACATCCGCGCCTTCATTATACAGCCCCTCCGCCAATTCCCGGGCCCCTTCCGCGTCATACCAATTTCCAATTACCCTGAATTCAAGCTCGATATCAGGGTTTACAGTTTGCAAACCTGCCTCGTATCCAGGGAGAATTTCCCGCATCATCTGGGGATATTCCTGCCCAACAATCATTCCAACCTTCAATTCCGGATTCGAATGCTTGAGTTCATCGGATATAGTTACGAGTCCCGCAAAATAGCCTATTACAAAGGCCTGCTCGACGTGCCGATATACGACATCCGAAATCCTATCCCCTCCCAGTCCTGAGCCATCCAGAACCAAAAAGGCCTGATTAGGAAACAGTTGGGCTACCGATGCGCAGATTTCGCTCATCGCCGGATTGGAGGTGACTATCAACCCAAAATTTCCCTCGGAAGCCAAGCTCAAAATAGAATTGTGCCATGAGGCTTGGTCGAAACCGCCTTCGATAGTTTGCACTTGAAAGTTATTCCCAGCCGCCTCCCTTACGCCAAGATCCATCGCCTCATATGAGGGACTGCCTTCTAAAACCCCAGGCACAAATACCGCTATGGCTTCCTTGTTCTCCTCTTTCTGACATGAGATAGAAAAAACCGTGGCTAGAAAAAGTGCCGGGAAAGTCAGTTTTTTGCTCATGCATCATGCTCCTGTTAGAACTGCCAATATTGGAATACTAGGATTAATTCACCGTCTATGCTCTCTCGCCGGCTTGGCGCTATCGTGATGAACTTACCGCATTGCAAGCTAGTTCAGCCGAGTGGCGAATCTACCATACCGGCAGGGGGTAATTACCGGTTTGCGGAAGCGTGCGAGAAGAATACTGAAGCGCCAGAAGGATGTCAATATTTCATCAGGCGCTCAATCTCATATATGAACTGACATTTTGTAACGAAAACTTCTCCGCGAATTCATCAATCAGGAATAGAATTCTGTACTGGCGTCAAAGTTCCAAATCTAGATAGATGCTTATAGCAGCGGAATTTCCGTGTTCCTATGGGACAGTCAAGACTAGCGGGCGCTAGCTGCTCTTATAGAGGTATGTTTGCCATGCCGAGTCCGGCCGATAATCGAGTTCTCTTTGAGATGAGGTCTCTCTCATCTAAGCTTGTAGCCTGGACTCTGCTTGATGAAAGCGAGGAGCCTATAACCTCAACATTATCAGCTTTCTTGACTGCAAAGGCGCCTTGGATGTATATTCAATCTGTCCACATTTCATCTTTGAACGGAGCAAGCATACCCGATGAGTTTTGCCAAGACCACTTCTTTGGGAGTGATTGCCTGCCCCGGCGGTGAAAACTTCGCTAACCAAATAGCTTCCCATTTAAGCGAGATATACCAGCATAGATACGATAGGAAGCTGCGATATACTTCGCGGCTATATAGCACAACGCCCGAAAAGGTGCAACGATACCTCAATTTTGCCGACGATTTGCTCAGCCACAGGGTAAGAGCGGTGGGGCCGGCCGACTCACAGCGTAGCCCAACATACAAGATTCCCTGTGAGTTCATCCGCTTCGCTAACGGCGAAATCAAGGCTGAGATCCTGCAATCGGTTCGAGACCTGGACATATACCTTGTTCAGGATGTCGCCAATGGAATGCCCGTTAAAATTGGCGACGAATGGCTGCCTCAATCCGTTAACGACCACATCATAACGCTGATGACCGCCATAGACGCGGCGCACCAGGCAGGCGCCAGGCGTATTTCACTGGTGCTTCCCTGCTATCCCTACAGTCGGCAGCACAAGAAGAGAAGCCGTGAAGGCCTCAGCGCTTCCATGATTGGTAGAATTTTTGAGAATCTTGGTGTTGCCAGAATAATCACATTGGATATCCACTCGAGGGAGATCGAGCACGCATTTGCGAGCCTAGTGTTGGAAAATCTGCATGCTTCCTACCAGATACTCAAGACAGTGATTTCGCGCATCGACCTGATCAATGAAGACTTAGTGGTGGTTTCACCGGATACCGGAGCCATTGATCGAAACAAATTCCTTGCCGATAGCCTCTACAAACCACTCGCCCTTCTCTACAAGGAGCGTGATTATTCCAAAATTTCTTCGGATGCGTCAAATTCCAATATCAAGAGTGTTCGCCTACTTGGAGATGTGGAAGGCAAGGCGGTTTTGATGGCCGACGACATACTAGGCACTGGCGGAACACTGATTAAGGCAATGAAGGCAATCCGTGGTATGGGCGCAAGAAAAATTGTCTGTACCGTATCCCTGCCTCTTTTTTCCGGCGAGGCAGCCGCTTATCTTGATGAGGCCTTTAGCCAGGGGTATTTCGACTTGCTGATTGGCACGAACGCGGTTAATCTGCCGGAGTCTGTTCTAAAAAGACCGTGGTATCAAAGCGCGGATGTATCAAGTCTTTTTGCCAAGGCTATTAACAGGGTTCATCACAATCGATCGGTGTCTCCGCTTCTGGATAACAGCAGGATTATTCAGAAGATGATGCGTGAGAAAGAAAAGCCACAGGAACCGGATTTATTCTCAGGGATGAACTGATGGTTTTGGCGGCCGATCTTGGCACCAGTTCCTTAAAAGCGGGGATCTTGAGTGCAGATGGGGAATTGATTGCCAAGGTGACTGTGCCCTATCGAATAGTCCCGCATATAGGGGAAGAATTCCCCTTTTATGCACGGGAATGGGAATTCGCCTTCGATAGGGCTCTGAAATCACTGCCAAGTCGGCCACTTTCCGCGCTGGCTCTGAGTGGGAACGGACCAACCCTGCTTGCATGTGATAATCAGGGTGAGCCATTGGGCGAGGTGGAGCTGTGGCTTCGCCAGAGGGGAATACGCAAAAAAAACCGAAGCTCTTACTATCTTCCCAAGGCCAAGTGGCTTATGGAAAACGATAATGGCAGGCGGGAGAAAACCCGGATTTTGTTCTCCTGCCCCGAGTGGCTGCAATTCAGGCTGACTGGCAGCAAAACCATGACACTTCCGCATGATTCCTTTCGCCCCTATATCTGGGATGATAAGCAGATTGAATCCTATGGGCTAAATCGGAGTTTGTTTCCGGAAATGGTGCGTATGGGAGATATCGCCGGACGAATCGACAGCGCCGCAAGTGCTAGATATGGCCTTCCCTCAGGGCTTCCGGTTGTGGCGGTTGGTTCGGATTTCATGGCGTCGCTGCTTGGCAGTGGAGCCGTGGAGCTAGGCACTGTTTGCGACAGGGCCGGTACTAGCGAGGGTATTAATTACTGTGCTGCTCGGCCGTCGGGAGACGGGCGCCTAAGGGACCTGCCTCATGTTGTGGAGCCGTACTGGAATGTTGCGGCGATTTTGTCTTCAACCGGCGGCGTTCTTGAATGGTACCGGTATCTGACAGGCCAGGAGCAGGTTGACTACGGCGATATATTGGACGAGATAAGCCGTGTTCCGGCGGCTCGGCCAGCGCCCCTATTCTTCCCTGGGACTAGGGGTGATAAGCAGTGGGAATTCGAAAACGGAAGTTTTCATCGGTTGGAGCCTAGACATGGCAGAGCCGAAATGGGCCGGGCGGTTTTGGAGGCCATTGGGTTCGCGGTGCGCCGGGGTATAGAACTGCTGGAGGGGGCTGGGATGGAAGTGGATGAAATGCGGGTTACCGGGGGGCAGGCAAGGGGAGAGGTGTGGAACCAAATGAAGGCCGATATCTGCGGCAAACGACTTTTGACTACGAAAATAGAAGATGCGGAGCTGGCCGGCTGCGCCTGCTGTGCCGCGGTTGCCCTGGGCCGCGCTGCCAGCCCCAAGGAGGCCACCGGCACCTATGTGAAGCTTCAATCGGTTTTCGAACCTGCCAAGGAGCGAGTTTCCCTCTATAATGAGGCCTACGAGAGATATCTCGAATCAGCCGAGGCCCTGCTTAGGCTGGGTTGACATAAGTCTCAGAGCGCGGATATCATTTTCGTCTGCCCGCGTGCCTCTGTAGCTCAGTTGGTAGAGCACAGCCATGGTAAGGCTGGGGTCATCGGTTCAAGTCCGATCGGAGGCTTGTAAGGAGTCAGGAAGGTTAATGAAATGGCGAAGGCGAAGAAGAGTGCAATCGATAAGATTGCTCTCCAGTGTAGCGAATGCAATAGAAAGAATTACACCACAACCAAGAACAGGCGGAATATTCAGGGGAAATTGGGATTCAATAAATATTGTAAATGGGATAGAAAGGTTACACTTCACAAGGAAGCAAAGATTAAGTAAACAGCTTTAGGCCAGTAGCTCCAACGGTAGAGCGCCGGTCTCCAAAACCGGATGCTGCAGGTTCAAGTCCTGCCTGGCCTGCGAGTACCGAAATAAGGTGTATAAAATCATGAAGAAAATCCGACAATTCATTGCAGAAAGCTATGGGGAACTGAAAAAGGTGATATGGCCGAATCGGCCTTCAGTTCTTGCCTCGGCAAAGGTTGTCATTATTTCGACCGTTATATTTGCGCTTTTCTTCGGACTAGTTGATTTCCTGCTTTCCAGGGGCCTGTTGGGCTTCTTCAACCTCTTTTAGGCAGATGAACGCGGATGGCTAAGGGCTGGTATGTTCTCCATACTTTTACAGGGTACGAAAATAAGGTTGAGAAATTCATCAGGCTGAAGATGGAAGATGGAAGCCTCAGCGATGTAGTTTTGGATGTCAAGGTGCCAACAGAGAAGATTACCGAGGTTCGCAATGGAAAGAAGCGGACTTTGAATAAAAATTTCTTCCCAGGCTATATTCTTATCGAGATGGAACTCCCAGATAGGGGTTGGAAAATTCCCTGCAATGTGATTCACAGGATACAGGGAGTTACCGGCTTTGTGGGAACAGTGCGCAATTCAAAACCGCAGCCAATCTCGGCAGAGGAGGCCAAGACGATTCTACAAAAAACGGGTGCTATAAAGGCCGAAAGAAGAGTTCATACCAAGCAGGACTTCCAAACTGGCGAGGAGGTTCTTATTATCGATGGGCCCTTCGATACTTTTAAGGGTACGATTGAGGTTGTAAATCAGGAGAAGGGCAAACTTCGAGTTATGGTGGGGATATTTGGAAGAGCTACTCCTGTAGAGGTGAGCTTCTCTCAGGTGGATAGGGGGCAGTAAGCCTTGCGCTTGGGTAATGACAGCGCTTTTGGATAGGAGAATAGAAGGTGGCGAAAAAGAAGATCTCAACCTTGATAAAGCTACAAGTTCCGGCTGGGCAAGCAACTCCGGCTCCACCGGTTGGTCCTGCACTTGGCCCTCATGGCGTGAGTGCCCCACAGTTTTCGCAGCAGTTTAACGAGAGAACTAAAAACCTTGAACCGGGACTTACGATTCCAGTAGTAATCTCGGTATATTCGGACAAGAGTTTCACGTTCGAAACCAAAACCCCCCCGGCGGCAGTATTGATTAAGAGGGCGATCAGTCTTGATAAGGGTTCGGACGAACCGCACAAAATCAAGGTGGGATCGATAACTCGATCGCAGGTAAGGGTTATCGCTGAAACTAAGATGGCGGATTTGAATGCCAACGACATTGATGCAGCCATCCGCATCATTGCTGGTACGGCCCGGAGCATGGGCGTAACCGTGGAGGCCTAGTCATATGAAACATGGCAAGAAATATAGGAAATCCTCTAAAAGCCTGGATGTAGGCAGGGCTTATAGCGTTCGAGAAGGTGTGAGTCTTGTCAAAACTATGTCCTTTGCCGGATTTGACGAATCCTTGGATTTGTCTGTAAAGCTAAACATCAAAAAAAACCAGTCGATTCGCGACACCTTCGTTCTACCCCATCGATTTGCTGTTGAGAAACGAGTGCTTGTTTTTGCCAAGGACGAAAAGGCCAAGGAGGCCGAGGAGGCAGGAGCAGCGATTGTTGGCGCCGAGGATTTGGTTGAAAAGATTAAGGGTGGCTGGCTTGAATTCGATGTCTGTGTTGCAACTCCGGATATGATGCGCAATGTTGGAACCTTGGGACCCATTCTTGGGCGCCGTGGTATGATGCCCAATCCAAAAACGAGAACTGTTACAATGGATATCAAGGGGGCAGTAGGCGAATTGAAGCAGGGAAGAGTTGAGTTTCGCGCGGACAAGGGGGGCGTTGTTCATCTTTCGGTTGGTAAGGTTACTATGGAAAGTTCAAAGATTGAGGACAATATTGAAACCTTTATCAGTGAGTTGTCCAGGAAGCGTCCAGCGGATGTCAAGGGTGATTTCATTAAGTCGATCAATTTGTCGAGCACCATGGGCCCCGGTCTCAAGTTGCGAAATCAGGAGGGCTAGAAGATGGCCAAGGTTGAGCGCAAAGTGCAGCAGAATAAGTTAGATGCGGTGGCCGCACTCAAGAGTAGTTTTGAAGGTGTTTGCAACTTCATTTTTGCGGATTATCGTGGGCTCAATGTAGAGCAAATCTCAATCCTGCGGAATTCGCTTCGCCAGGCAAGCGCCGAATTTCATGTAGTGAAGAACAATTATGCGAAGATAGCGTTTAGCCAACTGAAACACGATGATGTCGCCCCCTACTTCATCGGACCAACGGCTATCGCGTACTGCGCCGATGAGGCCGGACCGGTGGCCAAGGCAATGCTGGAATTGGCAAAGGATATGCCCATTGCCCTCAAAGGGGGACTACTCGACGGCGAAATTTTCGACGCCGATGCGGTTGAGGCCTTCAGTAAGCTGCCAAGCAGATTGGAACTAATGCAGAGACTTATGGGCCTCATGATGGCTCCGGTTCAAAGCGTTGCATTCATCTTGACAGGTGTTACGACCAAGCTGGTTCGCACCCTGGACGAGATAAGAGTTAGAAAATCCGAGGCTGTTTGAGTTGAATGTACGAATCTCGGTGTTGCCGAGAGGTAAAAAAGCTACGCGGCTTCAGTCTTCGGAGGTTGTCTGCTGTTGCCGCTTAGGTTGATAGGAGAAGATAATATGACTACCGCAGAAATTCTCGATGCAATTGCAGATATGAGCGTGCTGGAAGTTTCCGAGCTAGTTAAGGCTATGGAAGAAAGATTCGGAGTTAGCGCCGCTGCCCCAGTTGCTGTTGCCGCCGCCCCTCCAGCCTCCGAAGCCTCATCGGCGGAAGCCGAAGATGAGCAATCGGAATTCAATGTCATCCTTACCGGATTTGGCGAAGGTAAAAAGATTAGCGTGATCAAAGAGGTTCGCTCAATTACCGGCATTGGATTGAAAGAGGCTAAGGAAATGGTTGAAGCCGATGATTCGGTTGTCAAGGAGGCTGTTCCAAAGGAGGAGGCTGCTTCCATAAAGGAGAAGCTGACTGCCGCTGGTGCGACTGTCGAAGTTAAATAGGGCCATTAAATTCATCCGCTTATTGCCGCCGGTATGGTTATCCGGCGGATTTACCGCTAGAGAGGATAGTTATGTTCGAGAAAAGCCAGAAGTCTGGTAGGGCTTTTATTGGCCACGGGTACGATGAAGTAATAGAACTCCCAAATCTCATTGATGTTCAACTTGCGTCCTATGAGGCGTTTCTTCAACGAGAGGCTGTAGAATCTAAGAAGGGGCTTAAGCTGCAGGGGCTTGAGGAGGTGTTTCAAAGCGTCTTCCCGATCGAGAGTTCCAACGGTGAACTCGTGCTTGATTATGAATGCTATAGCCTTGATTTCACAACTGTTAAGCTAACCGAATCCGAATGCAAGCGAAAGGGTCTCACCTATGGGGTGCCTATAAAGGCGCGGGTTAATTTAGTGTTTAAGTCCACTGGCGAAATTCGGCAGAAGGACATCTACATGGGCGATTTGCCATTGATGACCAATCGGGGAACCTTCATTATCAATGGAGCGGAGCGAGTTGTAGTTAGTCAGATACATCGGAGCCCGGGAGTTATCTTTTCGGATGAGAAGGGGGTTTACAGTGCGCGGATTATTCCCTACCGGGGTTCTTGGCTGGAATTTGAAATCGATATAAAGAAGGAGCTCATTTACGCCAAAATCGATCGAAAAAAGAAGGTTCTAGGAACAATTTTTCTCCGTGCACTCGGCTTTGAAAGCCGCGAGGCTATTATAAAGCTGTTTTATCAGACAAAAAAAACAAAACTAACCGGCAAGCGCGAGCAAGATGAATCCTTGGTTGGTTCGATTCTCGCTGAGCCTGTTTGGGCGACGGGGGAGGGCGACAACAAGAAAAAGCTCTATCGAACTTCCGATAAGCTACACTTGCACGATATTGAAGAGCTTGTGCAAGCCGGTGTGAAGAAGGTGACTATCGTTGACCTAGAGCATGAGGAGTCCCTGCATTCGGATATGATACTGGAGTGCTTCGAAAGAGAGGAGACGAAATTTCATGAGGACGATCCGGATCGGGATGAACCAAGCAAAAGAGATGCTCTCTCGGCGGTTTACGCGGTTCTGATGCCGGGTGAGCCGATTACTGTAGAATCCGCGGAACGCGATTTGAACTCGATGTTTTTTTCCGCTCGGCGCTATGATTTGGGCCGTGTGGGACGGTATAAGCTCAATAAGAAATTCGATCAGGACGAGAGTGTCAAGGATTTGGTTCTCAACAAGCAGGACATTGTTCACACTATGCGGTATCTGATTAGCGTGCATATTGGAGAGAAGCAAATCGACGACATTGATCATCTGGGGAATAGGCGGGTTCGTTCAGTTGGAGAACTCTTGGGGAATGCGCTTAAAACAGCCTATACGCGAATGGAGAGAATTGCCAAGGAGCGGATGAGTCTCAAGGAAACCGAAACGCTCAAACCGCAGGACCTTATTCCTATCAAGCCAATCGTGGCGGCAATTAAGGAGTTCTTTGGCTCAAGTCAGCTATCACAGTTCATGGATCAGGTGAACCCTCTATCGGAGCTCACCCACAAGCGGCGCCTAAATGCGCTGGGGCCAGGCGGGCTTTCGCGTGAGCGGGCGGGCTTTGAGGTTCGCGATGTTCATTATACTCACTATGGCAGGATGTGCCCGATCGAAACTCCTGAGGGTCCCAATATAGGGCTCATAGTTTCACTTGCCAATTATACCAGAATCAATGACTATGGTTTCTTGGAAACTCCTTATAGAAAAGTAGAGAACGGAGTTGCAACTCGTGAGGTTGAGTATCTCTCCGCAATCGATGAAGAGAAGTATCACATCGCGCAGGCCAGTGCGCCCATCGACGAGAAGGGAGCCTTCAAAGAGAAGATGGTGGCGGTGCGCCGGAATGGCGATTACATTGTTCGTGATCCTGCTGATGTAAAATACATGGATGTATCGCCAAAACAGATTATTTCCACGGCGGCGAGTCTTATCCCCTTCCTCGAACACGATGATGCGAATCGAGCGCTGATGGGCTGCAATATGCAGCGTCAGGCGGTGCCGCTGCTCTTTCCCGAGGCCCCGATTGTGGGAACAGGCATGGAAGTCAAGGCTGCGTACGATTCAGGTGTGCTGGTAAAGGCTCAAAGCGCAGGCACGGTTTCGTATGTTTCATCGACTCGTATTGACGTGGAAGATGAGGATGGTGGAACCATATCCTACGGTTTAATCAAGTACCAGCGAACTAATCAGGACACCTGCTTCAATCAACGCCCTGCTGTTCGTGTTGGAGAGAAGGTTAGCGCCGGTGAAATTCTAGCCGATGGACCCTCAACACGATACGGCGAACTGGCTCTTGGCCGCAATCTACTTGTCGGATTTGTGCCTTGGAATGGTTATAATTTCGAGGATGCTATTTTGATTTCCGAGAAGGTGGTTAGGGAGGACTGCTACACCTCCATTCATATCAAGGAATTTATCGTCGAGGTTCGAGAAACCAAGCTGGGCCCTGAAAAACTCACCCGGGATATTCCCAATATGGCCGAAAAATCCATAGAACACCTTGATGCTGAGGGCATAGTTAGAGTTGGCGCTACCGTGAGGCCAGGTTCAGTGCTTGTGGGAAAGGTAACCCCTAAGAGCGAAACGGAAACCACGCCGGAATTCAAGTTGCTCAACTCCATCTTTGGAGAGAAGGCCAAGGAGGTGCGGGATACCTCGCTTAAACTTCCTCATGGCGTTGGTGGCACGGTTATTGATATCCAGAGATTGAGGCGTAGCGAAGGTGATGATTTGAATCCGGGTGTGGATGAAGTTATTAAGGTATTAATCGCTACCAAGCGCAAGCTGCGGGAAGGGGACAAGATGGCCGGGCGGCACGGAAATAAAGGGGTTGTGGCCCGGGTTCTGGCCGAAGAGGATATGCCCTATATCAAGGATGGGCAGCCCCTCGATATCTGTTTGAATCCACTTGGCGTACCCTCCCGTATGAATATGGGGCAGATAATGGAAACCATGCTTGGCATGGCCGGCTCCAAATTGGGGAGGATGTATGAAACGCCTGTTTTTCAATCCGCGTCGGCCGAGGATATAGCCCTGGAATTGGAAAAAGCAGGTTTGCATAAGGCCTCGAAAACCACACTCCATGACGGGCTCAGCGGCGAAGAGTTTGTGAATCCGGTTTTTGTCGGATACATGTATTATATGAAATTGCACCACTTGGTTGATGATAAGATGCATGCCCGGTCCACCGGACCCTACTCCCTTGTTACGCAGCAGCCTCTTGGCGGTAAGGCGCAATTCGGCGGCCAGCGACTCGGCGAAATGGAGGTATGGGCCTTGGAGGCATACGGCGCCGCGAACACATTGCAGGAATTGATGACTATAAAATCTGACGATATGACCGGCAGGGCTAAGGTGTACGAAAGTATCGTGAAGGGAGATGCGACATCGAGTGCAGGAATCCCGGAATCCTTCAATGTCCTGGTTCAAGAGCTTCGAGGTTTGGCGCTTGATATACGAATCTTTGATTCCAAGGGCAAGCAGCTGCCGTTTACGGAGCGAGATGAGGAGCTGATAAATCGCCAAGGTAGTCGTTTTTAGGAGAAGTTGATGAGGGAAATGCAAGATTTTGACAATCTGATGATCAAGCTTGCCTCAACCGAACAGATTCGAGCTTGGTCTTATGGCGAGGTAAAAAAACCGGAAACCATCAATTATCGTACGCTTCGGCCAGAAAGAGACTTTTCTGCGAACGTATTTTTGGTACTACGAAGGAGTGGGAATGCTACTGCGGGAAGTTCAAATCTATCAGATATAAGGGCGTAGTCTGCGATCGCTGCGGTGTTGAGGTAACTCATTTCAAGGTGCGTCGCGAGCGTATGGGACATATCGAGCTTGCCTCGTCTGTTTCCCATATCTGGTACTATCGGTCGGTGCCCTCGCGAATGGGTTTACTGCTCGATTTAACTATCGCGTCTCTTCGGAGCATTCTTTACTACGAGAAATATGTCGTAATCGAACCAGGCGATACTGAATTGAAAATGATGCAGCTGCTAGCGGAGGAGGATCTGATTGAAGCGCGTGAGCGCTTCGGGATGAATTTCACCGCTGGCATCGGCGCCGAGGCGATCCGCACTCTGCTGGAAAACATGGATCTTGATGCCTTGTCGGCTCAGTTGCGCATGATAATGATAGAAAAGGGCGCCAGGGTCGATAGGCGCCTGCTCAAGAGAATCGAGATTGTTGAGAATTTTCGGGATTCCGGCAATCGCTCCGAGTGGATGATACTCGATGTGATTCCGGTAATCCCTCCCGACCTTAGACCCATGGTTCAGCTCGACGGCGGGCGTTTTGCAACAAGTGATTTGAACGATCTCTATCGCCGCGTGATTAACCGTAATAACCGTCTAAAGCGTCTTATGTCTCTCAACGCTCCGGATATCATAATCAGAAATGAGAAGCGGATGCTCCAGGAGGCCGTTGATGCCCTCTTCGATAATACAAAGAAGAAAAAGGTGGTTAAGGGAACTTCGAACAGGCCTCTAAAATCACTCTCCGATTTGCTCAAGGGCAAACAGGGACGATTCAGACAGAATCTTCTCGGTAAGCGGGTAGACTATTCAGGCCGCTCGGTTATAGTGGTGGGCCCGAAACTGAAGCTGCATCAATGCGGGCTCCCTACGAAGATGGCGCTTGAACTCTACAAACCGTTCATTATGAAGAAGCTGGTTGAAAGAGATGTCGTATACAATATCAAGAAGGCCAAAACTCTCGTTGAACTAGGAACGCCTGAGGTTTGGTCGGTGTTGGACGAGGTTGTTCGGGAGCATCCGGTACTTCTAAACAGGGCTCCAACCCTTCATAGACTCGGTATCCAAGCCTTCGAGCCGGTGTTGGTAGAGGGGAAGGCGATTCAATTACATCCCCTTGTCTGCCATGCCTTTAATGCCGATTTTGATGGCGATCAAATGGCTGTGCACATCCCTCTAACCCAGGCAGCTCAAATCGAATGTTGGACCCTGATGCTGGCCGACACGAATTTGCTGAACCCCGCCAATGGTCACCCGGTGGTGTTTCCATCCCAGGATATGGTTATGGGTCTTTATTCACTCACTAAGGAACGGCACGGAGCAAAGGGAGAGGGACGCTACTACAGCTCTCGCGAAGAGGTGATGTTGGCGGTGGAGAATCATGCCGTCTCATGGCATGCGATCATAAAGGTTAAGATAAACGGTGAGTGGGTTGAAACTACTCCGGGCAGGGTAGCTTTTAACGATCGCATTCCTGAGGATATTTCATACGTGAATGAAACGCTTAGCGAAAAGAGTATTCGCAGCCTAGTGATGAAATCCTTCAATGAGTATGGCAATTTTACAACAGTTCAGCTTCTAGATGCGCTCAAGAACATTGGCTTCGAATTCGCCACGCACTTTGGCACTACGATTGGAATGGATGATATTTTGGTGCCGAGCGAAAAGGTTGGATTGATAAGCGATGCAAATCGAGACGTAGACAAAATCCAAACCCAGTACCACGACGGCCATATTACTTCGGAGGAAAGGTATAATCGAGTTATCGAGGTTTGGGGAAAAACTAACGAGGATTTGGCCAATGTGATGATGGGTCATCTCAAGAAGGATCGGGACGGTTTCAACAATGTCTATATGATGGCTGACTCCGGCGCTAGGGGATCGAGAAATCAAATTCGACAGCTGGCGGGTATGCGTGGATTAATGGCTAAGCCCTCCGGAGATATCATCGAGCTTCCTATTCGGTCGAATTTCAAGGAAGGACTCTCGGTTATCGAATTTTTTATTTCCACTAATGGCGCTAGGAAGGGCTTGGCGGATACCGCGCTGAAAACGGCCGACGCCGGCTATTTGACCAGACGACTTGTGGATATTGCACAGGATGTTGTGGTTAATAAGGAAGACTGCGGTACGATAAACGGTATCAGTGTCACAGCTCTCAAGGATGGAGAGGAGATTGTTGAATCACTCTCGGACCGGATTATGGGCCGTTTCACCCTAGAGAGAGTGAAGCACCCGATTACCGGCGAGATGCTTGTGAATGTGAATCAGGAGATTACTGACGAGATTGCCTTTGATATCGAGGAACTGGGCATCGAGAGCGTGCGAGTTCGCACGGTGCTTACCTGCGAGGCGCAGCACGGTGTATGCGTGAAGTGCTATGGCCGTAATCTAGCCACGCATCGGCCCACCGATATCGGGGAGGCTGTTGGTATTATTGCGGCGCAGTCCATAGGTCAGCCTGGCACCCAATTGACTATGAGAACCTTCCATGTGGGCGGAACGGCAAGCACAATTGCTGAGGAAAATCGTGTAGTCAAACGTTATCCGTTATTGATTAAGGAGATACGCGGCATTGCGGTTGAGATTGACCAAGGACGCCGGCTCTTTACGAGGAAGGGCTATCTCAAGGTTGCCCGAGTGCTTGCCGAGTTGGAATTGAAAAAGAACGATGAAATTATTCCTGTAGAGGGCGATAAGGTGATTAAGGGAGAGGTAGTTATTTCGCGTGGAGGAGAGAAGGTTTATGCGGAATACAATGCCTTTGTTGTCATACGGAAGGAAAAGTTGCTTCTAGTTGCGCAGGACGAAAAAATAGATATCAGGAACGGATCCACCGTGCTGGTTAGAGAGGGGCAGACCACCGAGGCGGATGAATCTCTGGCAATTTTCGATCCGTTTAGTGAGCCGATTATCGCGGAGGCGGATGGGATGATAAAATTTGAGGATATAATCCAGGGCACTACGCTTCGCGAGGAGATCAACGAGGATACTGGCAACATCGAGAAAAAGATTACCGACACATCCACAGAGGCTCTGCAACCGCGGATTACGATTGTTGATAAGAAAGGCAAAAATCTCCAGGATTACTATCTTCCTGAGAATTCATATCTGAATTTTGAAGATGGCGCCGAGGTAAAGGCGGGCCAAACCCTGGCGAAGATGCTAAAGGAAAGCCAAAAAACGCAGGATATTACCGGTGGTTTGCCGCGGGTTGGAGAGCTATTCGAGGCCCGCAGACCGAAAGACGCGGCCGTCCTCTCTCTTATAAGCGGTACGGTTGAGTTCGAGGGAATTAGCAAGAGCAAGCGGATTATCATGGTTAACGACTCCTTTGGCAACCAGATGAAGCATCTGGTTCCGATGGGGAGGCACTTGCTTGTCCGGAACGGCGATCATGTGGAAGCCGCGGAACCTCTTTGCGATGGGCCTAGGGATCCTCACGACATATTGGAAATCCAGGGCGAGGTGGCATTGCAGAGCTTTTTGGTGGACGAGGTACAGGAAGTCTACCGCATGCAGGGTGTGAATATCAACGACAAGCATATCGGTGTGATTATTCGGCAAATGATGCGCAAGGTTGAAATTGTCGATGTCGGTGATACTAACTTCATTTACGGACAGCAGGTGGATAAGTATCAGTTTAGGACACAGAACGACAAGGTTGTTAAAGAGGGCGGCCAGCCTGCGATTGCAAAGCCTTTGCTCTTGGGCATTACCCGCGCATCCTTGAATATAGATAGTTGGATTTCGACCGCAAGCTTCCAGGAAACCACCCGAGTACTCACAAATGCCGTAATCGCCGGGGAAGTGGATAAGCTGCGTGGTTTGAAAGAGAATGTCGTAATTGGTCATGTGATTCCAGCGGGAACCGGTATGGGCAAATATCGTGATTTGAAGCTCTTCACGGAAGAAACGGAGGATCTCGATGCCCATGTGGCCGAAATTCTAGAGCAAAGGCGCAAGGAAGCCGAATTCCTTGAGGGTCTCGGCGAAGTTGAAACCATAGATGCTGTGGAATGATATCCGGATGTAGTCTTAGCGATAAATTCGGTATTGACCTTTAAATGGCAAATCGCTAGTATCCTTGTTCTTTGGAGGAATAGACCTGTGCCGACAATTAACCAACTTGTTAGGAAGGGGCGAAAGTCTTCCGTCAAAAAAACCAACTCGCCCGCCTTGCAATCCTGCCCTCAGAAGAGAGGAGTGTGTACTCGGGTGATGACCATTACCCCCAAGAAACCCAATTCAGCTCTTCGAAAGGTTGCTCGGGTTAGATTGTCGAATAGTATTGAAGTTACGGCCTATATTCCGGGTGTGGGACATAATCTACAGGAGCACTCGGTTGTGTGCATCCGCGGTGGAAGAGTGAAGGATCTCCCAGGTGTTAGATATCACATTGTTCGTGGTTTGAAGGATACATTGGGTGTAGAAGGCAGAAAACAGAGCCGTTCGAAGTACGGCGCCAAAAAACTTAAGGTGTAGGGAGCATGCCAAGAAGAAGGGACATGCCTGTTAGGCCTATCGATACGGATCCTCGATTTGGTAGTGCGGAAGTAAGTAAGTTTGTGAATAGGATGATGCTGCGGGGTAAGAAGTCGTTGAGTTTCCGGAATATGTACGGCGCTATGTTCATTTTGGCAGAAAAATCCGGCAAGGACCCCCTTGAAGTTTTTTTGAAAGCGGTGGATAACGTGAAGCCCTTGGTGGAAGTGAAATCTCGCCGCGTTGGTGGATCCACTTACCAAGTTCCGGTGGAGGTGCGTGAGTCGAGGCGCGAGGCACTGGCTATGCGCTGGATTATTCACGCCGCTCGGGGTAGAAGTGGTAGGAATATGAAAGAGAAGCTGGGCGCCGAGTTGCTTGATGCGTTCAACTTAGCGGGCGTGGCTTACAAGAAGAAGGAGGACACCCATAGGATGGCGGAGGCTAATAAGGCGTTTAGCAACTATAAGTGGTAGACTCAGCCTCGTGCAAAGCACTGCTGGGATGCCCAGTTGCCAGACCGCTTTCGGATGAGAATGCCTCTCCTATCCGAATTAAACCCAAACTTGGGCGGATGATATTTGAGAATGCTACGGCAGGCATTCGTTCTTTTCAGGTTTCACGACTTGTGTACGCTTGCGTCCATTCATATGCTGCCGAGTTGGTATTTGCGTTAATGCCAATACCACTGTCGCGCCTTGGGGTGCGATAGGGCGATATTTATTGCCGACTTATTTCCCCGTGAGCCTTAGGAGGATATTGATGGCTAAGGAAAAATTCAGTAGGACAAAACCTCACATCAATGTGGGTACTATTGGCCATGTTGATCACGGTAAAACCACTCTGACAGCTGCTTTGACTATGTACAGCGCGGCTAAGCTGGGTGGCAAGGTGATGAATTATGAGGATATTGATAACGCTCCGGAGGAAAAAGAGCGCGGTATCACCATTAATACCCGGCATGTTGAGTATGAAACCGACTCACGTCATTATGCTCATGTTGATTGTCCTGGGCATGCGGACTACATCAAGAACATGATTACTGGCGCCGCTCAGATGGACGGAGCAATACTGCTCGTTGCCGCCGATTCGGGTCCCGAGCCCCAAACTCGCGAACACATTGTTCTTGCGCGGCAGGTTGGCGTTCCAAAGTTAATCGTTTATATGAACAAGATGGATTTGGCCGATCCGGAACTGGTCGATCTTGTTGAAATAGAGGTTCGGGAGCTTCTTGATGAATATGGTTTTCCAGGCGCTGATACCCCTGTAATCAAAGGTAGCGCCGTCCAGGCTATGAATAATATTGACGATGCGGAGAAAACAACCAGCCTAGTTGAATTACTTGATGCGATGGATACCTATTTCCCAATTCCAAAAAGGGATGTCGATAAGCCCTTCCTCATGCCAATTGAAGATGTATTCTCCATTTCGGGTCGTGGTACTGTCGTAACCGGCCGAGTTGAGGGTGGAAAAATTCATGTAGGCGATGAAGTTGCGATTGTAGGTATTCGGGATACCCAGAAAACTGTATGCACGGGCGTTGAAATGTTCAACAAATTGTTGGATGAAGGCCAGGCGGGAGACAACATAGGAGCTCTGCTTCGCGGTATCGACAAGAAGGGGGTGGAGAGAGGTCAAGTATTGGCTAAGCCAGGAACAATCAATCCCCATGCCAAATTCAAGGGAGCGGTTTATGCCCTTACAAAAGAGGAGGGCGGTCGTCATAACCCGTTCTTTAGCGGTTATCGGCCTCAATTCTATTTCCGAACGACAGATATTACTGGCACTGTAAGTCTTCCGGAGGAAAGGCAGCTGGTGATGCCCGGGGATAACACGGAAATTGCGGTAGATCTGATACATCCCATCGCCATGATGCCCGGCCTGAGGTTTGCCATCCGCGAGGGAGGCCGTACAGTGGCCTCGGGACAGGTAACCGAAGTTATCGAGTAATACTATAGATGCCTGGTAATGAATGCCTCGCTGTTCAACAACAGCGGGGTTACTTTTAATGAGGAACAAGGACGATGGAAAAGATACGCGTACGGCTTAGAGGCTTCGATGTGGAACTGATAGAGCAAAGTGCGCGAGCCATTGTGGATACTGTGCAAAAACAAGGCACTAAGGTATCGGGACCCGTACCCCTGCCTACAAAAATAAATAAGTACACCGTCCTTAAATCGCCCTTTGTGTATAAGAAATCTCGCGAACAATTTGAAATGCGCACTCATAAAAGACTGATCGATATCCTTGAACCGACTTCGGCTGTGATGGATGCGCTTATGAAGCTTGAACTGCCGGCGGGCGTCGATGTTGAGATTAGACAGTAGTATGCGCGGAGCAGCTTTATGGTGGGACTAATTGGGAAGAAAAAGGGAATGACGCAGGTTTTCGATGACGATGGGAACTTAATCCCTACTACTGTTATTGCGGTTGAACCAAATGTGGTGACTGGTAGGAGGAATGGGGCTAAGCATGGATATAGCGCGGTTATCCTAGGCGCCCTGGATGCGAAGGCTGCCCGAGCAGCTAAACCTGAAATTGGCCAGTTCAAAGAGGGTGTGAAACTGAAGAGACACATAATCGAGTTTCGGGATTTTGGCAAGGACTGTGCAGTTGGAGATTCGCTGGGGCTTGAACTCTTTGAAGGAGTTCGGTTTGTCGATGTGATTGGCACCAGTAAGGGCAAGGGCTACCAGGGTGTCATTAAGAGGCACAATTTCAGAGGTGGCCGGGCTACGCATGGCTCGAAATTTCATCGTTCTCCAGGATCGACCGGTATGGCTGCATGGCCTTCAAAGGTTTTCAAAGGCACGAAAATGCCCGGGCGCATGGGAGCTGAACGCAGCACGGTGCAGAATCTTCGAATCGTCAAGATAGATCAAGAGAGAGGGGTGCTTCTAGTTAGGGGAGCGATTCCGGGACCTCGTGATGGCATGGTGATTGTCCGCCGGGCGAAGAAGCGGAAATAGGTGTAAGGCTATTATGGAGAAAAAGGTTTATTCCAAGGAGGGCAAAGAGCTGCGAACCATTGTCCTTGAAGACGCTGTGTTTGCCCGAGAGGCTAATGAGGGATCTATCTGGCATGCAATAAAGAATGAACTTGCGAACTCAAGGCAAGGTACCGCGAAGACAAAAAATCGCCACGAGGTGAGAGGCTCATCTTCCAAGCCCTGGCGCCAGAAAGGAACGGGACGCGCTCGAGCCGGAAGCCGTAGAAGCCCGCTGTGGCGTGGTGGAGGCATAGTCTTCGGGCCCCGGCCTCGAGATTATTCCTATCGTTTGCCAAGGAAGATCAAACGGCTTGCCATGAAGAGCATCTTGAGTCTCAAGGCCGCCGATGATGAGTATTTCAGAGTGCTTGAAGACTTCTCTGTCGAGTCGGGCAAGACTGGCGATTTGGTGAGTATTTTGGAACACTTCCCTACGGAGGGCAAAACGATTCTTATCCTCGGGGAAGATGATGTAATGATTAAGAGAGCGGGCAGAAATATTGAGAACCTGTGCTTATTCGCCTTCAATCGATTGCGAGCTCATGATTTGTTCTACGGAAAAAATATCCTGGCATTAGAGAGCGCGGTGAAGAGACTTGGCGAGTTTTATGGGAGCTAGTTGTGACCTCGAATGAAATAATTATCGAACCCGTTCTCACGGAGAAAACCAACTTCCAAAGAGAGGGCGAAATTAAAACCTACGCGTTCAAGGTTAGCAGAAAAGCGAATAAGCCCATGGTGATGCAGGCGCTTGACGACCTGTTCAAGGTCCGGCCCATGGCCTGCCGGATTATGAATGTTCGAGGGAAGGCGCGCAATAACCGTTTAATCTCACGAACGACATTTCGACGCGGCCGCGGTCGAACATCGGCATGGAAGAAGGCAATTGTGACGCTTCGTAAGGGTCAGTCAATTGATGTCTTTGAAGGCGTTTAGCGTGAAGGAAACGAATTATGCCCATGAAAACGTATAATCCCACAACTCCCTCACAGCGGTCTCACCAGAGTTTAGTTAGTTCTGAGCTTTCTGAGAATAAACCCGCGAAGGCTTTGACGAGGGGAAAATCTTCTCGAGCTGGCCGTGGCGCAGGAGGACGAATTAGCGTTAGGCGGCGCGGAGGGGGGCATAAGAGGAAATACAGGCTTATCGATTTCAAGAGAGATAAGTTCGGCATTCCCGGCAAGGTAGCCTCTATCGAGTACGATCCAAACCGCAGCGCGAATATAGCACTGATTCACTATTCGGATGGTGAGAAGAGATATATCCTATGTCCTAAGGGTTTGAAAATTGGGGAGGTGGTGCAAAGCGGCGAGCATGCTCCCATTGGGGTGGGCAATTGTCTATCCCTTGAGAAGATTCCGGTTGGAAAAACTGTTCATGCGGTGGAACTCACCAAGGGCAGGGGGGCTCAGTTAATCAGGAGCGCAGGCTGTCGTGCGCAAATCCAGGCGAAAGAGGGAGATTATGTTACCTTGAAGCTTTCCTCTGGCGAGATACGCATGGTCCATAAAACCTGCATTGCCACTGTCGGCGAGGTGGGAAATGAGGATCGTATGAATATCAAAATTGGGAAGGCAGGAAGAAATCGCTGGTTGGGTAAGCGTCCAAAGGTTCGCGGTGTCGTGATGAATCCCGTCGATCATCCGCACGGAGGAGGTGAGGGCAGAACATCAGGGGGGCGGCACCCTGTAACTCCTTGGGGTAAACCGACGAAGGGCGGCAAAACGCGAATGAAGCATAAGCCATCCAATAAATTCATCGTTAAAGGGCGTACAAGGTAGGGATCGAAAATGTCGAGATCTGTGAAAAAGGGGCCGTTCGTGGCCAGGAGCCTCTATAGAAAGGTGGTTGAGTTCAATAAGAGTGGTTCGAAGGGTTTGCTAAAGACCTGGTCGCGTAGTTCGACAATAATACCCGAGATGGTTGGTATCACGATTTCGGTTTACAATGGTAAGACTTTTATTCCTGTGTATGTTACTGAAAACCTTGTTGGACATAAACTGGGTGAATTCTCGCCCACGCGCTTGTTTCGAGGACATGCGGGTTCGGATAAGAAAGGTACGAGACGTTAGGAGACTACTTAGCTGTGGAGAATAGGAAAGGCTATCGTGCAGTGGCGAAAAATCTGCCCATATCGCCTATTAAGGTTAGACCCATAGCCGATCATGTGCGGCGAAAGTCCTACTCGGATGCAATCGCGTTACTCGATTCACTCCCTAAAAAGGGTGCTGGTTTCTTGAAAAAGGTGATTGTCTCTGCAGCAACCAACGCGATTAGTCAGAATCCGAATCTTGATGAAGATGGACTTTATATTGCCGAGCTTCTGGTGGATGGCGGACCAAGCCGCAAAAGCCTATGGCCCCGCGGGCACGGACGAGCGGATAGGCAGATTAAACGATCGTGCCGCATTTCGGTGACGATCGATAATAAGGCGGATAAGTGATGGGACAGAAAGTGAATCCGTATGGTTTTCGGCTGGGAATCAATAAGGATTGGAAGGCTAGATGGTATGTGGGACCAAATGAATATGCGAAAACTCTGCATGAGGATTTGCGTCTGCGTAAAACCTTGCTGGATAGCTCAGAGGCTAAGGGGGCGGATATCTCCAATATAGAAATAGTTCGCCAGCCGGCGAGGGTTGTGATGACAATTGAAACCTCGCGCCCAGGAGTGATTATTGGAACAAAGGGAGCCAATATCGAAAAGTTGACAACTCGGCTCCAAAAGCTGACTGACAAGAAAGTTAGCGTTAAAATAAAGGAGATAAAAAAGCCAGACGCGGTTGCCCAGATTATCGCACACAATGTTGCACGTCTGCTTAGGAGTAGGGCGGCCTTTCGGAGAACACTGAAAATGGCCGTGCAAAATGCGATGCGCGGCGGTGTTCAAGGGATAAAGATCAAAATCTCCGGCCGTCTCGGGGGCGCGGATATGAGCCGGGTGCTGGAGATTAAAGATGGCAGAGTGCCCCTTCATACCCTTCGTGCCGACATAGATTTCGGATTTGCCGAGTCTATCACCACTTTCGGTGTTATTGGGGTTAAGGTGTGGGTTTTTAACGGGGAAATTCTGGGGGCGGATCAGAAGGAAGACGCGGGTCAACTGGTCAGCGGTAGGCGAGATGGCAGAGGGAGACTAGACGGTGCTTAGCCCTAAGCGTACCAAATACCGAAAAACCCATCGTGGTAGAGCCTTTCCAAACGCCAAACGCGCGCAAAGGGGTAATACCGTTTCCTTCGGAGACTGCGGACTGGTTTCCATGGAGAACACGCAGATCTCCGCAAGGCAAATTGAAGCCGCCCGTGTCGCAATGACCAGGTATATCAAGCGAGGCGGAAAGGTTTGGATTAGGATATTTCCGAGTATTCCCTACACGAAGAAGCCTGCCGAAACACGTATGGGAAAGGGCAAGGGGAATCCTGAGAAATGGATTGCGGCAGTGAAACCGGGCACGGTGATGTTCGAAATTGCCGGCGTAGATGCAAGTTTGGCTGAGCGGGCAATGAAATTGGCGGGGAGCAAGCTACCGGTCAAGACTAAATTTGTCGCGCGTCATCATGCGGGATGAGTGCTAATGAGAGAAAAATTTAACGAGTTGACAGTTGATGAACTTGTGGCAAAAAGAGCGGAGCTTTCGGGGAAAATGAGGAATCTGCGTTTTGAGACTGTAATGGGCCGTATTGAGAACCCGATGGAGAAGAGAATTACCCGTAGGCAGATAGCCAGATTGAACACGATGATTAACGAATATAAAAATGGAATTCGAAGGGCCTAAGAGATGGATGCGAAGAAATCCAATAAGCGAATCTTCACTGGGGTTGTGGTGAGCGAAAAGATGGATAAAACAATTACTGTTTCTGTCTCAACTCGCCAACTGCATCCCCTGTATAAGAAGTACATTACGCGCTCGAAGAAGTATAAGGCGCACGATGAGGAAAATGATGCACGCGAGGGCGATAAGGTTCGGATAATCGAGAGTCGTCCGATTAGCAAAAAGAAACGTTGGCGACTTATCGAGGTTGTCGAACGATCGAGATAGGAAAACCAATGATTCAGATGCAGTCATATATGAATGTTGCCGACAACTCAGGCGCCAAACGCGTTCAGACTATCAAGGTGCTAGGCGGTAGCCGTCGGCGTTACGCCAGTATTGGCGATGTTGTTTCCGTTACCGTTAAAGACGCTATTCCGAACGCTCCCATTAGAAGAGGGGAGATTATGAGGGCGGTAGTTGTCCGGATTCATAAAGAGTATCGTCGCAGCGATGGAACCTATATCCGTTTTGACGATAACGCCTGTGTAATAGTTGATGGAGCCGGCAACCCCGTTGGTAAGCGGATTTTCGGCCCGGTGGCGCGTGAGTTAAGGGATTATAACTACATGAAAATTGTTTCCCTTGCCCCAGAGGTGCTCTAGGAAGGGGGAGTAATCTATGAAAATCAAGCTGAAGAAAGGCGATCAGGTTCAGATAATAGCTGGTAAGGATAAGGGCAAGCAGGGACGCGTTCTGAGGATAGATCGCGCTAGCGCCCGGCTTATAGTTGAGGGTTTGAATATGGTGAAAAAAACCCAGCGTCCTAAAAGTCAGAATGACAAGGGAGGTATCATAGAAATTGAAGCCCCTATCACGGCTTCCAATCTGATGGTTATCTGCCGCAAATGCGGCCCCACCCGAATTGCCGTGAAACTAGACGGCGGCAAGAAGAGCCGTATCTGCCGTAAATGTGGGGATGCTTTCTGATGGCTGACTCAAAGAAATCCATTGCTGCAAAGCCGGCGACCAAATCTATGAAGACTTCTTCGAGCCAGGCGAAATCGAAAAAAGAATCATCCAATGCGGCAAAAAAAGCAGTGAGCAAAGACTATGTGCCGAGGCTGAAACAGCTCTTTAACGACAAAATAGCAAGGGAACTATTTGAAGAGTTTAGTTTCAAGAGTCCAATGCAAATCCCGAAAATTGAAAAGATCGTTGTTTCAGCCGGTGTAGGCGATGCCATCACAAACAAGAAATTCTTGAATTCGGTTGTTGCCGAATTAGGGCAGATTACTGGGCAAAAGGCGCTAAGAACGAGGGCTCGGAAATCCATTGCCAACTTCAAAATTAGACTTGGGCAGGAAATAGGCGCGAAGGTGACTCTTCGTGGAAATCGGATGTATGAGTTTCTAGACCGCTTGTTGAATGTTGCGCTGCCCCGGGTCAAAGATTTTAGGGGTGTTAGCCCAAAGGCCTTTGATGGTAGGGGGAATTACAGTTTGGGAATTCATGAGCAGATTATTTTTCCAGAGATTGACTATGACAAGATTGAAAGAGTTAGGGGTCTCAATGTGGCCATCGTTACGACCGCCCACAGCGATGGGCAGGCTCGAAGTCTTTTGGCTGGGCTTGGAATGCCGTTTGGCAAGGAGTAGACGATGGCCAAGAAGTCGATGATTATCAAGGCTCAGAGAAAGCCAAAGTATATGTCTCGGATTGTTAGGAGATGTCGTCTCTGCGGACGCCCTCGTGGGTACATGAGGAAATTTGAAATGTGTCGGATTTGTTTTCGCAAACTCGCAAACGAGGGTATGATACCTGGCGTAACCAAATCAAGCTGGTAGCGGGAGATATAATTATGAGTATTAGCGATCCGGTTGCGGACATGCTCACAACAATCAGAAATGCTGTGGGAGTTAAGAGTGAAAAAGTAGATATTCGGCCTTCTAAACTCAAGATGGAAATAATAAAGATTTTGAAGAACGAGGGCTATGTGAAAAATTTCAAGAAGATAGTTCAAGGCAAGATTGATATTATCCGGGTTTTCATGAAATACGACGAAAAAGAACATTCGATTATTCATGGCATCAAGTCAGTGTCCACTCCGGGCCGTCGCGTCTACTTCGGATATAGGAACATGCCCAGAATTTATAACGGTTTGGGGACTGTGATTGTCTCCACCTCTGCCGGGGTGACTACGGGTAAGAAGGCAGTCGTCAATAAGGTTGGCGGAGAGATAATTTGTACCGTTTGGTGAGGGAGGTTTCTTAAGATGTCGCGGATAGGCTTTCTGCCGGTAACTGTACCTGCGGGCGTTGTGGTAAGCGTTGAAGGAGAGACACTTCGTGTCAAGGGCAGCAGGGGCGAGTTGATACAGGGCTTCAAGCCCCTAGTTAATTTCGATATCAAAGAAGGGGAAATTCGGATTAAGAGGACTAACGAATCCAAGCGAGCAAAATCGATGCATGGCCTATATCGATCTCTGCTCAATAATATGGTTAAGGGTGTTAGCAAGGGTTTCACGAAGAGTCTAACAATAAGCGGCGTTGGATTTCGAGCTGAGATTCGGGGTGAAATTCTGCTGCTCAACCTAGGCTTTTCTAATCAGATTGAATATGTGATACCGGAGGGTATAACAATAAGCATGGAAGGCAACAACAAAATCATTGTCAGCGGCATAGATAAGGCTCTAGTTGGCCTTGTTGCATCGGAAATACGAAAGCTCAGGTTGCCAGAACCATACAAGGGTAAGGGCATTCGCTACGAAAACGAGAGAATTCGCCGGAAAGTCGGCAAGAGTGGCGCGTAGAATGGATAGGTTGAGCGATAAGCGCCATAGGCATACCCGGCGTAAATTTCGAATTAGAAAGAAGCTAGTTGGTACTGCAACTCGCCCAAGACTAACTGTGTATAAAAGCTGCAGAAATGTAAGTTTACAAGCCATCGATGACTCTGTAGGCAGGTCTCTCGCATTCATTTCCACCAAAGAATTCCCAGGTATGGGAAAATCGGTGGAGCAGGCCAGAACAATTGGCAAGAAAATGGGCGAAAGAATCAAGTCGAAAAAAATAGAAACGATAATCTTCGACCGAAATGGCTACAATTATCATGGCATTGTGAAGGCTATTGCTGAAGGCGCTCGCGAAGCAGGTTTGGTTTTTTAGGGGGTATATGACAGCACGGGAAGAAACAGAAGAGAAGAAGTTTGTCGAGAAATTGATTCGCTTGAATAGGGTTTCCAAGGCGGTGAAGGGTGGTAGGAAGATGTCTTTCAGCGCCCTTATGGTTGTTGGAGACGGGAGCGGCAAAGTTGGCTATGGATTTGGTAAGGCCAATGATGTAACTGAGGCAATTCGCAAGAGCGTAGAGAAGGCCAAGGGCAATATCATAGCAGTTCCAATTAAGAAGAATACCCTCCCGCATGAGATTCTCGGTGGATATAAAAGCGCCTCGGTACTATTGAAACCTGCCGCGCCTGGAACCGGTATAATCGCTGGCGGCCCCGTAAGGGCGATAATGGAGGCCGTGGGCGTACGCGATGTCTTGGCCAAAAGCCTGGGATCGAAAAATACGATGAATATCGTAAAGGGCGTATTCAATGGACTAGAAAACCTGATGCCTGCTAAGAAGATAGCAAGCGGAAGGAAAAAGAACATCATGGATATGTGGGGATGAATATGCAAAAAAATCCCAGAATTCGGCTCACTTTGATACGGAGTGCGATCGGCAGAAAACCTAAGCAGAGAGCTACGCTCAAGGCGCTTGGGCTGAGGAAACTGAACTCGAAGGTGGAAGTTGATTCAAGTGACGCCGTTCGGGGCATGATGAGGAGAGTCTCTCACTTACTTAAGGTTGAGGAAGTTATATGAGGATAGTTCGAGCGCCTAAGGGCGCCAATATAAGGAAGAGAATTGTGGGGAGAGGACGATCTTCGGGTTTCGGGAAAACCTCCGGCCGCGGGCACAAGGGTCAAAAAGCCCGTTCCGGTGGGGGAACTAGGCTCGGATTCGAGGGTGGCCAGATGCCTCTGTATAGGCGGGTTGCATCCCGTGGTTTCTCGAATCATCCCTTTAAAACCCGGTATGTTGTAATCAATTTATCCTCCCTGGAGCGGGTGTATGGAGATGGCGAGTTAGTGAATCTCGATTCGCTTAACCAGAGGGGTTTGGTGAAGGGAAGTGAGACTCTGGTGAAACTTCTGGGAGGTGGCGAAATAAAGAAAAAGCTGGAGGTTGCTATTGATGCGATTTCGGTCTCCGCGAGGATAAAAATTGAGAAGGCCGGAGGCAAGGTAACAGAACTTGATGACCCTGTGACACTACAGTAGGACTGCGATGGCTAATAATCCCATAGCTGACATATTCAGAATACGAGATCTTCGTAATAGAGTGCTGTTCACCCTGGGCATTCTGGTTATTCATAGAATTGGCTCTATAGTACCCATCCCGGGAATAGATATGGGTGAGCTAAGCAGGTACTTCGCTAGCAATACTACAGATGGCCAAGGAATTATTGATTTTCTTGATTTCTTCTCTGGCGGCGCTTTTAGCAACTTTTCGTTATTTATGCTGGGGGTGATGCCGTACATAACCACCAGTATCATTATGCAGGTTTCTGTGCTTGTTTTCCCTGCTCTCAAAAGAATTGCCGAAGAGGATGGCGGACGCAAAAAAATTCAGCGTTACACCCGCTACGCTACAGTTTTGGTTTGTCTTCTTCAGGGAATGACCCTGCTTCGCTTACCACTGAGATACGAAGTGGTTGTTGCGGGAATTACCAATTGGCAATTTATGATTATCGGCATACTAACCACTACGGCCGGCACCATATTCCTAATGTGGCTCGGTGAGCAAATCAATGTTAAGGGTGTGGGCAATGGTATTTCACTGCTCATCTTTACCGGCATTGTAGCGAGGATGCCCAATGCCTTCGTGGTGATGATTCGTGAAATCAGAGCGCAGAATCTAAATCCCGTATTCGTTATCCTCACCATAGTTATGTTCGCGGTAGTAGTAGTGCTTGTTATCTACGAGCAGCAGGGCCTCAGGAAGATACCGGTGAATTATGCGGGCCGTATCGTGGGCCGCAAGCAGTATAGGGCCCAGGGTTCCTACATTCCGTTCAAAATTAATCCATCGGGAGTTATCCCGGTAATCTTTGCATCTTCAGTCCTTACTATTCCGGTTCAATTATCCACTTTGTTTGCCTTCGGAGAGAGTGAGTTTTGGGGAAGAGTACAGACAGCGTTGAATCCAGTTGGACCTATCTATATGCTGCTTTATGCGCTGTTTATTATTTTCTTCGCGTATTTCTATACGCAGGTATCGTTGAATCCTGTGGAGATTTCCAAGCAGGTAAGGGAAAACGGCGGCTCGATTCCAGGAATCCGGAGTGAAAACGTTGAGACGTACTTAACTCGCATCCTGAATCGCATTGTATTGCCCGGTTCGATCTTTTTAGCGATAATTGCCTTGATTCCATCGCTCCTGATTATCGCGATCCCTGGGTTTCCGCAGCAGATGGCGTATATTATGGGCGGCACCTCATTGCTGATTATGGTGGGTGTAGACCTGGATACGATGAGTCAAATAGAAGGGCATCTAAAGATGCATCATCATGATGGACTGACCAAGGGCGGCAAGCTTCGCTCTCGAAACCTATAATGATGAGGTGATATCGGTGAAAGTTAGAGCGAGTGTAAAACCGATGTGCGAGAAGTGCAAGGTAATACGCAGGCGTGGTGTAGTGCGTATAATCTGTGACAACCTCAAGCATAAACAGAGACAAAAATAGGAGATTTTGATGGCGAGAATCGCGGGTATCGACCTGCCCAATAAGCATGCGGATATTGCCCTAACCTATATTTTTGGTATTGGGCGAACCTCAGCGCAAAAGATATGTGAGAAAACCGGTATTGATTTGACAATGAAGATTAATGAACTTGCAGCCGACGAAATCAACAACTTGAGAAAGGTTATCGAAAACGATTTCAAAATTGAAGGCCGTCTGCGATCCGAGAATGCCCTGAATATGAAGAGATTGATGGATATCGGCTGCTATCGAGGCCTACGTCATCGGAAAGGACTTCCGTCAAGAGGACAACGGACGAGAACCAATGCCAGAACCAAGAAAGGAAAGGCTAAAACTGTTGCCAAAAAGAAAAAATAGCGGGTGGGTAACGAAATTGAACTTGTCAAGTTTCCGGAACCACTGCCAAAAAGTCTAGATGGAGTGGAGTAGAACTTATGGCAAAGAGAAGGGAAAAGAAGGCCATCACAGAGGGGAACGTTTATATACAGGCCACTTTCAACAATACTATCGTTACGGTTACGGATATGAACGGTAATGCGCTTTCGTGGTGCAGCGCCGGATCGTTGGGGTTTCGAGGTGCGAAGAAATCAACGCCCTATGCGGCGCAGACTACGACTGAGATGGCTACGAATCGTGCGAAGGACCACGGGCTTCAGATAGTCAATGTCTATGTTAAAGGACCGGGGGTAGGCCGCGAAACCGCGATTCGTTCGCTTGGCAATCTCGGACTCAAGGTGAAATCCATTAAGGATATCACGCCGATTCCACATAACGGTTGTCGACCTAGGAAGAGCAGGCGCGTTTAAAGATTTCACGGGACGAGTTGGAACAAACCCGTAACAGGTGATGCTGCGGATTAGGAGTAAGCAGCTCTTGCTTCTTGTCCGCGCTTGTGGCTTGATTCAGCGCATCGCCAATAGGAAACCAAGGAGTATGTATGGCTAGAAAGAACCTTTTAAAGGGGTTCAAGAAACCGAAGGGAATCACTTTTGAGCACAGCGAAAGCGTCCAAGACTTCGGCAAATTTGTGGCCTATCCCTTTGAGCGCGGATACGGAACGACAATCGGGAACACCCTGCGTCGTATCCTTCTTTCTTCAATACAAGGTTATGCTGTTTCGGCGGTGAGGATTACCACTTACGATGAAGAAGGCAGTTCGCATGTTATTACGAGTGAATTTGAGGACATCCCCCATGTACTCGAGGATACACCCGAAATTATCAGTAACCTGAAAACGCTCCGTCTTAGACTTCCGGAAAATGTGGAAGAGCAAACAGTTCATGTACCATGGCGAGGTTCGGGCACTATTTCCGGAGCGGATTTAGAAAAGAACGGCGTTGCGGTAGCGAACAGGGATTTGCCGATATGCACGGTGATGGATAAGGGGAACTTGGATTTCGAGATACAAATCAATCTCGGAAGAGGATATGTACCGGCCGAGCTAAATGAGAAGTACATTGAGCATATTGGAACCATTTCAGTTGATTCGATTTTTAGTCCTATTACTAAGGTGAAATACCTGGTGGAGGATACCAGAGTTGGGCAACGAACGGACTACGATAAACTGAATTTAGAGATTTGGACGGATGGCACTATCGCACCGGAGGACGCATTAGCCGAAGCAGCTAAGATAGCGAAGGATCATTTCACAATCTTTATCAACTTTGATGAAGATGATGTCATTGGCGAGGAAGAGGTGGATGAGGAGGAGGAAAGAATCCGTGCATTATTGGCAACGCCTGTTGAAGAATTGGAGTTATCGGTGCGTTCCAGCAATTGCCTTAAGAACGCGAGTATTAGGACAATTGGCGATTTAACCAAGCGGACGGAAGACGATATCGCGAAGACTAGAAATTTCGGGAAGAAATCTCTTTTGGAAATTAGAGAGAAGCTATCCGAGTGGAATCTCATCCTCGGTATGACTGATTACAGCGCATTAAAGAGTTTGACAAATCTGGGGAAGCGCAATGAAGCTTCAGAGGCGATAGCCGATGATCATTCGAGAGATAGCAACCCCGATGACGCAGGGTAGATTAGATGAATAATTTCAAGAGCTTCAACAAGCTTAGTCGGAAATCCAGCCACCGCAAGGCGCTTCACAGAAATATGGTTGCCTCGCTTATCAAGTATGAGAAGATTAAGACTACGGCGGCAAAGGCGAAAGAAATCCGCCGAAGCGCCGAGAAACTGGTTACTCGCGCAAAAATGGATTCCGTTCATAATCGGCGAATAGCCGCAAAGGGCTTATATGGGGAAGATGTTCTGAAAAAGCTTTTCGTGGAAGTTGGACCCAGGTTTTTGGACAGACCCGGCGGATATACTCGGATAATGAAGGCGGGATATCGATCTGGAGATGCCGCTGAAATGGTGATACTTGAGCTTCTGCCGGATGAAGAGGAAGGAGAGAGAGGTAAGAAGGAAGATAAGAGTAAGAAAAAGAACTCTCGAGCGGCGAAGAGGGGGAAATAGCCATAGCCGCCTATTTGGATGCCGAGCAGAGAGCTGGGTCTATAGCGGGGATGAGGCCGCAAAGGATTCTGACTGCCCGATTGCTAGGTGTGCTAATTTAAAAATGGAAAAGGAATAGGCAGTGAAATTTTCCATTGCTTAAGCACAGTACCGATGAGAGTATTGAGAAGCGACAAGGAGCCGATAAAAATGAAACCGCGTCGCAGATACTACAAGGGTTTAGGTTGTAACGTGCTTTATCCGAATATTGGGTGTAGGCTTGTGGCTGCGAGCAGTTGTCGCTGCTGCAAGTGCGTATACTCCGATTAGTAGGGATGAATTGCTAGTTGTGGGGCGTGGCGATTTCTGCCGCGTCGAATACCACCCGCCAAAGCCGCGGTTTTAGTGTTGGCTGTCTGTCTATTTTGCTGATGAAATCATGGAGGATTACACCGCTAAGATGAGGACGTCACAAAAAATCGGACTCACTGTAATTATTGCCGTATTAATTACAGGCGGTTTTGCCCTTATTGCCTATACGGGACTTTTCCGATTATTGGAAACTGATTTCTTTAGCTCACGGGTGGAATCAGATCAGAGACTTAGACTGGGAGACGTTGCTGATACCATAGTACTGTGGAATCAAGAAAATCTTTCCCGATTTGACGCCTTATCAAGAGATAGAAATATGCAATCGGTTTTTTCGATCTCGCAGCGCCAAGAGGAGATACTTTACCGAGCACAGCTATCCGATTCCCTGAAAGATCAATTGCTGGGCTTCAATGGTATTCGAATTATTGATAATGCCGGCAGAATTCAGTTCTCCTCGTTCGCGGGAGATATCGGCAGTAGGCAGTTTGGAGTCGATACGAGGATAGTTTATAGTAACTGGAACGAGACGAAAGACTCATTCGAACTTCCAATTGCAGACGAGGATTCTATCGCTTCTGCATACTATGACGAAGCAAATCAGCAGGTAAGATATCAGTTGCCGATTCAAGACTGGGGTTTCGTAACAAGGGGCTGGATGATTGTGTACATGGGTTTGAGCGGATTGACTGATCGCCTTGCCCGGGACGGATCTATTGCAGAGGGGGCAAATCTATATGTAGTAGAGGGTAGGGGAATTATCACGGATATCCGACCGGAGCAGGTTGCTGCGGTGAAGGGGGAGATTGACGTTCTATGGCCAGTTGATGGTGTTCCGTCCGAATTCTCGGTGCTGGCAAGGGGGCTTGATGGAAAATACTGGTTGGGGGGAACTGTTTCCGGCGATGGTACATGGGTAGGGAAATTAATACCGGGCAATCTTTTTGGTTTTTCCGACTCTGTGCGAATGCTTATTCTCTCAACTGTGTTTCTAACCTCGATATTGTTTGTATTCCTGCTTCTAAATCTGCGTCAGGATAAGACGGAGGTGCTGAGAGGTCGAATCAAGAGTCTACAAGTAAACCTACTAAGGAGTTGGCTGGAACACCAAGAAGATAGAAAGCTATTGCCAAAGGATTTTGAGGCCCGACGAGAGGAAGTTAGAACCGAGCTGCGAAGCGGCCTTGGGAAGCTTAGAGAAGACGAATCCGCGAAGGCGGATGAGATAATTGATAAGGGCTGGACACGGATAGCCGAAATTCTGGCCGAGAAGGAAAACGAGGCAACTTCCATAGGCTCGAACGCTGTGGCGCAGCAGACACCGATAGACATGAAATTGCTTGAGAATATGATAGCACGCGCGATATCGGTTTCACAAACGCCTCAGACTAAGGTGGAAAAAATTGCCGAACTGGAGCAGGCACCACTTGAGGCGGAAGAGATTTCCGAGCTAGAGCAGGCGCCACTTGAGGCGGAAGAGATTCCTAAGATAGCGGAAGAAGATGCAGAACTCGAGGAGCTTACCGAACTCGAATCCGATAGCATGGTTCTAAATAATGCCGGCGAATTAGCCGGCGTTCGGAGAGTAGAAACTTCTGATAATCACGCTGAGGTTGAACGCGGTGATGTGGCTCACTCAGGGGTGCGTAAGGATTCTGAAGCGCTCGAGATTCTACCAGTCGTGCTTGCGGATGATTTCGGAGAACTAGTAGAAATCGATAATGTGAAGCAGACCAGGCTGTATATGTTCGATAGGGCGGCAGATGCAACTTTCGAGGATGCGATAGACAATTTGAAACCACTCGATGAGAGTGATGAGGGAACTGGTGATTTAGAGGAGATTGATGAACCAGATGCGGCTGATAGGCTAGATTCGAAACCGGAATCTAGGTCTGTGAATAGCGTGATGTTTATTCCCATTGCGGAAGTTGTTAGGAAGTATAGGAAGGCAAAGTCGGATGTGGTTAACGATGAAGATGGGCACTTCAGGCACAGCGACTCAATGGAATCCTTGATGAAGACTAGACCCATGGGAATACTGCCAGGGACGAAATCCAATAACGAAGACTTGCATTTTGCGAATGAGGTTCCGGAACTGAGTTGGCGGGAAGATGGCATAGACTACGATCGATACCTTCGGGATTTCGAATCTGATTCAACCGGCATTTGCAAGTCGTTGATGGAGCTCTCCAAGGAATATAGGGCGATTTGCGGAGCGCTTTTCTTGAGTTCGGAAAAGGGACTTGTAACTGATTATGCAGTGGGATTGAGCGACGAATGCGCAGCTCAATTGTCAGTGGCGCGAGACGATAAATTGTGGAGTGAATGGTTTGACAAGAGGCTGGTTGTATTCATCCCGGAGCTTTCGAATTCGCCGTATTCGGGAATAACTAAGCATCACGAATTTCGATATATCCGTGCTGCGGTTTTTATTCCGATTATCTACGGCGGCAATTCATCGTATCTCTTCTTGGGTTTCAAGGAAGCTCCTGAGGATCCCATGGGATTACTCGTTGGAACGGCTGCTCTTTAGGTAACTTCCTGTAGAAAAGCCGTGTTGCCAGTAATGGGCGCTGCTGGGTAAATGCTGGTTAAGTAGGAAAATCGGCGCATCCAAACATGTTAAAGTCGCGATTGGCTGATGGCTTACTGGCAGCGATCAAGCGTCCAGCGCTCGGTTGGCCTGCGTCTGAGGTTAACCGATTCTTTGCCGGGAGTGGATTGATAGTCCGGAAAGATTCGAAGGATTGACGTTACTTGACCTTCATTACCCCGACCGTATAATCGTAAACTGAAAAGACGAGGGGGGAAATATGTTGAGCACTATATTGATAGTTACCCTTCCCCTTGGCGGCATCATCGTGGGTTTTCTTGCACGATGGATATATGCCAAGAATCGGCTTTCTTCATTGGAACAAAAAGCGTTAATGCTCAGAGAGTCTTCGATTGCGGAGGCGAGAAATACTGAAAAAGAAATTGTGCTGGCGGCTCAGAATAAAATTCTCGAGGATAGACGGGAATTTGAACGCGAGATTCGAAAACAGCGTTCGGAGGTACAAAGATACGAGAAAAGGATCCAACAGAAGGAGGATAATCTGGATCTGAAGATTTGGGAGGTTAATGCGCGCCAGTCGGATCAAAAAAAGGTATTGGAAGAGATTGAAAAGCGGGAAGCTAAACTTTCGGATGAAGAGAGGCGTTGGCAATCGGAGTTGGAACGGGTTTCCGACTTGAGCGCCGAGGAAGCGAAGAAGTTATTAATGCAGAGTATGGAGAACGAGGCTCGGTACGATTCACTTGCTCTTGTCAATAAGATAGAGCGAGAAGCGGTGGCGTCTGCCGAGAAGAATGCAAGAGACATTCTTATTGCGACAATACAGCGCATCGCGATCGAGGTTACAACTGAGTTATCGGTTACTTCGGTGGATTTGCCTAATGATGAAATGAAGGGAAGAATAATCGGCAGGGAGGGCAGGAACATTCGAACCTTGGAAACCCTGACAGGGGTGGACATCATTATTGATGATACTCCCGAGGCGGTTGTAATTTCGTGTTTCGATCCCATTCGTAAGACGATCGCAAAGATTGCACTGGAGCGGTTAATCCAAGACGGCAGAATCCATCCGGCCCGTATTGAGGAGATTGTGCAGAAAGTGACGGCTGAGATAAATCAGATGATTTACGATGAGGGTGAACGGGTGCTGTTCGATCTCGGCATTCATGATATGCGGCCCGAATGCATTCGTGCGCTTGGCAGGCTGCATTTTAGAACGAGCTACGGACAGAATGTGCTAGCACATTCGAAAGAAGTTTCGATTCTTGCGGGAATGCTGGCTAGCGAAGTTGACTTAGATGTGGCGATAGCCAAGCGAGGCGCTCTTTTGCACGACATTGGCAAGGGTTTGGAAACCGATGGCGAGGGAGGACATGCCGAAATTGGAGCGGAATTTGCGCGGCGAATGGGCGAAGACCCGAGGGTTGTCAATGCGATTATTGCACACCACGATGATGATGAGATTTCCTCACCTGAGGGTGTAATTGTGCAGTTGGCCGATGCCATTTCAGCGGCGAGGCCTGGAGCACGCCGTGAAACCTTGGATAATTATATCAAACGACTCGAAAATCTGGAAAGAATTGCAATGGAGTTTGAGGGTGTCGAAAAGGTTTTTGCTATTCAGGCCGGGCGAGAATTACGGATTATGGTTAATCATACCAGAATTGATGATCAGCAAGCTAAGCGGCTTGCTAAGGATATTGCGAGGAATATCGAGTTTCAGTTGAAGTTTCCAGGTAGGATCCGGGTTACGATTATCCGCGAATCTCGGGCTGTTGAATATGCGCGATAGAGGCTGGCGCCGTGGATTACAATGATTGTTGCATCCTACTGCAAGTTCATCTGGGCAGTTAGAGCGGCACAACTAGGGCTAGCATGAAAACTAGGGGCTGGCCGAGCATCCGAATCGAGAGCCTGCTGCCGCTTTCGGCTTTCGTAGGGGATGCTTGGTTATTGATAGATTAGAAGGTGAAATCTCTTCGTCGCTATGCTTCACTAAAGAACCTGCTCGCTGAGAAGTATCCTGAAATCGAGAAGGAGGAGCTGTACTCGGCGATTCTTTGTGGCGAGATTCTTGTGGATGGTGAGCGTCTGCTCAATCCTAAGCAAGAGGTAAGACGAGGAGTAGAAATTCTTTGGAAGAAGAAAAAATATGTTGGCAGGGGAGGCTATAAGCTTGAGGGAGCGCTAGAGGATTTCGGTCTCAGCCCGCGGAAACTGGTTTGTGTTGATGCGGGAGCGTCAACAGGCGGCTTCACGGATTGTCTTCTGCGTTATGGCGCATCCACTGTTCATGCGGTGGACGTTGGTTATAACCTATTAGACTGGAAGCTAAGATGCGACAGGCGAGTGATTGTCCACGAGCGAAGCAATGTGATGCAGCTTTCGCGGCGCGATTTAATCCCTCCTCCACGATTTGCCGTAGCGGATCTTTCGTTTCGATCTATCAGGGGCGCGGCTTCGAAGATACTGTGCCTAGTCGATGAGGGAGCGCTCCTAGCCCTGGTAAAGCCTCAGTATGAAAAACCTGATGAGGATGGCTTTGGCGGAATCGTTAGAACTCAGAGGGCCCTTGCATCGGTTGTTTACTCCCTTCAATCTGATTTGAAAGATGAGGGCGTCTTCATTTTGGATATAACAATTTCTAGGCTCTTGGGAAGGAGGGGGAATGTGGAATTCTTTTTTCTCTTGGGTGCTACGGCGGCGGAGAGGGCTGTGGATGCACGAATAGAAGATGTGCTTAATCGAATCAACCTTAGCCAGAGGGCCGAATGAATCGATAACACCTGCCCGAGAATAAGGAGATATTGCTGAAGAGGCAGGCGCTGGTTGATTCGGAGGCAAATCAGCTGTGCGGGGCAGGTGAGCAATCGGAATATCGCAAAGACACAGGAACAGAGAGCTAAGAATGCCTCGTGCGAAGGCAGGTGAAATTACGCTAAGAGCCCCGAAGCGCCGTCGCCGGAGGTTTGAAACGGTGAATACCTCGCGGTATTTTCACCGGGAGAGCTCAGGTTTTTTGAGGAAGCGCTGGTATAGATGCAACTTAGCGGCGGCTCTGCGCCTTGCTTGAGAACATTGCGGAAGCATTTTGGGGCATGAGCGTGTCAGCGGCTGCGGTGTCCAACACTGAACAAGAAGTTTTACGCTGAAGTTCGAAGAATGGCATCATCGTCCAATTGAGGGAGATAGTCCGTATCCGGATGGTATTGTAATAAAACGAACTTGGACGGTGGATTTTGTGATGTGCCGTTGTTGGCGGCAGGTTAAGTGAATGCTCGAGGCCATCGCGGGATTCCGGGTACCTGTTAGGGTGCGAAAGAGGACGAATCAGGCTGGTAGTTCTTCCTGCCTCCCGATCGCGGCTTCTCGGGTATCCACCTAGATTCCTGCCGAGGTTTGGCAGTACCGCCTAAGTATCTGCCGGATGCACGATAGCAACCTAGTTCCTAGTTGTGCGGCCGTTCAAAAGAAGTCTTCACGTCCTAATGGATCACCTATCCAAAATCCCTCCCCGCCAAGGTAATCGACACGCTGCCCTTCAATCAGGAACTGAACCTTCTGAACATTGGGGAATTCGGTTGCGGTGTAGACGACTTGCTCTATTTGAGAGCGGTAGCCTTCAATTCCTAGGGTGTTGAACCTAAATTGCTCGTTGAAATCAAGATATGCAACACCAGCTTCGATACGGGCGCCTATTAACTCTGTACCTTCCGGGATTAATGAGAGCAGTTGGGCTGATATCTCACCGGGGCGGGGTCCGTCGATTAGGGCCCTTATGGACGTTAGAAGGGGGAGGGTGTTCGCGGGGATTGGACGCAGCACGCTCTTGAAGCTGATTTTACCCTCGTCGTTAACGCGTACGAAAAAAAGGCGGGCCGTGCTTTGGGCTTGTGAGTCTGAGCCGCTTGGGGGTGTAATAGGAGGCTCCGGGCTTGGCTCCGGCAGGTTTATTATTGGCTCCGGCGCAGGATTCGCTGTATCCGGCCTTGATAGGCGCTCTATGCTTATAGACTTCTGGCTGTTTACACTTGCTCGTTTGGGGAAGATGCGGCTAACTATTTCTTGGTTTAGCACGAGAATGATTAGTATTAGGAGAATCGAGATGATGAGCGCCAGTAGAATATTGATTCTATTCAGTTTGGATTTCTCTGAAGTTTTCGATTTGCTGGTTTTTAGGGAGGTCCGGGCTGTGCTTCTGGATTTTCGAGATTCTATTGGAGCCTTACTCATGGCCTATTATATGCATTTTCCCGGTTACCTGGCCAATGGAATTGAACCGGTATCGCATGAAAACGGGTGTTTTGAGACTCTACTGGAAGACTATGAGTACTGACGGAGCCTATCCCAGAATTGTAATAGTTGGACGGCCCAATGTGGGGAAATCGACCTTATTCAATAGGCTCTATGGACGGCGGAGGGCAATTACCGCTCCTACCGCGGGAGTTACTCGGGATGTGATCGAGGAAAGCTGTGTTCTGGCGGAAATTCCGGTTTATCTGGTGGATACCGGGGGAATCAAAGCAGAATTCCTTGAAGAACTTGATAAGGATATTGCTTATCGGGCTATCTCCTCTGTAAATAATGCCGATGTGATTCTTTTCTTGGTTGAGTTGGGGGAATTAACAGCTGAAGATTACTTGATTGCCGAGAAGATTCGTTCGAGGGCGAGCAAGGTGATTCTTGTGGTGAATAAGGTGGATGTGGAGCAGAAGGAATGCCAAGCAAGCGAGTTCTATTCGATGGGTTTTGGTGAGCCGCTTGCAATGTCAGCTGAGCATGGCCGAAATGTTGGCTCCCTGCTTGGACGGATTTCTCAGAAGCTTAGAAGAGTATGCTCGAGGAACCTGGAGTCTGGAGATGCTAAGGGAAAAGAGGTTGGTATATTAGGGAGAGAATTGCAGGGGAATCAATTAGTGGCGGCCTTAGTGGGGAAGCCGAATACGGGCAAGTCAACCCTCTTCAATCGACTATCGGGTGGTGAGTATTCACTGGTTTCCAAGCTTGCAGGTACAACGAGGGATACGGTTGTTTCGACGCTAGAATACAGAGGTAGGTCTATTAGACTCATTGATACCGCTGGGCAGCGTCGAAAATCCCGAATTGCGGGAAATGTTGAATACTACTCAGTAAACCGAGCAATTGTGGCGATGTTTTCAACAGATGTTACGGTGCTATTAATTGATGCCGAGGAGGGTCTATCCGAGCAGGATAAAAAAATTGCGGATCAGGCTGTGAAGAAAGGATGCGCGGTGGTTATGGCAATAAATAAGTGGGATGAGAGGGTGGTTGATAGGGTAAGGCTGAAAAAGGTTTTAGATAGAATTCATTTCAAATTTCCGGTGCTGAACTGGGCGCCGATCGTACCGATTTCCGCATTGGAGGGCTATGGCATTGATAAGCTTCTAAATACTGTAATCAAGGTTGATGAGCAGCAGCGCCGCCGCGTAGAGACCTCGAAACTGAATAGGGCCCTGGGCGAGTGGCTAAACTTAACGCCTGTGCCAACAGGGGCCGGGCGACCGTATCGGGTGAAGTATATCACACAGGTTTCCGTAAGGCCTACTCGTTTTATAGGCTTTGTTAATCGGAAGAAGGGGTTTCCGGAGGCCTACAGACAGTTCCTGGTGAATCAGATTAGACGAGTGTTTGGTTTCGATTTGGTGCCGGTGGAACTGGAACTGAGAGAGGGGAAGAGGTGATTATTCCGTGCGCTTCTGATAGACGCCTTGTTTGGCAAAGTATTCGAATGCCAGTAGTAGGCTTTCTTCGGAAATTTATTGGGAAGGCGCTCGTTATTGTCCTCATCTTTATTGGCGGCATTGGCCCCGAGGCGCAGGAGATGGGACTTATACGGTTAAGAACTCTTCTGAGACGTTCTTCGTTTCCTGAGAATGATGAAACCAGACGGCTGTTTATGGAAGCGATTATGGCTCCCGATTTTTCGATGATGGAGACAGAATTCGAAATAAACAAACAGCGTTCTGATGGGCGCCTAGTATGGTTTGAGGTACGGCGTGCTTTGCGAGAGTGGTATGTGATTTTTCGCAATCAGCGGGGTAAGGTTCCAAGGGATGATTATCCCATTTGGGGGCGAGGGAACTGGATTATCAAGAAAGATCTTTCTACAGGGAGTTTCATTCAGGCGAAGATATTTCTTCAAGACGACAAAAATAGCTTTGTTAGGATATTCCCAGGCGAGGGCGGTCGAAGCCTTTTGGATGTACATCTCTATGGACAGCAATTAGGTGATGATGTGCTTATTCCGGTTTCGTTTGAGGCTCTTATGACTGCTCCCTTTGCTAGGATAGTGGAACTGACTGAGCATTCAATGAATTGGGAGGCTGTTTTCCCCGATCCTAGCGCTATTGGCTACAGGTATGTCGAGAACTTGGTACGGGAGCTGGGAAATTATACGGCGCTGATTCAGGAAATGGATGACGCTGCGGTGAATGAGGTTGGCGACAATGTGTTTATCGAATCCGGAAAGCCAATCTTTGCCGGTTCAGCCACAAGTGATGGAGGAAGCTTGACGCCCGGCAGTACCGGGTTGAATTGTTCGGGTTTTGTTAAATGGGTTGTGGACAGTATTTGTTCGGAGTGGAAGGGGAAGCCCGGTTCGTTATTTCTGGCGGTTGAAGACCTGCGGCAACCCACTTCGAGATTGAACCGAAATCCCTGGGGAGAATCTCTATCTGCCTCAGGTAGGGATGCTCGAGAAAATTTGCAAACGCTGCTGCGTGATCCGATGTTTGGATTGGATTGGAACCGGAACCTGGGGAGAATAGCTGAAGAGGCTCGCTTAGGGAGGGGGCTCACGTTGGAAGAATCACATGCATTGGAAGACGACGAGCTATATGGCATTCCCTATCAGAGGGATTTGGGCGTTAGCCTGGAAAGTCTCAATGCGGCTTTGTACCTGCTTGCCGCGAAGCGGCCGGGCGCTGTATATCTTGCTGCCGTAAATTCGAGATTTCTTTCGGAGCCGACAGAATCTCACCCGAAACCGATACCGCTGCACCAGTATTGGCATGTATCCATCCTCGCCCCTTGGTTTGATGACGGCAAAGCCGGCGAGAGGGGAAGGTTTCGAGTGGCTGTTCTAGATGTGGGAGATGTTTCAGAAACACTCCTGCCAAATCCTCGTACGGATAGCGCGCCCATGTTCCCTTCCGCTATTGTTTACAATGCTATTCGCTATGCTCGCCTAGGGAGGGACGAAGAGGGCAAGGCGTTAATTCCGGAGATAATGATGCACTTGGTAAAGTTGGATGTGCCAGCAAATTTTGAGGTTTGTCCATTACCGGGAGCAGCCGCGGCGAGTAGCTTCTAGTTAATGGCAGGACCCGATATGCGGGTTTCATTGATTTTCTAACAGCAATTTCATGGTTCATCAATGGGCAGCCTAGTGATTCACTCTTTGGTTTTACTGCTTTCATAGCTAGTACTTTGCCTTGCTTCACAGAGGCCCCTCTAGTAATGTAAGACATGGAGCTGAAGGCAATCGGATTTGATATTGATGGAACACTTTATCCGGAATATCGAATTCGATGGCGGGTTTTGCCCTACGTTCTTAGGCATATAAGGTTGTTTATGGCCTTTGCACGAACGCGCAAACTAATGAGATCTAGTAAGGCTAGCGATATATGTGATGCGAATCTGGATTACACTGAACTTGCCATATTTGCCAAAGAATTGGGCTGCGATATCGAAGAGGCTCGAGGTTTTAGGGATGAATTGATATATCGCGCCTGGGAGAAATACTTTCAAGGTATGAAGATATACCCCAGAGTAAGCAATTCGCTCAGGAAACTCAAGGATGCTGGGCTGAAATTGGCTGTTCTCTCAGATTTTCCTGTAGGCAGAAAACTGGAGTATTTCGGGCTTGAGGGCATCTTCGACGCTGTGCTGGGGTTCCCCGAATCTGGCCAGCTCAAACCACATAGAGAACCGTTTATCAGGATGGCCAACAGATTGAATGTTGATCTAGGCAATATGATATACGTTGGCAATAGGCTAACTTACGATGTCCGAGGTTCCCAGAATGCCGGAATGCGAGGGGTTCTGATTGCTTCGTCTAGGTGCCGAATCCCACGTGAAGTGATTAGTTATAGCAGTTTTCCACAACTGACGGAGAGCATTCTTTCCGAGGTGACAAAATGACATTCAACTTTGATGGCGCTGATGCTTTAATCATCCTTTTAGTTGTCATAGTTCTTATACTCTTTCGCCGGTTCGATCGCACGGGGCGATCCTTGGAAAAGGTTCGAAGATACGCCGAGAAATCCAAATCCGAACTAGACGTCATAGTTAAGGAACGCGAACTTGGACTTAAAGACTTGTCGGTTGATCTCGAGGTTCAGGAGAAGACTAACAGAGAAATTCTGGCAAGAACCGAAGCGGCTCGCGAAGTAATCATATCCCGAGCTGAGGAATTTGAAAGTAAGGTTGAACGAATCAAGAACAATGAGAAGGCGCTGGAAGAGCTTAACGACTTAGCTCTGCGAGTTGATGAAAATCTTTCCAGACTAAGGGAGGAATCGTCTTATGTAGACGATTTGGGCATTCGCCTTGGCGAAATCAAGGGGGAACTCTTAAATCTTGAACAAAGTTACACAGAGCGTTTCGACTCATCCATTGCCAAAGCGATGAGTGAATTTCACGGTGAATCAAAGCAGCTGAAGGCGGGATTGCATGAATCAGACAGGCAACTTACCATGTTAGCCGAAACGCTCGAGAATCTTGATGCCAGTAAGCAAACAGAAATTTCAGTGAGACTTTCGGAATTCAGAGATAATTTAGAGCGAATTGAAGGGGATTTTCACGAAAGGCTCCAAAAGGTAGTCACTGAGGGCGCTCGTCTTGAAGACGATGCATTTACTGCCTTGAATGAAAAAATCGAATCTCGATCCAAACAACTTGAACAGGGATGGATTGATGAGATAGAAGATCTGCGCGAACGTGTTTCGTCTGCAACGGCGGAAATGAGGGAATCACTTGAGAATGCCCAGCAATCGTTTGATAGCTGGGAAACTGATAGCGTCAATAGGTTGGAAACAGTGAGGAAGGAATACCTCGCGGTTGAAAAGAATTTGGAGGAGAATTCATCCAAGATCGAATCCAATCTGGCTAATTTCAATACTAGAATGGCTAGTATTGCAGAAAGCAAGGAAACAGATCTTCTTGAAACTGTTGAGAATCGTCAGAACGAATATCGGAAAGTAATTGAAGAGCGTTTTGAACGCATCGAGGGATTTGTTAAAGATATGGACACCTTGGCTGAGAACCTAAGCGTATCGCAGGAGCAGACAGTCAAGGATGTCGAAGGCATGTACTCTGCCTTTGATGCTGAAATGCGTAAGCGCAGAGACGATGAACAATCTAGAATTGAGGAACAGGAGGCCAATCTTCGCTTGGATATGTCGGAGCTTGAGCGAGGGCTCGAGGAGCTAAAAGAAAGAGCATACGATAACGTTTCGGAAAAGTTACAGGTGTTTGAAGATGAATTCTTCGCGGATTTAAAGAATAGAGACAGGCAGATACGTGCTACTTTGGATGAATGGCGCAAAAAAGCCGATCTTGAATTGGCGGAAATTGGAACGAAGACAGTACGAGATAGAGAGGAGACAGAGCACCGTTACTCGACGGAACTCAAGCGAAAGCTCGTTGAACTGCAGGACAAAGTCTTCAATCAGTTCGAAACTTTTCAAGAACAGGTGGATAGTTTCAAGGGGTCGATTAGCGGACGCATCTTGGGTGCTGAAAACGATGTTGCATCCTATCGGGATGAACTAGGCGCCAAAATTACGAGCGAGAGGGAGCGCTCCGCGAAAGAGTTCGAAACAGCTCATGAGAACTTCAATAGTGAAATTCTGGAAAAATTCGCAAAGGCCAACAAGGCTATAAACCAGAAGCTGTCGGATTTCTCGAAAACCATAGAGTCCAATCGCAAGAAAATTGTAGCTGATTACCAACTGGCCAAAGAGGAGGCTTCTGAGTGGAAGGAAGGTGTTGATGCTCAGTTTCAGGAGGCTCAGAGAAACGCTGATGATCGCATCATTTCAATCAAAACCGATACGGAAACTATGATTGCGGAACTCAAAGATGAATATGCTGATCGTACCGAACAACTGGTATTGGAATCCAGCGAGGAACGCACGGCATTGAGGCGGGATATTGCCGCAATTGAAGAGTCAATTAGGCGCCTATCCACCGAGCTTACGGAGAAAACCAGGGACAGTCTTGATATATTGAAAGAGCAAAGTGAGAACTTCCTATTCGATTTTCGTAAGAGCACGCGGGAAGCTAGAGATGGAATCGAAAGGAAGCTAAAGGAACTTCGCCAGTCGGTTCAAGAAACAAAGGATCGAGCGGAAGCCAATCGCAAGGAAATGAGCGCTCATACGAGTAGCGAATACGCAAGATTGATGCGTAATTTGGACGATATCGATAGGCGGCAGCGGGAATTTATTGCGGAAACAAGGGTGTTCGAACGTGCTGACGAGATGAAGGAGATGCTTGAGGCTGATATTGAGGAACTGAATAAGCAGATAAGGGCCGTTGGATCCGGAAGGGATGAAGTTCGACGCATAAACGAGCAATATGAGAAGGCCATAAGCCTTCATGAAGAGGTGAGCGATAAGCTGGCAAGTTTCCTTTCTGAACAGCAAAAGGTGGAGAATCTTGAGGGCAAAGTAGTCAGAATTGGAAGTCTCTCGGAATCGGTTGAGATGAAACTCGGGCGAATAAGCGATGCAAATGATTTACTTCAAGGTTTGCAGTTGAGACTAAACCAATTGGAAAATCTGAACGGCGAATTGGTGAGCCGGTATGAAAAACTTTCCGAGAAATCGAAGATTCTGGATGCCACCGCCGATGGAGTGGATAAGAATCGAGAGAGAATGACAAAAATCGAGAGCCTATTGAAGGAACTCTTCGGGAAGGTAGCCCCCCTACGCGATGAATTGGATGCTATTGAAGAAAGGCATGTAAAACTTGGGGAGGATTCTACGAAGATTGATTTTGTTGTAGGAAAGGTCAGTGCAATTGATTCTACAATCGCCGAACTCGACAGTAAGATGGAGGAACTTGGCAGGGCAAGAGAGTGGCTTGCAAAGACGGAAACGCGACTGGAAGAACTTAGTAGAGACACTCAGCAGCGAATAAAACTCTTCGGCACCCTATCAAAGCGTGTAGCCGGTGGCAAGAAATCCAGCAGCTCGCCGGATATGAGTACTAGGGAAATGGTTGTGCGATTAGCTCGTGAGGGTTGGAATAGCGAGGAAATCGCTACCAATTTAAGACTCAGCAGGGGCGAGGTTGAGCTGATTCTAGAGTTGCAGCCAAAAAACTGACCGGGACAACTAGCATGCGAATAGATTTATACTCCCCGCTGCCGTGGGGCATCCATTCCCGCAGAGAGTAGGTGGGGACTGGTTTAATTGAGGATTCGAGATTTTTCGAATTGAAGACTCGTTGCAGTCGATCCCATCAATCGGCTACCGAATTAAGAAATCTGATAAGTTCAAACTACCCTGCCTATGGGAACGAGGGCCTGCTTTCTTGATCCCAAATAAAGCCTGCCATGAATCGCTTCGCCCGGGAGGGGCGATTTAACCTGTGAACCTGGGCTTTACACAGGAAAATTTACAGGCCCTTCTTGAGATTGCCTGCATGACTTGGCCTGTTAGCGTCTTTTTACACTGCCTTCCAAAAGCTCTATAGCCTTGAGGCCGCGAGACATGAGCTCGCCGGTTTGAGTGGTTACTTCCACCAAGAATTCCAGTAGCTTTTCCTGTCTCATCAACTCTTGATTTTGCTCTTCAAGACTCTCTATGCGTTCTGCCTGTTCCTTGAGCGCTTCTAGTATCGGGTTAAAATTCGGCTCATTGGCGCGATCGCCGAATACGAGAAATGTGCTAACTTGGCCATTTGTGTAAACTTTTCGAATCATTGCCTATATTATACCCCCTTAGTTGCATTAAGACAACTGGTTTCGCTTTTTCGGGCGAGAAGCAGAATTATTCGGGTTTTTCTTGACCCTATTTCTTGGCCATGAGTATTTTATTTTCAACGAAAGTATTGAACGCTCCACGAGGATGTTATGAGCCACGACGGAATTCAGCAAGATGATAAACAAGATGACAGCGCGGAAAATAAATTGATTGGGGAACAAGAGAATGAAGTCCAGACTGACGATACGGTAGAAACTCAGATTTCGGAAGAATCGGAAAATGAGCTGGATGTCCTAAGGGCTGAAAACGCTGATTTGAAAGAACAAATTCTCAGAATGGCGGCCGAAAACCAGAACACTCGGAAGCGATTGGTTAAGCAGCAGCAAGATGCGTATAAATACCGGCACCAGGATATACTTCGAGACTTGGCCGAGATAATCGACAATTTTGAGCGAGCTATCGAATCTTCGGTTGATTCTAAGGATTTTGATACCTTTCACGAAGGCATTGTAATGATTGAGAAGCAGTTTAAGGGGATGCTAAACGAGAGTTACGGCCTTGAAAGGATAGGATTCGAGGGTGATATCTACGATCCGGCCGTCCATGAGGCTGTATCGCTTGAGGAAAGTTCCGAAGTGTCGGAAGATACTGTGAATCAAGTTTTTCAGTCTGGTTACCGGCTTTATGAGCGAGTTTTACGTCCCGCAAAGGTTGTGGTTTTGAAATCGGCCGGTACTGTGGAAAAAGAAGACAAGAACTAAACGATATGAGGTTAATAATTAGAGGAGATATTCAATGGGCAAAATAATTGGAATTGACCTAGGAACCACTAATTCCTGCGTTGCAGTGATGGAGGGTAGCGACTCTATCGTGATTCAAAACGAGGAAGGAGCTCGAACAACTCCATCAGTTGTGGGTTTCACTGATAAGAATGACAGATTGGTTGGTCAAACAGCGAAGAATCAGTTGGTAACCAGCCCTGAGAATACAATCTATTCAATCAAGAGGTTTATGGGTAGGCGTTTTAACGAGGTTAATGAGGAGATGGCGATGGTGCCATACAAGGTTACCAGGGGCTCGGGAGACATGGTGCAGGTTGAAACCAAGGATAAGTCGTACTCCCCCCCGGAAATTTCGGCGGCCATTCTACAGAAAATGAAGAAAACAGCGGAGGACTACCTTGGAGAGACGGTAACGGAGGCCATTATCACGGTTCCTGCCTATTTCAATGATTCCCAGCGTCAGGCAACCAAGGATGCGGGTAGAATCGCCGGCTTAGATGTTAAGCGAATTATCAATGAGCCAACTGCGGCTGCATTGGCATATGGTATCGGCAAATCGGACAAGGAAGAGAAAATTGCAGTTTACGATCTTGGTGGAGGAACCTTTGATGTCTCGATTCTAGATTTGGGCGATGGCGTTTTTGAGGTACGCTCTACTAACGGAGATACGCACCTTGGAGGCGACGATTTTGACAAAAAGATTATCGATTGGTTGGTAAATGAATTCAAGAAAGATCAGGGTATCGATCTTTCCAAAGATAGGATGGCGCTTCAGCGATTGAAGGAAGCAGCGGAAAGGGCCAAGAAGGAACTCTCCGGCACACAGAGCGCGGATATCAATTTGCCGTTTATAACAGCGGACGCCTCGGGGCCGAAGCATCTTCAATATAGCCTTACCAGAGCCAGGTTAGATCAGATGACCGCGGATTTAGTCGCTCGAACTAAGGAACCCTGCTTGCAGGCGCTCAAAGACGCTGGATATTCCCCCTCCGATATCGACGAGGTGATTTTGGTTGGAGGTTCAACCAGAATTCCCGCTGTTCAAGAGGTTGTTAAGAAACTCTTCAAGCAGGAGCCTCATCGCGGCGTCAATCCCGACGAGGTAGTTGCCATGGGGGCGGCTATTCAGGGAGGTGTTCTTGGTGGAGATGTTAACGATGTTTTGCTTTTGGATGTTACGCCGCTTTCCCTGGGAATTGAGACTCTTGGGGGTGTTTTCACGAAGTTGATTGAGAAGAATACAACCATTCCTACCAAAAAGAGTCAGGTTTTTTCCACTGCGGCCGATAATCAGCCGGCGGTTTCTATACATGTTCTTCAGGGTGAGCGGGAAATGGCGGCTAATAACAGAACCTTGGGTAGATTTGAGCTAACTGGTATCCCCCCAGCTCCCCGTGGAGTTCCGCAGATAGAGGTTACCTTCGATATCGATGCTAATGGCATTGTTCATGTCTCAGCCAAGGATATGGGCACCGGTAAGGAACAGAAGATTCGAATTGAGTCGTCTAGCGGACTTTCCGAAGACGAAATAAATCGGATGGTGAAGGAGGCGGAAGCCAATGCCGATGCGGACAGAAAAACACGAGAGACAGCGGAGCTTAGGAATAAGGCTGATTCACTGGTTTACCAATCGGAAAAGGCCATTAAGGATTATGGAGATAAAATAAAAGCCGATGAGAAAAGGGCTGTCGAGCTTGCCATCGCGGATTTGAAGAAAGCATTGGAATCGGACAATGGCGAAGAGATAAAATCGAAAACTGAGGCACTCATAGGGGCTTCCTCGAAGCTTGCTGAAGAAATGTATAAAACTCAAGCCGAGGATGCGAAGGCCGGCGCCACAGGGGATCCGGGAACCGACTCTAAAAACAGCGGAAATTCCAAGCAGGCAGGTGATGTCGAGGATGCGGATTACGAAGTTGTAGATGAGGATAAGTAGAGCTTCGTGTCTAGACAGGACTATTATGAAGTTTTGGGCGTAGGGAAAGGCGCTTCCGACGAAGAGATAAAGAAGGCATACCGCAGATTGGCGGTGAAATTCCATCCTGATCGCAATCAGAATAGTCGCGAAGCCGAACGAAGATTCAAAGAGGCCACGGAGGCTTACGAAGTGCTCTCCGATGGAAAAAAACGTCAGGCCTACGATCAGTTCGGCTTTGCTGGGGTGGAAAATATGGGGGGCCCAACCTTCAACGCGAGCGCTTTCCGGGATTTTGAAGACATCTTTGGGGATTTTTCCGGAATCTTCAATTCTTTCTTCGGAGGCGGCATCCGTAGTGGTAGACGTAGCCGCTCGAAGGGGAGTGATATTCGCCACGATGTGGAATGTGATTTTGAATCAGCGGTTTTTGGTAGGGAAGTTGAAATAGAGTACGAGCGGCTGAAAAGTTGCTCCACCTGCAGTGGTGCGGGTGGAGAGGGTATTAGAACCTGTTCACGCTGTGGCGGAACAGGTCAGGTTCGGAGGAATTCGGGGTTTTTCTCCTTTGCAACTACTTGCGATTCCTGTGGAGGGGTGGGAACCGTTATAGATAATCCCTGTAATAATTGCAGGGGCAGTGGAACGGTTCATTCGTACCAGAGAATTAAGGTTAGTATTCCACCGGGAATGGACCCTGACAGGCGAATTAGACTTGAGGGACAGGGAAATTATGGTTCGAAAGGCGCTCCCCCGGGCGATCTGTATGTATACATTCATGTCCATCCGCATGCTTATTTCGAGCGGCATAACTACGATTTGTACTGCGCGCTTCCGATTTCGATGACACAGGCGGCACTGGGCGCCGATATCTGGGTTAGAGCGCTAGACGGGAAACGAATCAAATTGAGAGTGCCATCGGGTACGCAAGATTCGAAGTTGCTGCGCATCAAGGGCGAAGGGGTTCCGGTTTTGAACGCTGGAGGCAGACGAGGCAATTTATACGTGAAACTCAAGGTTGAGATTCCAACTAGGCTTTCCGGCAAGGAGAAGGCTATTCTTAGGAGCTTCTCGTTACAGCATGGGGAATCGGAGGAACCGGCTCCGGTTCCGCTGAAAAATTTATAGGCGGCGGACACCAAGATAATGGCCAATCAATTCATCTAACGTATAAGCTAGGCATATCGAGACTTCGCACTGCTGCTCGAGTTCAAAACTTGGGTTCGAGAATTAGCCGATACACGCTATCCCAGGTGGGAGTTTGCTAGTGAGGCCTAGACTTGAGATAGGCTAGCGCTATGAGAAAACCAAGCTGAATCCAATTCGAGTAGGCCTCTTCAAAATACAGACCAATGGGTTTGCAGGAACTTCTGGCTAGGGCCAGAACTCGATTAGGACTGCGTGCTGGCAACCACGAGGTTCATGTTGATCGCGATCACCTAAGAGTTTCGTAGATCTAAGTTTGAACTTGGGCGTATATCGGCTCTATTTCCACTTTGTCCGAAAATACTTCCGGCTCTGGCTCGAGATACTAGTTTCCCCATGCGCTAGGCAAACCGAATGGCTATCTTCTGGGCTGAGGATTGGTAGCTATTAGACGGATTCGACTGAAATCATGGAAAGCGGGTGTGGCGTAGGAGAGATTTAAGCGATACTGGGATTATGGAAAAGAATGAGTTGAATGCTGTATTCGATAGGCTTAAACACGGTGAGGGCGCCTTCCATGAATTGATGAGATGGCGAATACAGCAAGTTATGCTGATACTGCCTCATTATGATGCCTGGATTCTGGAGCATGATGCGAAGTTATCGGATCAAATTGTTGGGGAGTATCATCAACTCAATCTTACCACGGTTCCTCGTTTGACAACTGTTCCCGATTGCAGGGAGGCTTTGGAACTGCTAGCGACACAACCCTTTGATTTGATGATTATCGGGATGAGAGTAGGGGAACTCTCACCTACTGAGTTGGCTCATGAGGCAAAGTTGCTGCAATCTGACTTAGCGGTATTGATGCTGCTTTCGTCGAGAAGCGATCTTGCAATAGCAGGGAGAATGAGGCTAGGGAACACCGCGGATGAAATGGGCGGGGACATCGCTGAGCAGGTAAGGGATAAATTGGCTGAGGAGCTGTTGGGAACGGATATTGACTCTAAATTCCTATGGACGGGCGATTCACGGCTTTTTCTAGCAATGATCAAGTATGTTGAGGATCTTCGGAATGCGTCGGATGACACCAGGGATGGGCGGGTTGGAGTTCTGTTGGTAGTGGAGGATTCGATTGCCTTTTATTCGGCATATTTGCCGCTTCTCTATGGGGAAATAATGACACAGACGCAGAGACTTATTGCGGAAGAGATGAACGACAATGATAAGTACTGGAGGATGAGAACGCGGCCAAAAATTCTACTGGCGAGAAATTGGGAGGAAGCGGTTTTTCTGGGTGAGAGGTTTCGCGCGAGCTTGATAGGCATTATTTCGGATATCGCGTTCGAGCGCAAAGGAAGACATGACGAGTACGCGGGTTTTGCGCTGATTGAGCGTTTCAGAGGGAACGGAGTGGATGTGCCGGTTTTATTCCAGTCCTCAAATGAAGGCATGGCTGGCGAGGCTCGCAGGAGAGGGGGCCGGTTTCAGAATAAGCACTCCGACAGTCTTCACCGGGAAATCAGGCGCTTCATCCTCGAAGAACTGGGATTTGGCGACTTTGTTTTCCGGAATCCGGATGGATCATATCTGAGCCAGGTGCGCACATTGCGAGACTTTGCGTCGGCAATTGAAACCATGCCGGCTAGGACGCTTCTTTTTCATTCTGATAGGAATGATTATTCGAGGTGGATGACGGCGCATGGAGAGTACCAGGTTGCACGGCGTATCAGGGAGGTGAAGTCGACGGATTTTCCAACCCCGGAGTTGCTGCGAGATTTCTTGGTTCGATCTTTTCGAGAAGTAAGGGAGAATCGGCACAGGGGCCGCTTGGTGGAGTTCAGTGGTGATGATTCGGGGGTGCTTGGTTCTGTGGCGCGGTTTGGAAGCGGGTCGCTGGGAGGAAAGGGACGCGGGCTCGCTTTTTTCAATACCCTTCTTAACAACTCTGCTTGGAGTAGTAATTTCGCACCTTTATCCATAGAAATACCCCGTACCCTGATCATTGCAACCGGTGAATTCGATCGTTTCTTGGAAGAGACGAGTTTGCCGTTAGAACTTGGCGATGGCAGGGTGTTGAACAACTTGGAATTTCGAGAAGCCTTTCTAAATCGGCCGCTTAGGAAAGAACTGATGGCGGTTTTTGAAGCCTTCGCCGAGTATGAACCTCTCGCAATTCGTTCATCAGCCCTGCTGGAGGATTCGCAGTCGATTCCATGCGCGGGTGTATACGATACTTTCATGCTGCCCGCAACCAGTTCATTGAAAAGACGTGTCGAAATGATTGCACAGGCCGTAAAACTCGTATGGGCAAGCACATTTTCTCCCGGTGCTACGGCATATCGAAACGCGCTAGGCATCGGGCGTGAAGAGGAGAAGATGGCTGTTGTAATCCAGCGAATGAGCGGCAGCAAGCACGGCAGCTATTGGTTTCCTCGGTTTTCGGGTGTGGCTCAATCTTCTAATTACTATCCCATCGGCCCCATGAGCCGTGAAGATGGCGTTGCGAGAATAGCTATCGGCCTTGGACGCTCTGTGGTTGAGGGTGAGAAGGCCTATTTGTTTTGTCCTAGTTTCCCTTCGATTCCATGGGGGATACCGGAAGATAAATGGCGTGAGGGTCAAACTCATTTTTGGGCGCTCAAGGAAGCTGCAAGCGGAGTGGATTTGAAGAAGGGTGAAAGCAGCTCATTGGAGCGTCTTACAATTCGAGACGCCGAAAATTTGAAGGTGCTGGCGCACATGGCCTCAACTTGGGATCCGGTGGGCCGCAGACTAGTTGATGGGATTCGAGCGCCTGGGGTGAGAGTAGTGGACTTTCGCGATATACTGGAATACGAGTGGCTGCCTCTCGCGTCGCTTCTGAACCAGCTTTTGCACATATCCAAGAGCGCCATGGGTATGCCCGTGGAACTCGAGTTCTCGGTCGATTGGAATGGCAATGTACCCGAGAATTCAATTTTTTCGCTGCTGCAGGTTAGACCCCTGATTGCTAGTGTCGGAACCAAGCTTCGATTGCCTTCACAGCCAAGCGATGAGAGATTGATTCTCAGATCGGATAGGTCTCTGGGCCATGGATTAGTTGGGGGCATTAAGGACATTGTATGGGTTGATCCCGAACTCTATGATCCTGGGGATACTGAATCCTTGAGAGCAGGCATCGCATCGCTCACTGAGAAGTTGGCGAGAGAAGGCCGCTATAACATACTGATCGGCCCAGGACGATGGGGCAGCAAAGACAGATTTCTGGGAATTCCAGTGAATTGGGCTGAGGTACGGCAGGCAAAGCTGATAGTGGAGATTCACCGTGGCCCAGGCGATCCTGAACCTTCCCAGGGCTCGCATTTTTTTTACAATCTTGTAACGCTCGGTGTTGGCTACGCGCATATTAGCTATTCAAGCGCCGATGGATTTGTGAACTGGAAACTCTTGCGCAAGCGCTGTAAAACGCTAGGCCCAGTGTGCCTATCAAGTTTTGAAGAGTCAGTGGAAATTGTGATGGATGGTAAAAACGGATTAATATGGGCTGCATTATGATGAAATTATCAAAAAAGATGACTAAATATGATGATTTCTGTTGATTACTGGTATCGAATGGTTTTAAGCTTGATAAATGCATTAGTGGGGAAGAAGAACTATGCGCGGCTATGTAAGAGAACTTTATGATAAATTAGCTGGGAAGTATCCATGGGAGCATGAATTCTTGCAGGCGGTTCAAGAGGTGTTGGAATCGCTTTCTCCTCTAGTAGAACGTGAACCAAGGTATCGAAAGCACTGCGTACTCGAACGTCTGATTGAACCAGAACGCACGATTATATTCAGAATTCCATGGATCGACGATCGTGGGGAAATTCAGGTGAACAGCGGCTATAGGGTGGAATTCAACAACGCCCTAGGACCCTACAAGGGCGGAATGAGATTCCATCCCTCGGTTACCTTAAGCATTCTGAAATTCCTTGGTTTCGAGCAGATTTTTAAGAACAGCCTAACCGGTCTCCCCTTAGGAGGAGCTAAGGGAGGAAGTGATTTCGATCCCAAGGGAAAGAGCGACAATGAGGTGATGCGTTTTTGTGGAGTTCTGATGGATGAGTTATATCGCCATATAGGACCGAATACAGATGTTCCTGCCGGGGATATCGGAGTGGGAGGTAGAGAGATTGGCTATCTGTTTGGCCGTTATAAGAAATTGAAAAACACCTTTGAGGGTACGCTTACCGGTAAGGGTTTAGGTTGGGGTGGCAGTTTGATTCGACCGGAGGCGACTGGATATGGGGCAGTGTATTTTGCTTCGGCAATGCTCTCCACTCATGGAAATAGTATCGAGGGAAAGAGAGTGCTTATTTCCGGTTCCGGCAATGTCGCTCAGTTTGCTGCCGAGAAAATTCTTGATTTGGGCGGGAAGCCGGTGTCGTTCTCCGATTCGAATGGCACTATCATCGATACGGATGGAATTACCCGCGAAAAATTGCGCTGGGTAATGGAGCTCAAAAATCAACTCCGTGGGCGGATTAGCGAGTATTCAAAGGAATTTGGAGCTAAGTACTATGAAGGAAGGCGGCCATGGGGTTTAGCGGCAGCGGAGATAGCCATTCCATGCGCCACTCAAAACGAAATAGGCAGGGATGAGGCGGCGGATCTGATTGATAAGGGATGTATCTGTGTCGTGGAGGGAGCCAATATGCCCACCGAGTCCGCCGCCGTTGAGATGCTTCAGAATGCAGGAATTCTCTTCGGACCAGGAAAAGCAGCCAATGCGGGCGGTGTCGCGGTGTCTGGCTTGGAGATGAGCCAGAACAACATGCGCCTCTCATGGACGAGAGAAGAGGTAGATACGCGCCTCCAAACCATAATGAACGATATTCATACAAGTTGCCTTGGCGCTGCAAGAGATATGGACGCGGAGGATAATTACGTAATCGGGGCCAATATAGCGGGCTTCCGCAAGGTAGCCGATGCTATGATCGACCAAGGAGTGGTATAGAGGGACTAAACACCAGGCGCTATGAGGATTGAAATCAAACGGATTCTTGCCGGTTTTGCCTATAGCGGTTCTTGCTACTGATAATGACGGTAAATGGTCCGTCGTTGACTAGAGAAACCCTCATTGATGCACCAAACTCGCCGCTTAGAACTCTGCCGCGAAATACCCTTTTCAGTTCCGATATAAATGCCCTGTATAGTGGTATTGCTATTTCATTGGACGCCGCGGAATTTAGCGAGGGACGGTTCCCCTTTCTTAGATCCGCAAGCAGAGTGAATTGACTAACAACCAGCATGTCTCCCCCAATATCCGATGTTGAAAGATTGGTTTTATTTTCCTTGTCTTTGAAAATGCGGATGTTGGCGATTTTACGAGCGAGCCACAGTGAATCTTCAGGTTTATCATCGTGGCCGACTCCGAGGAATATCAGCAGTCCAGTTCCAATGCTGCGAACCTCCTTGCTGTCAATCTCAACCGATGCCTCGCTAACCAGCTGAATCACTGCTTTCATTTACAAGCCCTCTGTAATGAGTACACGCCACCTGGCGGGAACTACTGATTTGATTGTAAGCGCGCCGGATGATAGCATAGCCCCGTGAAAACCTTTCTAACAAGCGCAAATGGGGTGGCAGAAGCAATTAAACGCGGTGGCGGGACACTCCTTATCTCGAGAAAATCGAACCGGGCGAGCAACTTGGAAAGGTTGGCGAATGAACACGGAGTTCCAATACGCCAGGTTACCGAGAGAACGCTCACCAAACTAACCCGCAATATGAGTCATCGCGGATATGCAATGGAAACCAACAGGAAAAGGAAAAACAGCGCGATCAAACCGCTTGAGCATATTGAATCGAGAATCAGCGATAATAGTTTGGTGATATTGCTGGATGGAATTACCGATCCGCGAAATTTAGGGGCCGTTATCAGAGTGGCCGAACAGTTTTGCGCTTTGGCCGTTATAGTTCCGAAAAGACGTTCGGCTGGCGAAAATGCGGACACTTTGAGCCGAACTTCCGCGGGAGCCATCGAATGGGTTCCGCTACTAGAGGTGCCAAATATAGCGCGAACACTTGACGAATTAAAGAATATGGGTTTTTGGGTATGGGGTTCGGGCGCGGCGGGCACAAGCGTTCGGGAAATCAGTTTAGTAGGCCGAATAGCGCTCGTTATGGGCCGAGAAGGAGAGGGATTACACCGACTTGTAAGGGAGAAATGTGATGGCCTTCTTAGGATACCAGTAAGCGGAAGATTAGATTCGCTCAATGTTGCAACCGCGGCTGGTATACTGTTATATGAGGTGCGACGACAGCAGGAAATCCATGCCCGCGGCTAGCGGCCGAGATAGTGTTTTACGTGTTGATAGAAAACTTTTTCACTTGGGCAGGAGCGGTGATTCCTTTGCAGGCGATTTTCAACAGCCTAACCGTTGCTTGGGTAGTCGGTATTCAGTGAAGCTAAGGCTAGGGTTCTAAGCCAAAGAGCTTACAAGCATTATTCCAGAGAGCCTCTGCGACTTCAGCCGCATCCTCATCCTTTATTGCGGCAATGAAGTTTGATGTGGATGGTAGATAAACAGGCTTATTCCGCCTACCGCGATAGTCCGAGGGCACCATGAATGGGCTCTCACTTTCAATCACAATGCGATCCATAGGCAGGTTATAAACTGTTTCATGCAGATTTTGAGCATTCCGGTAAGTGACATTTCCGGCAAACGAGAAGTAGATATTGTCGTGATTCTCGAGCATCCCCGAAGCATATTCCCAATCTTCCGAATAACAATGAAGCACTCCCCCCTTGGAAGGAAGGTTGGACTTGAGTATTTCCTTGATATCATGGCCTGCCTTACGATTGTGAATAATCACTGGCAAATCATAGCTTTCCGCCAGTTCCAATTGCGCGATAAACAACTCCACTTGCGAACTTTTATCCCCAAATTTTCGAAAATAGTCCAATCCGGTTTCTCCGATAGCTACCACGCGATCCTTCCGCACGCCGTCGCTGATTTTTTGCTGCCAGTCAATGCCCGGATTTTGAACCTCTGATGGTGATATTCCGACACTAAATATCACATTGGAAGCAGTGGATAAATTTTGATATACCTCGTCAAAGTCCTGTAGGTTATTCGTTATACTCATTATTCTGAGTACATTGGCCTGTTTCGCTTCCTGAGCAATGATTAATTGTTCAATCGGATCCTCATGGATTAAACCAATGTGTGCGTGGGTGTCAAAATACCGCATGAGCAAACTCACTTTCTTGGGAAATTTTGATTGCCCTGGAGCTTGGCAGGCAAAAGGCTAGCTAGTCAATCCAAGCCGGAGTCTAGGTCTATTGTTAGCAATGCTTACGGGAGCATGTCAACATAAATCGTATTTAACTGACAATTTCGATAGCTTGCAGCTTCTTGCAATCGTGGGTTATGATGCTTAAAGGCAGCTTGGTTTAGCTTACTTGAGGAGATAGAGTGCCGAACTTGCAATCAGGAAAAAATAGAAAAGGCTGGCGGCCCGTAAGGGGAGGAATCTTCAAGGCAATCTGGGATATTGGTCGGCGAAAATATACGATCATGCTCATCCCCCATTCAGAAAAGCAAACAATCCACTTCCAAGTTTCTCTTTTTACGGTGTTTTTTGTTGGGATTATTCTCTTGGGGCTTCTAACCGGCTTTTTTTGGATCTCACTTGATTTCTCAGGTAAAGAGGTTCTTCTGGCCTCTCAATCAAGAGACTTATCGGAAACGGAGGCCAATCTTGGTTTAATCAGGGATGAAGTTGGACAGCTAGTTATATCCGCGGATATATTCAAGGAAAGTGCGAATAATACGCTGGGCATATTGGGACTTGATAAGAATGCGGCTAGCCCAACATCTCAGGGTGGAGATTTGTCATCCCTATTTTCGGTTGAGCAAAGCGATCGGGATACACTTGCCGAAGTTACGGAACTTAAGACGCTTCGAACAACTTTGGAGAATTCCACCTCGACATTGGAAGATATAGGCCTGATATTGGCAGGACAAAGAGATTTGCTATCGGATATACCTACCGGCTGGCCTCTTAAGGGCGTAGATGGTTGGGTGACTCAAATCTTTGGACCCTCCATACATCCTTTCGGCGGGTATTGGTATCTACATAGAGGTCTCGATCTTGCCTTTCTCTATGGTACGCCGATTGTGTCTACCGCTAACGGCAAGGTAGTAAAACTAGACTACGACCCCTATGGTTTTGGCATCCACATCGATATTCAGCATAAATATGGATTCAAAACCCGCTATGCACATCTGCAGCGACAGCTGGTTGAGTTGGGACAGGTTGTGTCTCAGGGAGATGTGATTGGTACTATGGGAACCTCAGGCCAATCCACGGGAACCCACCTGCACTATGAAGTGATGATTGGAACTCAACTAGTGGATCCGATCAAATTTTTAAATATGGCAAATTCAAACGCTCCAATGCAGAACGTTATATCGAAACTTCAGCGATACCAGTAGGACTCGGGCCAATATGGAAGATTATTCGGGAAATCAAACCCTCGTCAATTCAATTATCGGAAGCGGCACCAAATTCCGCGGCGATTTGGATTTACGAGGATTGCTGCGGATAGATGGCGATTTCGAGGGCAATATCGAAACGGATGGCCGTATATTAGTGGGCAGGGAAGGTAGGGCGCGGTGCATTCTAAAGGCAGAGACAGTTGTAGTTGGTGGAATCGTGAAGGGGGATATCAAAGCAACAAGAAAGGTGGTTCTCTTATCTACCTGCGTTATGATTGGCAATATACAAACGCCCGAACTGATTGTTGAAGAGGGCGTCTTGCTGCACGGACACTGCACCGTTTCTAAGGATGTCGATGTGCTGGCGAATGCGCCTTCAAGCGAGGAAACCCAGTTCATAGTCGATTGGGGAAGACTTCAGCGAAAGTCGACTGCGCCCCTAGGCTGATCGTGGACATAGGAAAACTCAATCAAATTGGCTCATCGCCTGAGCCGCGGATGAAAAAGAAAAGAGACAGTGAAAAATCTAAAATGGCCAAGAGATCCTTTCTTTCCGCTGTTGAGAAGGCAACTAGAGATAGTGGTCCAGCATCCTTGGGATTGCTGCCTGAGCTGGATGGTACGGAATCGATTGAAAACCTCCTTGATGAAGTTCACCAGGCAGGCGACAAGTTAATCAAGGACCCGATGTTAGGACCCGTGAGTGAATACAAAAAGGCGGTGAGAAGATTTCTACGTTATGTCCTTGAAAACAGCCTCGAAGTTGAGGAGATTGCGGGCGCGAGGAATTTTAAAACCATGCAGCAAAAGAAGTACTTGATTATTCGAGTGGTTGACGAGAAACTCGAAGGCTTGGCGTCTCATGTGCTTAAAAACCAAGCGGGACAACTGGAAATTTTGCGGCGCATAGATGAAATATATGGGATGCTGGTAGACCTGAGTGGATGAGGAACCTGACTCTCTTAATGAAGAAAGACAAAAAAAAGCAAACTGAGAACAGCTCAGAAGAACTCGCTCCTCAGCCCGGAAATCTATGGAGGGCAAGGGTGATTTCAACCAATGATTTCGAATTCTGCTCGCCATCCTTAGATATGGAAATAGCTCAGGGTAATTTCATTATCATGCTCACGCGATATGGAATGGATTTGGCGCAGATATTGGGCCCTGTTTCTAACTTGGCTTCGGTTAAAACCACAGGTATTAGACGGATTGTTCGCATTGCATCGGAAAAGGATTTATCTAGATTCAATTCTCTGGAAAAGTTGGGGAAAAAAGCATTCGAAATATGCAGCGAAAAAATTTCCGAACTGAAACTCGCAATGAAACTAGTATCCTCCCATTATACCTTCGACGAACGAAAGATACTGTTCTTCTTTACGGCCGAGAATAGAGTTGATTTTCGAGAACTGGTTAGGCTTTTAGCGACTCAACTTAAGAAGCGTATAGAATTGCGCCAAATTGAAGCCAGAGAAGAGACAAGAGTGGTTGGCGGTGTGGCAGTTTGTGGAAGATTATATTGCTGTCACAGTATCACAGATCAGCTTGCCGCTGTTTCCATTAAGATGGCCAAAGTTCAAAATCTATCCCTCAATCTACTGAAAGCTTCGGGTCCATGTAACCGGCTGCTTTGCTGCTTGTCATACGAACTTGAGAACTACACCGGCGAAAGAAAGCTGATGCCTCGAAGAGGAGCTAGAATTGCTCATGAAGGAGTTATATACGAGGTGGGCGAGGTGAATATGCTTTCTCGAAGAATACAGCTTTTTGCTTCCGGGGGACGCCGCATATGCGTAAGTGCATCCAGTATTGTTAAGAAAACCGGAGGCGGATGGAAGATACGATCCGATAAGGTGCATGAGTTGGCTGCCGAAAACGAAGGGATTTAGATTGTTCAATATTGACATGCGAGTGGTCGTTTTGCTAGCATCATGCGGTATTGAGAGAGTTCTAAGGAGTGCAAAATGCCTTGGACCAGTAAAAACGCCCGAGTAATATCGGGAACGCATAAGTTTGCTTGCACATGTGGTGGTGAGGTGAAGATGCGTTCGGTTTTTTCGAATGGACGCATGAAACACTTTGCTTACTGCGAAAAATGTAAGCGCGAAGAGAGACGTCCGAGGAACTTCAACTAGAGAAACTGAACTGATGAACCTAAGCAGTCCATTATGCGCCTTGAGCGCTAGGTTGAGCGTAGATTTGGTCTCCGGGTCTTGACTATAGAAACTTCAATTGCCCATAATGGTACGCGATATCCCAATCTTGAGATCCATGCAATAGAGAGGTTTGTAGCATTGCCCAATTCCAAAGCCGCCGCGAAGAGGCATCATCAGAACTTGAAGAAGCGCGCAAGCAACCGCGCGGCTAGAAGCCGTGTAAGAACCAGTATGAAGGCCTTTGAGGCTGCCCTCGCCAGAAAAGAAAAACTTGCCGCTGAGGCTCGATTTTCTGAGTTTGTTAAATTAATCGATACCGCTACTGGTAAAGGTCTCTATCACCGCAACACCGCCACGAGAAAAAAATCTCGGTTCCATAAGAAGCTCTCGGTTCTGGTTTAGCTTAGATAAGGGACAGGTTTGACGATGAGGAAGATGAGCGAGAATACTGATCGAATGAAAATGACTAAGGCCGAGATTATAGAGAATATCCACAGCGAAAAATCCGGAGTCACACGTGAGAACATCCATGGCGTGATCGATTCCTTTTTCGAGGAAATTAAAAGAGCGCTTAACGATGATAGAGTTGTGGAGCTACGAGGTTTTGGAACGTTCGAAATACGTACGCGAAAGGGCCGTGATAAAGCACGCAATCCGAAAACCGGTGAACTTGTGCCGGTGAAAACACATGGGGTTACGGTCTTTCGACCAGGCAAAGAATTGAAGAAATTAGCTTGGAACCTGCGCGGGCAGGGCTAATCAGGTAATGCCCGATCGAGAACCGATTCTTGACTGAGCTTGAAAAACGTACGACAATGAGCTTGGAAATGAGCAAGAAGAAAATTCTGATTATTGATGATGAGCAAATCAATCTCGATTTCTTTGATGTAATGCTAACTCGCCTTGGCTTTGAAGTTATTATGGCCTCGGATGGGAATGAGGGACTTGAGAAAATTAAGGCCGACTGTCCGGATCTTATCATCCTTGATAACATAATGCCTCAGTTGTCTGGTTGGGAACTTACTAAAATGCTCAAGCAGCAGGATGAATTCTCAGAGTATAGGGAAATCCCGATCATTATGTTCTCTGCGATGGACACTGTTAAGGATAAAATAGAGGGATTTGAACTCGGTATTGACGATTATATAATTAAGCCTTTCAATTTTTCAGAGGTTCTAGCGCGAATAAGGGCGGTTTTGCGCAATCATGAGCTCTCAAGACAGGTGATTCTCAGAGAAAAGCGCTTGGCTTTAACAGATTCTTTGAATAAATCATTGATATACTTTACTGAGCATCTGAAAACGCCGGTGCTTGGGCTTGTAGAAACATCCAAGGCGCTAGATACTTCCGATTCTAAGGCGGTGGATTCTTTTAAGAAGCAGGTGGTAGTTGAAGCTGAACGGACGCTTGCGGCCCTCGGCGGACTTGAAGATACGGTGAGGAAACTTCGGGAAAGCGAGGGAAGTATTCGGGAAGCTGAATTATCGCTAAGGGAACTCGAGCGGAGTTTTCGGGAACATTTCAAGGAGTTGCATAACCATATAGGAGAATCTGTATGATTAGTGACACGAAGAGAGAAGTGTTGCGCTTATTTGCCGAGGGTAGGGAACAGTACAAGAATAGAAACTTCGAAGCGGCACTGGCAAAATTCAAGGCAGCTTATGATTTAGACCCAGGGGATGAGCCTTCAAAGATATTTGGGGCTAGGTGCAAGGCTTATATAGAGAATCCTCCCGGTGATGGCTGGGATGGCGTATTCCAGATGACAACTAAGTAACTAAACAAAAATGCCGTATAAGACCGAAAGTCTGGAGGCTCTGACAATTCTAGGCGAGGAAACCAATTTCAACGGTACGCTGAGATTTCAGAATTCATTGGAGATTAACGGTAGATTCAAGGGAAACATTGAATCTGCGGGATTTTTGCTGGTTGAAGCAGGAGCCGAAGTAATCGCGAATGTCAATGTAGGCACCCTAGTGGTGCGGGGACTTATCAGGGGTGATGTGATTGCCGGGGAGAGATTGGAGATTCTCGCTGGAGGAGAAATCATAGGTAATATAAGGTGTGCCAATCTAGTGATGGTTGGGGGCAGCGTTTATCGAGGTCGCTGTGAGATGCTGCCAGATTCAGCCGGATTGGATGTTTTCTCGATGTCACAAGAGACACTAAAAAAAACGATCAGTCATGTCGGATAGTCTTGCATATGAACTGGTAAATATGCTGCTGAGAAGAAAAGAAAAGATGGCAGTTGCGGAATCCTGCACAGGCGGCAGGGTGTTAGCCCGGCTTACAGGGATACCCGGAAGCTCTGCGGTTCTCTGGGGCGGAGTTGTTTCTTATTCCAACGAATCCAAGGTTGCTCTATTGGGTGTGGAAGCAGACTTGATTGGGAATTATGGAGCTGTATCACCGGAAGTAGCGAGGGCAATGGCCTGTGGTATGCAAAGAAGGAGCAGAGTGGATTGGGCAGTCGCTGTTTCCGGGATTGCCGGCCCCAAAGGAGGCAGCATCGAGAAACCGGTGGGTACGGTTTGGATAGGATGCTGTGATTCCAAAGGGAATGATTCGGTTCAGTTTCGACATGTCGATGGAGATAGAAAACTAGTGCAGAAGCGGGCCGTGGATGAAACCTTGAAAACGCTTCTGGAAGTGGTTGGCGATGTTCAGTAGCATGCTTTGCCGGTACTTTTTTGTTTTCGCAACGGTTCGCGGGAATTAGCCTGTTTCAGCATATGAGCCTGTTTGTACTTTGGAAGCAGGCCTAGAATTCAGAATGGATTATCGTGTGTGGAACACGAAAGCCGCTGACGAAGAGTGTAATAATGAGGGATAAACTAATGTCCGATAAGCTCAAGGAACAGAACGGACTGGATTCAAAGCAGGTTGAAAATCACAGAGACCAAGTTGATAAGCCGTTTCGTAGGAAGGCGATCGTTATAAAAGTTGGCAATAATGAATCAGGGACTCTATCTTCGGAATTCGAAGATAGGGAATCTAATGCAATAAAAGAGCTGGCTGAAAAGGGCGAGAATGGAGCAACTCCAGTGAAAATCAGAGTTCGAAGGGAAAACGCTGAGAACAGGGAAGTAAAAGACGACTCGTATCCCACTCCGGAAACTAGTCCCAAAGAAGACTACAGAGAAACAGGGGAGAACTTGAAATTGTTGGATGGGCACGAGGGAGAGCAGAGAGTGGGCACAGATACATCGAGAACTCGCCGTAGGGGGGGGAAAAAAGGGCAGAATCGGCAGTCCAAGAGTCCCCAGCACAGTCCCGATGCGCCAAAACTGCTAATTAATGATTTGTCCAAAACTTCTATGCCGGATTTGAGGGGAATGGCCGAAAATCTGGGCTTCAAGAAAGAAAACCTGATACTTCTGAAAAAGCAGGAGCTGATTTTTCAAGTGCTAACCGCGCATATCAACAATGGTGGGGTAATCTATGCCTATGGCGCTCTTGAGATTTTACCAGATGGATATGGATTTCTTCGATCGCCCGAAAATTCCTATCTGCCCGGCACAGATGACATATACATTTCTCCGAGTCAAATCAGGCTGTTCAACCTGAAAACCGGCGATACCGTGTATGGACAGATTAGATCGCCCAAGGAGGGTGAGCGCTTTTTCGCGATGCTGCGTGTCGTAAATGTAAATTTTGACGATCCCAAGGTTGCGCAGGCTAGAGTATCGTTTGAAAACCTTACACCGCTTTTCCCCACTATGCGGCTCAACACGGAAACCAGGGTTGGGGATCCCTCGACGCGAATTATCAATCTCTTTTGTCCAATCGGCAAAGGACAAAGAGGGCTCATAGTTTCACCGCCAAAATCGGGCAAAACAATAATTCTCCAGAAAGTTGCAAACGCTATAACCGAAAACCACCCCGATGTTTATCTGATAGTTCTTCTGATTGATGAACGCCCGGAGGAAGTAACCGACATGCAGCGCGGTGTCCAAGGCGAAGTGATATCCTCCACCTTCGATGAACCGTCCACTCGCCATGTTCAAGTTGCCGAAATGGTTTTAGAAAAGGCTAGGCGTCTTGTTGAGCACAAGAGAGATGTTGTTATTCTGCTTGATTCTATAACGCGATTGGCGCGGGCGTACAATCAAACGGTTCCTACAAGTGGGAAGATACTCTCCGGAGGAGTCGATTCCAATGCTCTTCACAAACCCAAGCGTTTTTTCGGCGCTGCTCGCAACATTGAGCATGGCGGAAGCTTAACCATAGTAGCTACTGCCTTGATTGAAACCGGCAGTCGAATGGATGAGGTTATCTTCGAGGAGTTCAAGGGCACCGGAAATATGGAATTGGTATTAGATAGACGTTTAGCGGATAAAAGAGTTTATCCCGCATTCAATGTAAAGAAATCAAGCACCAGGAAGGAAGACCTGCTCTTAACGGATATGGAACTCAACAAAATGTGGATACTTAGAAAAGTTCTGAGCCCAATGGATGATATGGAATCAACAGAGATGATCGTTGACAAAATGCGTAAGACTAAGAATAATGAAGCGTTTCTTAAGGGGATGAATACTTCGGGAGTGGCGCGGGATTTTTAAACCCGTGAATGAGGTGAGAAAATGAAAAAGAATATACATCCGAAATATGCCGCCTCAACTGTTTCGTGCGCCTGTGGCAATTCGTTTGAAACCTTCTCGACTGTCGGCGATATGCAAATCGAGATATGCTCTAATTGCCATCCGTTCTTTACCGGCAAACAGAAGTTGGTAGACACCACTGGGAGGGTTGAGCGTTTCAACAGAAAGTACGGTATAAGCTCAACATAGCTAGCCGAATTATCGCCTCATCTCCGGCCCTTCCAATGATTCCGCACCCAATGCCAAACAGTCTCGTTTCTCGCGCATAGGCGTTCGGGAGTTTCTTTAGTCGCGGACATCTCGCTTCGCTCTGTGATATGATGGGGTGGGGGGGTGATATGAGCGCGAATCCTAGGGAGCATGGCAAGTTCCTCTTCAGGGAAGGACGGTATTCGGATGCCTTGGAGAGCTTTTCCGCCGCGGGGATAGAACCCTCTGAAGATTTGGATACCGCATATTTCATGAGCCTTTGCTACGCACGAGTGGGTAAGTTCGATTCAGCCATGGAGCTATTGAGGCAGATCTCACAAGAGGAAAAAGATTTGGTTCGGTTATATCAGGTTCGTATGGTTCTCTCGTGGTTACTGGTTAAGACGGACAATATAGAGGAGGCGGAAAAGCAACTGAAAGAAGTTCTAGCCGTCGGCTTTGAATCGCCACAAGCTTGGTCCGCTCTGGCATATTGTCAATGGAGAGGGGATAATATCGACCTCGCCCTAGAGAGTTACCAAGAGGCTCTCAAGCTCGATGAAGAAAATTTCAATGCTGTCAATGGACTTGGCTACATATTGGCGGAGAGCGGCAAGGATACCAGCAGGGCGATTGAATTATGCCGCAGGGCATTGGAAAGCAATCCCGGAAATGCGGCGTATAGGGATTCGCTAGGCTGGGCGCTATTTCGCGCTGGAAAAACTTCTGAGGCTGCCTTCCATCTTACCGAGGCATACTCAAGCTGCCCGGAGGATAGCACGATAAGGAATCATCTGGAGGCCGTTAAAAACCATGCAAATTTGGAACGGAACTAGAGCGGAGAGGGGAAGAGGCCCATTAGAACTCGCGGGTATGTCTTTGGCGTCGCTGTCGCTCATATTGGCGCTTGTCGCTCAATCGGGCGGTGCACAGAGCTATGAAGCCGCACGCGCACTGGATGAATGGCGTTGGGGAGTGCTCTCATACAACGATGGAAAGCTTGGGAAGGCGCTTTTAGCCTTTGAAAGGGCAATCTCTCTAAATCCAACCGATCCTAGTATGCGGGAATGGCTTGGTAAGTCATATTGGCGTTCGGGAATGGAGCGCGCGGCCCTCGATCAATGGAATCAGTTAGTGAATGAGAATCAGGCGTCGATTGTTCTGCAAAGTAAGACGGAGCAGCTGAGTCATCGAATGTCAGGGAATCAAGAGGTTTTGAATGACGATTGGGTACCCCTAACTTCATTTCACGGACTCGAAGGCGGCGTACGTTTTTTTAAGCTGCCATTGGTTGCGCGCAGCGGCGGCGACGGATCGGGATCGCTTTTTGTAACCTCTTACGCTGGCGGTGACTTGCTAAAAATCGATGCAAACGGCAGCCTAGTGGAGCGATTCACAGGCGGATTAGAGGGCTTTGACAGACCATTCGATGTACTCCCAATTTCCGATAATCGCCTGATCGTCAGCGAATTTAACTCAGACAGAATATCGGTGCTTTCGCTTACGGGATACAATCGAGGAAGCCGAATTGCAACATGGGGTGAAAGCGGCAACGATAGGGGCCAGTTCTTGGGGCCGCAGTACATGGCTCTCTCCCAGGATAAGAAATTTGTGTACATAGGCGACTGGGGCAATAGACGCGTATCGAAATGGAGCCTCAATGGGCAGCATATACTGTCCTTGGGAAGCGGAAGCGATTTCGCTGGTTTTGAAGGTCCCTCAGGCATTGCCTGTGTTGGGGAGCGAGTGTACGCTGCAGATTCGCGCAAAGGCACCGTGGAGGCCTTCGATTCTTCTGGGAATTATCTGGGTGTATTGGTTAATCAGGGGCTAAGCGCGCCCGCGGGCCTCTCCATATACAAAGGCGATCTTCTAATTGCGGATATGAATAGAATTCTCAGGGTTAATCTCCTAACGGGTGAGATGGTTGAAGAAGCGAATCTGGGCGCCGGCGAGCACAGAATTACATCGGTGATTCCCGATGATAATGGAAATCTTGTGATTTGTAATTTCAATGAGGACAGAATAACGCTGCTAACTCCCTTATCAACTCTCTACGGAGGTCTTGAAGTTATACTAAACAGAGTACGGGGAGATGCCTATCCAGAATTGGTTGTGGATTTGACGGTTCGCGATAGTCTGGGTCAACCTATTTCCGGCCTTAAGGCGCCGAATTTTCGTGTATTCGATGGGAGAACCTCCGTTGGCATACCGGAACTTGATTGGACCTCCTCCGAAGACGATTCAGTATCAATTGTAGCGGTGACGGATCTTTCGGGAACAAAAAGCGATGTTGGAATAATGCTCGAAGGAGTGGAAGATTTAACGAGAGTTCTCTTAGAGGGGGATGCATTCTCCTTAGTAGGAGCCGGCCACGAAGCGGTGCTTCACGAGATAGAACCGGGAGGGCCATCGTTTAGCGATCTGGTAGGAGCCGCGATCGGAACAGGTTCAGTGCCCTGGGATGAATACCTAAGGCTTGCAGCGGCGCAACTCATCCCCGAAAGGCGCAGTAAGGCGATTATCGCGTTTGTAAACCGCCCCCCTGAGATGAACGCATTTGACCGCCATGGCTTATACGAAACCGCCCGGTTAATGGCGAACAACGGCATAGTTTTCTACCCAGTTTATCGCAGTTCTAGCGAGTCGAGCAGCGAGTTGAACTACATAGCCGCACAGACAGGCGGACATGCCTCGTTAATCTTCCAAGCGGAGGGGAGCGGCTCCCTAGTTGGAGAGCTTAGGAGCGCTGGGGCTGGAAGATATACCATCACGTGGATTACCAGAAATCCATCTGAGTACGGTAGAAGATACCTACCGGTATCGGTGGAGGTTACCTACATCAAGAAGAGTGGTCGAGATGAATCCGGCACCTTTGCCCCGCTAAGCTAGAAACCGGCTATCACGAACTTGCACCCAGCCGCGCGATTCCACCTTAGAGAGACGGCTATCCTAGGCCACCGGCCCTATGGCGGCCAGCCTCCAACCCTGGGGGAACTTGCGGAAATAAAAACCCATCTTGTCGGACCAGAAGGTTACTCCCTCGGGCCCTATAGTAAACTGGGGCCAGGTTTCAACATCCACCCGCCAATAGCCATTTTCAAGCGGCATAACTTCGATGTCTTCCAGTTGCAAAACATCTCCGGCCTCATAGGAGTCGATCTCGTACTTTGCAAAGAGGAATTCCATCTCTTCCTCTAGATTGGATTTCTTGATTCCCTCATCGTAGAGAGGCAAAAATAGCGTATCCGCGATCACCGAAAGCGAGAGAGTCAAATTCTCGCTAAAAACTCCACGTAGTAGCTTCTCGAAGTAATACACCGATGCTTCTAGGGCAATTATAGCTTCCAACCTCTCTTCGGGTGGAGCCGGAGCTACGGCATCTACTATCTCGGCGGGACGTTCCGTCTGATAGAAACCTGGGAAGATAAGCTCGGCCATGGCCCGAAATTTTTCGGCGCGGGGAGCATCATCCAATTCTTCGAAACGTTCGGCCACCTGATCGTATGCGTCGGCAAGATCGTAGCGTTGCACATCGGACATATCCTCATAGAAATTCGTCGATGCACCGACCGCGGTTATGGCGATCAGGAAAGCAAGCACGAGGAAAACAACATGTTTCATAGCGAGCCTCCAGAAAAAAGTTAACTAATACATGATAGCCTAGAATATCATTCTTGTAAAACTGCAGGTTCCAAGAAAGGCTTCGAATGTACTTTGTCGTTGATAGTATCGTTTTAAAGTCGTAAATTCCATATATGGATCCTAGGGAAATTAACGAGGGTGAATTACTTGAGGATATCAGGGAAGACCTGAAGGAACCCGAGATGTGGAAGGTGGTTTTGCTAAACGATGATTACACCCCGAGGGATTTTGTAGTAGAAGTGCTGGTTTCGGTGTTTCATAAGGCGCCGATCGAAGCCACAAAAATAATGCTCGATGTTCATAACAGAGGACGAGGAACAGTGGGAATCTATCCTTACGATATAGGCCGTACAAAGATTGTCCAAGTAACTCATCTAGCTCGTGAACGCGAATATCCTCTGAAAAGCATTTTGGAGAAGGCATGATATGAGACCAACAGAAGAGGTACAGGGAATACTGAATGTTGCGTACAACGAAGCCAAGGCATCAGGACATGAATTCATCACTCCGGAGCACATACTGTACACGGCATTGGCATTTGATAATCCGCGTGAGATTCTAGCGCAATGTGGCGCTAACCCCGATGAGGTACGTGAAGATTTGGAGGTGTATTTTGAGAAATACATAAAGAAAAACAGCGATACGGAGCCAGTCCTAACCGAGGGTTGGCAGGATGTAATCGAACAAACAATGATTCATATGACTAGCGCCGGGAAAGACGAAATAGCCTCATCAGATCTTCTAGTGGCGCTTTTCGACTTGAAAGGATCTTTTGCCTCATACTACCTTCGAAAAGCGGGAGTTGAACGCTTAAGACTGCTAGAGATAATTTCTCATGGCGTGCCGCCTAGTTCGTATGATGAGGCAAGTGAGCCAAAGGGCGACGGCACAGATACCCAAGGCGAGCAGGAAGAAGCGAGAAGCGGTGTAAAACAGGGGAAGAATAACGCCTTGGAACAATTTGCCACCGATTTAACGGCCAGAGCGGAAAAGGGAGAACTGGAACCACTGATTGGCCGCGAGGATGTTATTGAACGAACCTTGCAGGTGCTTAGCCGCCGACTCAAAAACAACCCCATACATGTTGGCGATCCTGGAGTAGGGAAAACGGCAATTACCGAGGGCTTGGCGCATCTAATTGTCGAGGAAGATGTGCCGAGTTTTCTTAAGGGATTTAGAATCTGGACCCTGGACATGGGATCGCTTCTTGCCGGCACTCGCTACCGCGGCGACTTTGAAGAGCGGGTAAAAAAGGTGCTAGGCGAACTTGAGAAGCATCATAGTGTAATCCTGTTTATCGATGAAATCCACACTATCATAGGGGCTGGCGCAACTTCGGGAGGCAGTATGGACGCATCGAATTTGCTGAAGCCGGCGCTAATGTCCGGAAAGCTCCGCTGCATTGGCTCTACTACCCATGAGGAGTTCAAAAAGTTTTTCGAGAAAGACCATGCCCTGGCAAGGCGCTTTCAGAGAATCGATGTCCTTGAACCATCGAAGGACGATACATATCAGATATTGCTTGGACTCAGGGGCGCATACGAGCTGCACCATGGCGTAGTTTATGAGAACGAGGCCCTTAGGGCAGCGGTGAATCTATCCGATCAGTTTATCAACGAGAAGAAACTGCCCGATAAGGCGATTGATCTTATTGACGAAGCAGGAGCCTGGAAGAGACTGTACGAGGAGAGAGTTTCTCCTAATCGGGAGAAACTGCCCGAATCCGATGTTGGAGAGGCTGCCGTAAGCGGCGAGCTTGGAGCGCTGAAAACAGAAAGCGAAGTTTCGAATTCGGATAAGCCGCTCGTACGGCAGTCTGGGGAGATCGAAGAAGTAAGTGAAGAATTTCTCCCTCGAATTGCGGTGTCGGACATAGAAAAGGTACTTGCCAGAATTGCCAGGATTCCGGAAAAAACCGTATCCGCGGGTGAAACCAACCGGCTCATGCACCTTGCCACCCAACTCAAAAAGATGATTTTTGGCCAGGATCAGGCTGTCGACGATGTGGCAACGGCAATAAAGCGTTCCAGGGCGGGCTTCCGCAAGGCAGATAAGCCGGTTGCCAGTTTTCTCTTTGTTGGTCCAACTGGCGTTGGCAAAACCGAACTTGCCCGCAGCCTAGCCAGTGAATTGGGAGTTCCGTTACACCGTTTTGATATGAGTGAGTATCAGGAGAAGCACACGGTAAGCCGCTTGATTGGCTCGCCCCCGGGTTATGTGGGCTATGAAGAGGGCGGAATTCTAACTGATGCGATAAGGAAGACACCGCACGCGGTGCTGCTTCTAGATGAGATAGAAAAGGCGCATCCGGATATTTATAATGTACTCCTTCAGATGATGGACTATGCCACCGTAACGGACAATATGGGGCGCAAGGCGGATTTTAGGAACGTTGTAATAATTATGACATCCAATGCCGGAGCTCGGGAAATTGGAAAGCAGAAAATCGGCTTCGGCGCGGGTGAACACAGCTACGGCGCTCTTGATGATGCGGTCCGGAGAGTTTTTTCTCCGGAATTTAGAAATCGCTTGGATAAGGTTGTGAAATTCGAGTATTTGAATACCGAGATTGTGGCGGAGATTGTGAGAAAGGAACTAGATGAATTTAGAAATATGCTTAGCCCCAAGGGAGTTAGCCTAAGGGTTTCCGATGCTGCAATAACCTGGATTGCCAAGAGAGGGTATTCTTTTGAATTCGGAGCGCGCAATGTAGCCCGCGTTGTTGAGGATAAGATAAAGAGCTTCTTTGTGGATGAGGTTCTTTTTGGATCGCTCTCGGCAGGAGGTCTTGCGATTGCTGATATCGAAGGAGATGATATACGTATCAGGACGGAGGCCAACGATCGATAGCGAAACACGTGATTCTCAGGGCGAAGGAATAATACTGCCAAATCCTTCGACGATTGATGGGGAGATTGTGGCTATTGGCGGCGAACTCTCCCCGAAAACCCTCTTATCGTCCTATCGGAGGGGAATATTTCCCTGGTTCACCGATGAGGAACCAATACTCTGGTGGAGCTTGAATCCACGCTTCATACTCTATCCTAGGCGAATTCTTCTCTCGAAGAGGCTACGCAGACGCATCAGAAAAACTTCGTACAAACTCACTCTGGATGAGGCATTTCCACTGGTGATTGGCCATTGCCGTGAGGTTAGACGGCCGAATCAGAAAGGCACTTGGATTACAGGCGATATGGTTGAGGCCTATACGAAGCTCAATGAACAAGGATATGCGCATTCGGTGGAGACGTGGAACAGTGATGAATTGGTAGGAGGACTCTATGGGGTGGCTCTAGGTGGATGTTTCTATGGCGAATCCATGTTCTCACTGCGCCCCGATGCCTCTAAGATGGCGCTTGCAGCTCTCGCCGGCATCCTGATCGATGCCGATTTTGGCCTGATTGACTGCCAGCAGAATACCCAGCTTCTTTCTTCTTTTGGAGCTATCGATATTTCTCGAGAGAAATTTCTTAGAATACTTGCCGCGGAGTTAAAGAAACCGACACTTAGAGGGGACTGGAAGAAATTCTTTCCGGAATTCCCGAAATCAATCTTATGGGATTCTCTTGAAACCAATTAGATGCTTCATTCTCATGTATCTACTTAGTTCGATGGGTGAGCTTTTTGCCCAAAGCGAGGATAGCTATGCGGTGGAAATTCCTGAGTCCGAGCTGGACGAGCTACTCGATTTAGCCCTCTTGCTGGCGGATAAGGGATTATGGGTGGAGGCATTTCAGACCCTTGATGATGCGGAGGCACTCTATCCTATGGATCCGAGGATTCACTCATACAGAAATTCCTTTCAGAAATTATCCGCGGTAGATGAGGCGCAGGGGCATTGGACATCCGGAAAGACGGCTGAGGTGGAATTACCAGGAGCCGAGGCCGATTCCGAATCGCCGCCCCAGCCCAAATTCACCATCGATAGGGGGGAGAGATATGAAAGGAAAAATCCGGCTGAATCGCGAGATAACCTTAGGGTAGCTCTCTCATTGAAATTCTTCGAGCTGAACCCCCAGTCATCTGAGTTGAAAGAGGCATGGTTAGCTGGAGATAAGTTCATTTTCGTGGCTCTTGGCCTAGATGCCAGATATTGGATGCCTTTTATAGGCAAGGCCGGAGGTTTCAACCTTCGAAGCAGTGGATACTCTTGGCCGCCCGGCAAATCGGATTATCTGTTTAATTCATTGGATCTAGGAATCAATTTCAGAGGATTCTTGGTCGAAAGTACTTTGTCGAGGCTGGAAATTGGGATTGACTTTGGGTTTTCGCTCCACACGAGGAAGGAAGTTGATATAAAACATACTCCAAACCTCTTCTTTGGTTTCTGGGTGCAAGATCCAATACTATATCATGTGTTCAATATCGATTCTCTGGAACGCTTAGTATTTGGAGGAGGGCTGCGCATTTATTCATCATTAAGAGAGGAAGTAGTCAACCTGATTGATTACAGACTTGAAGGTTCATGGTATTTCAACAATGCGTATTTGGGAGCTCGCTTAGAATGGTGGAATTTTGCTGTAGCCCTTGGTAGACAAGATTTACTTTCCTTCTCTCTCTTCGGCGGGCTTAGATATTGAACGAGATGGTCTTATATGTCAATTCCGCGCTAGTTGGCCTGGATTCGGTAGCGGGGAGGGGATGCGGGTTGATGGAGGCTTGGAATTCGATCCGCGCCGGGTGGGTTGGATGAGCGTTCGCTGCGTTCAAAACGGGCAGGCGCCAAGGACCAGCCCAGCTTCCTGAAAGGCCATTCTCCGCTCAAGAAGCACGATCTTTGATTCTACTGCCCGCTGTAGCTCCGGATGCGATGGGATGCCGCTATCGCACTTCAATCTGTAGATTAGGCGAACTAGCTTCGAAAATCGATGCCGCGCCGGCTGTGATATGAACTCTGCCGTTCGAATCGATTAGCGCGGCCTCAATGCCATCGAGACTGTGTACAAGTTCCATGCCCTCTTCGATACCCAGTGCAAAGACCGCTGTAGACAGGGCGTCGCCGTCAACCGAGTGTTCGGATAAAATGGTGACTCCCGCAAGCCCATTGCTGATAGGATATCCGTTGCTGGTGCTCAGGATGTGATGGTAGCGCTTACCGTCTAGTTCAAAGAAGCGTTCATATATGCCTGAGGATACCACCGATCCGCCTTCCACCGTGAAAATTCCAAGGAATTCCCCCCGGTCGCCGAATGGATCCTGCATGCCTATTCTATAGGCCTTGCCGCTTGGTTTTGAACCTGAAACCACTATGTTCCCACCTAGGTTGATAAGAAAATTGCGCTCGCCGTTTCTTTGCAGAAATTCCGCAACGCGATCAGCTATCCACCCCTTTGCTATTCCGCCTAGATCGAGCGTCATTCGGGCGGAGTTTGATGCCGAGATTGGCGATTGGCGCTTTAGAATTACGGTTGATGGCGCTATCGAGACGGCTCGGTAGTCTACAAGAGGCAGCGTGGACTGTATCTCATTAGGAGTGGGAATTCGAGCATTCTCGGTGCCAATGCCCCATAACCTAACCAGAGTTCCGATCGTGGGATCGAAGGCTCCGTCCGATAGGCGGGCGTAGCGCAGTCCAACCGCGATTAATTCTCTTGTGGTGTCCGAAACAGGAACCGCTGTGCCAATAGGGGTGGAATTTATCCGCGATATTTCACTTGAAGCCTTGTGCCGGCTTACTTGATTCTCTAGCTTCTCGATAAGTTTGAAGGCGTCGTCCAGAATTTCCTGTCTATCGCTCTGGTATACTCGGATTGAGACATAGGTATCGAGAAGAAATTTGCTATCTTCGGTTGTATTGGCTCTGCTGCTTCGTCTGTCTATAAGGCGCAGCGCTAGGCTTAGGCCGATTGCGAGGCCTAGTACGAGCGTAAGAAGGAATATCTTGTTTCTAGGCGATTTTCTTTCTGTCATAGTGAAAGTATATTGTAATGGGGCTAAGTAGGGAGGTTCTGCGATGAGCGAAACTAGGCGGATTCTGATAGTTGGCGGTGGTTATGCAGGCTTGAAAGCAGCCAAGTTTCTATACAGGAGGTATAAGAGGCGTAAAACAGTCAGGATTACACTTGTTGACCGAAATCGCTTCCACACTTTGATGACGGATCTCCACGAAATCGCGGGCAGCCGAGTGCCTCAGGAATCTGTGAAAGTGAACTACGATAGAATATTCTCAGGAACCAATGTAGATGTGGTTTTCGATGAGATTGTGGATGTGGATTTTGAGGGCAAAAGGGCGATGGGTAAAATCCGTGAGTACAAGTGGGACAGGATTTTATTTGCCTACGGAGGCATCCCGGCGGACTTTAATATTGCGGGAGTGAGGGAAAATACTCTCCCGCTCTGGTCCATCGATGATGCGCTGAGCATTCAGCACCATCTTGAAACAACTTATCGAAAAGCGGCTCTTGAAAGCGATGAGGGGAAACGCCGTGAACTTATGACAGTTGTAGTGGCAGGCGGAGGCTTCACGGGAGTGGAATTAATCGGGGAGCTGGTGGAGTATTTGCCGGTTCTATGTGAGAGGTATGCACTGCCCAGGAAGGATGTGAGATTGATCAACCTTGAGGCCATGGGAGATATACTTCAGATGCTTCCCGATGTATTGAGGGCTAAGGCAGGGGCATATATGGAGAAAAAGGGTGTGGAGATTCGGGTTAACGCCCTTGTAACGAGAGCCACTCCAAAGGCCTTTCATTTGAAGAATGGCGAGATTATCAGGGCCGGAACAAAGGTATGGACCTGCGGCGTGAAGGGTAACTGCTTCACTGATAGCCCTGCTTTGAAAGAAGGCAAGGCGGGGCGAAAGGAGGTTGATGCCTTCATGCGCTGTAGCGGCCATGAGGATGCCTATATGGCTGGCGATGGGATTTGGTTTCTCGAGGATGGAATACCTGTTCCTCAGATAGTTGAAGCGGCCGAGCAAACTGCAAAAACCGCGGCCCATAATATTTCTGTTGACATAGATAAGATGCTTGGTGTGAAGGCGGATGCTTATCGGCGGTATAAGGGCAAGTATCATGGGTATATGGTTTCCATAGGCAGCAAATTCGCGGTTTCCCACACTGGCGGAATTACAATGACCGGCTTCTTTGCGATGGCGATGAAGCACGCGGTAAATCTGTATTATTTATTTAGTATTGCGGGAATCAATGCCTCTTGGGCGTATTTGAAACATGAAATTTTAGATATCCGCCACGGGCGTTCTTTGATTGGATCCTTCCTTGCGTGGAAAACGCCCGCGTATTGGCTTCTGCCCCTTCGAGTGTTTGTTGGGGTGCAGTGGTTGATTCAGGGATTGAAGAAAATTTCAGATGCCTGGCTGGATAGGTCTAACGATTTTGTATCGGTCGCAGGCGCTGGCGCGGATACTGTAACGGCGGCTACCGATGTGGCCGCCAACGCCGGCACGGCTGCCGAATATGGTTCGACATTGCTCTTTAAGCCATGGGAGCCCTATGTTTGGATTTCGCAGTGGACAGTGAATCGGGCGCCCTTCTTTTTTCAGACGGGCATTGTTGTTTTCGAAATACTTATAGGGCTGGCGCTGATTGGGGGCGCCTTTACCTGGCTTTCTGCCGCGGCGTCTTTCTTTTTCAGTATAGTGCTCATATTGGGGGCCCTTGCGGATTCCTCGATTTTTTGGTATATGTTTGCCGCATTGGCCCTGATGGGAGGCGCGGGCAGGGTATTTGGCTTGGACTATTGGATAATCCCCTTCGTGAAGAAGTGGTGGAATGGCACATGGCTGGCGCGTAGAACCTTCCTCTACCTGGGCGAGCCCACGATTAAAAGGACGGGCCTATTTCGGAAGCCGAAGTGAGGGGATGTCGATGAGGCATGGTGATGAGGATTTTGAATCGCTAAGAAATCAATTTCCGGCAGCTTCCGAATATCTTGCTCAGATTTTCTTCATTGAGCGTGATAACGGCGTTGTTCCGAATTCGGATTTAGCAGCCAGACTCAGGGTGTCCCGGTCGGCGGTGTCGCAGGCCATAGGACGCTTGAAAAAACTGGACCTGGTAGTTCAGAAGCGCTATGGAAAGATTGATTTGACGGCCAGTGGGCGCGCCTTGGCGGAGAAAACCGTAAGGCGGCATTTCCTGCTCGAGCACCTGCTGGTTCGAACACTGGGCTACCCCTGGGATAAGTCGGATGCCGAGGCAGTGAATCTACAGGCCTCCCTCTCTGATGCGCTAACCGCTCACCTACTGCGGTATTTTGGCAACCCGAGCACCTGCCCCCATGGCAATCCCCTGCCTGGCTCCAGCTTAGAAGAGGAGTATCTTACTGCGCCGACTCTGGCGGAGGCTGAAGCGGAAACGAGTGTAAAAATAATTAGAATCACTGAGGAGGGCGAACTGATCGATGGTATGCTCTCTTTCTGCCAGAAGAACGGACTTGCGCCGGGCACGAAGGTTCTGATAGTATCCCAATCCGAAACGGATACTGTTTGCCTCGGCAGGACTGGCGAGCTGGCGATTCCACTGGGATTTTCAACCCATATTAGGTGGCTAGGCGTGTGACTTAAGCTGCGCTAAGGGCTGCGCGCCAGGGCTGCCGAGGATGGAGAAACCGGGAGTGAGGAAGGCAAGGCCGCCCCGCGACTCCTAGGGAACATCATCGCGGAGGATGGGCATGCTCATGCAGCGGGGCCCCCCCCTCCCTCTAACCAATTCCGAACCGTCAATCCCCAGAACCTTGATGCCGGCCTTTTCGAATAATTCATTTGCTGAGCTGTTGCGGTTGTAGGTGATAACTCTGCCCGGCGCGATGGCCAGAGTATTTGCGCTGTTGTTCCACTGCTCTCTTGCCGCGATGCCCCCATCTTTAATTCCACTGGCAATAATTCGCACCCTATCCATTCCAAGCACATCGGTCAGCCCTCGTTCCAAGCTAGGCGCCTCCTTGATTTTAAGCGCTCCGGCTCGCCCGGGGCTCAATCTAAATACGTGGATCGAATCAGCTATGCCTGGAAATAGAACGAAACTATTCCTATCCACCATGGTGAAAACCGTATCCAGATGCATGTAGGCTCGCGCTGCCGGAATCTTTATAATCAGAATTTCACTAATGCCGGAGCCATCGCGAAACAAACGCTCCGCAAGTGTTTCAACCGCTCCGACACTGCTGCGCATACTCACCCCCAATGCAAGCGCCGTATCCGAAAGTACAAGAACATCCCCTCCCTCCAAGAAGTCTCCCGGCCCATGCCACGGCATCTCGTATGCCCGCCAATCATTGCCGTTCTCCGGTCCGTACCACAACCTGTCTCGAACGGGAGCAAACAACTCATGATGGCAGCGAAGTAGATTGAGTAAGTAAACCTCTCTACGCCTAGCCTGAGTTTGCATTAAACCCAGGGCCATGCCAGTTCCGATAATTATTCCTGGGTCGCGTGTGAAATAGAGATTTGGCAGCGGTTCGATGTAGAAGGGGAAGTCTTCCTTAATCCACCATGATAGGCGTTTTTCCCTCCCGCTGTGCGCAATCGCATCTTTCCTTAGGCCGGCAATCATAATCTCGGCTAGAGCATCCGCATCCATAGCCAGTAGAAATTCCAGAATCTCATCCCGCAAGCTTGATTGCGGAAGCCTTCCGGTTGAAACCAGATACTCGGTTACCTCTTTTGCGAGCCCGGCATCACAAAGCACATCTCTTAGCAAATCGACGTAGTAATAAACCTCGCAACCCTGCGACCTGAGCAAATTCGCAAAATCATCGTGTTCTTCTCGCAGTCTTTTCAACCATGGAATATCCTCAAAGAGAAGATTCTCCAACATCCCGGGCATCAGGGTTTCCACCTCTCTGCCTGGCCTGTGCAGCAGCACCCGCCTCAGCGCTCCCACCTCTGAGCTTACACCCAGGCTAGGTTTCACAGGCCTTTCCGTATTAGATTCAATATTCGTCTGAGCACAGTTCAGCTAGAAGCTTTGATAAGCATGAAGGTTTGATAGCGGTGCGGCGCCCAAGCCCTCTCTCTCAAGGCCTAGGCTTTCCGATGTTCGCAGCGGCAACTTTGGCAAAATCCGCCCCCAAAACTCGATTTGTGATTTGAGGCTCAGATGGAATGAATTCATCGAGTATCCGCCAGTCTTCTAGAGCGATATTCCTGGAACAGCTCCCTATGGCTCCCGGCCTGATAACTGGATCTAACCATCGGACCGGCCTCAACATAGGTAAATCCCGTATTGATGGCCTCCGTCTTGAGTTTGAGAAAATCATCAGGGCTCCAATAACGCATTACCGGCAGGTGTCTCTTTTTTCTGGTTGGCCGCAGATACTGCCCCATGTAGAGAGCGTCGCATCCTGCCTGCCTGATATCCGACATGGTTTCCAAAACTTCGGATTCTTCTTCGCCGAGTCCTAGCATGATGGCGCTTTTAATCAGGATGTTGGGGGCCATTTCCTTTGCCGCACTCAGGAAATTCAAGGAGCGATCGTAGTCGCTGTTCGATCGGACAAGGGGGGTGAGCCGCCGTACAGTCTCAACATTATGGCCGATTACATCCGGAGCCGATTCAACAAGCCTTGCTATGCTATCCCTGCGCCCCATCATATCTGAAGAGAGGTATTCTACTGTAATCGCAGGATTCATGGCGCCTATGGCAACTCGGGTTGAGGCCAGCTGACTCGCGCCCCCATCTTTCAAATCGTCCCTGCTTACCATGGTAATTACCGCATGTTCGATACCGAGTTCCTTAATCGCTAAGGCTACTTGCCGCGGCTCGTTCTCATCCAAGGTTTTCGGCGGCCTTCCTCCCTCCACCGCGCAGAATCGACAACTTCGGGTGCAGATGGATCCGAGTATCATAAAGGTAGCGGTTCGGAATTCGTTCCAGCACTCATGGAGATTGGGACACCCTGCCTCCCTGCATACAGTATGCAAATTCCTGGCCTGTAGTTTCCGTCCAATCATGCTTCTATTCTTTGTGGTGTTGAATTTTATCTTTAGCCACTCGGGTTTTCTGAGTGTTTCTATCACCTGGCCAGGGTAGCCTAGGCCGCCTGCTTTGGCAAGCGAGGCCCAGCGCTTGCCTTAATTCCTGGAAAGAAGGAAAATCGGGCGATGAAATACATGGTGCTGCCTCTCGGCTGCCAGATGAACCGCTCCGACACCGAGAGGGCTCGCACGGTTCTGAACTCCATGGGCTTCGAGGAAGGCGAATTCGAGAACGATCCGGACCTAGCAATCAAGGGAATAATTGCCTGCTCTGTAAGGCAAAAGGCGGTAGACCGGGTATACGGGAAAATACGCAACTGGAATGCATCCAAGGGGAAGACTCTAACCTTTCTTTCGGGTTGCTTCCTGCCTGCCGACGGAGAGAGGTTTGAGACCCTGTTCGACTTCGTGTTTCCCATCGATATGATTTCGGAACTGCCTGAGATGATACGCAAACGAACTGGCGATAGCATGATGGGCCCCGCCCCGCCGTCTTTGGATAAATTCGCGGGCAGTGATGTGCTGAGGCAGAAGAGGATTGAGAACTTTTGGCAGCTTCGGCCCTTCTATTCATCGAACGCGGAGGCATTCATCCCGATACAGAGCGGCTGCAACAAGTTTTGCAGCTTTTGCGCGGTTCCTTACACAAGGGGCCGTGAGATTTCCCGACTCTCGGCGGGCATATTGGCCGAGCTGACTTCCCTACTTGGGAAAAACTACCGTTCGCTTACTCTTTTGGGGCAGAATGTTAATTCCTACGGTCTTGATAAGGGGAATTCGGAACTGAACTTTGCCGCGCTGATGCGGTCGATTGGGGAAATAGGCCGTGAGTCGGATAAGGATTTCTGGACCTACTTCACGTCGCCCCATCCACGAGATATGAGCGGCGAATTACTTGATGTGATAGCAAAATACGATGTATTGGCAAAGCAGATTCATCTGCCCCTTCAATCGGGCGATAATGAGGTGCTTCATAGAATGAATCGCAGTTATTCCGTGGCGGATTATCGGCAGGTGGTGCATGGAATACGGAGAGCCCTGCCCCAGGCAACCTTGTTTACCGATATCATTGTGGGATTCTGTGGTGAGACTGATGTTCAATTTGAGCGAACCCTGGAGGCGATGAGAGAATTTCAATTCGATATGGCATATATCGCGAAATACAGCCCAAGACCTGACGCAGCGAGCGCGGATTGGGCGGACGATGTTAGCAGGGAGGTGAAGGAACGGCGTTTTGCCGAGGCAGGCGAGGTTCTAAGGGAGGTTGCCGCTCGTAAAAATAGGAAGATGCTGGCAAGCGAGCAGAAGGTGCTGCTCTGCGGCCAGGATGAGCGAAGGGGCCACCTCTTCGGTTATACGGAGGGTAGGATTCCGGTGCGTCTGGATCTGAACGCGGCTAGCGAGGTGGGAGAATTTGCCATGGCGCAAATTATTTCAACCGGCTCCTTGAGTGTTGAGGGGCGGGTGCTATGAGCGGGCCGCGAAACCGCAGGGTTGCCTTCAAAACACTGGGCTGCAAGCTGAATCAGGCGGAAACCGAATCGATAGCAGCAACTTTCTTGTCAAAGGGCTGGGACTTGGTGGACCTTGGCGAGAGGGCGGATGCGATTGTGCTTAACGGTTGTACCGTTACAAACAGCGCCGATAGGAAGAGCCGTTCGGAAATGAATCGGGCGAAACGGATGGCCGCGGATGCCTGGCCGCAGCCATTGCTGGTTTTCACCGGTTGTCATATCGATGCGAATCTTAGGAAGTCTCTGCCGATTAAAAATCGCGACGATGTGCATTTTCGGGAGGATGATGGCATCCTTCTAGTTGGCAATATGGACAAGGCCCGTATCCCAGGGCTGGTAGATGCGTATTTTCGGATCAGGGTTTCCGATATTAGGCCGGGAAGAACGATGCGAACAGCTCGAACAAGGGCCTTGGTTAGGGTTCAAGATGGCTGTGACAATTTCTGCAGTTTTTGTGTTGTCCCATTTGTGCGTGGTTCGGGATTTAGCAGGGAACTTGGTGACTGCATCGCTGCTATTGAAGGGGCGGTGAGGGCTGGCTTCCGGGAAGTGGTTCTCACTGGAATAAATATGGGCCGTTGGCAGCAGACCAATCAAGGCTTTGCAGACTTATTGGATGCCGTCCTTAAGTGCCCGGGAGATTTCCGGCTCCGATTGAGTTCCATTGAACCCGATGGAGTTGACGAGAGGTTTATAGAATTGATGGCGCATCCGAAGATGGCGAAGCACCTGCATCTCTGCCTGCAATCCGGTTCGGAGAAAATTCTTCGGTCGATGGGACGGCGCTATGCGGCGAGTGATTTTGAGGGAATTGCTGAGCGGCTTCGGGGGCAGGTGCAGGGAATCAATATCACGACGGATGTAATTGTTGGATTCCCAGGTGAAACCGAGGCGGACTTTGAGGATACCTTTGATTTCTGTGAGCGCCTGGGTTTTGGCCATATTCACACCTTTCCATACTCACCGAGAGATGACACTCTCGCAGCCTCAATGGAGGGGCAGATTCCGAAGAAAGAGAAGGCGCGCCGGGCGGCTCGGATTAGAGAGGTTTCAGAAGCCACAAAGCGTTCTTTTAGGAATTCCTTGATTGGGAGCAGGCAGAGAGTGCTAGTGGAAAGAGCCTCGCGGCAGGCCCGAGGAGAAGGTATAGCTTCCGGACTTTCGGGTTCCTATGTGCCGGTTCGCTTCGCTATTCCCAAAGATGGGATTGGCGCCGAGTGTGCGGCGCGGGCGGGGTATGAATGCGATGCGAAAATGGGCGCCTCGAACTTCGATAGTGAATGCGCTGCCCATCGAACTTGGAACGATGGGGAGATAAGGAATTGTTTCTTTCCTGTTAGGATCGTGGATATCGATTCCGGAAAGAATCCGGCGCTGCTGGGGGAGTTGGCATAGGATTTACGCTCTTGTGAGTTTCGCGGCGGGCGATGGCGCGGAAGTAGGAGCCAAAATCCGCCCAATGCGGCGCCAAACGGAGCCTGCTGCGATCGAAGTTGGCAATGATGAGCGAGGAAACGTGCTATTCGCGGATGGAAGGCGCTGTATTTGGCGGAGGCGCCGTCTAGCCTGCCTCCGCATATGCCAAGAGCGCGAAGAGAGCCAATCAGGGGCTCGCTACTAGGCTCATTTTTCTCCAACCTCCTAAACGGTAGCGCAGCAGCATTCCTACCCCTAGAAGCAAAGCAAAGCAGATAAAAATAACCCATATCGAAACGGCCGATATGTTCAATACCCTGATAGAGAACCAGGCAATTCCGGTAAAAACCCAATGAGCGCCAACGGATATCCACATAACAGACTTAGTGTCTCCGGCGCCTCGCAGCGCGCCGGCATAGATTAGCTGTGTGGCGTCTCCCAGAGTGTAGAGCGCGGCCAAACGAAGCATCATGCTGGCTAGGGGCGCGACATCGGCTCCTCCCCGCTCTAAACCCGAGGTGTATATTCCAACAAGGGCCTTCGCCCCGAAAACAAATATAAGCATCATAACGGCGGCGTATATCCAGGTGATTAGCAGGGTTAGCCGCGTGGAATGCTCGGCTCCGCCGATATCCCCCCCGCCTACGTACCTCCCGGCCAGAGTGGTGGCCGCGAAGCCAAGGCCCATCATCGGAATGAATGCCAGCATGTCGTAATTGAACGCGATTGTTACGGCCGCTGCCGTGTTCGGCCCGTATGAATGCATCAGCTGAACAAAGAGATTGAACGCCGAGACATTGAAGAAGGTTTCGAAACCTGCCGGAGTTCCATACCGAAGCAGCATAACCATGAGCGGCCTATCGAAGCCTAACTCGGTTGATGTTTCGTATTCCTTTCTGTATGAGGGGGAAAGGTAGATTCCCAGCAGAATGAGCATAATTACCGCCGAGCCGAGCAGGGTTCCGTATGCCGCGCCGGCAATGCCCAGCGCGGGCATTCCAAACTTCCCAAATATGAGTATCCAATTAGCGGGGATGTTAACTAACATGCCTAGCGCATTCGCTATCATTACCACGCGAGTGCGCCCCAGGCCTATGAAAAATCCCGCTAAGGAGTGCCTGATTAGGCCAAATATGGAGCCAAATATGAGTATGCGGAAGTAGGTCATTTCCAGAACTATCTGTTCGGGAAGATGTTCCATGGATATGAAGAATAACCTTACTAGAGGAATCATCAGCATGAGAATCGGCCATCCGGCGAAGGCTAGGCGGACAGACTGGGCCGTTGCGCGCGCGCAGTTTTTTCTAATGCCGGCCCCGTCGTTTTGGGCTACAACCGCGTTGACATATCCGATTATTCCAATGAAAAGCGACATAATGTTGAAGGCTGTGAGTCCTCCGCTCATCGCTCCGGCGATGTGAAATTTGCCTAGTCTCGATAGAAATAGGCGGTCGACAAAGAGATTGACAGTTTCCGATGCCTGGCTTAGCACCATCGGAAGCGCAATTGCGATTATGTCTTGAATTCTGGGCCGTCGAAAAACGGCGCTATCGCTAATCATTGATCGACTATATCTTAGTTTCATGGCGATGAGTAGGCGATGAGGCAGCAAGGAGTCGATTCCCGAACCCCTCCGCCTGGAATTCGCTTCCGCAGCTTATTTTCATATCGATTTCCGAGGCTGGCCAATAGCGCATCCAATAATGCATTATGTGCTGATGAGGAGATAGATGCAGCCTCCGATTAGCCTCGCTCCCATGGCGGGAAAAACCGAACGTGATTGGCGCCGTATCATGCGCCTTATTACTCGAGAGAGTCTGCTCTACACGCCGATGATAAGCGCGGCGGCTGTGCTGCGGGGGAAGCGTGATAGACTGCTCGAATTCGATCCGGCGGAGCGGCCTCTTGTGCTGCAATTGGGCTGGAATGAGGCCGCGCCGCTCGCTGAGTGCTGCAAGATAGCGGAGGATTATGGCTACAATGGGATAAACTTGAATTGCGGGTGCCCGAGCGCCAGGGTTCAAAGGCATAAGTTCGGCGCCTGCATGATGGCCAATCCGGAGCATGTCGCCTCGTTGGTCGATGCGATGGTAAATGCAAGTGATTTGGACGTATCCGTTAAATGCCGCATCGGCATCCGTTCTAAGCGCGGCGCTCTTAGTTTTGAGACCTATGAGAATTTGAAGCGCTTTGTCAGCCTTGTTTCGGAGGCGGGCTGCCATAGGTTCACGGTGCATGCCAGAATTGCGGTTCTTGAGGGTTTGAGTCCTAAGGAGAATCGAAGTATCCCGCCTCTCCGATACGAGGATGTATACCGGCTCAAGGCGGATTTTCCGCATCTCTTTATCGAGATAAACGGCGGTTTTCGAAATTTGGCAAGCATTGATGCGGCTCTTTTAAGGGTAGATGGCGTGATGCTAGGCCGTATTGCCTTGAACAATCCCTACATGCTCTCGCGGATAGATGCTTTTGGGAGGAATGAAAATCCGCCTAGCCGCCGGGATATTTTTGAAATGGCGGCGCCATACATTGTGCGCCGGGCAAAACAGGGGGTTCCTCGGGGGGCGCTGATTGCGCCGCTGCTAAATCTTTATAGGGGCCAGCCGGGAGCTAGGAGAACAAGAAGGCTTCTAAACCAGGCGCTAAGCTGTTCTCCTGGGGATTTTGCCCGCCTCCTCGAAGTAATCCCCCATCGAATCCCCTGCTCCTAAGTCTGCCGCAGACGCCTAGTTTTATAACGCGGCCCGGCAGAACGGCAGGTGGGCCGCCTAGACGGCCTTGCGGGTAGGGTGGTGGATTTTTTTGGCTGGATTAGGCATCTGCGATCCAAGAGGGCAACCTAAGGGGCCTATGCCTGCTGATTCTGAACCTCAAGGAGTCTGGCCGGCTGGAGACAACTTGCTGGAAGGAGAGGGTTTAGGATATGTTCAAGTGATGCTGCTGCCTGAAAGCTTCGATGGGTTTACCGTCCACCTTGTTGGGGTGAAGGGAACGGGCATGTGCGCGCTCGCGGAGCTGCTTGTAAAGCTTGGAGCGCGGGTTTCGGGATCGGATGTTGAGGAGGAATTCTACACGGATGCTATTTTGGCGGAGATAGGGGTGAGGGTTGGAGTTTTTAATTCGGGTTTGCATGAGATGGCGAACGCCGCCGCATCGGCCCCCGGGGAAGCGCCAGCTGAGGCTGAGGGATCGGGCCTCTTGGGAAAAGATGCTAACTTCGTGATACGATCGGCCGCTTACGATGAGTCCAATGCGGTTGTGGCCGAGGCGAACAGACGCGGGCTGCCGATGCTGACTTATCCGGAGGCGCTTGGCGAGCTGTCGCAAAGATATGAGGCGGTGGCGGTTGCCGGGGTGCATGGCAAAACTACCACAGCGGCAATCACTGGAATTCTGATTCGGGCGCTCGCGTTGCCGGCCACGGTTGTGGTTGGCAGCGCCGTTGAGGGCTTCGGGGAGTATGATGAAAAGCTCCGCAATTTCCCGAATGCGGCTTTCGATTCCCGGAATACCGCCTTTCACAGTGATAGGGCCGGCGCGGAGCATAGCGCTTCTATCGGCAGCTCTTACCGGTCGGTTTGGAGGGGGGGAGACCGGTTCCTAGTGGCGGAAACCTGCGAATACCGGCGCCACTTCCTGCACTTCTTTCCGAGAATGGTTGTGCTTAGCAGTGTCGAATCGGATCACCAGGATTATTTCCCGAACTATGCTTCGATTAGCCAGGCCTTTGTGGAGCTATGTAAGCGCTTACCCGAGGACGGAGACTTAGTCTACTGCTTTGATAACGATGGGGCGAGAGATGTGGCCGCTCGGGTTGGCCGGATACGGCCTGATGTGCGGATGATTCCTTATGGAACTCGGGCCCTGGGGAGGTGGCGGGTTGAGATTGGGGAGGAGGGGAGCGCGGGCGGAAACGCCTTTCGGCTCGGCGCATTTGGCTGTGATTTTCGGCTCAGGCTGCCCGGCAGACACTCGGTTCTGAATGCTGTTGCCGCCTTGTCGATTGTGCATTCGCTTTGCAAGCGGGAATCTAGGAATTTCGATTGGGCAAGGGTGAAGAGGGCCCTGGCTGAATTTCGGGGCAGCAGGCGGCGCAGCGAGATTATCGGCGAGGCTAACGGGCTGGTGGTGATGGACGACTACGCTCACCATCCTACGTCCATTGCAAGCTTCCTCGATGGGCTTCGTGTTTTTTATCCCGGCCGGCGCCTGGTAGTTGATTTCATGCCGCACACCTATAGCCGCACCGCGGCGCTAATTGAGGATTTTGCCACCTGCTTCGATAGCGTTGATATACTCCTCCTTCACCCGGTTTACTCCTCTGCCAGGGAAAAATACGATGGCGGAATCGATGGCCTTGAGCTATGGAAGAGGGTTTCCGCAAGGCGGGGGAAAACCGGGGGTAGAGGACGCGGCCGGCGTGCAACCCTCTACTGCGAAACCCTAAACCAGGCTGCCCGCGCCCTAAGTTCCATTCTCCGCGCCGGCGATTTATTTGTAACCCTGGGCGCCGGAAATAACCGGTCTCTCGGTTTGCGAGTTCTAAGGGAGTATGGGAACTAGGTTCCTAGCGCGCGGCTAGCGCTCTAAGCGCACGGCGCTGGGTTGCCGGGCGATGAACAGCCAGCGAATGCCGGCAAACCCTCTTCCATAAGCCGGAAAATTCCGCAAAAGGAGGGCGTTTACAGGTGATAAGCAGTATGACGGGATTCGGCTACGCCGAAAAGGAAGATTCCGGCCTGTGGATTGCGGTTGAAATCAAATCTTTCAATACGCGATATCTCGATATTGCAGTCTCGCTGCCCCCATCCATCTCAATTTTGGAAGGAAGAATTCGGGAGTGCTTAGATTTCTTTAGCCGCGGTAGGGTTGAAATAAGTGTTCGAATGAAGGACATCGAGAATAGGCTTTCAATCGAAATTGATTGGAACGCCGCATCTGCATGGAAGAACTCCCTTGAAAAACTTGCCGTATTCTTGGGCGATAGCCAGTCCACACCTCTAAACCTGCTAGCCAATCAGGATGGGGTGTTCAAGGTGGAAGGTGAAAGAGATGTTGAGGCTTGTTGGGCCACGCTCAAGCCGCTCCTCCTTTCGGCTGCCGCCCAGGTTGCGGACATGCGCGAACGGGAGGGAGAGCAGCTTTCCAAGGACATCAAAGATCAACTAATCGCCATCGAGGGGTCCATTGAAAAAATCTCCGCCTGGTCGCCTGCAATTCGCAGCGAGGTTGAAACGCGGTTGAAACGCGGTTTCTCCGAAATTTTGGGGAACCACATTGATGAGCAGCGCATTCTAATGGAGATTGCGGCCTGGATTGCAAGAACGGATATCAATGAGGAGCTGGTTCGCCTGGCCGCGCATATTTTGGCGTTTAGAAGGGAAATCAGGCTGGCTGGAGCAAAGGGCAAGAAGCTGGACTTCCTTGCCCAGGAGATGGGAAGGGAGATAAATACAGTGGGTTCAAAGTGCTCGCAGGCTGAGGTTAGCATGGAAGTTGTGAACATGAAAGACGCGCTCGAGAAACTCCGGGAACAGCTGCGCAATGTCGTATAAAAAAGGGCTCCGAATAGCGATTTCAGGCCGCAGCGGCTGCGGCAACTCCACCGTAAGCCGAATTCTTGCAAAAAGCCTGAAGCTGAGCCTAGTCAATTACACCTTCCGAAGCATTGCGGTGGAGGATGGCCTTAGCTTCGAGGAAGTTTGCAGGCGCGCGGAAGAAGATGACGAGTACGATCTTCGAGTGGATAGAACCCAGGTGTTCCTTGCAAGAAAGTCGCCGTCTGTTTTGGGTTCGCGCCTTGCGATTTGGCTGCTGGAAGAGGCCGATATCAGGGTGTTTTTAAGGGGTTCGCTGGAAACCCGGGCCAGGCGCATCCAACAGCGCGAAGGAGGATCCATGGAGGATTTGCTTGACGCAACCGCGCTAAGAGATAAGCGCGACCGCGAAAGATATCGGAGGCTCTATGGAATCGATAATCACGATTATTCAAAGGCGGATTTAGTTATCGAAACCGATGGCCTGGATGCGCCCCAGGTGGCCGAAAGGATTGAGGAGGCAGTTAGGAAGCTATAGATGGCAGCCTATTTCGAGCGCCCGCCACTCCCACCTGCCATGGAAGGCGCCATCTACAGTAGCAGTCTATTTAAGCCGGAGCGGCTTTGGGCTAATAGGATGAAGATGCCTCCAGTATGATAATCAAGTGCGGGCTGCCCTGGAAGAGACCGGCCAGAGCGGCAGTTCTTTCAATTCTGGCGGTTTTGCTGAGCCTAGGTTCTACTTTGAAAAAATTTTCTACATCTGTGTTCAATTTCACTTGTGAATCTTATTAAGATGTGATAAGATGTGATACAAAGCTTGAGAAAGCAGCCTGCCCTGTTTGAGCAGGAGAGCAAAAGAACTATTAAAGGAGTATTAATCAATGGGGAAAACAAAGTTAAGGATAATCGTTGTAGCTCTGCTTATCGCGGTAGCGCTTATCACCGCGGGATGTGAGAAGGTGACAGAGGCAAAAAGGTTTACGATTACCTATGGTTTAAATACTGGAACTGGTACCGCGCCTACAGACGATACTAAGTACATTGCGGGCGAAGAGGTAACGGCAGCAGCAGGGACCGGACTTACGGGTCCTTCCGGCACGCCTACATTCACGGGTTGGAACACCAAGGCCGATGGAAGCGGCACGGAAGTTGCAGCGGGAGCTGCTTATACAGTGGTAGCTTCGGACGCAGACGCAACAACTGGGGTAATAACTCTCCATGCCCAATGGGGTAGTTGATTAGTGTACAAGAGCGCCTCTGGGCGCTCTTTGCGTTATAGGCCAGCCCGCACGGAATCTCATTGATGAGTTTCGTAGGCATCCCGCTAAACACTGGCGGAACGAGATTTATAACTCTCTATGCCAAATGGTCCTAATTGATGTAATGAGTTGATGCAATGCACAAGAGCGCCTCCGGGCGCTCTTGTTTTCTCCGGAATTATTCCGGATAGAGCCAGCCCCCGGAATCTAATTGATGAGTTTCGTAGGCATCCCGCCCTCCTTCCTCGCAAGGCTCCCTTGGGCGTGAGGTGGCGGCGGCAGCACCGCGCCTACAGACAGTGCTAAGTACATTGTGGGCGAGCAGGTAACGGCAGCAGCAAGGACCGGACTTACGGGCCCTGTTGGTAGGACTAGATTCACGGGTTGGAACACTGTGGCCACTCCCACCACTGATACATCCGGCACGTCTGTTCCGGTACCAGGTACTTATACAGTGGTAGCTGCGGACGCAGACTCAGCCAATGTAATAACTTTCCATGCCCAATGGGTTCACATCTGATGTAATGTGCAAGAGCGCCTCCGGGCGCTCTTGTTTTCTCCGGAATTATTCCGGATAGAGCCAGCCCGCACGGAATTTCATTGATAAGTTTTGCAGGCATCCCGGCTCCCCCCTCCTCGCAAGGCTCCCTTGGGCGTGAGGCAGCTCCGCCGATTGCGGCGATCCCTTAGCCCTGGGATATGCCTAAGCCTCGCACTATATGCGCAAATACTGCCTTCAGCACGGAGGAGCGATGCCTTCCGTAACCCGCCATCCTTACCTCGGAATCTTGAAAAAAGCAGCAGTTTTGAAAAAAAATGATCGTACACTTATTTTTGTAATGATACGTTGACTCACTCATGCCTGTGCGAGTTCAGGCGATTCATTGCTGTGAGAGGTGTTGTATGAGGTCCGCTGTAGCGCTTATCTTCGGTTTAACGGCAGCTATTGCTGTTATTTCTTGCACAAACCCATCTTCGGGTACGGATGTAAAGAGCTACTCAGTTACCTACAACCTAAACGGCGGGCGCGGCAGCGTTCCGGTGGATTCCAATACCTATGCTGCAGGCCAGGAGGTGACGACGAAGCCATCTACGGGCATAACGGCTCCCAGCGGCAAAACCTTTGTTGGCTGGAACACTCAGGCCGATGGAAACGGCATCGATGTTCGGGCAGGCGATACTATAACAATGCAGAGTGCAGGCATAACTCTCTATGCCAAATGGGCCGATAGAACCTACTCAGTTACCTACAACCTAAACGGCGGGGGCGGGAGCGCGCCGGTGGATTCCAATATCTATGCTACAGGCCAGGGAGTGACGACGAAGCCATCTACGGGCATAACTGCTCCCAGCGGCAAGGTGTTTGTTGGCTGGAACACCCGGGCCGATGGAAACGGCATCGATGTTCAGGCAGGCGGTACTATAACAATGCAGAGTGCAGGCATAACTCTCTATGCCAAATGGGCCGATGGAACCTACTCAGTTACCTACAACCTAAACGGCGGGCGCGGCAGCGCTCCGGTGGATTCCAATACCTATGCTGCAGGCCAGGAGGTGACGACGAAGCCATCTACGGGCATAACTGATCCCAGCGGCAAGGTATTTGTTGGCTGGAACACCCAGGCCGATGGAAACGGCATCGATGTTCAGGCAGGCGGTACTATAGGCATGGTAGGCGGCGGGCTAACTCTCTATGCCAAATGGGCCGA
>Ga0126329_10000006_pt1 | contig 175686 bp, 153 predicted proteins | sample InaspJWI85metaG_FD_104915 | JGI IMG/M metagenome (GOLD analysis project Ga0126329, IMG submission 104915) | Marine gutless worms symbiont microbial communities from Oahu, Hawaii - Inanidrilus sp. 2 OAHU.JWI-85 metaG | ecosystem: Host-associated > Annelida > Digestive system > Unclassified...
CTTATACCTTATACCTTATACCTTATACCTTATACCTTATACCTTATACCTTATACCTTATACCTTATACCTTATACCTTATACCTTATACCTTATACCTTATACCTTATACCTTATACCTTACACCTAAGAACCTAATCCAACATATCTCTGGTAATCTTTAAAATATGACAACCGCGACACCTACACCTGCCTATGAAGCCCATGGCGGGGAGTTAATTAACTTATTAGTGAATGAAGACAGAGCAGCAGAACTCAAAGCGCTCTCGTTTGAATTGCCCGACATTCTGCTCAATAATCGCCAGTTGTGTGACTTTGAACTTCTTGCCACCGGGACTTTTTCACCCCTGACAGGCTTTATGACACGTAGCGATTACGAATCCGTTTTAAGCCGGATGCGTCTTGCAGACGACACGCTTTGGCCTATTCCCATTTGCCTGGACGTATCCGCAGATGTCGCCTCATCTGTGAAAATTGGTGAATCCGCAGCCATCCGTGATCCGGAAGGTTTCCTTCTGGGGACTATACATATATCGGATATCTGGACTCCGGATCGTGAAAAAGAGGCCCTGAAGGTATACGGGACTACGGATACTGGGCATCCTGGAGTTTACTATCTGCTGAACAATTCTGGTTCCGTGTATATCGGTGGCAAGTTGGAAGCAGTCTCGCTGCCTATTCATTTTGATTTCCGCCGACTCCGCATGACTCCGGCCGAGGTCAGACAGCATTATGATAAATTGGAGTGGAGCAGGGTGGTGGGGTTCCAAACCCGCAACCCCATACATCGACCCCAACTCGAGATTACCCTAAGGGCCATGCAGCAGGCCAATGCCAATCTGCTGCTTTTACCCCTGACCGGCGTACGCGAGTCAGGCAATTTTGATCACTATACCCGCGTGAGGTGCTATCAGGCCATTGCCAAGCGCTACCCGCCTGATTCACATGTTCTGAGCCTATTGCCTTTGGCAGTCCGGATGGCAGGTCCACGCAATGCATTGCTGCACACCATCATTGCGAGAAACTATGGCTGTACGCATTTTATCATTGGACGCGACCATGCCAGCCCGTGGGGGGGGACGAACGGTGATAAGGCCTTGTATGGTACAGATGAAGCCAGAGAACTGGTAGCTGCCAGTAGCGAAGAAATAAATGTTGAGATGGTTCCCTTTAAAGAGATGGTTTACCTGCCTTTTGATGATGAGTACCGCTTTATCGATCAGGTGCCCAAGGAGGCTGAAACGTTCTCTCTCACCGGAACGGATATTCGCGATAGGGTTCGAGCGGGTCGCAAGATACCCTCATGGGCAACCTTTCCCGAAGTACTGGCAGAACTCCAAAAAGCTTACCCTTTACCTGATAGCCAGGGATTTACGGTGTTTCTCACCGGATTTTCCGGTGCAGGGAAATCCACGATTGCCAAGATCCTCTACTCCAAGTTTTTAGAAATTGGCGGAAGACCGGTCACATTGCTCGATGGCGATATTGTCCGGCACAATTTGTCCAGTGAACTGTCTTTTTCCAAGGAACATCGTGATATAAATGTCCGTCGGATTGGTTTCGTGGCGAGTGAGATTACCAAGAATCGGGGGATAGCGATCTGTGCACCGATCGCACCGTATAGTAATACCCGTGATGAAATCCGGAAGGCAATTGAGGCCTACGGCGGTTTTTTTGAAATTCACGTAGCCACTCCCCTAGAAGTTTGTGAAAAAAGGGACCGCAAAGGGATGTATGCCAAGGCTCGTGCTGGGCTGATCCAGGGATTCACCGGCGTGGATGATCCTTACGAAGACCCTCGGTCCCCAGAATTGAAGATAGACACGACCAACCTTTCTCCGGAAGAATCCGTGCGGCAAATCCAGATTGTTTTGGGTCAGCGGGGGTACGTCTAAAAAGCCTGAAGTCAGGTGTCCGGAGTCAGGCGTCAGGAAGGGCAGGGGGGCAGAGGTCTGAGGTCGGAGGTCAGATATCTGGGGTCTGGAGTCAGTAATAACTCCCCTCCCTTGACGGGAGGGGTTGAGGGAGGGTGATTGGCCTGGGTAGGCTTAAGGATGTAGTTAGAAGACTGAAGCTGCAACCTGGCCTCCGAAGTCAGGTGTCAGGAGGCTGAGATAGTGAGCCCAGGCCCAGGACTGGGTAAATAAGCAATTCCGCGAATTGAGAATTCTGTAAATCCTGGGCAGGTTTTCATTGACAATGAAGACCAGAACTGTTTTTTGCCCTATGCCCTATGCCCTATGCCCTATGCCCTATGCCCTATGCCCTATGCCCTATGCCCTATGCCCTATGCCCTATGCCCTATGCCCTATGCCCTATGCCCTATGCCCTATGCCTGATGTAACGTACTGAGCAACAGCAACCACCAAATCCAAGCAGGTTTTCCTATTAACGACCTCATTTTTAGATCAGCTCTCGTCACCGGCGGGGCCGGTTTCATCGGATCCCATCTGGTCGATGCTCTGGTCTCAAGAGGATGTCGGGTTGCTGTCCTTGACAACCTATCCTCTGGATATCGAGAAAACCTTTCGGCCTGTGCGGATAAGATAACCTTCATTGAAGGTGATATCCGGGATAAGAAGGTTCTTACCAGCGCGGTGAAAGGATATGAAGTGATCTTCCATCTGGCCGCTGAAATCTTTGTTCCCCGCACGATTGAAGATCCGGTTGAGAGTGCGGAAATCAATACCATCGGCACTCTTAAGGTCCTGGAAGCTGCCAGACAAAAAGGTGTTCGCCGGGTTGTATATTCAAGTTCCTGTGCAGTTTATGGAAACCCTGACAATCTACCGATTACTGAATACACGCTGGCAAAACCTTTAAGCCCATATGCTGTTCAGAAACTGACCGGAGAATATTATGCAACGGTTTATAGTGACCTCCATGGTCTTGAGACGGTCAGTCTCCGGTATTTTAATGTCTTTGGGCCGCGTCAAGACGCTTCATCACCCTATTCAGGTGCCATCGCGGTATTCATGGAAAGGTCCCTGAACGGTCAGGAATCTGCAATCCATGGTGATGGCGAACAATCACGTGATTTCATTTATGTTGCCGACGTGGTTGAGGCCAACCTGATTGCTGCCAACAAAACAGGATTATCCGGCGAAGTATTCAACATTGGGACTGGTCAGCAGACTACCATCAATCAGCTCTGGGAGGAAGTCAGCCGCTCGACGGCCATAGACCTTGCGCCAGCCTATGAACCTGCCCGGAAAGGTGATGTTAGAGCCTCTGTTGCCGATACCAGGCTTGCCGCACAGAAACTCGGCTATCAGGCTATAACTACATTGGAAGAGGGTATCACTAAGACATATCAATGGTACAAAAATAGGCTAAAGGCTAAAGGCTAAAGGCTGAAGACTGAAGGCTGAAGGGAAAGTGCCGGAGTCTGGAGTCAGGTATCCGGAGTCAGAATCATTAAGATTGCAGTTCGAAAACTAAAAACTAACAGCTAATAGCTAAAGGCTGAAATTAACCAAATGAAATACACTCACATCCTCGTCACCGGCGCTGCTGGATTTATTGGCTATCATCTGAGTCGCAGACTTCTTGAACAGGGCTGCAAAGTGGTCGGCCTCGACAATCTAAACGATTACTATGATGTGACGCTTAAAGAAAACCGGCTAAATCGGTTACAAACACACGATGGTTTCAAATTTGCGAAACTTGATATGGCTGACAGAGAGGGAATGGAAACGCTGTTTGCGAACAATCGATTCGATGCAGTTGTAAATCTGGCTGCCCAGGCTGGTGTAAGGTATTCACTGGTCAACCCCCATGCGTATATAGATGCCAATATCGTGGGATTCACCAATATTTTAGAAGGTTGTCGCCATAGCAACGTTCGGCACCTGGTTTTTGCATCTTCCAGTTCGGTTTACGGCGCGAATACGAACATGCCTTTTTCCGTTCATAACAATGTGGACCATCCGGTTTCATTATATGCAGCGTCAAAAAAGTCAAACGAGCTGCTCGCCCATTCATATAGCCACCTCTATAATCTGCCCAGTACCGGTCTGCGTTTTTTTACGGTTTATGGCCCCTGGGGGCGGCCGGACATGGCCCTTTTCCTATTTACAAAAGCGACCCTGGAAGGTGAGCCGATTAAGGTTTTCAATCATGGTAAAATGAAACGGGATTTCACGTATATTGATGACATCATTGAGGGGGTCGTCCGTGTAATAGAGCATACTGCGGAGCCTGATGCGGATTGGTCCGGGAATGATCCTGACCCGGGTACTTCTTACGCCCCCTTTAGGATTTACAATATTGGCAATAACAACCCGGTCGGCTTGTTAGAGTTTATCGAGGCTATAGAAAAAGCATTAGGGAAGGGGGCGGTTAAGGAGTTCATGGACCTTCAGCCTGGTGATGTTCCGGCTACCTGTGCAGATGTGGATGATCTCGCGCGGGATGTGGGGTTTACGCCCAATACACCCATTGAAGTTGGTATTGGCAAGTTCGTGGAGTGGTACCGGGAGTACTACGGAGTGTAGCGCAAAGGGCGTAGGGCATAGCGCATGGTGTCAAGGGCGAAAATTAAAACCTCCCCAATTTCAAACAAAATAGAATAACAGATCAAAACAATGCGGACATTTTCATTCTGTGGGAAAGTTTAGATTTCAGAACTTAGAAATATGGAAGATATCAATTGAGATTGCAGATGGCCTCTTTACTATCAGTGATAGACTTGAAGAGAAGAGACTCTATAGATTTGCCGAGCAGTTACTCGGTGCGGGCATGTCTATGTCAAATAATATCGCCGAAGGTAGTGGCTCAAATTCTTCAAAGGATTTTAGCAATTTTCTTAATTTTGCGAGGCGTTCCGCGTTCGAGAACGCCAACATTCTTATACTGTTGCATAAGCGCGCCTTAATTACTCAAGATACTTTGAATCATTATTTGGATGAACTTGATCTACTCAGCAGGAAAATTACCAGTTTTCAAAAATCCCTTAAGAATAATAGTGATTGATTCGCAACATCACTAAACTTGAAACCACACACTACTTTTATTGCGACTTGCTCTTTCCTCTTGTCTCTTGGCTCTTTGCCCTTTGCACCACGCTCTCAGCACTATGCGCTTCGCTCCATGCCCAGCGGGCATAGACCTTAGTGACCGGATATCCCGGATCCGAGTAAGCCGCCAGATCGAACATCAGTGCCATGGGCTGGTAAACTTGATCAAGGCTGGCCACATCAGTGATGCCCAGGCTCCAGTAATCTTTGGCGCGTTTGAATAGATACTCTTTGCGTGGAAAGCTTCTTAAACGCGGATTGTAGCCTTCGAACATCAGGCGGTAGGTTGAATCGATCAGGTGCCAGCGATCTTCCAGATACGCTTCGATGAAGACATGGCCGGTGGTGATCAATAGATCGTTTTCTTTGAATTCGGCCATCCATTCGGTGTTGGCGGTCAGTATCATCCGGGCCGGTACCCCAACGGCCCGAAATAAAGTCACCTGGGCCAGTGCAAAATCAGAGCAGCCGCCTAAAACCCTAGTCTCGAACAATTCGTCGGCACTGCGGGCAAAGGCCTTGTCATTCAGCCAATTGTCATATTTGAAATTGGCCCAGACATAATCAACCGCCTTGTACATGCGTTCTCGCCGGTTGGCCCCCCGGATCTGGTCCGATACAGAGATGATACCAGGCGTCAACTTGGTTTGCGGTCCCTCAATTAGCCAAATCGCAACCTCCGGTGGCAGCTGTTGGTCCTGATACCCCGAAAAATCCGGCGGTATCCGGGGATCCACCTGAGTGCCAGTACAGGCAGTTAATATGGTTAACAAAATAGCCAGGAAAACAAAAATGCCTTCCTGGCTATAAGTTCGATTCGTTCTTTTCATTGTTTTTATACACCCTTTGTGACACGCCGAGTATCGCAGGAAAGATCGAAAGAAGCGAAGTGCTTGTTTGAGCATAGCGAGTTGTGCTGAGCGCGACCTTTCCGAGAAACACAGGGCAGCCCGCAGGGCCGAGTAACACGGGCGATTTCTTTTGGTTCTGTTTTCTTTTTCGTAAAAGAAAATGAACAGAAGGTTTCGGTTTTAAGCTGCTATAAATAAAACCGTTATGCCACCTGAGTTTTAATCAAACTCTGGTGGCATTCCGAGCGTCGCCAACCCCGGCCCAACCGATCCCAACACCCCGGCCGCAACCGTGGCACCCACGACGGTGGCTCCACCGGCAGCGGCACCGGTAACCGCACCGGCTATGGACGCCGGGCCGAGGATGGTTGTACTACCCACAACACCGGTCAGACCAACCGAGGAACCTGCACCCGTGAGTGCGGTTGTAATGACAGGTGCTGCGACGAGAGCATGGGCTTCACGCACCGGATTCATCCAGGCCAGGATCTTGTGTCCCAGCGAACTTTGCTTTTCCGGTGCCGGTGCCACTGACACGGCAAAGTCAGTCCCGCGGATGCCGCAGACTGCGGTCTCAGTGTGAACCTGGTAGTCCGGCTTGCTGGAAAGTTTCTTTACAATAAACCGGACACTACCCCACAAAAGGCCCATCTTCGTAGAACGTGTATTGGTCTTGGGCTCATATTCTAACTTTGAAACGACAAGTTTCGCACTGGGCGCCATGGCCAGAACGCTCCTATCTTTCATGGCCGCGTTGATCCGGGAGCGCGGACTTGTGATGATGGTATCGCCCTCGAAGATCGGATGTCTGGCTTTCAGACGGTAAGCAATTTTATCCCATTTATGGATAACGTAAACTTTGCCCTGAACCTTTTGGACCCGGCCAGCTCTTTTTTCCAGGCCGCCTATAAAGTCAGTACTAATTTTTACATCATCGGGAATTAGGGAAACCTTGGGCTTGATCGGCTTGAAGTTGTCCAATAGCTTTGTACCAGGATCCATGCTGTATGGCGAGGTGAGGCCGAAAAACAGGCCGATGCCCAACAGTACGACTAAACTAAAGCTCAATTTCTTGTTTTTTGAAATTTTCATAGAACGATCCTCTCCTTAAAGGGTGAACACAAGCCCGACGATTCAAGCTGATATTACTCAATAAATTTAGCGATTCCAATTAAAACTGTCAATTAATTCCACTGTTATAGGAATTTCAAGCTAGAATTTAGTACAAAGTGAAAAGCAAGATCCCGGTTGACCATATTCGGAAAAAGCATTATTATGGTCTGAATTAAGGTCAACCCATATTGAGGTCAAATATGAAAACACTATCAGTTTCCGAGGCAAAAATGAAATTAAGCTCCCTGATCGAGACCGTCAGGACTACCGATGAGGAACTAATTATTACAAAAAATGGTCGCCCCGCAGCTGTGCTTGTTAGCCCTGATGAATACGCGAGTTGGCGTGAAACCCAGCTGATAAGGTCCGATGCTGATTTTATGACTGAGATCAAGCAAGGGTTGAAAGCCATCAAAGAAAAGAGGGCGTCCTTTTATACGTTGGATGAACTTTTTTGAACCGAACAGAGAGCGCATCCCCTGTAGCTTATTGCAGGGGTAGCGAGCGAGTCTAACATAGAAAAATTCCTTACGGGGGACGATTCCCCTGATTCCCCTGGCTTGCTAAGGGGAGCGTTCAAAATTAATTTATTTGAGCACTTAAGGTTTGACAAATAGACTATTGATGTCATATGTTGATATCAATATATGAGTCATTATGTGATGTCACAGCGAGGATGTTATGAAAGCCGTTACCATAAGAGGTGTCGAGCCCGATGTGGCCGAAAAACTGAAAAAAACTGCTGCGCAACAAGGCAAGAGCATCAACCAGTTAACTATTGATATTATTAAACAAAGCCTCGGAATGCAAAAAGTGAAAATGTATTCGCGAGAATATAATGATCTCGACGAATTGTTCGGCCGCTGGAGTGAGGCTGAGTTCGAGGAAATCAATGACCGGATCAATAACGAGCGCCAGATTGACCCGGAGCTCTGGGCATGAAAAAAGTACTAATCGACACCAATATTTATTCCCTTGCTATGAAAGGGGATGATGAAGTTGTCACTAGGTTGCGCAGGATTGACATTATAGGGTTTTCAGTCATCAGCATTGGCGAACTTCTCTCAGGCTTCAAGGGGGGGAGCCGGGAAACTGAAAACAGGGAGGAACTTGACTTTTTTCTAGATTCACCCAGGGTTGCTGTTCATAATGCAAATGCCGATACAGCCGAATTTTATGCCTCGGTTTTGAATGACCTCAAGGCGGCCGGTACACCCATTCCAACCAATGATATCTGGATAGCTGCAGTAGCTTTCCAGCACGGGTATAAAATCTATTCCAAAGATCACCATTTCAAATTGGTCCCGGGTTTGGTGCAGTTTACCAATTGAAACGCCTATATCCATGGGAGGCAAAGAAACCACAGAATTTCTTTCGCCTACCGAATGCCGCCATTTTCAATTCCATCCGGCTAATGAACCGATCAGCGAGCGAATTCCCTGTAGCTTTTTTGAGCAAAGCGGAAATCCCGCGTCCCGGGTATGCAGGGTTAGCGAGCGCATCCGAAATGGAAAGATTCTTTTTTAATGGTTTCCGGCTACCGATTAAAAATTCCAGATGAAACCGCTGACCTTATTAAAAACCTTCATCCTGTATTGAAAGGCAGGGTGAAGGCCGCCCTAAAAACTATTCTGAATGACCCTTATTCGGGAAAAGCACTCAAAGATGAGATTAAAGGCTTGAGAAGTTTGAAAGTCAGACGATTTAGGCTCATATATCGAATTTCCTCTAAAACAATCATTGAGCTGGTTGCTGTTGGTCCCCGTAAAAATATCTACGAAGAAACCTTCAGGTTAATTACCAAAGAGCAATCCCAAAAGTAACTCAGCATAATAGAGTCTCATTGCCAATCGGCTGATTATTCATAACACCTAACACATAAAACCTAAAACGACCCAGCCACTGAATATAACCTGTGCTTATAGAAAACTATGAAACTTAGGGTGTTTATATAATCTTTCATTCAACTATAACTTCAACTTCGGATAGGAAAACAATGCTATCTAAAAATCTAAAGTTTCTATCGATTCTGTTGATTTCGTTGATCGTTACGGCTGGGTATGCCTTCGGCCTTACCGCCGACCAACTCCAGATGCTTCAACAGCTAACCCCCCAGGAGCGTCAGGCCCTGATGGAGCAGTTGGGTGGTGATCAGTCGATCACTCAGCAGCCGCTCTACTCACCGCCGGTAGTGGAGCCGGCTATTCCTGGTGCGACCCAGCGCCCCGTTACAATATCAGCGGATGAATTGCGGGCTCAAGGCGGAGATACTTTAATTTTAACGATTACTCCACCAACTATAGAGCCTGGACAGCAGGCTGAGCCGCTGCCCGGATTCGTAAATGAGGTGGTTGGCAGCAAAGTTTACCGTCTGGATCACAACGGCATTTTGGACCTCAATGGCATCGGTAAGATTCCAGTTGCAGGTCTGAATGTGGAAGAGATTGCAGCTCGTCTTGTAGCGGAACCACCTCTTAAGGGTCTAAATATCGCGGCCAGGATTTTACCGTTGAAACCTATCGGTTCAATGGCCAATGAACCGTTTGGGTACGATCTATTCAAAGGTGCGCCAACAACTTTTGCTCCGGCTACCGATATCCCGGTACCGGCTGATTACATTGTTGGTCCCGGGGATACAATTATCCTCCAGTTTTTCGGTAAGGAAAATGCCCGCTATAGCTTGGTTGTAACCCGAGAGGGGATGGTGCAGATTCCAAAAATCGGACCGGTTTCAGCTGCCGGTCAAAAATTTTCCGAACTTCAGAAAAAGTGGCAAGCCTATATAAACAGAAAAATGATTGGGGTCCGGGCCAGCATCACCATGGGGCCCTTGCGTTCTATCCGGGTCTTTATATTGGGTGAGGCGGATCGCCCAGGATCTTATACGGTGAGTGCCCTTTCTACCATGACCAATGCACTTTTCGTTAGTGGCGGGATCAAACACATCGGCTCGCTTCGTAACATTCAGCTTAAAAGAGGTGGACAACTGATAACCGAGCTGGACCTGTACGATCTGCTTTTGAAAGGCGATACCAGCGGCGATGTGCGCTTGCAGCCCGGGGATGTCATTTTCGTTCCGCCGGTCGGCCGGACAGTCGGTGTTGCCGGTGCGGTCCGACGGCCGGCCATTTACGAACTCAAGCAGGAAAATACCGTCAGTGAACTGATAAATATTGCCGGCGGTCTTTTGCCCACTGCACTAAAAGAGCATGCTCAACTGGAGCGGATCAATAACATTGGAGATAGGGTTGTAATCGATGTCAACTTGGCGAATGCCAATGGTCTAAACATGATGCTTTCTGATGGAGACGTACTTCAGGTTAGGTCCGTGCTCGACCGATTAGAAAAAGCTGTTAAGCTGACTGGTCACGTAGAGCGCCCCGGGAGCTACCAGTGGCACAAGGGGATGCGCTTAACCGATCTTGTAGAATCAGTTGATAACCTCAAGCCGCGTCCGGATCTAAATTATGTTCTCATCAAACGTGAGTTGCCCCCGGATCGGCGAATTGAAGTGCGTTCGGTTAGCTTGCATAAAGCATTCGAGAATCGGGATTCAGCAGAAAACATCTATCTCCAGGCTCGTGATGAGGTCATGGTTTTCAGTCTCACTGAAAACCGGGCCGATTTACTAAGACCGATCGTGGCCCAGTTGAGACTCCAGGCCCGCTCAGACGCTCCTGAACAGGTGGTTGCCATAGGTGGCCAGGTGGCCTTTCCAGGTGAGTATCCTCTTGAACAAGGCATGACTGTCAGCGAATTGCTGCGAGCCGGCGGCAACCTGACTCAGCAGGCCTACCGCTTGGAAGCAGAAATGATTCGCTACCAGATTATCGAAAATAAAGTAAGGGAGACTAGCAGGCTTCCACTTGACCTGGCCGCAATTATGAAAGGTGATGCTACTCATGACCGTGTATTACGATCATTCGATACTATAAACATCAAGCAGGTTGCGGAATGGTGGGACCGCGAAGCAGTTGAAATCAGAGGCGAAGTGATGTTTCCAGGTAGCTACGTCGTAGAAAAGGGTGAAACTCTTAGTGAGCTAATTGAGAGAGTGGATGGCTTCACGGATCGTGCTTTTATACAAGGAGCAATATTGGTGCGTGAAGAATTACGCGCCAAAGAACAGGAACAACTCAATCGCCTGCGTGACCGATTGAAGGGGGACCTGGCTTCAATTTCACTCCAACAGATGCAAGAAGATCCAAAGAAACAAGAGGCACTGACAATGGCCCAGGGGCTTGTCGCCCAGCTGGAATCTACGAGAGCAGTGGGACGCTTAGTCATTGACCTTGAGGGAATTGTCAATGGAGTTAGGACAGATGTAGTACTTCAGGACCAGGATCGGATTTTCATTCCGGACAAACCTCAGGAGGTAACTGTATTAGGTGAGGTGAACTATCCAACTTCACATGTATATGATAAGGGGCTTTCCCGAGACGACTACATCAATAGCTCCGGGGGTATGACTTATAAAGCTGATCAGAAAAGAGTCTACGTCGTTAAAGCCAATGGTCAGGTTTTATCGCCCAAAGCAACCAACATTTGGTTCGGGAAAAATCCACAAGACATCCATGTCGGTGATACTATAGTCGTTCCCCTTGATGCAGATCGAATCCGTCCGCTACACCTTTGGACCAGTGTCGCTCAAATCGTGTATCAGTCTGCTCTTGCTATAGCAGCTTTTAACTCTTTAGGAGCATTCTAAATCCCTCTCCGCAATAATTACGTAGAGCAATTTTCATAGGGAATGGAATAAGGAAGACAATGAATAGTAACAAAGCAAACTCATTTTTGAATTAACAAGATCGCTACAATGGTATTCACCGAACACTCTGAGCCGATTCCGCCCGGAAACTACTAATATGATGGTGTTTTTGAAATTCGTGTGGCTATCTCAATCAACGTCTGTAGAAAACATGACCCGAAAGGTATGTTTTGTAGGCAGGGATTAAGAATATCTAACGCTTCACCAATATAGAGAATTCATACGAGAAACCTATAAAGCACTTATTTTTAAACCCCTCGGATGTAACGTTTAAGAATCAACTTGGTGAAATTCACTTTTCCTTGGAATGCGAAGTTGTGTTCAATATTACATTTTGTGGAATTCGATATAAAAGATTTACAACTGAATTTTTGGAATAAATCTTTTGCTTTATATGATTCGGGTTCATTAACAAAGGGAGTGATTCCATGAATGATAAACTCAAAGACCAAACTATGCAGCGTCTTCAACAAAAGGACCCGCCGCAAAACCACTACCCTTCTCAGTACACTGAAGACGAATACAGCCTATTTGATTTCTGCGTTGTTCTATGGAACCGAAAATTAGTGATATTTTTAACGACTCTAATAATTACTTCAGTGGCAATCGCCTATGCGTTGATGTCCACTTCAATATATAGAGCTGAAGTGTTAATGGCCCATGTATCAACGGAGCAATCAAATAGATTCAATAGCATTGCTAATCAATTTGGAAACCTCGCTACACTATATGGTGTAAATATTGGTGATAACAGATCTAGTAAAGATGAAGCTATAGCGTACTTGAAATCTCGGGTATTAACAGAAGCTTTTATAAAAGATGAAAAACTTCTTCCTCATCTTTTTTATAAAATATGGGATAAAGATAAACAAAAGTGGAATATTCAATACCAAGAAAAGATTCCAACATTGTGGTTAGCATACAAAATTTTCCATGAGAAAGTGCGTCGCGTAATTGTAGATAGAAAAACGGGTCTCGTTACACTATCTGTTGAATGGAAAGATCCTAAAATTGCAGCTGAGTGGGCAGCGAAGCTTGTTGATCGTGTTAATGAACAAATGCGTGATAGAGCAATTCGTGAGGCAGAACGAAACTTAGAGTATTTAAGGAGCGCCCTTTTAAAAACAAGCAGTGTAGAAGTTCAAGAGGCAATATATAGAATAATAGAAAATCAAATTAAGACAATAATGTTGGCTCAAGCAAGAAAAGAATTTGCTTTTAGAGTTGTTGATCCTCCAGTAGTTCCTGAAGAAAGGGCGAAGCCTCGACGACGACAGATTGTCATAATAGGATTTTTGATAGGTGTTGTGTTTAGTGTCATGGGAGTACTTGGGAAAGAATTTATAAAAAGAACATACAGATAAATTCAATTATAAGTTTAAAGCATATTGACTAAATATTTGCTTACATTACTAAGACTGAAAATCCTTATGCATTTTATGTAAAACTACCATAATCGATCACTGAGCAAAAAGGTGAAAGATTAATATTGGGAAATAACATGAATACTGAACACAATGGTTGGCATAAAAGTCAATATGAGAAAAGTGATTATGACCGCATCACTCAAAATTTACACACTGGTTTAACTGAGTCTGGACGTAGATTGTTCTCAAATTTAGACCACAGAAAGAAAACACTTGAAGTTGGTACGAGCGCAGGACGAATAAGTTTTGAAATAGAAGAAAAGATGGACTTTTCTAACATTACAGCCATTGATATTGTACCAAGATTCATCGAAGAAGCAAAACGAAGGGCAAAAAAGAAAAATTCGAATATTATCTTCGAAGTCGCAGATATAACTAGTTTGCATTACCAGGACGAAACTTTTGATCAAATAATTTGCCTAGGTGTTGTTCTTTCTCATATAATAGAACGGGAAGAAAGAATCAAGGCGTTAAGAGAGATGTCAAGGGTCCTTAATAAATCTGGTATAATGGTTATTGGTGTAAGGAACTATCTCCAGGGCGGATATATGGAAATTGTTAAAATGTTGGTGTGGCTTCTACGCAAATTTTACAATCCTATGAAGTATAAGAGTAAACAAATTTTACCGCGATTAGGAATTGGCGGATATCCAGATCCGTTTTTCCTTCGTTCTGACAAACCACAACTTTACTTTTACGAACCTGCAGAGTTGATTCATGATATTCTCTCTGCTGGTTTTTATCTAAAATCCTTTAATACAACTGGCCAGGAAATCTATCTTAATAACAAGCAAAGCAAAATCTCTCAGAAACCATATATTTGTAAGGGATATGGTATTAGTGCAATAGCAATAAAACCTTAGCATAAAATATTTAAGGATTATTTTTAAATAATCTATCGTTTAAATCTACTAATTTGAAGAGTTAATTAGTAGATAAGCTTAAATTATGAGCATTTTAGGAAAACTAACTGTAATAATTTCACTATTGATAGTATTAGCGCTTCTACCTCTTTTGGGCTTTATGCTAATATTCGAATATTGGCATAATTTTTATATTGTTAGTACTATTATGCTACTGCTTTTAGTTTTTATGATTATTTCGCGTAGGCTTAGTATTACTGATGCAAACCTTTACTTTTTAGTATTCTTTGTTACTTATCAGATCGTCATACCATATTTATATCTACACAATATTGCTTGGGTGGTTGGTGGAGAATTTTTTATATTTAATTGGAGGCTTGCCTCTGTAGGAAATGTTTTTTCGATTTGTGGAATATTGACGTATATGTTTTGCATGGAAATTGCTCGTGTTACTGTTCCAAAACAAAGCATTTCGAAACAAAATAATTTAATGCTAACAACTAAGACTGCCCAGAGCTTGACGCCAGTATATTTGGCTATAGCAATAATAAGTTGGTTTGTTTTATATCTATTCAGCAATATGCCAGCAGAAGTATTCTTTGGTATAACACCTCATTCTCGATATCGAGGGCTTTTCTACGAATTGTTCGGACACGGATATATAATCGCTTTAACTTTCGGAGGAGTTCTCTCTCTTTTAATGTTTACTATTAGTTTTAAGCATAAATCTGTTTTTTCATTTAAATTTATACTCTTTTATTATTCAATTCTTGTTTTGAATGCATTTGATGGGTCAAGACTGATTGTTTTTATGGCACCAGTTTCCGCATACATGTTGAATTTTTTAAATAGAAAGCAAAATGCTATTAAAGATTTAGAATGGGATGAAGCAAAAAAATTAATCAAACTACTAATAATTTTCTGTTGTTTTTTTCTACTCTCTACCTTTTATGGGCAATATAGGGCTGGTCTAGGTTTTTTCAATTTGATTATAAAAGATATTTATGACCTAAAAAGCTTTTTTGCATCAAGCTTTATCTATTATATCGCAAACACTTTTGATACTGCTATAACATATTATATGGTTTTAGATACTGTCCCGGAAACAATTGACTATTGGTATGGAAAAAGCTTTTTATCACCTATCTTAGTTAGGATACCTACTGCACTATTCCCTGAGAAGTACGAATTTATTTGGGCTTCTCAAAAATTTACTCTATTGTTTTATGGGTACGATCAATACGACCCCGATACAGTGAGCAGAGGCGCGGGGTTCTTTGCTGAAATGTATTTAAACTTCGGACTTTTTGGTATAATTGTTGCGATGGGGCTATTTGGGTGGTGTAACGAGAGATTCAGCAATATTGCTAATCGAAAGAATGGTTCAAATTTGTTTAATGTCTTTTATGTAATTTATATATGTTACTTTCAACTATATGTATTTAAGTCTGGGTTTTGTTCGGCTATCACCTTTATTGATTTTAAGTTAATTTATTTATTTTTAATCATATGGTCAGTTAGGATGATAAAACTACCAGTTTCAACAAAAGTTAGGCTTGCCTATAAAAGATGAACTTTAAGCAATACAATTCAAAAACAGTCAATTTTCTCCTTCTACTAATCTCCCTATTTGTTTTTTTCTTTGTGTTTGAACTTGTTCTTAAGCTTTTTCCTGTTAACAACAGCTCTGACTGGTTATCTGTGACCGAAAAAACACCGATTTTAAGGCATACACCAAACCATTATATTATCTATTCAAGAGATTGGAATTTTTCAATTAGCAACAAACGCTGGAGTAATAATTATGGTTTTATAAATGAACAACAGTATCGACCAAAGGATAATAAACCACTAATAGCAGTAATAGGAGATAGTTATGTAGAAGCTTTGCCAAACAGCTATGCATCCAGTTTCTATGGGAAATTACAAAGTTCATTAGTAAATTGTAGAGTATATAGCTTTGGTGTATCTGGCGCTCCCCTTAGTCAATACTTGGCATGGGCAAAATTTGCTCAGAATGAATTTAATCCACAAATTATGATTATTCCGATTATAGCTAATGATTTTGATGAAAGTTTTTATAAATATAAAAAAACTAGGGGTTTCCACTATTTCATAGATGAAGGCAAAAGTAATGAGATCTTGTTACATCGTGTTGACAGGATTGATAGTTCTATCAGAAAATTATTATTTAAATCTTCATTATTTCGACATCTATTTTTTAATCTCCATATAGGTTCTAAATTTTGGGAATTGAAGAACAGCTTTATAAAATTCATTCAAAATGACAAAACTCCTTTGCGTTATATAGGCAATGTGCCTGCAATAGTAACTAAAGAACAGGAGAAAGATGGGCGTCTTGCAACTGATCTCTTTTTGGCAAATTTGCCTGTATTGTCAAAAATAAATACCAGCAAGATTCTTTTTATTGTTGATGGTATAAGGCCAAATCTTTACGCAGAGGAGGAATATGGTAGAGTGGGACTGTCATATTGGCAAAAGATGCATGACTATTTTATTTACCGGGCAAAACTTGCTGGTTATAATGTAATAGATATGCAACCAGTGTTCACTAAACATTTCAACCAGCATGGAAAACGTTTCGAATATGAAAATGATGGTCATTGGAACGATCTGGCACATAATTTAGTGGCGCAACAAATAATCAATTCTAAGCTTTTGCGCGATGAATTATCATCAAGTTGTTTTGAATGAAAATGTATAGTATTTTATATTTCGTTTATTAGAATTATCTGTTTTTAAGATAGATAATATCGAGAAGATGATTGAATACAAATTATCATTATCTGGTACGTCCTCGTATATATTTCGATTTCGCTTCTTTATAACAAGGTTCCCCTTGGTATATCAACCCTATTCAAGAATGCGTTATCCTGATATAGCTCTTTACCCTGATACGAGGTTGCTAATAGAAGGTTATTGTAGGTCGGCAAGCAGCTTTGCTGCAGAGTGTTTTAGGTATGCTAATGGACAAGATGTTAAGTTAGTTTGGAACATGCATTCTGCTGGTTCGGTAGTAGAAGCGAAAAAATGGAAGATACCTACAATTTTATTAATTAGAGCTCCAAAAGATGTTGCTTTGTCAACAAAATTAATGAATAAAGCACTCCCATTTAAGATAATACTAGATGAATACATAAAATACTACAGATTTCTCTATAGATATAGAAATCATTTTATTGTCGCTACCAGAGATCAGGTAAACTCTGATTTTGGAAAAGTTATAAAAAGGACGAATAATAGATATGGTACTCAGTTTAAAATTTTTAAACATACTAAGAATAATAGTAAAAGAGTTATTGCTCTTATGAAAAAAAAGTAGATCTTCGATTCGGAGAAATTTGGTCGAATTCAGTCAAAAGAACAATATCTTGGCCTACTCATGAGAAAATGGTTATGAGGGAAGAATTAGAAAAAGCATACTCTATGAAATCTTTGAAACGCATTGAAGCTAAAGCAAATTGTATTTATGAACTATTTTCCAGATTATCAACTAAAAGATAAGTACAAACCATTTACCTATTATATTTGTGACTTAGATAGTTTGTAACAAATTTCAACACGTCACCCCCTAATTATAACTATCTTAAAAAGTTTAGCCTCCATATTAGAAGGTTATATAACAGAAGTGCTATACAAATTAATATTATGAAATGTAGTGAGTTTTCGATAAATATTTCCTTAAAACTATATATATTGCACATCGGTTCTATATAGGATTAGATCTTCAAAACAGTAGAGTTATCGCATGATGTAATTTTTAATTGAAAAGAGCTATTTCTACTTTTTCACGCATGGAGAAGAGGATAGCCTCTTTGTAGTTATTATCTGTCGGAAAATCATTGGTATTGTTTTTAAGCAAAATAATTATATATATACCAAGCTATTATATAGAAATATTAGTCGAGGGAAAAGCGCATTATAGTGAAGTATTCAAGCCTATGTTCAGTTTGAATTTCTATTAAGGAGAGAAAGCGATTCTACTTATTTTTTAAATGCTTAAAGAAAGTAAAATATTTATTTAAGGAGAAAAAATATGAGGATTGTGTATTCATATTACGTACTAGACATAGTACATACTGGACATTTACTAATGTTAAAGAATGCCAAAGCTATTGCAGGAAATGACGGAAAATTGATTGTTGGCATCCTTACGGATGAGGCTGTAATGGAAAAAAAACCAAAACCGATCCTTTCTTTTGAGGAAAGGATAGAACTTGCCAGATCTATTAAATATGTTGATGTAGCAGTTGCTCAGGAAACTTACTCCCCACTACCTAATGTAAAGAAAATTTGCCCTGATATTTTAATGGAAAGTACTAGCCATGACAATGAAGCCATTGAGGAAGCAAAAGAAGTGATGGAAAACCTTAACGGCAAAGTCATTCCCCTTCCATACTTTCCGTCCCAATCTTCAAAAGACATTAAACAAATTATTCTTTCGAATAATAACAGCATTAACGTTGTTATTGCGGCTGCAGGTAGAAATCCATCAATTATAAATAATAATTGTGAAATTCCCAAAGCACTGCTTGATATAAAAGGGCAAAGTATATTGGAAAGACAGGTTAAAGCACTTAGAAGATTACGAGTTAAAAATATATATGTAGTTAGAGGGTTCAAAAAAGAGATGTTCGAGAATTTAGGGGTAGAATATATCGATAATGACGAATTTGATGATAAAGGTATTTTTTATTCATTCATGTTGGCAATGCAGAGACTAAAAAGAAAAACAATTCTAATCTATGGAGATACTATATTTCAAGAAGAGCTCGTACGTAAGCTTATTAAAACTGATTCGGATTTTGTTGTTATGGTCGATCGATCATGGCGCGAGAGATACAAAGAACGTTCTGAACACCCTATGAGTCGAGCTGAGCTGGTGGAAGAGCAAAATGGAGTTGTTACCAAAATTGGACACGGAATCTCTTATGATTCTGCTTTTGGTGAATTCGTTGGAATGTGCGCCATATCAGCTGTCGGTGTTGAAACCCTAAAAAGCAATGGATGGCTTCCTAATACTATCGATTCAAATTGTACAGAAGATTTTTCAAAATTTTCATTAGTTGAATTTTTTCAACTTTTAGTGTTACAGGGCATACAAGTCCATACAATTGAAACACGTGGTGGCTGGCATGAAATCGATACGTTTGAAGACTATCGAAAATCGTGGATACTTGTAGATTAGAAAAGAAGATGTACGGTAATAGAAGAATAATTGATCTATTTTTTAGGTTCCTAAGGCATCGCGCCAATTAATAATTTGGGGCATAAGACAAATATTAGGTTAGATCTTAAAATTGCGAAGTATACGAGTTATATTAAAATTACTACTAAAGATAGTTGGATAACAAACATCCAGTTTTTCTTAATTTGAATTCTCTTAATCTTAATATTGTTTAACGGAGGCGTTTAATGAAAAGGAATATTGTTTTCACAGGTTTATGTTGTCTCCTGCTTTTAGTCATGTCTAATCAATCTTTTGCCCTTCGAGAACTCAACATGGTGTTCGTTCCGGCCAGTGAGAAAGCTGAGTATAGTGAATATGAGTCACTGATGAAGATAGTAACGACACTTACAGGGCTAAAATTTAAATTTATAAAAGTTACAGACTACAATGCCGCGGTTGAGGCAATGCGTGCTGGACGAGCAGATGTAGCATGGTTTGGTGCGGCAACATACGTAATTGCAGCAGATATAGCTGAAGCCGACGCTTTCGCGGCGGGCGTTCCAAAGGGTCAAAAAGATGCAGGATATTTTACTTTTTTTGTTGTTCCTATAGATAGCCCTCTTAAAACACTTTTTGATGCAAAGAATAAGGTTTTGGCATTGAACCATATAGGTTCTACCAGTGGAGATTTTATTCCTCAGGTAGAACTTTTAAAGGTTGGATTAAATGTCCACAATAAAAAACACTTCAAACATGTTTTTTATGCTGGAAGCCATGACGCATCTTTGATGGCTGTAGCAAATGGTCAAGCTGATATTTGCGGAATGTCAAGTCATAATTATCACGCAAGAATAAAAGATGGTACCGTGTCTGCTGCGGCAGTTCGGATATTACATTCTTCTCCAAAAGTGCCCCCAGCGCCTTTAGCGTATTCCAAAAAACTTCCGAAAGAGATCAGAGAAAAGATTAAAAAGGCGATTTTAGAAGCCCATAATTATGGAGAAATTGGGGGGTGGGGTGGTCAAATAGAAAGATATATTGAGGTCCAAGATAAAGACTTTGACATTATGCGAGATGTTCGTAAATTGATAGAATCATCTCGGCAGTAGTGCTATAAATTTTGATATTTGGCCTTTATATTATATCCAATAAGAAAACCATTTTCGATCAATGTAATTCAATTAACTTACTTCAATTCCACTATTTCCTATAATAGCTACCGGCGTTTATTGTCATCTATAGGAAAGCAAGCCTATCCAAATTCAGTTTTGCTATTATGCTCTAAATAAAGTTTAATTTTTTTATATAGAATAAAATTCGATATATGGCTTCAATTTTAGAAATCAAAGGTATAAGCAAGACATTTGGTAATGGTATAACCGCTCTAAACGATGTAACTTTTAGTGTCGAAGAAGGTGAGTTCTTGGCGATAATCGGACCAAGCGGATCCGGAAAAACTACATTACTCCGATCAATTAATAGTCTAGTTTGCACTGATAGCGGCGAAATCTATTTCAGGGGTATTAAGATTACCGGGGAAAAATTGCTATCTCACATACGAAAAAAATGTGGAATGATATTTCAAAACTATAATTTAGTTGGGAATCTCAGTGTAATAAACAATGTTCTGTGTGGCGCACTATCTTCCACTCATCCACTATTTGCGTTTTTGTATTATTTTCCTGTAGACACAAGGGTAAAGGCACTAAATTGCCTGCAACATGTGAACTTGTTGGAGAAAGCCTATGATAAAGCTAAAGAACTGTCAGGCGGGCAGAAACAAAGGGTAGGCATTGCACGGGCTATTATGCAAGACCCGGCAATTTTGCTTGCAGATGAGCCAATCTCGAATCTTGACCCACTTATATCTTTTAACATACTAACATTACTAAAGCATATATGCCGTGATGATAATATTCCAATTATATGCAACTTACACCAAGTAGATTTCGCCCTTCAATTTGCCGACCGAATTATCTGTCTGTCGAATGGCGCTATCACTCTTGACGAAACTGCAGAACACCTTACAGCAGAGCTCATCTATGAAGCCTATCGTACAATCGAAACATTTGGAAAATGCCCATGTGCTAAATCGATCCATTTATGAGAAATATTGACCCAGAATTAAAAAAACTAGTTCGTCCGCAGTGGGGTTGGAAGTTTTACACTTGCTTTCTACTGGGAGGACTGCTGCTATATGCTGTGGCTATTGATCTTGAATTAGATTTTGTTGTGGTTTTTACTAATTTATGGCAATATATCAGTGATTTAGCAGGCAGACTTTTCCCTCCAGATAGCAGCAATTTAGCAAAACTTCTACTTTCAATGTTGGAAACGATAGAGATAGCACTGTGGGGAACTTTTCTTGCTGTGATTATCTCTATTCCCTTCGGAATTTTAGCAGCTAGGAATATCACACCGAATGCAAGCCTGTATCTTATTTCCAGAACAATTATTATCTTCTTTCGCGCTATACCAGAATTTATCTTAGCTATGTTTCTTGTAATATGTGTTGGCTTTGGCCCAATATCAGGTGTTTTTGCGCTTGGAATACATACCATGGGGTTTCTATCAAAATTTTACTCCGAAGAAATTGAACATGTAGCAACTGAGCCGATTGATGCACTTATTGCTGCTGGTGCAAAAAAAAGTCAGATTCTGATGTTTGGCATTGTACCACAAATACTTCCAGCATTTGTGGCATATAATCTTTATATCCTTGACCGAAATGTCCGAATGGCTACAATGCTTGGCATTGTCGGAGCTGGTGGAATTGGCTATGAGCTAATATCATCATTTAGGATGTTCCGATATAAAAATGTAACTACAATAATTATTATTATTTTTGTGACTATATTGATAATAGATTACCTTTCGGCATTTATAAGAAAGAAACTGGTTGATTAGTTTTGCAAAACTGTCTTGATATTATGGTCTCTTTGCATTAAATCTACGGATTTAAGTTATACCATTCCTATTTAATCCTTTTATGAAGATTTAGGTGGGGCAGATATGGTTATTTGGATAACTGGACTTTCGGGTTCAGGAAAAACGACAATTGGGAATATTGTGTCTGAAATTTGGAAGGCAAGGGAGGCTAATACCGTAATAGTTGATGGAGATGTCATACGTCGGATATTGAAGATGGAACGTGATGACGTTGACTATACAATGGAAGGCCGGAGACCTATTGCTGAGCGGATACATAGAATGTGTGCCTGGCTAGACGTTCAAAGCATAAATGTTGTTTGCTGTACTATGTCTCTATTTAATGACATCCAACTCCAGAACCGAAGCACCTTTTCTAATTACTTTGAAGTATATCTTTCGGTCCCCATGGAAAAAATCTATAAACGAGATCAAAAAAATCTATATGCCCCAGCTCTGCGAGGCGAGAAAAAGAATGTCATTGGTGTCGATCTTCCTTTTACAGTGCCAGCCCATTTTGATTTAAAAATTGATAACAGTGACGACCATCCTGATTTTTCAGCCATTGCAAAGAATATCTTGGATAGGGCGCTTAATATTTTATAACCATCAATTACCATTCGACAAAGCACACAGATTTATTATAACTTATCTTTGTGTTAATAGCGCTTACTGCATGAGCAATAATGGGCATAATCCCAAAACGTAATATGATTTCAGCAGTTTGCTCCATCCGCACGAATTCAAAAAACTTCATTAGCAAAGTTAGTTCACCAATACTATCACTCCATTTATTTTAGTGATTGCACAGTGATCTGAGAGATAGAATTAGTTTCTATTTTTGAAGATATGACAAACATAAATTTAGTCTCATGTCCTATAGACATAAAAAACCAGAAGACAAGCCACGGATTGCCTTGCTGATTGACGGACCATCTCTACAACTTTGGCATAGCCGTTTGGTAGAGAGAATGAAAGATCGTCAAATATGCGAATCAATTGCAATTTTCTATAGTAATTTAAGTTTAGACCGGCACACATCCATTGCGTTGCGTTTTTATAAATGGTTGGATTTTAAATTTTGTAGTCGCCTTGCTAAGTTTAGAAACCCATTCGAAACGGTACACGTTCCGCAAGAAATAAAATGGAAAAATATAGAATTGGTTCTGCCAAACGATATGAACATTAACCTACTGATCGACCTGCGTAACAGCAAAGGACCATTCGCTTCGGTGCCTTCAAGTTGTACAGTATGGCGTCTCGATTTGGGGGGACCAGACGCAGGTCTTTTGGAAATGGTCAACGGCGTGGACGTCACAGAAAGTAAACTAAAGTATGTCGATCGAACTGGAGAGCGACTGTTATATAGTGCAAGGGGTGCTACCAATCGTTTTTCACTTTACATCGGTCAAGCTCGGCGTTGTTGGGGGTGGGTGAGCAGGCTTCCAAAACTTGTAGAACGCTTTCTAGATACAGTCCCGAACGATACAAAAATGAATAGTCAGTTGCGACATCCTAACGAGTCTATGATCGTTAGCCTGATGATGAAACTGCTATTTCGTCTTTCAGAAAAAGCTTTGTATGGACTGTTAGGGAGAGATATTTGGCGAATTGGATTACGTAAAGCTGACGGACCAGATCTGCCAGATAACAGACGATTTCAGCCTGTTTCTACACCTCAAGATTGTTACCTGGCCGATCCTTTCTTATTCCAACGCAATGATAGAACCTATCTGTTCCACGAACTCTATCGTATCTATGAAAATAAAGGTGAGATCGCCGTATCGGAGGTTCGCAATGATGGACAAATAGGCCCGTCCAAGACAATTGTTAGGAGGAGCTATCACCTTTCTTATCCATGTCTCATCGAGAGTTCAGGAGACCTTTGGATGGTACCTGAGAGTAAGCTTGGTGGATCGGTAGATTTATACTGTTGCACCAAGTTTCCTTATACTTGGGAGTTTGCACACTCGATACTTCCTGGGGTGAAAGCTGTGGATAGCACCCTATTTGAGTACGAAGGACGTTTATGGCTGTTCACATCGCCAGTTGACCCCAGCACAGGAATTGCAGATGATTTAGAGCTTTATTGGGCGGACCAATTGTCTGGACCATGGTACGCTCATCCGGAAAATCCGTTATTTAGTGATTTACGGCGCGGGCGTTGCGCAGGTGCAGTTTTTAAGATAGCGGGTGCTCTTATTAGACCAGCACAGGACTGCGCGGAACGCTATGGCCGCAGGATCGTTTTCAACCGTATTGAGTGCTTAACCATCGATAAGTACCAGGAGCAAGAGATCGGTGAATTGAAAGGAGATTGGGGTGCAGGTATCAAGGGGGCACATACATGGAACAGAAGCAGAGATTGGGAGGTTGTAGACGGGGCTTTTTGGCAACCCAAATGGTGCTAACATCTTGAATGATAAAAAAGCAGTTGATGTTGCATTTGTGATTGCTGCCCTGGTTATCGGTGGTGCTGAACGCCAACTACTTTACCTGCTACAAGAGCTGGATCGCAACCGTTACCGGCCGCGATTGTATGCCTTCAATTCCGGACCTTGGTATGCGCGCTTTATGGAACTTGGGATTCCAATAGAAATTATCTCATATGAATTAGGCCGGGTGCGCGTGATATCGAGGCTTGCCAGGAGATTACATCAATTACGTCCGAAATTGGTCCACACCTTCGGCCACACAGCGAATGCTGTAGGGCGTCTTGCCGCTTTAAGTGCGGGACACTCTTCCGTGATTGTAAGTGAACGCAGCACGCCAAGGGCCAAATCGTTTAACATCCGCGTGCTTGATCGCATATTGGCGCCCTTTACAACAGCCTTAATTACAAATTCATCACATGCTGCCAAGTATTGGCGTAATAAAAGTTTGATTCGACGGTCGCGTGCCTGGGTGGTGAAAAATGGGATCATTGCTAGGCATTATGCAACAATGTCTGGAAGTTTGGATGGAAAGCAATTGGTTACTGTGGGTGATATGCGTTGGGAAAAAAATCATGCCTTACTTTTGGATGCCATATCGCTAGTTGCCAATAAAATTCCCTCAGTCCAATTAACAATTGCAGGTGATGGTCCGCTTCGATGCAAACTTGAGGAGCAAGTACGGCAACTTGAGATCGAGAGAAACATAAGCTTTCCAGGATTTATAAATGATATCCCTAAGATTCTATCGAAAAGTGATGTTTATGTGCACACCGCTCACTACGAAGGACTGCCAAACGCTGTGATGGAGGCAATGGCAAGCGCAATGCCGTGCGTCGTAACCGACTCGGAAGGTTGCCTTGAACTAATTCAAAACGGCGTCAATGGTCTTGTCGTAGAGGGTGGCAATGCACGCGCATTGGCGGATGCATTACTTCGCTTACTGCATGATCCGAATTCTGCCAGGCAAATGGGTAAAGCAGGAAGATCGAAAATCGAGCAGGATTATACCATCCAGAAAATGGTAGGACTTACAGAGACTGTATACAAATCAGTGCTATGTACCAGAAACGACTTTAATACTGCATGATCTATCAAACAGTTCAAATGGGTGTTGCTTCCTTCGATTAATCTTGGCTCTCCAATATCTTTGAAAGTCATTTTTTACTAATGATATCGAATAATCTCCCCTGAGCTGCAGTTGAGCAGGAGGGATAGATAGATGAAAAATGCACTGAAAAACAGCCTGCTGGTGCTATGTTCGGTTTTATTTGTCATAAGCATCCTGGAAATAGCACTAAGGTGCTTGCCGGTTCCTATGAACGAGGACTGGCTTCCAGTTACAAATAGCGATCCACTTGTTCGCCATCGTCCGGATGTAGTTATCCGATATTCAAAAGGATACAATTTTTCGCTGAAAACTGAACGACGTAGCAATAACGAAGGTTTTCTTAATGATCAGGACTACCATCAGGAGGGCAAGCACCCACTAATTGGTGTTGTTGGAGACAGTTTTGTAGAAGCTATGATGGTGCCGTATCAGGACACATTGTATGGACGCATTGATGCAAATATTGGAGAAAAAGGCCGTGTATATAGTTTTGGTATTTCCAGTGCACCATTAAGCCAATATTTAGCCTGGACCCGTTGGGTAAAAAAGCAATATCAACCGGATGCGTTGGTTATAGTTATAGTTGCGAACGATTTTGACGAGAGCTATTTTCATTATAAAAGGACGCCTGGTTTTCATTATTTTCATCCTGACTCAACCATGGACGACGTGCGTTTGGAAAGAGTCGACTATCACCCCAACAAGATGCGACGCATTGTACTGAAATCTGCTCTTGCTCGCTATCTATTTTTTAACCTACAAATCAACCAGTTGGTTGTTCAACTTCGAAATCGTTTAGAAGGAAATCCTGCAACAGCCTATGTTGCCAATATGCCGGCAAGACTTCCCAAAGAGCAATTGGATGCAGCTACTCAGGCAGCTGAAATGTTTCTTTCAGTACTGCCCAAGTATTCCGGATTGTCTCCAGAGAAAATTCTTCTCCTGGTAGATGGTGTTAGGCCCGAACTCTATTCAGCGAATGAACCAGCTACAGTAAAAAGCAGTTACTGGGGACAAATGCGAAATTCTTTTATCGGTAGGGCTAAACAGCAGGGTTATGAGGTGGTTGATATGCACGAGGCGTTTAGGCGGAATTATGGGCAAAAAGGTGAGAGATTTGAATTTTCAAATGACAACCACTGGAACAGTGTTGGGCATGAGGTTGCTGCGGTAGAAGTAATGCGAAGCGCGCTCTTTCATAGACTGTTTGTAAATATTGAGTGATTTCAAAATTTTACTCTATGCATTCTTAAGAAGATCTTAGTATAAACGTCCTATCTGTACTATGCGGCAATTTGCAGCGATTCGATAATGAAAACCTTTAGATTCCAGGACCTTGGTAATGTGCGGTATTTGTGGTTACATTCAAGAAGGTAAATCTGCTGATTTGCTCAGGAGGAAAGTAACCACTATGGCTCGCTCCATGAAGCATCGTGGACCTGATGGATCTGGAGTATTCGCAGTTCCCAGTATAGCTTTTGCGCACCGACGTCTATCCATTATCGACATAGATGGTGGAGGACAGCCGATGGAGGATGAGCGAGGATTTGTTATTACCTATAATGGGGAGATCTATAACTATCGGGAAATCCGTGCTGACCTACAAACACTCGGGGAGAAATTTCTCACGCATTCAGATACTGAGGTACTGCTCAAGGCATATATCAGGTGGGGGAAGTCATGCCTTTCGCGGTTGAATGGTATGTTTGCATTCGCCATTGCTAACTTAAATGATAGAACTGTTTTTATAGTGCGCGACCGTATTGGCATTAAGCCCCTTTATTATGCGCAGATGCGTGGTGCCCTTGTTTTCGCGAGCGAAATTAAAGCCCTTTTATGCATACCAGAGATCGACCGTGAACCGGACACAGAACCCCTTCCTTTCTACCTAAGTTATGGGTATTATCCAAGGCACTACACAGCTTTCAAAAATATTCGTCAATTGCCACCAGGGCACTGGCTTCTTCTTTCCGGAAGAAAACTGCAATCCGGCTGCTATTGGGATATTACCGATAAAATCGAGCCCCAAAAAATACGGCGCGCAAGCGATGCAGATTACAAGAAGATGATGGCTTTGATTGATGAAGCTATTTCGATGCAAACCGTAGCGGATGTGCCAATTGGGACTTTTCTTAGTGGGGGATTAGACTCCGGAATTGTTACAACTTGCTTAGCGAGAACAAGTGGGGACATAATCAATACTTTTACAGTCGGAGTTTCCAATTGCAAAGATATGGACGAGTCACTGCTTGCTAGGCAGATATCCAGGCAATGGTTAACCCGCCACCACGAAATTAAGGTGAGGGTTGATGACATGATTCATTTTTGGGATGTACTCATGGATCATTTTGACCAACCATTCGCAGATACATCCGCACTGCCAACCTTCCTAATTAGTCAATTTGCGAGAAAACATGTGAAAGTGATTCTATCCGGAGATGGTGGTGATGAGCAATGGGGTGGATACGGAAATTACAAGCGGCAGCTTCAGATTGAGGCATTAAGGCAAATTTTACCGTGGCGTGGATTGCGCGATAATCTATCAAAAACGGTTTCCTTGGGAGCGAGAACAATTGGTCTGGCGGTGCCCCATTTAGGAGATAGGCTTCGATTCTATAATCGGTTGCTTAATGTTAACTTAGCCTATTTACATGCTCGATTAGATAGTCATATCGATAACACGCTTGTTGAAGAACTTATTGGTGATCGGGTGAAAGACGAACAGAGTCTATTCATAGAGCCCGACTCCTTTTATAAAAGTGATCCGAGGCTTGGATTAAACGGTGCAATGCTGAGAGATCTTCAGACATTTATGGTAGATGATGTGCTCCGCAAGGTAGATATGATGAGTATGGCTGTCGGTTTAGAAATTCGAGTTCCATTGCTTGATCATCGCTTGGTAGAGTTCTCTACGGCTTTGTCATGGCGCGATAAAGTCTCAGCGAAACAAACAAAACTCCCCTTGAGACAGCTGTATCGACAGCAATTGCCCGACGCAGTGATCAAAGGGGAAAAAAAGGGTTTTGGAGTTCCGATTAACCGCTGGTTGAGAGGCCCTTTGAGTGACTATATGCTGGAAACATTGAATCCTCAAAAATGCAAAGACTTCGGGTTTTTGAATCCGATCACTGTTAATAGAATTGTAAAGGAACATTTAGTAAATAGGCGTAACCACGGCAAGTTATTGGTGACAATGATTGCTTTACAACGGTGGCTTGAACATAGTCGGTAACCAGCTTTGAAAAAAAGAATGCTAAAGGGGCAAAAAGATAAAATCTTCGTTGAGGACACTCTGAAACAAGTATCCTATACCTTCATTGTAAAGGTTGCCGGCGCTTTTATAGGCGTCTTGGTTCAGATTTCTCTAGCGCGAAGTTTAGGCGTATCCCAGTTTGGGGTATATGCGTATACGGTTAATTGGATAATGGTTTTAGCAATTTTTTCAAACCTTGGGCTCCACCTACCTATCATACGATTTATTGCTGAATATTCCGTGAATCAACAGTTCGGCTTGATTAGGGGAATATTACGGAGAGTACTCCAACTTGTTCTTATTGCCACGCTATTAGTAGCGATTGGCTACATGAGTATTGTTCAATTTCAAAACAGGGAGATTACTTCCGAATTCTATTCAACCATGATGGTAGGTATCTTCCTGTTGCCCGTAATGACCTTAATTCAAACCGGAAAATCCTTCCTTTTTGCATTTCAAAAGGCTGCACTAGGATTGCTTCCTGATGTTGTTCTAAGACACATGTTAACGATATCTGGCGTAATGTTTATTTTAGCTTATGGTGCAAAATTTAAAGCAAATAATGCTATGTTCTTAGTCACTTTAACTGGCTTAATTGCTATGGGTGTCACCTTCCTGTGCCTTCAATATGCTAGGCCGGTTGAAAGTTTAAGATGTAAACCAGAGTATCATACAACACTATGGCTTAAGACTGGATTGCCGTTTCTATGGGTTGCCCTGGCCGAATTACTCATGTCGCGAACCGATATTCTGGTTTTAGGAATGTTACGTCCAGCTACAGAAATTGGTATTTATGTTTCTGCTAGTCTGATCGCATCTTCTCTGAGTATTATAATTACATCAGTTGAATCAGTTACCGGCCCAAAGTTCGCTGAATTTTTTGCTCAACAGAAATACTCGGAGGCACAACAGCTTTTGACGTATATGACAAAGGGGTTAACCATTACTATTTTCCCGATTGCGATTACCCTCATTTTAACCGGCAGATGGGTGATGCTGCTTTTCGGTAGAGATTTTACGGGCGGGGACGTGGTACTGCTGGTCCTTATCTCTAACCAATTAATATTTCTTGTCGCTCCTTCTTTAGGACAATTGATGGGGATTTCGGGGAACCAGAAAATATTTGCTTGGGTAATGACCATTGCCGGCTTATTAAACATCGGCTTTAGTTTTTTATTGATTCCGGCATTAGGGTTAGTTGGAGCCGCTCTTGCGCGTATGATTGCAGTTGTTTTTATAACGAGCACCTTAGGGTACTTCCTTTGGAAACGGGAAGGGCTGATGCCTACTATTTTTGCAAATTTTATTCTGAAATGGATGAAAAATGCACGGGATGTGACGGTTTGACTATTGGCAGTATAATGGAAAAATAGTCATAACTGGAGCCGTAAGTTGAAATTTAAATTTTTTGTATTTGGAATAGCCACGTGGGTACCAGGTGTTTTCAAATTGTTTGCAAAGCCTACTGGTGGGACGAGCTCTGCAAGGTATTGCTATTCAGTCTGGTTGCGCCACTTGGTAAGACTTCATTCACAGGGAGTACGCGGTGTTCCCTCCTATGTTGCTGAGCTTGGGCCAGGAGACTCACTGGGTGTTGGCTTGGCAGCGTTGATTTCAGGCTCGGACAGGTATACTGCCGTGGAAAGGCATAAATACTGTTCGCAGGAACAAAACCTGTTGATTTTTGAGGAATTGATAGAGTTGTTTAAGAACCGAGCTCCTATCCCAGATGACGATGAATTTCCTCGTATGCGACCTTCACTCGACACTTATGATTTTCCATCTGAAATACTCACTGAAGAGACAATGCAAGTAGTGTTAGCACAGGAAAGGATCCAAAAATTACGCAATGCGTTCACAGACAACCTTAACAACTCCCATGTAGAATATGTGCTCTCTTGGGAGAGCACAGAGCGCCATGGAGGCAAATATGACTTGGTCTTGGCACAATCTGTAATGGAATACGTTGATGATTTGCAGGACACATATAAAACTATCTGTAGGGTTTTGAAAAAAGGCGGTTATGCAACCTTCGTAATCGATTATACGGCGCACCATCTATCGAAAAGGTGGGATGAGCACTGGACTTATTCAGACCTGCTATGGAAATGCCTGCGTGGCCGGCAGCCATACTTTCTTAATAGAAAGACTCATAGCCTACATGAAAAAAAGATTAAAAAAGCGGGTCTCAAAGTAGTATTTTCCGAACGGACCCTACGTGAGCCATCTATTCGCCGATCAGAACTGTCCAAGAAGTATCATAAACTGCCTCCCAAAGATTTCGAAACATCCGGTGGCTTTTTCATTGCTGTCAGCAAGGAGTGATCGGTAAGAGATGTCTAGAATAAAAGTTATGTTGTTCGAACCTTACCCATTTAGCAAGGTGGCAGGCAATCTTAAGACACTGCAATACCTTATAAAGTTTCATGATAAAGATGTGGTTGAACCGGTTGTGGTTGTTCCATTTGACACCGGACTGATTGAGTCATTAAAGGACCGATACGGGGTTAAATGTGTAGTCATAGAGGCTCCTGAACAGCTCAACCAATTTGGCGGATATCTACTCAAGCACGGTCTGATTACCAAGCTAAAGGCAATTCTTGCAATCATTTCTTATGCATTTAGAATCAGAAGTTTCTTGCGCGATAACCACTTTGACGCAGTATATTGTAACAGTGTCAGGTCTGTTCTAATGGCTGGTTTAGCGGCTAGAAGCATTGGGATACCATTTCTGTGGTTTGTTAAGGGAAAACTGGAAAACCCCCTTTACGACCTTGTTGCATACTTTTTTTCAAATAGAATTGTTTTCTACAGTGAGGTCAACTCGCAAGATCGTTACCCCCTGCTCCGAAGGCTGTTGCGTGCAAAAGTAAGTATCATTCGCACAGGTATTGACTTTGAGGAGGTCAACGAAGCATTGTTGGAAGATCATCCTTGCTCCCAATCAAGATTAGACATTGCGGAAAGCCAATTCAATATTGCGTACGTGGGACAGCTTTATCCTCCTAAAGGAGTCCACATTCTATTGGCAGCAATGCTTAAAACCAAGGCTGCCATCCCCGGGTTACATGTTTATATCATAGGCGACCCTATTACCACCGCATACGCCGATTATCTCCAAGAACTTCAAAAATTTGTGGAAACCAACAGGATGAAAGACTGGGTGACATTCACAGGGTGGCGCCGTGATGCAATGTGGATTATGTCTCGCATGGATGTGGTTGTGCATCCATCATTGGCTGAAGGCTTTTCAAGAACCGTGTTGGAAGCGATGGCCCTTGGAAAACCTGTTATTGCTACAGAGGTAGGGGGAGAGAGAGAAACTATCAAAGAAGGCTGCAATGGATACTTGGTGCGTCCTAATGATGCTGCAGGCATCAAGGCTAAGACAATAAAATTGTACAGGGATGATGAGCTGAGATCGCGCATCGGGTCAGCAGCCCAAGAGACGATATTAAAGAATCATCTGATTGTTGAAAAAGTAAAAGCTTTCTGGGGAACTGTTATGCGCATGTCGAAACAACCGGAGAATCATCTGGGGACTTTGCCAAGCTGTAGCAGACCGCGATAGAGATTTGCCGGTAAATGGAGGGCTAAATTGCTAAATGACCGATACTAAGATCTTGAATAGACCTGCATTTATTCACGTTGGCCCGCAAAGGTGTGGAACTACAACACTGTACAGGGTACTCAGCAGAAATGGAATTGTCCCGACGGATGTAAAAGAGATACAGTTTTTTGATAGGAACTATAAAAATGGGATTCAGTGGTATTTACGACATTTCGATAAATTTGATAGCGATGCCATTGTGGGCGAAGTCTGCCCTACTTATTTTATGAACCCCTCAGCGGTTGAGAGAATATATAAACATCTTCCTGAGATTAAGATAATTTGTACTTTAAGAGACCCCCTAAGTAGAACAATTTCATACTACCGATTGTTGAGAATGTATAATCAATGTCCCAAAGGCCTTGAGAAAGCTTGGGAGCTAGATGGTCATCTTAGAAATTGTAGCATGTATACCCGAGCTTTAGAGAACTGGATTAAAAGATATCAAAATAAGATCAAAATTCTTGTTTTCGACGATCTCATAAACAACCCTAATGAATATATGAATGAATTTCTCAGATTTATTGGGATCCATTCATTGGAGTACTCTTCAGCTAATATACCTGGGCCAAAGAAAGAGGCCATCCCTAAATTTCCGATCCTCAACCACCATGCAGCGAACATTGGCTTTTTTCTCCGCAACAGAGGGCATTACCGATTGCTAGAGATTTTGAGGGCTATCTTTAGGCCAATGATTTTCAACCTTGGTAAAAGTCAAAATGAAATTGAAGTAACGGAATTAATCAAGGAAAAAATCCGAGCTCATTACCGCTCCGATATTATTAAACTGGAAAAGATTCTGGGGCGGAGTCTGGGCCACTGGTATTTATCTTAGTTTTCAAGTCAATTACTATGTGCGGTATTGCAGGGATCATAACCAAGAAATATATACCAGGTGTCGATGTGAAGACGGCCATACGAAATGTCACGAATGCAGTGAGACACAGAGGCCCGGACGGCATTGGTTTTTGGTATAACAAGGACGGAAATTTCGCGTTAGGTCATGCGCGGCTATCTATAATTGACCTTTCCGACAAGGCCTCGCAACCAATGGTGTCTATGGACGGTAATATTGTTCTAACCTTTAATGGTGAACTTTACAACTATGTTGAACTGCGCAGTGAATTAAAACAGATTGGTCATCGGTTTCGCGGAACTTCTGATACAGAGGTCTTGCTTATCGCAATTGAAGAATGGGGTATCAAAGAGGCTATAGAAAAATCAAACGGAATGTTTGGCCTTGCTTTAGCAGATTTGCGTAATAGAAAACTATGGCTTGCGCGAGATCGAGTGGGGAAAAAGCCGCTTTATCTTTACCAAGATTCGAATCTGCTAGTTTTCTCCTCGGAAATGAAAGGCATATTGGCTCTACCATATATTGAAGCCACGATTTCCCGCCAATCCATGGCTGACTATCTTTCGCTTGGTTTCGTTATCGGGCCACGCACGATTTACAATGAAATTGATGAAGTACCACCCGGCACGCTTTTTGAGTACAGCCTGGATGATTGCGAACTAAGAAGATATAAATACTGGGACTTTCATGAGTTGTGTCAGTCGCAACCACCTGAGTCTGATTTGATTCGAACGATTGAGAATCGATTTTCCAAATCAATTAACATTAGATTAAGATCTGATGTCCCTGTTGGCATTTTTCTTTCTGGTGGCATCGACAGCGGCTTGATAACTGCTTTTGCAGCAAAACAAGTGTCAGAAAGGCTAAAGACATTTACTGTTAGCTTTGGGGAGGACGGTTTTGATGAGTCAAAGCTCGCGCGCCAAGTCGCTCAGAGGTATGGTACTGAGCATCATGAAATTCGGCTGGATCCTGACATAAGCGAGTTGTTGGCTAATGTCGTTCGTGCTTATGATGAGCCCTTTGCAGACCCATCGGCACTACCGACCTTTGCAATTGCTAGGGAGGCTTCCCGATATGTCAAAGTCGTTTTAAACGGTGAAGGAAGTGACGAACTGTTTGGCGGCTATCGACGTACTTTAGCTATGAGTCTATTGCAGAAGGGGTTACCATTTCTCAATCTAATTCCCTTGAATTGTTACCGAACGCTTATTAGTAAACTTCCGAAGCCAGGAACTTTTAGGTCCCACTATGCATTGCTGCATAGATTCTTTAGAGTTGCCAGGCGGGATTCTTATAATAGGTATTTAAAGTGGACTACGGATGGTTTCAGTGAAACTGAGAAGTTGCATCTGTTAAAACCAGAAACATCTCAAATAACTCTGCCGACCAATATAATTTTAGCCCAAAGAATGGAGCCGCATTCCAAACGGGACTCCCTCTCAGAATTTATGGCAATGGACTTTCTTGTTGGCATGGCAGACTGTTTGTTACCGAAAATTGACATTGCTACAATGGCCCATGGATTAGAAGGGCGCTCACCCTTTCTAGATTTTAAGCTAGTTGATTTTGTTGCGGGCTTAGATAAAGCTAGTCTACTAAAAGGTATGCAAACAAAACCGCTACTTAGGTCACTTTCAAAAAAATATCTACCACCGGCAATTGTAAAAGCACCAAAACGCGGGTTTGAAATTCCATTGGTAAAGTGGATGAAATCAGATCTCAACCCACTTGTCAGAGAGACACTACTATCGAATAACTGTTTGCTGTATGATTACTTTGAGAAAAGACACATCGTGAATCTTTTGGAACGTAACCAACACCTGGACGATGAGAGGTGGTCCAAACGTTTGTGGTTGCTATTTATATTTGCTGCATGGGGGGCGGCATTGCGTGAAAATCGTTTGCATAACGCCAGATGATCTTTCGACACTAATATTTTGCAAAACCCTTTCTAGACAATTGAGCAAGCACAAAAATGTTGAACTTGTGACTATTAGCGGCCGCGTTCAGGGGCAGGCTGAAAATACCTTTAAGGCCGAAATCCAACGTGATCTCATTTCGCGTCATATCAATATACCCATGCGGCGCTTCATCTCTCCTGCTCGGGACCTTCACTATATATTGCGCCTGTATATTAGCCTTATACGTGAAGCCCCGGATGCAGTGATTACCTTTGCGACAAAGCCCAATATCTATGGACAGTTAGCAGCCTATCTTGCTTGTGTCCGGTTTAGGGTCATGGCGGTTCGAGGGCTTGGACGCACATTTACCAATGAAGAAAATGCGGGATCCGGTATTCTTAAATCCATGATGACGATTTTGTACAAAGGCGCTTGTCATCTTGCACATAAGGTCTGGTTCACGAATAAAAATGATCTGGATGACTTTACAAACCTCGGATTAATAAATGAGGAAAAGCTGTTTTTGACTAAAAATGCAATAGATCTAAATGATTTTAACAATGATCGCATTGAACCAGCTAAATTGAAACGTTTACGCTCAGAACTTGGCTTTGCGGATGAATGCCAGATAGTGATCATGGTTGCGCGCCTAATCAAGCAAAAGGGGGTTCTTGAGTACGCCGAAGCAGCGATAAGATTAAAAAAGCGCTTTCCGAATCTTTGGTTTCTACTTGTTGCTCCTGAAGAGGACGATAGCCCTTCAGCGGTATCTGCAGATGAGATTCGTCACACAACGACCAAGTCGAATCTGTTATGGCTAGGATTTAGAAAAGATGTGAGAGAGTTATATGCGCTTTCCGACATAGCGGTATTGCCATCATACTACAGAGAGGGGGGGTACCCGAGAGCCTTGCTTGAGGCGATGGCCTATGGAAAACCCGTGATTGCGGCAGACACACCGGAATGTAAAGGACCGGTTGCCCATGGAAAAAATGGCTATTTGGTTCCCACTAGAGATGCAGATGCCCTTGCCAAAGCCATAGAAGACATCGCGACAAATCCGATATTAGCACAAACAATGGGGGCTCATTCACTTAATCGGGTAAAAACAGAATTTGATGACAAACAAGTTTTTCACAAATTAATCGACGAGGTTATCTTTCCTGGGATCCAGTACGGGAGTACCTAAACAACTGCACTCAAATGCTACTTTTCAAAGAATGATGAATTAAGCTCAAAGCAACGTGCACAATTGAGTTAGGCAGTAGCAATGAAATTCGCCTTCCGCTGTATTGCAAACATTATATTTGAAACATGATATTATGACAAATCCGGATCGAGATTTTCTTAGTGTAACCGAACTGGCTGGAGATGAGGTGAGCCATGAGCAAATAAAACGCTTATGTAATAGATATTACTGGGCTGCAGAGTATTGTGGGGGTAGAGATGTACTTGAAATCGCTTGTGGTACTGGTCAAGGATTGGGGTATTTATCTACTATTTCAAAAACCTTCGAAGCCGGTGATTTTGATTCTGCGATATTAAGCAAAGCGCGGGGGCACTATGAGAGTCGCATTGTACTAAAACAATTTGATGCCCAAGAACTCCCTTTCGAAGACAAAACTAAAGATGTTATCATATTGTTTGAAGCAATTTATTATATCCCTGATGCCAACAGGTTTGTTAAAGAGTGTGCTCGCGTACTTAGACCAGACGGAATAGTTTTAATCGCGACAGCAAATAAAGATCTATATGACTTCAATCCTAGTCCGAAAAGCCACAAATATTTCGGTACTGTGGAACTTGAAGAGCTCTTTAACAAACACGGATTCAGTGTTGAGCTTTTCGGAGATACGCCTGTCGGGGAAGCCTCACTGTTTCAGCGCGTGTTAAGACCCATAAAGAAGTTAGCGGTAACATTCAATCTTATTCCCGAAACAATGGGGGCCAAAAAACTCTTAAAAAGGATCGTATTTGGGAAATTGGTCAAGATGCCAGCCGAGATTACATCTGAGACAACAGAGTATGTTCCTCCAGCCCAAATTTCTTCAGCTATTTCAGATAAGAAACATAAAGTCATTTATTGTGCGGCAACCCTTAATCCGCAGAACACTTAGCTTGAATGACAACTGTTTTCCACAGATTTCGCAGATTACCGCAGATTTGAAAATCCAATCACAATAACAGATATATTTGAAGGACATAAAAATATGACCAAGAGAAGTATCCCGTTTTTTAATTACCCGGCTTTGTTTAAATGCCAGGAGCAGGAAATCATGGATACCATGCATGATGTTTTGAGCCGGGGAGCGTATATTTTACAGCAAGATTTGGTGGATTTTGAAGACAGTATCCGGAAGTTCATTAACCTAAAACATGTTTTCGGGGTAGCGGATGGTACCAACGCTTTAATTCTTGCTCTTAGAGCTCTCGGAATAGGTAGGGGTGATGAAGTCATTTTGTGCTCGCACACCTATATCGCTACCGCCGCAGCAGTTCATTTTGTTGATGCTACTCCGGTCCTGGTAGAATGTGGCCCGGATCATATGATCGATCCGGTTTCAGTTAAAAGTGCAATTACGGGTAAAACGAAAGCCATCATGCCTACACAGGTCAATGGCAGGACCTGTGATATGGATGCTCTCCAGGAGATTTCAGATCAATATGGTTTGATTGTTATCGAAGACTCGGCTCAGGCATTGGGCTCTATGTTCAAGGGAAAATGTGCCGGTACTTTTGGTGCGGCAGGGACATTCAGTTTTTACCCTGCAAAGCTCTTGGGATGTTTCGGGGATGGCGGGGCAGTTGTGACCAATGATGATAAGATGGCCGAGCAGCTTGCTCTGTTGCGTGACCATGGCCGCAACGAGGAAGGCGAGGTTGTAGCCTGGGGTACCAACTGCCGTCTCGATAACATTCAGGCGGCCGTTTTAAATCTCAAAATGAAAACATTTGAGAAAGATCTGGCGCGCCGGCGAGTAATTGCAGGGATGTACCACAAAGCATTAAATGATATCGAGGAAATTGATTTGCCGCCAGGTCCTGATGCCGATGATCGCCACTTCGATGTTTACCAGAACTATGAATTGGAAGCAGATAGGCGCGATGAGCTAAAAACCTATCTCGCAGATAAAGGTGTAGGCACCATTATCCAGTGGGGAGGAAAGGCCGTTCACCAGTTTAAAGGGTTGGGGTTCGATGATGTACATTTGCCGGTAACCGAGCGTATGACCAGTCGCTTTTTGATGTTACCGATGCATACGGCGCTTAGTGATGAGGATGTAGAGTATATCTGCGACAGCGTCCGCAGATTTTATAACCGTTAAAATCGTTTTATCCGCAGATTACGCTGATTTCGCAGATTTTAATGAAAAACCAAAGGACGTATAAACTTATTGGCGCAGCGATGGAGGTTCACCGCGAACTCGGTTCCGGGTTTCTTGAGGCTGTATATCAGGAAGCACTCGAAATTGAGCTAACTGATCTGAATATTCCCTTTAAATCTCAATCGGTAATAAATATTGAATACAAAGGAAAAACCCTTAACAAGACATACCAGCCAGATTTTATCTGTTATGGAGATATCATAGTTGAAATTAAGGCGCTTGCATCTTTATCTGGCACGGAAGAAGCCCAAATAATCAACTATCTCAAAGCTACAGGATTGAAAGTCGGCCTATTATTGAATTTTGGCGCTAAATCACTCGAACACAAAAGGTATGTTTATAATTTATAGCTGTAATTGGTTTATAAAAATCCGCGCAATCTGTGTAATCTGTGGATAAAGGTTTATGAAAAGGTTTTTAGACATTTTCGTATCGTTTTTCGGTCTTCTATTCCTCAGCCCGGTTTTACTGGTAGTCATGTTCCTAATATGGAAGCAAGACAAACATTCCCCATTTTATATTGCCCCACGTGTAGGGAAAGACGAAAAAATCTTTAATATGGTCAAATTGCGATCCATGATTGTGAATGCAGATCTTTCAGGTGTGGACTCGACCTCCGGTAGTGATCCGCGCATAACGAAAGTCGGACATTTTGTACGCAAATATAAATTGGATGAATTTACGCAGCTCTGGAATGTGCTGAAAGGTGACATGAGCCTGGTGGGTCCGCGTCCTAATGTTAAAAGAGAGACAGATCTATATACGCCTGTCGAGAAAGGCTTCTTGTCTGTGAGACCCGGCATTACAGATTTTTCATCCATCGTCTTTGCTGATGAAAGCGATATCCTGGAGGGTTGCGATGATCCTGATATCGGTTACAATCAACTTATCCGCCCCTGGAAGAGTCGCTTGGGTCTATTTTACATTCAACACCAATCTTTCATATTAGACAGCTTCCTGATTCTGGTGACCGTCGTAGCTATTGCCTCGCGCGGCACCGCTTTGAGTATTATTTATAGAGTTCTTTCATACCTTAAAGCGCCTGGCGATCTAATCCAGGTCTCAAAAAGGGCAGCTCAACTTGTACCGGCTCCACCACCAGGGGCCGACAGCATCGTAACTTCCAGATAGCTATCCACGAATTCCACGATTGAACGTGAAAAGGATTGTAGGTGGCCTTCTGGGTCTTAATCTGTGTCATCTGCGTGATCTGCGGATAACGATTGTAGCTTTTGGGATTTAAAAAATTTGTGCCAATTCGTGCAATTAGTGGATATATTGGCTTTAATAATCTGCGTGAATCTGCGAAATCCGTGGATGGGGTGAGAATGGACTACTCAAAAGACTTTTTGCTAAAATTGTATAGAACCATGTTGAAAATTCGGGTCTGTGAGGAAAGCCTCGTTGACCCAATCCTCGATGGTACCATCCAGTGCCCGGTGCACCTTTGTTCCGGGGAGGAGGCGGTTGCCGTCGGTGTATGTGCCGCGCTTAAAAAGTCAGATTTTGTGTATGGCAATCATCGCTCTCACGGACACTTTATCGCAAAGGGCGGTGATGTGAACGCCATGGTCGCGGAAATATTCTGTAAAGAAACCGGATGTTCTCGTGGCAGGGGCGGCTCCATGCATCTTATAGACCCCGATATCGGTATGCTTGGGTCGGCTCCCATAGTTGCCGGGACCGTCTCCCTAGCGATGGGGACTGCTCTTGCCGCCAAGATTCGTGACAGTGATGCGGTGACGGTCAGCTTTTTTGGTGACGGGGCTACCAACGAAGGTGTACTTTACGAATGCTTGAATTTCGCGGCCTTAAAAAAACTACCATTGATTTTCGTTTGCGAAAACAATTATTACGCCACGCATATGCCTGTGTGCGAATGTCGGCCAGGAACCGACATTTATAAAATTGCACAACCTTTCGGAATAAAAAGCAAGAAAGTTGACGGAAATAGCGTCCTGGAAGTGTTCGAAGCCACCCAGGAGGCGGTTGCGGAATGCAGGCAGGGAAAAGGGCCGGTTTTCTTAGAGGCCATGACTTACCGTTTAAGGGGGCACGTCGGCCCTGACGATAATATTCAAGGGAATCATACCGATATAAGGCCTGAATCCGAAATCGCGTCTTGGAGAGAAAAGGACCCAATCAGGAGTTTCTATCAAACCCTTATCGCCCATTACGGTATAACCGAGCCCGAACTAAAGGCTATATCCAGTGAGATCTCTGCAGAAATTGATGCAGCTTTCAAGTTCGCAACAGCAATCTCTTATCCTTCAAACTGTGAGATCGAAAAATATGTCTTCAGATAATCGAAAGTTGAACTGCGCGCTAGCCATCAACGAGGCCTTCCACCAGACGATGACCCTCGATGAAAATGTTTTTCTAATTGGGCAGGGTGTCAAAAGCCCTTGGTACGTGGGCAATGCAGCTAAAGACCTACTGAGTGCATTCGGCGAAAAACGAGTGATTGATACACCCGTTTCTGAAAATTCCATGACGGGCGCTGCTGTCGGCGCTGCTTTATCCGGAATGCGGCCGATTGTCGTGCATCCCCGCATGGATTTCATGTTCTACGCCTTTGACCCGATTATTAATGAGGCCGCGAACTGGCACTATATGAATGGCGGCAGGCTTTCAGTACCAGTTGTTTTTTGGGGTATCATCAACAGGGGCGGTGAGCAGGCGGCCCAGCATTCGCAGGCGCTTCACACTATGTTTGCCCATGTGCCGGGACTGAAAGTTGTCATGCCGGCAACACCTTTTGATGCCAAAGGTCTCATGATAGCGGCAATCAGGGACGATAACCCGGTTGTCTTTATAGACGACCGTTGGCTGCATGCTTATGAGGAAACTGTTCCGACCGATCCCTATGAAATCCCATTAGGCAAGGGGGCTATTAAACGGAGCGGGAAGCAGGTTACAATTGTGGCCGTATCCTATATGGTCCAAATTGCCGTGAAAGCAGCTGATATTTTGGCCAAGGAGAATATCGACGCTGAAGTCATCGACCTGCGTACAATCAAGCCATTGGATAGAGAGATAATTCTTGAGTCAGTTAGTAAGACCGGAAAACTTGTTATCGTAGATGCCGGCTGGAAATCATTTGGTTTTTCAGCTGAAGTGAGTGCCTTGATGAATGAAGATGGCTTCGGACTTTTAAAAGCGCCTGTTCAAAGGGTCAGTCTTCCGGATATACCCGCGCCAGCAAGCCGAACACTTGAAGATGTTTACTACCCAAAGGAAATTAATGTTATTGAAGCTGTAAAAAGTGTATGTTGAATTGAATTGGAACCATAAACCAAGAGTGCTGAAAAAGAATTTTTAAGATTATGATCAACTCGAAACTTAGAAGCAACTTGCCGATAGTATTACTGATTGACGCTCTGTTTTTCGCCTGTGCGTGGTACGGTGCATTTTGGCTACGTTTCAATTTTCAGATTCCCGAAGTCAGTCAGGGTTTGATAGTTAGGTCAATCGCCTTTGTCGTGCCGGTAAATATAATCGCTTTCTATCTATTTGATTTGTACCAGGGGATGTGGCGTTATACCAGTATCAAGGATCTTGCGAATATCATTCTGGCAACTTCCCTAAGCACAGTTCTTATAACGTTGGCAATATACTATTCGCATGGCTTTGCGAACTTTGCACGCTCGGCTTTAGTCATTGACTGGTTTCTGGTCATATTCCTCACTGCCGGGTACCGCGTGGGTATGCGACTGTACTTCGGACTTTTCAAAGGCGATGAAATGGCCCGTAATCCGATTAAGACTGTTCTGTTCCGCAACGGAAAAGGGCAAGAGGGCGCTAAACGGCTTCTGATTGTGGGTGCTGGGGACTGCGGAGAGATGATCTACCGCGAAATACGAGATAACGCTGCCCTTAAATATCGAGTGGTCGGTTTCCTGGACAACGATGTCAGTAAACACAATCGGCAAATTCACGGGATTTCGATTCTTGGATCGCCTGATGACATTGAGTTTATTGCGGCAGAAATGAAGGCAGATGAAGTCCTGATCGCCATACCTTCAGCAACCTCTGAGCAGATGCGCGAAATCGTATTGAAATGCAAAGAAAGCGGAATAGAGCATAAGACCGTACCCGGCATGGGCGAACTGATCGATGGCCGCCTTACTATCCAGGCGATACGTGAAGTGCGCTATCAGGATCTAATTGGTCGTGAGGTAGTAGAGCTTGAAGAAGAGCGTATCGGGGAATACCTTGAAAATGTTAGTGTGCTGGTGACTGGGGCCGGAGGATCGATAGGGTCGGAACTTTGCCGCCAGATTTGTCGTTTCAAGCCGGAGACCTTGATCCTCTTTGAGCGTGCCGAAAGCCCTTTGTATGATATCGAAATTGAACTGAGACGTTTGTTTCCATACATTAAGATAATACCTGTCCTGGGCGACATTAGAGATCGCCGCCAGCTTTCCAAGGCGTTTGAGGCCAACCGACCGCAAGCTATTTTCCACGCTGCTGCATACAAACATGTCCCGTTGATTGAATCCCACCCCTGGAAAGGCATCCGAAACAATATCGTCGGTACCCGCAACCTGGTTGAGATCACCAATGAATTCGAAGTCGATAGATTTGTATTTGTCTCCACTGACAAAGCTGTGCGGCCAACCAATGTGATGGGGACTACCAAACGAATTGCCGAACTGGTTGTCCAGGGGCAAAACAACAAAATGGCCTCCAAGACTAGATACATGACAGTCCGTTTTGGAAACGTTGTCGGCAGTATTGGCAGTGTCATTCCTTTGTTCAAAAAGCAGATTGCAGCCGGTGGGCCTTTGACTGTGACCCATCCTGAGATGACGCGCTATTTCATGACTATTCCAGAGGCGGCCCAATTGATTTTGCAAGCCGGCAGCATGGGCGACGGAAGCGAGATTTTCATCCTGGATATGGGAACACCAATAAAGATTGTAGACATGGCGCGTGATCTTATCAGTTTTTCTGGTTTAGAACCTGACCGTGACATCAAAATTGAGTTCATTGGCCTGCGGCCTGGTGAGAAGCTCTATGAAGAACTTATCACTGAGGGTGAAGGGATAGTACCCACCAGTCATGAAAAGATTATGGTGCTAAAAGGGCAGACCTGCGACCAAGATGCGCTGAATATAAAGATCGATGACTTGCGTGAGCTTGCGTATGAGCAGGATGGCGAGGCGATAAAAAAGCTGCTAAAGGAGATCGTGCCGGAATATCAACCAACGTCGCATTAGCGATAGAGGTAAAAGGCTTAAGACTGAAGGCTGAAGGAAATTCAGGAGGCAGGGAACAGGTGTCTGGAGTCAGTTTTGCCCTATGCTCTATGCGTCAAATCTTGCTTAAACTATATTTCTCACATAACACTCGTTGAGTGTTCTATAATTTAGAATTTCGAATTTGTTTCGAGTTTCGATATTCGTGTTTCGAATTTATTTCACTGAGGTTCTCTTATGGCTCAAGGTAAACATCAATTCGGTATTGGTTTGGTTGTTGGCGTTTTATTTGCCGCGTCGTTTTTCATGTACTTTGCTCCCAGGTATAAAACTGTTGAGGAAGACGGAGTCTTGTATAAGCATGACCGATGGTCCGGGAATTCCTGGCAGTTCGTGGAGAACAGCTGGGAGGAGATAACACCAAAAAGCGATAAGTGGGAAACCGTCGATGCCGAACTGCGCAGAGCGCTGAAGGTGCCACAGACCGTCAAAGCTAGACAAGACGTCCTTAATCGGCTCCGGGACCGGTACCCCAAGCTAAAAGGCGTCAGCGACGACGACCTGCTGGAAAGAATCAAGTTCGTGTATTCAAAGGAGTTGATGGTTGGGCATTATATGCAAACTATTGCAAATATAGAGGAAGCAGAGAAAAGCAAGGAATCGGGAGTCAGGAGTCAGTAGTCAGATATGAAGAAATTGCCGGTGTCTGGAGTCAGGAGTCCGGAATCAGGGTAGCCTAACGTTAGTCCGGTCTAAGGCCAACTTTCCTATTAGCACTTACAATAATGGTATTTTTACTAACTAGGACATTAGCCGTCATCTATGCGGCCATAGCAATAAGCCATATTGGTGGATGCGCGGTTGATCCGAAGAAGGAGAGTTTAGCGAATTATGTTAATCATGACATTCTTGCCATTGCATCCATCGAATCAGTGGCTTTTGAGCGTTATGCGGCGGTGACAGGTAAGAACTACACCACTGATCAAGCGGTATATATTGCCCTGCGAGATGAGGTGATACCTGTATATAAGAGATTCAATCACCTTTTGAACCGGGTAGACCTCGAGGATGAGGAAGTGGCTCGAGTCCACGGTCTCTATTTAAAAGGTTCCAGAAAGGTCCTCAAAGGTTTTGAGCTGAAACTTTATGGAATAGCTGATAAGGATGAAGCCGTCATCATTCTTGCGAATAAACAAATTGATGAGGGAATCAAGAAAACACTCACCTGGCGTGATCAGGTCTTGGCCTTGGCTGGGGAACGGGGATTGAGAGATCTTAGCAAGGAGCAATCCAAGTTTGAAAAGTTTTTTTACTCACTGGATGAGATTATATCCAATATGGGGCCGACGGAGCAGTAGGGGCGGAGGGGCCACCCAGGTGTAGGGTGTAAGGTCGAAGGTATAAGGAAGAACGACACTGGAATCAGGGATCTGGAGACTGAAATATAAACTAGACATAAACCAACAATCGAAAATACCTACCATCTCCACCTGTATTTTGCATTCTCAAGGTTGATCACTACTTGGTAAAGAAACTCAAAATTCAAATTGTCACTGTTTTATTAATGACTGCTGTATTCGGCAGTCTTTTTTTTAGTGTTGCTTTAGCTGGAGACCGACCGTTCAATAACGCTTCAAACTGGGGCGGTACCGGCCTGCTGGAAATGCCCAATGCCCGAGTTTTGGAAGATGGGACTATTCGTTTGGGCGTTGCCCAGGCTGATCCGTATCGTTGGTATGCCGGTGCTATGGGTGTTTTACCAAGGGTGGAATTTGGCGGCCGGTTCACAGAGCTATTGAACAGGCAAATTAATGATCAATATGGCAATGATCGGGACAAGGCTTTTGATGTGAAATTCCAGGTGGTGAGGGAGGGGAAGTATTTACCGGCAATCGCTATTGGTGTGAATGACTTCCACGGTACGCGCCAATTCCCATCTGAATATATAACGTTCAGCCGACAGTTCTATCCCCTGGATATAACCTTCGGGTTCGGGACTAAACGATTCAGTGGGGGGCGCAATGCATTTGGTATAGAGGATTTTGGGCCTTTCGGGGGCATCGAGTGGAACATCAACAGCAGATTCAATATGATGGCTGAGTACAGCCCGATTGAATATGAGAAAGATAAATGGCTTGCCGTAGATGAGAAAGTAAAATCTCCCATTAACGTTGGCATGCGGGCCGAAATCTTTCGCGGAGTGGATCTGGGGTTGTCCTGGCAGCGGGGAGATACTTTGGGTGTCATGCTTCATTTCAATGTAAAATTGGGAAAATCAGTCCTGCCCAAGAAACCAAATCCGCCTGCCTGGCGCACCTTAGAGCCGAAAGCTTTTACTGAAGAAGACGCCCTCCAGCAAATCAATGCAATCAAAGATGAAATTGAAAAGGCAGGTTTTGACAATATCAGGATTTACTTGACCGGGAAAGTTTTAACAGTGGAATATCAAAACGACCGTTACATTTCCAACCAAAAGGCGGTCGGAAGGGGATTGCGCATATTGTTAAAGCACGCTCCGCCTGATATCGAACGCATCGCCGTTGTACTTACCCGCAGGAAAATGGCTTTTTTACGTGTGTCTGTTCCACCTGATATATTTGATCAATACCTGATGGGCGGAATGCGCCAGGATATTTTCGATCAACTTGTCTCAATCCAAACCGTTTCAGATAAAACTTCGAAAGGCCAACCACTATCGGCCCAGTCTGATAAGGACACGCGTTTGGATTATCAATGGGGAATAAAGCCCGAGTTCGAAACGTTCTTTAACGATCTTTCTGGCGCATTTCGTTACCGGGTTGGAATCAAACCCTTTGCTCGTGTATACCCATGGAAAGGTGCTGAGTTGGCCGGGGCCTATATGATTCCTTTTTATTCAAATGTAACCTCTGTCAAAACTCCCCCACCGGATGCTGTTCGAAGTGATGCCTGGAAATATTTAGGCAACGAACACCATCTTGACCGCTTGTACTTGGACCAAACCTTTCGGTTGGGCGAAGAGACCTTTGCACGTTTAAGTGCCGGTTATTTCGAGAAAATGTATGCCGGTACGGGCGGTGAGATATTGACCTTTCCCGGCAAGGGGAGCTTTGCTTTCGGCGTGGAATCGGATTGGGTGAAGAAACGCGTACCTGGTAGTACCCTGGCGGTCTACGACGATAAGGATTATTATACCGTTTTTGGAAACTTATATTACCGATTCAAACCGCTGAAGATTACCATGCGAGCCCAATACGGCCGTTTTTTAGGGGCGGATGTCGGGTGGCGATTTGAAGCCCGTCGCGAATATTCAAATGGCCTGGTGATCGGGGCCTGGTATACTTTCACCGATACAGATCATTTCCTGACGGAAGACAATCGAGGCTACAATGACAAAGGGATTTTTATGCGCCTGCCGGCCCAGATGTTCTCAATTCGGGAGACCAGAACCCGCTACCATTACAGCCTGACACCGTGGACGCGTGATGTCGGCGCTATGGTTGACCACCCCAGCGAACTCTACGAAACCGGGGCTGACTTGATGCCGGCCCTGTTTGAGGAAGAGATGCGGAAACTAAGAAATTAATCAGGTGGAAGGTGGAAGACTGAAGGCCGAAGTAAGGCATATGCCAAATATCAGAAGTCAGAGGGAAGAGATCCGGTAATAACATTCGATCTGAGAACAAATAGCGAAAGTCGGGAAGGCTATGGTCACTCAAGATAATCAAAAAAATTGCTCTTTTATATATCTTGTGGAATAAAATGCGTCACGAGTTCTTATAAAAAATAATTTCAGATGATTACAATTTCGATGTTTGCATTATCCGCTTCAAATGCCTTTGATTGTTAAGGTTTAAATTTACCTGAGTAAAAAAAAACACTTGCATGTATTTGTTTGGTGCTATATTTTTAAGTCTCTGTTCGAAAGTTCCAATTTAAAATCTGGGAGGTATTAAGATGAAAGGTCATCGGGTATTGAAACTGTCTATTGTCCTGCTTTCATTGATATTCTTTGGTGCTTCGGGAACTTTTGCCGGTGACACCTCTGCAGCAGGAACTACTCTTGGTAGCTCTACAACCGGAGGATCTACAACCGTAGCCGCGGCCGGAGGTGCCGCCGGTGCTGGCTCAGCTGCCGGGGCTGGAACCGGAAGTGCAGTTAGTGTTGGAACCACCGGTGCTGCTAGCGTAGGCGCCGCCGGAGGTGCAGTAGCTGCAACCACCAGTACTGTGGTTGTAGGTGGTGCGGTTGCCGGCGCGGTTGTCTTGACCGGAGTGGCCACATCATCAGGTAACCCTGATACCAGTGCACCTGGGCACTAAAGCAAAACTTGTATAAACACAATTGAAAGGGCACACGTTCCTGAAGGAACATGCGCCCTTTTCTTATTTAGCGACACCCAGCCGCAGGAATGGCTGTTGGCACTGTAAGTTTTTGAAGTCTGTACTTTTGTATTATAAACCAAAGGGCCTTCGGCCAACTTGGTGCCATTGTTTTTGGGCAATTCAGGTCCCGGTTACTTACAGCAGGTCCTTTTTCCGGGCTTGCCGGATGATGATGCTTGAATAGACGATTTGAAATATCAAGTATGGTAGAAAGACCAGCAAACGACGGTTATCCGGGATAGTGACCATCCACACGGCACCAATACCTTGGGCAATGCCAACCATCCAGTAAAAAATACTCACCTTTGTATGGCTGTAGCCGAGTCGGTTAAAGAGCTGATACAAATGCGACCGGTGGGCATGAAACACATTTTCCTTATTTACAAGCCGGCGAATGAAAGTGAAAAAGGTGTCGTATATAAAATGCATCAAGAGCAATGGCATTACAATAAGTGAAGTGTGCGAGTTGTCGTAAAGAGCTGCAATGATAGCAAGACTCGCGAAAACAAAACCCAGAAAGGCACTGCCCACATCTCCCATAAACAGTTTGGCTTTGGGGAAGTTGAACAGCAGGAAACCAAGTGCCCCCGCCGAGATGGTATAGCTGATAATATACGCGAAATTACTGCCGTGTGAGGCACAGATGTGTCCGAAAAACAGACATACGATGACAGCCGTTCCACCAGCTATCCCATTGATACCATCCATAAAATTGAAGGCATTGGTCATGCCGACAATCCAAAAGAAGGTGATAATGTACCCGATAAGGCCAATTTGTACTTTGCCGGCCCATGGAAGGGTCACTTCACTGATGACAATCCCAAATACCATTACCAATAGGGCTGATAGGGCCTGTGAGGACAGGCGAAAAAAGAATTGCGTGGTAATGAGATCGTCCACGAAGGAGACGATGGCAATTAAAAGGGCTGAAAAAACAAATCCGAGGAAAAAATATCCTTTGATTACGGCTATATCTGCTAATATATAGATTGCAATGACTCCCGCTAAAAAGGTTAGGACAATTGCAATGCCGCCCGATTTCGGGATTGGCTTATCATGGGAAGACCGCTGGTTGGGGATGTCCATGATGATCGGGTGCCGGGACAGGTACCAGCAGATGCCGGCGGAGAGCAGGAAGAGGGTGAAACCGAAAAGCAGGTGGGAGAGTAGGGATAAGGGGGCGATCTGTGTCATATTGAAAGTGGGGCGTTGCTAAGACAAACATTAACTGTGTTATGCCGCATATTCAAAAGCTCGACATACAGGTTAGTATGCCTCGCCTTTGAATATTCGCCAAGCCTTGTTACTGATTGTTTTAGCTTAGACCCGTCTTGTTATTATATTTATATATAAAATTTGTGTGTTCGGCTGGTTTTACATCTATTTATAATTGTGGCCAAGGCACAAATAAAATAAATAGTGCCAAGATGTGTATGTTGTTTATCAAATCATTTTACTGATTTCGTTGATTTTTATTCGGTGTGGTTTGATAGCTCAATACCATTGATTTTTCAAGCTTTAAAGGTAATCCTTTTGGACTGGGGAAAGTTGAGATTATAAGGTATTAAAAAAGGAGGCCGAATTGACAAAATCGATGGATAGCACTAAAGACTGGTATTCTTATGAACTCAGTAAACTATCAGCTTGGTAGGAGTTTGCATGTCCTTCACATGGCTATCGCACATTATTGATAACGAGACCCCGCTTTACGGCGGCCGGAAGGACGGAATCCGGATAGATCCGAATAAAAGCATGGCTGCCGGAGATTCGTGCAACACCAGCACGATTACCATGCCCGCCCATGCCGGGACCCATGTGGATGCACCCCGCCACTTTGTGGAAAACGGCCAATCCGTAGATGCTTTTTCCCCGGAGACCTGGGTGTTTCGTTCTCCCTGGGTTATAAACTTGGATGCTGCTCCAGGACAGCTCATAGAACCGATGGAACTGGATATAGATAACATTCCTATAGAAACGGATATTTGCCTGTTTAAAACCAGTTTTAAACAGCACCGTCAAAGCGATATGTACTGGCAAAATGGACCCGGAATTGCACCATCCGTAGCGGATGTACTGGTTACCCGGTGTCCTGACCTGAGAGCTGTCGGTATGGATTTTATATCCATATCCAGCCTGGCGGCCCGGGAAATCGGTCGTGCAGCTCATCGCAGTTTTCTGGGCAAGGAAATTCTCATTATCGAGGACATGAAGCTCAGCGATCTGGCACCGGACGATGAATTAACCCAAATCGTCTGTCTCCCTTTACGAATATCCGCTGGAGACGGCGCGCCCTGTACCATCCTGGGTACCTTGCAATGAATTTTGGGAAAAGCAATGAAATACAAAGCCCTGTTTTTTGATTTTGACGGTGTGATCGCCGACTCGGTCGAGGTGAAAACCCGTGCATTTGCTGCGCTTTTTAAAGCCTACGGACCGGACATCCAGGCGAGAGTTGTCGCTCATCATCGGGCAAACGGTGGTATGACACGCAAGGATAAGTTCAAGCACTATCATGAAGCGTTTTTAGAAAAGCCTCTCGATGCGGCTGGGTTGGAGAACCTCTGCAAGCAATTTTCCGAACTGGTGGTGGATGAGGTGGTTGCCAGCGCTGAGATACCTGGTGCCAATGGGATTCTCAAAAAATGGAGCGCCTCGGTACCCTGTTTCGTTGTTTCCGCCACGCCGGACGACGAGATTGTGGCCATAGTCGCGAGACGTGGTCTGTCCGGTTATTTCAGGGAGGTACTGGGTTCGGGGCGGAATAAAACCGAGAACCTGACGTATTTACTGGAGAAATATAAGATCTCGCCGGAGACCGGTCTGTTCTTTGGGGATGCGGCCAGTGACTATCAGGCCGCCATGAATTGCGGTGTGGACTTTATGGGGATTCTGCCCGGCCCGGATGCCCCCCTGCTCGAATTCGCACCGGATATCGACTGGGTTCGCAATTTTACAGAAGTGGATTTTCTATATGATTAGAGGATGTTAAGGTCCTTGTTGTTGCAGCCGCACTCTTTCGCCAAATTGCACCTTCAGTCTTCAGTCTTATACCTTCGGCCTGAATCCACCGACTCCTGTCTCCTGGCATTCCTTCCTTCGGTCTTAAGTCTTCAACCTAAGATAAACTAGTACCAGTCTTCAAACATAAGGTTTTCAATGCGACTAAACTCTTTGATATTGTGGGTAATCAAGGTAGCGTTTTTTGATAGTGCTGTTGCGGCGATAAGGATGTCATATGGTCCGATCGGAGTTCCCTTTTTTTCGAGTTTCGCCCTGATAACAGCAGCAAATTCAGCTTCAGCGTTGCCAAAAGGCAATATCTCTACTTGGGATGTAAAATCAAATAGTTGGGAGGCTCTTCTTTGAGGTGCTTCAGATTTCTCGATCCCCACTCTGAGCTCATACAGAACGATGGCAGGTACAGCGATATCCGAAGGGGATCTTGAAAGGATGTTCTGGGGAACTTGGCCAAGACCTCTGAAGAAATAAATCAACGTATTCGTATCGAGAACCCACATTACATTGATTCCCTTTCTACATCTTCACCCAGATTTTGTCTTAAATCTTCAGCATCAGGAAAATCACCCCAGGATCCGACAGCCTCTTTAACGCTATCAGGCCAGGTATTAGCTGTTTTTTCGCGAATGAGGTCCGTAATCCATTTACTTTTAGAAACACCTGACTTCTCAATAATTTTTTGCATCCTTTTTTCTGTCTCTGCATCGATATATATCGTTACTTGGGCCATATTTAGCACCTCTTACGTTAATGAAAGATGTTAAATATAAGTTAGCATATATGTGGTATGTGTCAAGCCAGTTTTGGTTTTCTGTTCGCCTTTAATCCATGGTACCTTTTATCCCTAGAAGTGATGAAGATGCCGTTCCAACGCTGGTTCCTGGGTAATGGAATGACTTTCTGACCACGGAAAATGAATTTGGTCTCAGGTCTGAATCCCTCAGCCTTCAGTCTTTTACCTTCGGCCTCTAATAATTCTCCGAATTATTAGTAAATCCCTCAAAATCCTTTTCCAGCAAAAACTTCGAGATCATCTCACTGACCTTGTCAGCAGTATCGACCTGGTAGTAACCTTTTTCGTTGCGGGGAGCTTTGGCCTTGGCATTGGCTACAATGTTCTGGAGGGCGGCGGCGGTGATAGTCACGTTTGCGTTGACGACGACGGTGTCAGGCATGTCGTTTCACTCCATGAAGTTTTAAGGCCACCTCTAATAATTGCCTTTTTGCTCGCTTTCTGCGTTCCATTGAAATTTTAATCCTCGAAATATTCAATATATTCCTCCGGTAAAAATTTCAATGTGCCTTGAACTCAAACAAAAATCCTAATTATTAGAGGTACCCTTAAGTGTTAAGTTTTAGGGGTTAAGATTTAAACCCTTCTAAGCGGCTAATGGATGCATCGTGCCAGTCTCTTTAATTGATCTTTTATGAAAGTGCAACCGATGTGAGGATGCTACTCATTGCAGCGTAAACTGTGCACAGGTAACTTGAAAATTGTGCAAGGTAACTTCCTTCAATTTTCTGGAGATATCTTCATTTTATTGATTATTGGATGGGGTGATATTGTTAAATACATTTAATAACAACCGCTTATAGATAGTTTGATTGCTTGCGTCAAACTCCCAAAACCGCTCTCCTATTTCTGGCACGCCTCTTGATAACAGGTGATGGAATGCCCGCTGAAATTGCGGGTTCAATCACCTGGGTTTTGGTGCAAGGTAAGAAGTTATGCTTTTACCTAACACTTAAAACCTAAAACTTAACACGCTCGCATAGCGAGCATCCAAAGGAGGTATGCATGAGGAGTTTCCTGAGTATTGGACGTTTAGTGGCCGTTGTATTCGTTATTGTTTTCGTCATGACCGGAGTTGCCGCTGCCGGCGATGCACTCAAGGTAAATATCAACAATGCATCCGTGGAGGAGCTCACCCAGCTCAAACGGATTGGTCCCAAATATGCGGAAAAAATCGTGGCCTTCCGAGAGGCCAACGGCCCCTTCAAAACGGCCGATGAACTGGTGAATGTACCCGGGATCGGACCAAAGACGGTGGAGGAGAATAGGGATGTGATTACAGTAGAGGAATAGAAGTCTCGAAAAATCCCCGGCTGGTATTGTTAGGTCGGGGATTTTTGCTCACCTTCTTACTGGAGTCTGGTGTCAGGAGTCTGGAGTCTGAAATGAAAAACCAAAGGATGAAAGTCTATGAATAATTCAACATTGCCCTCTAAAACAGTGAAGGATTTAAGAGTGTACAAGGCAGCGTATACACTTGCGATGGATATTTTTAATGTAAGCAAGTCCTGGCCGGCAGAGGAAAAGTATTCCCTGACCGACCAAATCAGAAGATCATCACGCTCTGTTTCCGCAAATCTAAGAGAAGCATGGGCAAAAAGGCGTTACGAAGCACATTTCATAAGTAAACTAACAGATTCCGATGCTGAAATCGCTGAAACAAAAACTTGGTTGGCTTTTGCAAAGGATTGCGGATACTTGAATGAAGAAACTTTCAAGACTATTCACGATAGATGCAAACATGTCGGAGCAATGCTTGGCTCAATGATTAAGAGGCCGTACCCATTTTTAGTAAAAACGGATCAATGATTTTCTTTTGGTTCCTTAGGTTCTGACACCTGACTCCTGACACCTGACTCCTGGAGCCCCCCTAACAATTCCCTAACTTCCAAAAAATACTGATAAAAATTACGTTTTTTATTGACAATTGCTCAAAAAGCATGTTCAATTGTTGAACGCTCTAAAAGCTAATATACGCAAAAATACCAATGATTCAGTACGCTTATGGTGTTAACGTCCTGTAAATCACCAGGTGGAGCTGCCTGTTTTTAGGCTGAAGGTTGAAGGCTGAAGGAAGCAAAACAAGACGTCAGAGAACTGAGGACCGAAGTCGGAAACAGCTAACCAGATATCCGACTTCTGACCTCTGATATCTGATCTCCTGCAATTATTCCCATTCCTGTAATCACTGTAATCCCGGCATAAAAGAACTAAGACACTAAAGATGGATCAGCAAGAACTACGCACTCTGCAGCTGCTTGAGGAAATTGAGAGCAATCGTTCGCCCAGTCAGCGGGATTTGGCGACGCATCTGAATATCTCTTTGGGATTGGTGAATGCTTTCATGAAGCGCCTTGCGAAAAAAGGCTATTTCAAGATCACCAACATTCCCAGAAACAGAGTGCGGTACATCCTGACACCCTAAGGAGCTGCTGAGAAAACACGCCTGACCTACGAGTACATCCAGTATTCATTCCAGTTTTATAAGAATGCGCGCTCGAAGTTGAACACACTTTTCAGGAACTTTGAGAAACAGAAAATAGACCGTGTTGCATTTTTCGGAACCGGAGAGTTGGCGGAGATTGCATTCATTTCCCTGCAGGAGACGGGCATAACGCTGGCGGGAATCGTGGATGGTGCCAAAGCTGGAGAAAGATTTCTGGGAATGCGGGTCATTGCTCCGGAGGAGATTCAGACGCTCAAGTTTCAAAAGATCGTAGTTACCGATCTGGAATCATCTGGCGGTGCCATGAAAGAAATTCTAGACCGGGGCATCGCCCGCACTAAGATTGCTCTCCTTTAAACTGCCAGCTCAGATGGCTCGAACCTGAGAATCACGCCGAATCCTGACAAGGCAGCCAAACATTGATTTGGGGGCAGCGAACCTTCAGTCTTCAGCCTTCAATCTAAAAACCTGAAAACTTATGAAACTTACAAACAAAAAAATACTGGTAACCGGAGCCGACGGATTCATCGGTTCTCACTTGACTGAGGCCCTGGTGGAGATGGGTGCAGACGTCAGGGCGTTCGTTTTTTACAATTCCTTCAACTCCTGGGGCTGGCTGGATCAGACGCCGGAAAAGGTGAAAGCGGAACTGGATGTTTTTGCCGGTGACATCCGTGACCCCATGGGGTCAAAACAGCCATGCAGGACTGCAGCCTGGTGTTCCATCTGGCGGCCCTGATCGGGATTCCCTTCTCCTACCATTCTCCCGATGCCTATGTGGATACCAATGTGAAGGGGACGCTGAATGTCCTGCAGGCCGGCCGGGAACTGGGCACTGAAAAGATCGTGCACACCTCTACCAGCGAAGTGTACGGCAGTGCTCAATTTGTGCCCATCACCGAAGCGCATTCCTTGAACGCGCAATCACCCTATGCGGCGACCAAGATTGCGGCCGACCAGATGGCGCTTTCGTTCTTTCGCTCCTTTGACACTCCGGTAGCGGCCATCCGGCCTTTCAATACCTATGGCCCCCGTCAGTCGGCCCGCGCTGTTATCCCCACGATCATTACGCAGATTGCCGCCGGCAGCAGATCCATCCACCTGGGTGCTGTCCATCCCACCCGGGATTTTACCTTTGTGCGCGACACCGTGCAGGGATTTCTGGCCGTTGCCCGAGCCTCGGCGACCCTCGGTGAGGTTGTGAATGTAGGCAGTAATTTTGAGGTGTCGATCGGAGAGGTTGTAGAGGATATTGCCGCGGTGATGAATGCCGAGGTTGAAATCCATTCGGACGACAAACGGGTCAGACCGGAAAAAAGCGAGGTTGATCGGCTCTGGGCGGATAACGGCAAAGCCTACACCCTGACGGGGTGGCAGCCGCAATTCGCCGGCCGGGAAGGGTTTCGGGCCGGCCTTCGGGAGACGGTGGACTGGTTTTCAGATCGCGGCAATCTTGCCGGCTACAAGGCGGACAGATACAATGTCTAAACCTGCTCTATCCCAGAAAATTCTGGATACATTGAAAACGGTGCTGCCGGCGGCCGACACGCCGATCCCGCTGCATGAACCCAGCCTGGAGGGCAACGAGTGGCAGTATGTAAAGGCCAGTTTAGATTCACGCTTTGTTTCTTCGGTGGGCGAATACGTCGATGAATTTGAACGCAAACTTGAAGCCTATACCGGCGCTAAACGGGCTGTTGCCGTGGTAAACGGGACTGCCGGACTCCATGCGGCCTTGATCCTGACAGGTGTACAGCCCGGCGATGAAGTCATGCTGCCGGCGCTGACGTTTGTGGCCACGGCCAACGCTGTTACCTATATCGGCGCCATACCGCATTTTGCCGACTGCGAAGATGCCACTTTGTGCATCGACCCCGATAAACTGGCGGAATATCTGGAATCCGCATCCGAGCAGCGAACCACGGGCACGTACAACCGGCAGACCGGCAGACGCATCGCCGCGGTGATCCCGATGCACGCATTCGGACATCCCGCCGACCTCGATAAACTGCGGACAGTCTGTGAAGCCTTCCAGATTGCCATGGTAGAGGACGCCGCGGAAGCAGTGGGGACTTTTTATAGAGACCGCCATGTGGGGAACGACGGTACCTGCTCCATTTTGAGCTTCAACGGCAACAAAATTATTACCACCGGCGGTGGCGGCGCCATACTGACCAACGATATCGAACTGGGCCGCCGGGCCAAGCACCTGACCACCACGGCCAAGGCACCCCACCGCTGGCATTTTGTCCACGACCAGGTCGGATACAACTATCGCATGCCGAATATCAATGCCGCCCTGGGGTGTGCCCAAATGGAACAGCTGCCGCACTTTGTCAGCCGGAAAAGGGCGCTGGCCCGGCGCTACGCAGCGGCCTTCCAGAAACTGCCGGAGACCCGGTTTATAAGAGAGCCGGCTTACGGTACCAGCAATTACTGGCTCAACACCATTTTGCTGGAAAACGCCTACCGCGACGAGCTGGAAGCGGTCCTGGAACACACAAATCGCAACGGCTGCCTGACGAGACCTATCTGGACGCCGATGCACCATCTGCCCATGTTTAAAACCTGCCCGAAAATGGATTTACACGTAACCGAGAACATCGTTTCACGGGCCCTGAATATTCCCAGCGGAGCAAATCTGTGAAAAGCGACCTCATCCTGATCGGTGGCGGCGGGCACTGCAAAGCCTGCATCGACGTTATCGAACAGACCGGGCAGTTTCGCATTACCGGGATCGTCGATCTGCCCGTACACCTGGGAGAAACCGTGCTGGGTTACCCGATCATAGCCGCCGATAGGGATCTGCCGGACCTGGTAAATGAGAGGCAGTTATTTTTGATCACGCTGGGCCAGATCAAAAGCCCGGATAACCGGATTGCCCTCTACGATCGTCTGCTGGCGGCCGGGGGCCGATTGGCGACGGTTATATCTCCCCTGGCCTATGTTTCACGGCATGCTCGTATCGGCGCGGGCACCATCGTGATGCACCACGCGCTGGTCAATGCAGAAGCCACGGTGGGGGAGAACTGCATCATCAATTCAAAGGCCTTGATCGAGCACGACGCCGCGGTCGCGGCCCACTGTCACATTTCCACCGGAGCCCGGGTGAATGGGGGCGTTCAGATCGAGGAGGGGGGCTTTCTGGGGAGTGGCACGGTGGTGTATGAATCCATCTCGATCGGCAAACGGGCGGTGATCGGCGCCAACCGAACGGTTTCGGGCGATGTGCCCGCCAATACAGTATTCAAGTCATGATGGCTAAACTTATCAGAGACGATGGACGCACATTTATCATCGCCGAAGCGGGGGTAAACCACAACGGTCGGGTTGACTTGGCCGCGCAAATGGTGGATGCCGCGGCACAGGCGGGTGCCGATGCCGTGAAATTCCAGACCTTTCAACCGGAAACCCTCGTCGTGCGCGGTACGGCCAAGACCGAATATCAAATCCAGACAACCGGCGATGGCGACACCCAGTATGATATGCTGGCCAAACTCGCCCTTGACGAAGCGGCCCACAGGACACTGATGCAGCGCTGCCAGGCCAACAATATCCTGTTTCTGTCTTCTCCTTTTTCCGTCGAAGCGGTCGATTTCCTGCATGACCTCGGGATGGCATTATTTAAAGTGCCGTCCGGCGAAATTACGAACGTGCCGTATTTGCGCAGAATAGGCCAGCTGGCCCAGGAAGTGATCCTATCCACCGGTATGGCAACCATGGTGGAGATTCAGGCTGCTCTGGAAATACTGCAAAACGCCGGCCTTTCTCCGGAAAATATCGCCGTGCTGCATTGCAATACCGCTTACCCGACGCCGTATGCAGATGTAAACCTCAGGGTGCTGGAGACCATGGCAAAAACCCTCGACGTGCCGGTCGGGTATTCTGACCATACCCTTGGTATCGAGGTGCCCCTGGCGGCAGTTGCCTTGGGCGCGACGATTATTGAAAAACATTTCACCCTGGATAAAGAGGCTGAAGGGCCGGATCATCGTGCCTCCATCATGCCCCGGGAACTGAGCCGGATGGTCGAATCCATTCGGAATATCGAGCAGGCCATGGGAAGTCCGGACAAGCAGATTACCGCCAGCGAGCAGGTGAATATCGATTTGATTCGCAAAAAAATCGTGGCCCGGGAAAAAATCGAAAGAGGCGCGGTGTTCACCGATCGGAATTTAACCACCAAAAGGGTGCAGGGCGAAGGGCTGAGTCCCAGTCGCTGGGACGAAATCATAGGGACGGCGGCCGCACGCGGATTTGATCCCGATGAGGTTATCAAGTGAAGGTCGTCCTCATCGGTACGGTCCGGTTCAGCTTAAAAACGCTGGCCCATTTAATCGACCTGGACGCGGATGTTGTCGGGGTCCTGACCCGTCGACAGTCGTCTTTTAACGCCGACTACGCGGATATGACCCCCCTGTGTCATTCAAACGGCATACCCGTCCGGTATGTGGATCAGGAGCCGCATGCCGCGGTGCTGCATTGGCTGACGGCGCTGGAACCGGATGTGATCTTCTGTTTCGGTTGGTCGGATCTGCTTGGCAGCGACGTGATAGGCCTGCCGCGCCTCGGTGTCATTGGCTTTCATCCGGCCAGTCTGCCCCAAAACCGGGGGCGGCACCCGATCATCTGGGCGTTGGCCATGGGGTTGCCGCAAACGGCCGCAAGCTTCTTTTTCATGGACAACGGACCTCCGGACAGCGGGGATTTGCTCAGCCAGGCAGTTATCGATATTGACTATCAAGACAATGCCGCCACGCTTTACGGAAAGATTGAAGCCAGTGCCCTTGAGCAAATAACAGCATTTTTGCCGTTGCTGCAAACTGGCGCCTATCGGCGGACACCGCAAGATCACAGCCAGGCCAATGCCTGGCGGAAAAGAGATGCAGAAGACGGCCGGATCGATTTCCGGATGAGCAGCCGCGCGATTTACAACCTGGTTAGAGCCCTGACACATCCTTATGTGGGGGCACACCTGATATACAGGGAGGCGGCTGTAAAGGTCTGGGCGGTGGCCGAAGTAAACTCGGACAAGCACAATCTTGAGCCGGGAAAAATTCTGGCGGTTGATGACAACGGCATCCTTGTGAAATGCGGACTGGACGCCGTCCTGATCAAAGAGCATGAATTTAAAACGCTTCCGAAAAACGGGGAGTATCTGCGATGAAAAAAGTACTGGTCGTTGCCGTTCATCCTGATGACGAGACCCTGGGTTGTGGTGGCACGCTTTTACGGCACAAAGACAACGGTGATCAGACCCATTGGCTGATCCTTACGACGATGACGGCTGAGGCCGGATTCTCGGCAGGCGCCATCGAAAGGCGCGATCTTGAAATCCAACAGGTAGCCGGGCAATACGGGTTCCAGGACCGTTTTTCATTGGGTTTGCCCACGACATCGCTTGACAGGGTCCCCTTCAATAGCCTGGTGTCCAAAATTGCAAAAGTGTTCCATACCGTAAAGCCCCAGGTGATATATCTGCCGTTCAAGGGCGATGTGCATACGGACCACAAGATTGCCTTTGAGGCCGCGTTCAGTTGCCTCAAGTCCTTTCGAGCCCCCTTTGTCGAGAGGGTGCTCATGATGGAAACCCCAAGCGAAACCGAGTTTGCGCCGCCACTGGGCGAATCTGTCTTTTGCCCGAATGTGTTTGTCGATATATCGGCCTATATGGAAGCGAAAACCGACATAATGGGCATTTACACCAGCGAGGTGGAGACCGCACCATCCCCGCGCAGTTTTAACACCCTGAAAGCGCTGGCAACCTACCGGGGTGCCACTTGCGGAAAACGCTACGCGGAAGCTTTCATGCTGCTGAAAGAGATAATATGATGCGTAAAATATGCATATTCACCGGTACCCGCGCGGAATACGGTCTGTTGAAACCCCTCATGGCGGCGGTAAAGCGTGATCCGGCGCTGGAACTTCAGATCCTGGCCAGCTGCATGCATCTCGCCCCGGAGTTCGGTTTGACCTATCGCGAGATAGAAAAAGACGGGTTTCATATCGATGAAAAGGTGGAGAACCTGATGAGTTCCGATTCTCCCATTGGTATCTGTAAATCGATGGGTCTCGGTCTGATTGGTTATGGGGAGGCGTTGGAGCGGCTAAAACCCGATATCAACGTGATTCTGGGAGACCGTTTCGAAGCATTCGCTTTTGCGGCGGCGGCTATGATTTCCCGGCAGCCCATTGCCCACTTGCACGGGGGTGAAGCGACCAGAGGTCTGATCGATGAGGCGATCCGCCATTCTATCACGAAAATGAGTCATGTCCATTTTGCCAGTACCGCGGAATACCGTCGCCGGGTCATTCAGCTGGGTGAAGATCCGGATGCGGTCTATGATGTCGGGGCCATCGGTGTAGAGAACATTCAACACCTGCAGCTTCTGTCGAAAGGTGAAATTGAGCATCAAACCGGATTCACGTTTGGCGACGTGTTTGCCCTGGTCACTTTTCATCCCGTCACCCTGGAAGAAAACTCGGCCAGCCAGCAGATGACAAACCTTTTGGCCGCCCTGGATCAATTCCCCGAACTCCGGTTTGTTTTTACCAAGTCCAATGCCGATACCCAGGGCCGGATAATCAATAGCCTGATCGACGATTTTGTGTCCCTGGATACAAGCGGGCGGGTGGCGTTCACCTCCATGGGCCAGCTGCGGTATTTAAGCGCCATGCGCCATGCCAGCATTGTCATAGGCAATTCATCCAGCGGCATCATTGAGGCGCCGACGATGCAAACTCCGACGGTGAACATAGGCGACCGCCAGGCAGGCCGCATCAAAGCAAGGTCGGTTATCGATTGTGACATCTCCCCCGTAGACATCGCGGCGGCGATCGGTCAGGCGCTGGAGCTGCGGTCCAACCATAATCCAGATGTCTTCAAGAATCCTTATGAAAAGGCGGGCACGGTCGCCAACATTGTAAAAGTCTTAAAGGACATAGACTTAGAGAATATCCAGAAAAAAGAATTTTATAATTTAGACAGGCTGTGATCTATGAAAAACTGGGAAAAAATCTGTATTGACGGCAAAACTTCGATCTACGACGTCATTTCGCTCATCGATCGCTATGCTTCGCAGATTGCAGTGGTTGTGGATGAAAAGCGACGCTTGCGCGGCACTATTACGGACGGAGATGTGCGCCGGGCTATCATCAAGAAACCCCCCTTGGAGGCCAAAGCTGAAGATATCATGAATGCGGACCCCAGTTGGGTTGCGTATGACAAGGAGCCGGAGGAAGTTTTCAATATCATGCGGACAAGAAAATTGCGCCATTTGCCGGCAGTTGATACGCAGGGCGTTGTGCGCAATGTCCATTCGCTGCGTGAATTACTGGATATCAAAACCCAGGATAACTGGGTGGTCATAATGGCCGGGGGGTTGGGTAAACGCCTGGCGCCGTTGACCGAGAATTGTCCGAAGCCCATGCTGATGGTCGGGGATAAACCCATTCTGGAAAGAATCATTGAGAGCTTTGTCGAACAGGGATTCAAAAATTTCTTTATCAGTGTCAACTATATGCACAAGTTGATTCAAGACTATTTCGGCGATGGCAGCCGGTGGGGTGTCAATCTGCAGTATTTGCTGGAGTCGAAGCGTCTGGGCACCGCCGGCGCGCTCAGTCTCTTGCCGGAGCGCCCGAGCCTGCCGATACTCATAATGAATGGCGACCTGTTGACCAAAGTGAATTTCAACCACCTTCTGGATTACCACAGCGAGAACAGTTGTGCTGCTACCGTTTGCCTGTGTGAGTATAATTTTGAAGTGCCTTACGGGGTTGTCCAGGTTGACGATGGCAATGTCAAAGGCATTCTTGAAAAACCGGTGACCAAATACTTTATCAATGCCGGGATTTATTGTTTGGAGCCGGACTGCCTGGATTACGTGCCCCGGGATGAATATTTCGAGATGACGACCCTCTGTGAAAAAATTCTGGAAGAGAAGCAGGCCTTGTGTTCTTTTCCCATTCGCGAGTACTGGCTCGATATCGGGCGTCACAGTGACCTGGAAAAAGCCAATATGGACCTGAAGTGTAAAAATCCATGATAGACGGTAAGAAAGTATTGGCAGTGATTCCGGCCCGCGGGGGTTCCAAAGGACTGCCGGGCAAGAATATTATGCCGCTGAAAGGAAAGCCATTAATCGGCTGGACCCTGCTAAGTGCCCGAGAATCGCGTTACGTCGATCGGATCATACTGTCGTCGGATGATCCGGACATCATACAAACGGCCCGCCGCCTTGATTGCGAAGTCCCTTTTGAGCGGCCCCCGGACCTGGCGGACGATCTGGCGTCCGGTTTTGATGTTTTGATTCACGCTCTCGACAATCTTGAGGAACACTATGATTATGCGGTCTACCTGCAACCGACTTCACCCCTACGAGCAGCCGTCGATATTGATGCCTGTCTGCTGAAATGCCATCAGCAGAATGTCTCAACCTGTGTCAGCATTTCCGCCACGGATAAACCCCCCGAATGGTTATTTTACCTGCGGCCTGATGATGGTTTGTCGCCTTATATCGAAGAAAGGCCTGATAAACTGCAGCGCCAGCGCTTTGATCAGCTATATCTACCCAACGGTGCGGTCTACGCGGTCCACACCGGCAGATTTCGCCAAACCGGCAAATTTATCAACTCAGATACGGTTGGCTATCTGATGCCCAAAGAGCGTTCCATCGATATCGATGACCTTGTGGATGTGCGCCTGGCGGAGTGTCTGCTCGATATGCATACAACCACTAATTCTACGGACACCGCGCTATGAGAATTTCCAACCGGATTGTTAGCAACCGGGCCACCGTGTGTATCGAATTTCAGGGCGAGCACTACGCCGTAGACTCCCTGTGGACCCTTCATCAAAAGAATGCCGAACATGCGGGTGATCTATCCCCGGCCGCCGCCGGCGGGTTGCCGGCCGAGAATTTTCTTGTGAATGCCGACAGCGTGTCCGTTCTCAATACCCTCTACCACTGGTTGATGGAAACACACACAGCCCCCTCAAGCCAGGCGGTTTTCGAGCAGGCCCGTATTCCAGCCGAAGCCGGCTTTGCCCCGCCAATCATGCAGCCGCCGTTAATGTTTGGATTGGCCGGCAACTGCGCCCAATTCTGGCGCAAGGCAGGCGGAGAGATTCGCAACTACCCCGTGGGGTATGTGCGCCCCTGGAGCAGTCTGGTCGGTCACGGCGACCGCGTAAAACTTGCCCATGATGTCACCACATTTCGCTGTGCCGCTGAACTCGGCGTCATTATCGGCCGTCCGGCTGCCAATGTCGCCGTGGACGAGGCCCGGGAACATATTTTCGGGTATACCATTGTGAACGATATGATTGGCAATCAATGGAAGGATTTTGCGGTCGCACATCACCCTGAGCGCCAACCGACCTTTTATGAATTGCTCATTACCAGCTACTATGGCCGCGGCTCGGACGGTTTCGCACCTACCGGCCCGATCATCGTGACCCGGGACGAAATTCAGGACCCCTACAATCTGCAGATGTTTACAAGTTTCAACGGTGAGGTCCGGGATCGATCCTACACCAGCGCCATGATTGTGGGAATCGAGCAGGCCATTGCCTACCTATCACAATTCATGACCCTGCAGCCCGGATCGATCATTCACATGGGAACCATGGGGATTGACGGCATTACGATTGATAATAATGCCCGGTTGAGCGACGAGGACCGGGTAGAGATTGAGATTGAAAAAATCGGCAAGCTGGGGATCTGTTTTGAAGATCATAGAGAGGTGTCCGGATGAGAACCCTGTGGCTGACATGGGGGGGGGCTCCTGAGTTTGAAAACAAGATCGGGCTGTCCCGGCTGGATTACCCCCTTAGTTACAATCTGCCCCGGTCCGCCTGGACGGAAAGTTCGACGACGATTTGGTTAAAACCGCACACCGGGCATTACAGTCTCTATGTGGATCTGCTGGCCGAGGTCGCCTCCGGTGAATCATTGAATCAACCGGGACCCGGCTTTACAGCATTGCGATGGTGCATCGGGGTTGGCGATGACGCCTTGATGCCCGCCCTGGGCGATCCTACCATTCGGGACATTGCAACCCTGCGTTACTATTCCCGGTTCGGCGATGGCTACAATGTCGTCGACAAGCCCTGTTCGGTCCCGGCCGACGGCCGGCTTTATGCCGGCGATGCCGAACTTCAGATGGGTGACACCCGTTATCCCATTCAAAAAGAGCATTTCCGATTTTCCAAGGCCCTTGAATTTATCCATGGCTTTGCGACCCTGACAGCGGGTGACCTGGTATCGATGGGTATCGGCGTTTTTATCCCGAACCTTGAAAAAGCCCCCCTCGAACTCACCCTCAGATCCGCAGACCGTTCATTGGATATCAAAATTCACCGCCATTCGTAAAACCTGGATCCAAGAGTAAAACATGAATAAACGTATCTTTCTGTTTAACCCGCCCTCGCAAGCCGAACCGTCGTCTTCCCCAATGGGCCTGGCCTGCATCACCGCCGTGCTGCGCAAAGCCGGTTATGAGGTGCTGGCCGTTGATGCCAGCGCACCCTACAATCGGAAAACCCCGGAACAGATCACGGGTCTGATCAAGGAATTTGACCCGCTGTTTATCGGGGTACACCTGATGTACGACTTCATTTACGCCAAGTACGCTCTGATTCGCGATTTAAAAAAACTGGGCTACCCTGTAGTGGGAGGTGGTCCCCACGTCAATCTGCTTGCGAAGGAAGCACTCACAAACGGGCTTGATATCGTTGCCATCGGCGAAGGGGAAGAGGTTATCGAAGAATTGGCGACTGCGTTCAGCAACGGGACCAGACTTGCCGCGGTAAAGGGGCTGGGCTACCGCACGGAAGATGGCCAGATCGCCTTTACCGAACCCCGACCGCTCATCAAAGACCTGGATGGGCTGCCATTTGTCGATTACGACGATTTTCCGATTCAGGATTACACCGGCCGGGCTGATTACGACAGCAACAAGACCTATTTCAATATCTTTTCCAGCCGCGGCTGCCCGCACCGCTGCACGTTCTGTTCATCCAGCCGGGTCTGGGGACGCAAATACCGCTGGCGCAGTGCGCAGAGTCTGTTTGATGAGTTCGTATACCTCCAGGAGAAATACGGGGCCTACCATTTTGCCTTTCAGGACAATGAGCCACTGGTAAATAAAAAACGCATGTACGCGTTCTGTGACCTGTTGGAAAAAGGGGGGATAAAAGCCAAAATCTCAACCCGGGCCCGCATCGATAATTTAGATGAAGACCTGCTGAAACGCATGATGTCCGTCGGCTTTCACAAGTTGGCCATCGGCGTGGAAAGCGGCGACCCGGAAACACTGCGGAAAGTCAACCGGCACTACTCGCGCACCGACATACAGCGTTCCATGGAGATGCTTGATCGCATAAAATTCCCCATCATTCATTTTAACAATATGATCGGATTCCCCTGGGAAACCCGCAAGCATCTCAATAATACCCTGCGCATGAACCGGGCGATTCCCAAAACCCTGAAGTACTATGTAAATGTCATCCACCCAATCCCGCTCCCGGCAACACCGCTTTACCGTGAATACTGCGACGAGTACGGCTTCAAGGAGTGGTGGTTTAACCCGGCCCGTCAAAAAGCGGTCGTGGCCAATGTTGAAAAACTTGAAGAGCGTCCCTTGTTTCAAATGTTTATGCCGCTTCTACGCGTTATAAAGCCCAAAACCAGTTTCTGGCGATACAGCCCCTCGATGAAACACCAGATGCTGGTTTTGCAAATCAAATTGCAGCAGATGGCCTACCAGCGCAACCCGGGTATATCCGCGGTCGATATTTTCATAGCGCTTGCGTGCATACGCCTGTCGGTTTTTCTGTATCGTTTTTCACCCCGTATGGAGCGGCTGCTGTTAAAACCGCTGAAGATACCACCCTTGATGCGGATAGCAAACAAACTGGTATTTAAAAGACAATAGCGCTGATGCAGACGGTACCGCACAAAACATACTGGCTGACAGCCATTACCCCGGGGGCAATCTGGTTTATTTGCCGAAATAACTGGAAAAAGGCAGCGACGGTCTACTATCGTCAGGGCTCCGGCTTTTATCTGGGTGTTTTTCGCCTGATGATCCGCTGGTTTTCATTGCCGATAGATGTGCAGCTCAGTACCGTGGCCATCGGCACGCTTTCCACCGCCGATGGCTGCAGCGTGAGCTGGCAGGTGGCGACCCAGACGGTTAGGGTTGCCAGGCAAGCCGCAAATGCGCTCTTAGACCACCCACTGGTTGAAAGGCTTAAAAGCAGTGTCCCCGAACGATTGACTTTTACTTTTCTGGAGCGGCTGAGTTACCACGCCTTGCTTCCCATTGTCAGACTTGTAAACCTGGCGCAATGGCACCGGCGAATGCAGGACGACCAATCCCAGCATGTGATTCTGGTACCCGGGATCGAGTGGCTGGGTCGGATATTGCCGGTTCTGGCTGGTGAACAGATGGTGATTGAACAATTTGCGCGCCCTCTGAACCGTGCGTTTATTCAACATCGGTTAAAACGGGCCCTTATGCGCACCACTTTCGAAGATAATCTGCCACGCGCTGCCGGTAAAACGAAAATGCCGGATCGAATCGGGGTCCATTGCCTTTTCGGGCTAGATTCCAACAAACAGAGCGACCTATACTGGTTCGCACCCGATATCACTGATCCCCGACGTATTCTCGTCTATATGGATTCCGACTGCCGGGAAAAGCCAGCGGTCGTCAAGGCTGCGGCCGAGAAAAATGGAATGCATTGGGTGCGCATTATACGCCGCTTTGCTATCCCCGGACCGACCGGCATTGCCGCGCTCGTTATGCTTGCCCTGAAAACCTCGCTGGCGTTACTCGGCATACGGCCACGCGATGAGTGGCTTCGCCAGCAGATCGTCAAACTATTGGATGAGGCTGCCTTCTGGGAGAAATTCTTTCGCAGGTATCATGTCCGGATTCATCACGAGATCGACCTATTTGTCTATGACCTTCCCAAGTGTATCGCGATCGATCGGCTGGGGGGACTGCAATTGAGCAAGCAGCGCTCTGATTTCAAGATGAATGGTTGGATGCCGGTTATCCGCAATACGGCCCACCATGTCTTTTTTACCTGGAATCGAAGGATTGGGGACTATCGGGATGCTTTCTCGGGCATCAGGCAATTCATTGTCAGCGGATTTCCGCATGACCGGTTTGTGCGGCAAACCACGGACGAACTAAAACAGATCGAGCACAGTTGGCACCAGCGGGGTGTTCGTTTTACCGTGGCATTGTTTGATAACGGGTTCGATAACGACATTCTTTTCAGTGCTCAAATGATGGAAACCTTTTATACCCGATTTCTGGATTGGGTGGCCGCTAATCCTGAGATCGGCATGATTATTAAATCCAAAAAAGCTGATCTAATCCAGGGTTTACCGAAAGCTGCGCGACAACTGACCAATCCGGACTTGCAGGCACGCGTCAAAGTATTAGGTGCTTATAAGGGCGCGCTCTGCGGTCCGTTGGCCAACGTTGCCGATTTCGCCATCGGCATCGGGATTGGGTCGGCGGTGATAGAAACGGTTCTGGTCGGTTGCCGGGGAATTCATTGCGATCTGCCGTCTCATCAGGAACATGTTTACTACCAGTGGGGGCCCAACCAGCTGGTCTTTAATGACATCGACAAATTAATGGTGGCCCTGCAGGACTATCTGCAAAACCCTGAAAAGCACAGGGACTTGGGTAGTTGGGATGACTATCTTGACCTGCTGGACCCTTTCCGCGATGGACGCGCCGGTCACCGCATTGGTGCTTATACCCAGAGTCTCCTGGCAGGCTATGATGCCCAACTGCCCCGAGCGGACGTTATCCTTCAGGCGAACGAGAGCTATGCCCAGGCGTACGGTACGGCCAACGTGGTTAGTGCGAGAATCAGCGATGTTCACTAAGCTCCGCCAGATAATTGCCGGCAAAGCCACCTTCCTTAGATCGGTCGGGATTTACGGCATCGCTGGAATGCTTGAAAAAGCCATACCCTTCCTGCTCTTGCCGGTTTTGACCCGTTTACTCAGCACCTATGACTACGGGGTGCTGGCAACCTTCAATGCCCTCAGGCTTAACCTGCATGCCGTACTCTCTTTGAGCACTTCAGGTGCTGTGGGACGGGCATTTTATGATCGCCGTGAGACCGGTTTCAACTTTCCAGGATATACGTTCAACGCATTGGTCGTGAATACCCTGATGCTGGCACCGGTGCTACTGGCAGTGGTCTGCTTTCAGGACTGGATTCCAGGGGCGGAAACGATGAGCCGCGGCTGGCTGATTTTCATCGTGCTGAGTTTCTGGGCCACTGCGCTGGCATCTATCCGGACCAAACTCTGGGTGTTCGAAGCCCGACCGGCGGCTTTCGGCACCTTCAACGTACTAAAAATAACGGCAAATTACTGTCTCTCCCTGGCCCTGGTGTTGGTCTGGCGACAGAGCTGGGAAGGGCGCATTGCCGGAATCGGCCTGGTTGAAATGAGTTTCTGCCTGCTGGCTCTGATCATCCTGCAACGCGAGGGTGGGTTGCACTTCCATCTGAACCGTGCGTACTTCAAAGATATCTTAAAGTTCGGACTTCCCCTGCTGCCGCACGGATTTTGCCTGGTTGCCATGACCACGCTGGACAAGTTTTATCTCAACGCCATGTACGGGGTCGATGTGACCGGCATATATGGCGTGGGATTCACATTGGGGTCAATCGTCACCATGATAGCATTGCCCATTGATATAGCCGCCGAGCCTTACATTTACACCCGATTGAGCAACATGGACCGTGACGGTGCTTTGCGATTGGTGGTCTACACCTATCTGTATATGTTTTGCCTGGTGGCGGCGGCCCTGCTGGTATGGCTGCTGGCCCCCGTTATATTGAAGGTGTTCGTGGATCCAAAATTCTTCGGGGCCGAAGCGTACGTGTTTTGGGTCAGTCTCGGGTATGCTGCCTTTTGCATGCGTCGTATTCTGACACGCTATATTACGTACTCAAAGAAAACCTATCTGATTACCCTGACGACCGTTCTGGCTGCTTTGGTTGCCCTGGTTGCGAATTACGTGCTTATCACCCTCAATGGACCCGTTGGGGCGGCCCAGGCAATCTGCCTCACATTTGTTTTCTATATGCTGATCACCTGGGTCATTGCGGGACGATTGTACCCCATGCCCTGGCTGGCGATACTGAAACCGGTTCGGGTCCGCGAACTCTACATCGCCCTGCGGACTGTGCCCAAACCATCCTCTGCTGGAGGCGACCACAGTCATAAGGCCTGATCACAATCAAGGATATGCCGTTTTATATTGAATTGAACGCCGACCGGTAATAATGCCCACGGCAGAACCCCACTCGGCCTTCTTCCGAAAGCGGCGGGTGCTAAAATTAATAACACGGGAATGGCCGATTCTGTTCGTGCCTGGCCCGAAAAAAACGCCCCGCTGGTTTTCAAGCAACGTTACTAAAACCCATTCGTCCCAGACGGCAGCCAACAACTTACATGCGAATCAACAGAAAACTTCTGAGTAAACGCTATGCCGCTGATGGAAAAGCCTGCGTGAGACTTGATCGGGGCGCATCGGAAGCGCTGAATGAGTTTCGCAAAGAAATCGAATCCGGTCAGGTTGTGCTGAGCCAGCACGCCGGCTGCCCGCAATGCGATGGACAGAATGCCATTCTTATCAGCGCCAAGGACCGGTTAGGCCTGCCCTGTGATTCGGTTGTCTGCGAACCTTGCGGGCTGGTATACAACAACAGCTACATGGACACGACACTGGCGGATCATTTTTACAGCCACTACTGGGGGCGCATTCATTGGGCCGGAGATCCGCAGCGCAACTTTGTCCATCGCACCAAGCCGGATGCCTACAGCTGGAAACGGTTCGCCTTTGTGTGTCTGGCCCTGGGCGAGCAGATGGCGGACATTCGAACAGTCTTCGAGATCGGTTGTGGGGACGGTTGCAACCTGTTGCCGTACCATTGTGCTGGCAAGCAGGTAGTGGGCTGTGATTTGGATGAAGACTTTCTGCTGCCGGGACGTGAGCAGGGGATGGACCTGATGGTAGGGCGCCTTGAGCAACTGGCGGCTACCGACCGGAAAGCCGACCTGGTGATCCTCTCCCATGTTTTTGAACACATGTTGGATCTGGACGCGATGATTTCGCAAGTCCGCGCTTTGCTCCGCCCCCCTGGCTGGGTTTATGTGGAAGTACCCGGTATCTTGAACTGGAACCGAACGACCAGGCGTTCCCGGGCCGAAGATGGCTACCGCAGCGGAAACAATTTTCTCAGCTATCTACAGTTCCAGCACACATTTCATTTTGACTTGCAGCACCTGCGGACCTTCTGGGAGCGCGGCGACTTCTACTTCTACCAGGGGGATGAATGGGTGCGGGCGCTGTTTACGACGGAGAAACAGGAGAAGGTGGTACCGGGTTTGCAGATGGCTGCCGGACTGGGAGATAGTGTGAACAAGCCGCAGATGAAACCGCTGCTTCCGGGTGAGCAGATCGTGGCTTATTTGCGGGACATCGAAAAAGATTACCAGAGTTCCATTTTTCAGCTTTATCGCGGGGCCCGGTTTCTCGGGCGCAAACTGCAACATTTTTTCGACCCCGCATCAGGCGATTAGAGACTGTCGCAAAAATAGGATTTTGGTTCAAAGCCAAAGTGGCCGTAAAGCCCAACCCGAGGAATACTTTTGGTAATACGAGGATAACGTTTACACCTCCCTCAGTGCCGCAGCCTGGTGCCTAACTACGAGATCGGGCCAAAAGGCATTTTTAAGATAGCATCTATTTGAGGAAGCTCCTAAAATCTTCAATGCAAACGGCATGCACAGATTTGACCCTGCTTGAATTCGAGGATGAAGTCCTGGCAGCATTCCAGGCCTGGGGAACGGATGCGTTCCGGAGCAGCAACCACCGGACTGTCCTTTTCGAACCGCGGGCCCAGGTCCAGTTCATCCGGCAGCGGTTGTCCTACGGCTCCAGTTCGAACTACTTCGGTGCAACAGGTCACCGGTCCGGTCTCGAGTTTTCCCAGCGGATCGTAAAGTCTTTGCGTCCGCTGCTGAGATTTCAGGATCCATGGGGCGGGGCGGAAGGCTATCGACACGCCTTTATTCTCTATGTCCGCCTTTTGATTCACGAATGTGTTTTCCTGACGGAGGTGGTTGATCAGGCGGTAAATATGCATTCACCGGAACGGATTAAAAGCCCTGCCGCAGTTCTCACTTTCAGCGAACCGTATTTAACCAGCCGGGATCGGTTGCTGGGATCAATCACCCGGTTGTATTGCGATGCTCACGGACTTGCCTGGCAACCTCTCGCCTTTCGATCTCCCAGGCAAAAGCGCGCTTCTTTAAGTGATCCGTTCAAAGCGTGGATCGGACGAGCCCTTTTACCGATTATGGCTCGCATCGCCCGGTTCCGAGCGCGTAAACGCCACATGGTTCTGGGGTATAATCAGCAACTCCAGATGACACGGATTATGACCCAGCTCTGCGAGCGCATACCGAATATGGTCACGGGTTACCTGGGCCTGCAAAACTTGCGAAAGGATGTACAGCGTAATATGCGCGATGCTGCCTACTGGTCTTTCTTGTCCCTGCCGTTTTGGAGCGGCGGAAGGCCCGGAAAGGCCTTTAGCCGACAGATAAAGACGAACATCGCTCGTTTCCGGGATTTCATGTCCACGAACCGGGAAAGTTTCGTGTATAAAAAAGTCGATCTGCGCGAGGTGTTATGGGCCTACACTGACCAGGTCCTGAGCGGCGCCCTGGGACACTTGTATCTTCAGAGTCAAAACATACATAAAATCCTGAAAACCTGTCACCCTAGCCTGGTATTGTCGCAGAACGCCCTTGAAGTGGGCTATCACCTGGGTGAAATCTGTCGTCAAATGGGCACGCCTGCGCTCTTGATTACCCATGGGTCGCATGTCCCGACGCAGGATCCCTGGGCTGCAGTTGAATGGCATGAACATAGTTTTGGACTCATCAATACCCACTACGAATACGTGGCGGTTCAGACACCCTGGGCCCAGCAATACCTGGCCACTATTCCGGTGAAATCCAAACCCATTGTAACCGGGCCGCTGCTCTTTGGAAAAAGGCCGTCGCAAGTGAGAACGGACCGCGCACCTGACCAGGGTTTGGTCAGGGACGCGGACGGACGCCACGTGCTGTTGCATGCCGGAACCCCCAAGCTACGCGGCCGTCGCAGATTATATGTGTATGAGACTGTCGAGGAATACGTGGCCAACATCCAGTCCCTGATTCGCGTGGTAAACAAAATGCCCGGGCTTTATCTGGCAGTGCGCTTCAGGCCAATGCCGCGTTTCGGGGTCCGGGATCTGTCCAGTCTTTTGCCGCCTGCCGGAAACTGGGCGATCTATGCCGATGGCGCTTTTGAAGATCTGCTGGTCGGCAGTGACCTCCTGGTCAGTTATTCATCAACTACCATCGAGGAAAGTCTTCAGCACCATGTACCGGTATTGCAGTATGACCCGCAGGGTAAGTACGGCCTCATTCCGGCCCAGGAATTGTCCCCGGATAGCAATCCGCAGGTGAATGCCTGTTACTTTGTTGGTTCCGAGAAGACATTGGGCTGGGGGTTGCAGTGGCTGACGGATCATCATCTCGGGCGCACGGACATTCCGGACGGGATCTGGCAGCTGCATGCTTTCGAAGATCAGGAGATGGTCGATATCGCCGAATATTTCAAGCCGCAGTGTCTGGACGAAATGCCGGCTGCCGGTCGTGAGGAAACCGATGCCTATGTCTGATTCAGCCCCCTTGAATCTTCTTATTATCGGTGCCGGGATGTATGTCTGCGGGCGTGGAACCAGCGGCTTTGGCACCATCCTTCCCGCGCTGGGTGAGCTGCAACGCCACGGTTATCCGCTAGGCACCGTGAACCTTGCCGCCACAAATCCGCAAAGTATCGTTCTGGCCGATGCGCAACTCAAACGTTTAAACAAGGCGATGGGTACTCGCCTGGCCTTTGGGCGCACCTACCCGGATAGATCTTCAGGCGCCGATCCGGAAAGCTATCGTCGGGCCCTGGCGGAAATGCCGTCGCCGGCGGCCGCTATCGTAGTGGTTCCCGACCACCTCCACCACCAGGTGGTAGCGGACTGTCTATCGAGCGGTCTGCATACCCTGGTGGTCAAACCGCTGACCCCCACGGTAAGCGCGGCCCGGGAACTGATTCGCCTGCGGCAACAGCACGGTGTTTACGGTGCGGTTGAATTCCACAAACGGTACGATCGGGCCAACCTGAAAATTAAGGAGATTCTGCAAACCGGCCAAATCGGCCGGCCGCTTTACTTTCTGGTCGAATACAGCCAGCGTAAAAGCATACCCGCAAGGACTTTTGCCGGCTGGGTAGACCAGACGAACATCTTCCAATATCTAGGGGTGCATTATGTCGACATCATCCACTTTCTGACCGGTGCCAGACCCGTACGGGCTATGGCCAGAGGACAGTGGGGCTGGCTGAAAGAAAAGGGCGTTGAAGTCTATGACGCCGTTCACGGGACCATCGACTGGCTTACTCACGGGGGAGACCACTTTGTTTCCTACATTCTGACCAACTGGGTGGATCCGGAATCGACATCGGCCATGTCCGATCAACGTATCAAGGTAATCGGAACCCGGGGACGCTGTGAATCCGACCAGAAGAAAAGGGGCCTTCAGCTGGTTTCCGATGAGAACGGCATAGAGGATATCAATCCGGACTTCTGTGCAACCTACTTGGACGAGAAGGCGCGGCTGACCTATAAAGGGTACGGGATAAAGAGTATTCATACATTCATAAAGGATGTTAACGCGGTCGTGCAAGGGAAGGTACGGCCCGAAGATCTGGAGTCCATGCGGCCTTCGTTCGAGAGCGCCCTGGCGGCCACCGCGGTAGTGGAGGCAGTCAATGCGAGCCTTAAAAACGGCGGTGCCTGGATAGATATTGCCTATTAAGCTGCAGCGGAGGTTTTACCGATATGAGTACAACCGTAGACCATCAGGAAATTGAAACTTTTATTCGGGAATTGTTCGTAAAGGTTGGCATCTCCAAGCAAGATGCGGGCTATGTGGCCGCCGGCCTGGTCCAGGCCTCCCTGCGGGGGGTCGATTCCCACGGCATCCGACTGGTGCCCCATTATTTGAATGCCGTGACGGCTGGCCGGATCAACAAAACACCCCGTTATCGCTTCGAGCAAACCGCCCCTGCAACCGGTATCCTGGATGCGGACGACGCATTTGGCCACGCAGCCGGCATGCGCGCTGTTGATCACGCCATGGAACTTGCCGCCGGTACGGGCATGGGCGCCGTAACGGTCAAGCGGTCCACCCATTTTGGGGCGGCGGCGTTCTTTGCCCTTGAGATTGCCAAACGCGATATGCTGGGTTTCAGTTTTACCCACTCGGATTCCCTGATCGTGCCCACCGGGAGTCAGCAGCGGTTTCTGGGCAACAATCCTATCTGTTTCACTGCCCCGTGTGAGGATGAGGAACCCCTCTGTCTGGATATGGCCACCAGTGTCATTACCTTCAACAAAGTATTGCAGCACCGGGAGGAGGGCACCCAGGTGCCGGCCGGTGTGGGTGCCGACGCGCACGGGATTGAGACCCGCGATCCGGAGCGGATCGTCAACCTGCTGCCGGTTGGGGGGTACAAGGGTTATGGCCTGAGTCTCATGGTCGAAGTCCTTTGCGCCCTGCTTTCCGGTATGCCTTTCGGGCCGCACATCCCCCGGATGTATGACGCCCCCATTGAAGCAAAACGCAATCTGGGTCATTTTTTCATGGCCATCGACATCAAGACTTTCGTGGCCCCGGATCAATTCCGAACACGGATGCAGCAGCTGGCCGATGAACTGCGTCGCGAACCAGCCATCCAGTCCGAAACTCCGGTAATGGTGGCCGGTGATCCTGAAAAGAAGATCGAAGCCCGGCGCAAAGTAGAGGGGGTGCCGTTGCGGCCGGTGGATGTCGAGTTTTTTACACAAGCATCTAAAGAATACCGGATCCCCCTGAAGATCGACCCGCGTTAACCGGCCATCGTGCCTTAACACTCAATAACGGAAAACTGGAGATGATCTCATGACAAGCCCACACTGCATTGCCATGATACCCGCGCGCATTGGCAGCACCCGGCTGCGAATGAAAAACCTGGCTTTGATCAACGGTGCCCCGCTCATTTCCTATGCTATAAAAGCCGCCCAGAACGCGGGTGTGTTTGACCGCATCGTTTTGAATTCCGACCACCCGGTTTTCGAAAAAATCGCTACCCGCTACGCTGTTGATTTTTACCAGCGTCCTACCAGGCTAGGGGGCAGTGATATCAAATCCGATGATGTCGTGGCAGATTTCATGGAAAAAAATCCGGGCGAGATCGTGGCCTGGGTAAACCCCACGTCGCCCTTGCAGACCGGTGATGAGATTAAAAAAGTGATCGATTATTTCATAGACGCGAAACTGGATTCGCTGATTACCGTGAACGATGAGCAGGTGCACTGTAATTACGCGGGAGCACCCGTCAATTACGAATTGGAAGGTCGCTTTGCACAGACTCAAGACTTGGTACCGGTACAAGCCTTTGTCTATTCCATCATGATGTGGCGTACCACGGCCTTTATGGATGCGTATCGTCGGAAAGGCTATGCCCTGTTTTGCGGCCAGACCGGTTTCTACAAAGTGAGCAAACTGTCCGGCGTGATCATCAAACGGTCGGAGGACCTGATCCTGGCCGATCAGATTCTAAGGTCGCGCCAGGCAAACACCCAAATCGCATACGACGCAGTCGTTGCAGACATTGAGAATGAAAATGGATAAACTCTGTTCACTCATCATACGGACGCGCAATGAGGAGCGCTGGATCGGTGCCTGTTTGAAGTCCGTATTCAACCAGGATTACCCGAACTTTGAAGTAATTATCGTTGACAACCAAAGCGAAGACCGCACCCTGGAAAAGGCCCGGCAATATCCTATCTCCCAGGTTGTCACGATCGAAGACTACCTGCCCGGTAAGGCCCTGAATCTCGGGATAAGGGCTTCGCAGGGCGACTACCTTGTGTGCCTTTCGGGACACTGCATACCGGCGGAGGAGCACTGGTTGGCGACCCTGGTGGCAGCCCTGGAGGCGGATGAGACCCTGGCAGGTGTCTACGGCCGGCAGGAACCCATGGCGTTTAGCCTGGACGCCGACAAACGCGATTTACTGCTTGTTTTCGGGCTGGATGCAAAAATCCAGGTCAAGGACAGTTTTTTCCACAATGCCAACAGCATCCTGCACCGGGCCCTATGGGACCAGGTGCCGTTCAGCGACGTGGTTACCAACATCGAAGATCGGCTGTGGGCCCAGGAAATGCTCAACCGGGGTTACCGCATTGCTTATGAACCCGGTGCCAGTGTCTATCACCACCATGGTATTCACCAGAACGGTGATCACGAACGCTGTACCAATGTGGTCCGCATTCTGGAGTCATATCAAAATAATACCGGTGGCGGCGTGCTGCAGGCCGACAATCTGAACATCGTAGCCATCATTCCATCCAAGGGGAAAAGCCTGGAAATCGGCGGACGGCCGGTCATTGAACTGACCATTAAAAGCGCTCTGGCCTCTCGGTATATCTCGGATGTGTTTCTTGCGACCGACGACGCCGAACAAGCGGAACATGGTCGCGAACTGGGCGCCCGGGTTCCCTTTTTGCGGCCGGCATCGCTCTCTCGTGATTATGTGGGGCTGGAGGCGGTCTACCGGTACACCCTGACGCGCATTGAAGAAGAGGGCATCTATCCTGATCTGGTTGTGACCCTGGAACCCACCTATCCGTTTCGTATGCCGGGACTGATTGACAACATCATCGAGCAGGTATTGCGGGAAGGTCTGGATACGGTCCTGGCGGCCCATCGCGAAACAAATTCCATATGGCGCGAATCCGAGGGAGGGCCAATCCAGCGGATCGACAGCGGATATGCCCCCCGCACCTATAAAGAAAAAACCCTGATCGGCCTCAAGGGCTTGTGCTGTGTCACGCATCCGGAGATCCTGCGCCAGGAAAGGCTTATCGGTTCAAGGGTAGGCCTTTATAAAGTGGATTATCCCCTGTCTGCGATCGAAGTCCGCAGCGATAAAGACAGGTTGCATATCGAACCTCTGATGCAGATATGGGCAGACATGTTAGAAGCCCAGGATGCGTCCATCGAAACTTCAACAGGGTAAAAGCGCATGAACACCATATTAGCCACGACTTCATCTTTTGGAAAAAGCAGTCCCCAACCGGGCGCCGAAATCGCGTCTCGCGGAGACAGCCTGGTGTGTAATCCCTTCGGACGCAAACTAACCGAGGCGGAACTTACCAATTTGTTGCAAGAACATCGGCCCCGCGGTCTACTGGCCGGCACCGAACCGATTACCCGGAACGTATTGACCGCCGCGCAACAGCATCTGAAGGTTATATCCCGGGTAGGTGTCGGCTGGGATAATGTCGATCACCAGGCCGCGGCGGATCTGGAGATCGCCGTCTACCGGACCGAAGGCGTTCTGGATCAGGCTGTGGCCGAACTGACGGTGGGCCTGATGCTAGATGCCCTGCGCCGGATTACCGCCCATGATCGCCAGATGCGCCGGCATGCCTGGCACAAACAGATGGGCGGCCTGCTGGCCGGCAAGTGTGTTGGTATCGTCGGGCTGGGGGCCATCGGTAAACGGGTGGCCGAACTGGTGAAGGCGTTTGGTGCCGAAGTAATATTCTTCGATCTCCAACCACGGCAATTTCGAGACGGTCAGGCCGTTGCAATGAAAACGCTGCTGCAAAAGGCCGATATTATCACCCTTCACACCGACGGAGGCGAACAGATTATGGACGCCGGTGCCTTTGAACAGATATCCGGCTCGGCGCCCATCATCGTCAACACTGCCCGGGGAACCGCAGTCGATTTTCCGGCCCTGGAAAATGCACTGGAGACCGGCCTCGTTTCCGGTGCGTGTCTGGATGTGTTTGATATCGAACCTTATGAGGGTACCCTGCTTGAGCGTGATGATGTGGTGGTAACGCCCCATATCGGCTCTTATGCCCGCGAGGCCCGCGAGCATATGGAGCGGGTTGCCGTCGATAACCTCTATCGGGGCTTTGCCGGCGGTCAGTCCTAGCTGCAGACCGGCATCCAACTGCCGAGGGGCGATTCGAACCAGCATTCATATTTTTATAAGGGGGAAAAGAAAGTATGAAAACCGCAACCTGGATCCGTGAAAAGCTTCGGCGTGATGAGGTATCCCTTGGTTCATGGCAACAAATTGCCGATCCGGCCATTGCTGAAATCCTGGGTCAGGCGGGCTATGACTGGGTAGCCGTTGACCTGGAGCACGGCGCCATCGGGTTGCACCAGCTGCCGGATTTGTTCAGGGCCCTTGAGCTGGGCGGCACTGTCCCCCTGGTACGTGTCGGCAAGGCGGATTCGCGGGACATAAAAGCAGCTTTAGACGCCGGTGCGGCCGGCATTATTCTTCCGAATATTAAGAACGCCGATCAGTTGGCGGAAATGATTGCGTGGGCTACCTATCCAACAAGGGGTAGTCGCGGGGTAGGCTATTGCCGCGCCAATCTGTACGGCCGTAACTTTGATGCCTATATACAGCGGGCAGCAGAACGTCTGGTCATTGCCCAGATCGAAGACTTTGAAGCGGTTGAGCGCCTGGACCGGATTCTGACCGTTGAAGGACTCGATGCGATTATGGTTGGGCCCTATGACCTTTCGGGCTCCATGGGATTGGTCGGCCAATTTGAGCACCCCCGCTTTAACGCGGCCATGGAGCGGATTAAAAATCTGGCGCGGGAACATGATATTCCTATCGGCATCCACGTTGTGCAGCCGGAAAAAGAGAACTTGCAGACGCATATCCGGAAAGGTTTTCGGTTCATCGCCTATGGTACCGATGGCGTTTTTCTCTACCAGGGCGCCCTGGCTCCCGACGTTTAGCAACCGACCCCATCCGGGAGCCGTTACATCAATACCAAACAGGAACAGAAGAAACCATGCAGATAACAGTCTTTGGCGGATCAGGTTTTCTAGGATCGCATGTGTGTGATAAACTTGACGAGGCCGGTCATGATGTGACGATATTCGATTTGCGGCCTTCACCCTGGCGCCTGCCCGGCCAGAAGATGATTTGCGGCGATATTCTGGATGAGAAAGCCGTTGGTGACGCGGTAACCCATGCGGATGCAGTGTTCAATTTCGCGGGTCTCGCCGATATCGGGGAGGCTAACGGCAAACCCCTGGCTACGGTCACCCAGAACATTCACGGCAACGCGATCATTCTGGAAGCCTGTCGCCGTCAGGGGGTCCAGCGCTATGTATTCGCCAGTACGGTTTACGTATACAGCAAGTCGGGCGGTTTTTACCGTTGCAGTAAGCAGGCCTGTGAACTTTATATCGAGGCTTTCCAAGAGAACTATGGGCTGGAGTATACAATTTTGCGATACGGTTCGCTATATGGCCCCCGCGCGGACGAGCGGAATGCCATTTACCGCTTTGTGCGGCAGGCAATGGTGGAGAACAAGATCTCCTATTTCGGCAGTGATGAGGCTCTGCGCGAATACATTCATGTTGAAGACGCAGCGGCTTGCAGTGTTGAAATCCTTAAGCCGGAGTATGCAAATCAAAGCATTGTGCTGACCGGCCACCAGGCGATGAAGGTCGGCAACCTGTTCAAGATGATTGCAGAGGTGCTGGGACATGATATCGAGTTCGAATTCGAGCATAATCCCAGCAGCGCTCATTATGAAGTCACCCCGTATTCCTTCAATCCCAAGGTCGGTAAAAAACTGACCCCGCCGCTGCATGTTGATCTGGGGCAGGGTATCTTGCGCGTTGTCGAGGAACTGCATAACACCGTCCGCCCGGAACTGCAAAGTGTCCACGGTGTACTCGTAACTAAGGAGAAATCATGAACAGCATTGCGATTATTCCCGCCCGCATGGGTAGCAGCCGGTTTCCAGGTAAACCGCTTGCCCCGATCCATGGGCTGCCCATGATCGGCCACGTCTATGAGCGCACGCGACGCTGCCAGCAACTGGCTGCTACTTATGTCGCCACATGTGATCGCGAGATTTACGAATTTATCGAGAGCATCGGTGGACAGGCCGTAATGACGGCCGACACTCACGAACGCTGCACAGACCGAACGGCTGAAGCGCTGCTGGCAGTGGAAAAGGCCACCCGGCGTAAAACGGATATCGTTGTCATGGTGCAAGGGGATGAACCCATGGTGACGCCCGGTATGATAGATGAGTCCCTAAAGCCTTTTCAGGCCGATCCGGCTGTCAAGGTCGTAAACCTTATGGCCCCGCTGGCGGACGTTACCGAGTTCGAGGATCCCAACGAAGTGAAAGTCGTTACCGACCTCAAAAATGACGCCCTTTACTTTTCCCGTGAACCGATCCCCTCACGTCGCAAGGGGGTTGCTGAGGTACCGATGCAGAAACAGGTGTGCATCATTCCATTCCGCCGGGACTATCTTCTGAGATTCAATGCGCTTCCGGAAACACCCTTAGAGCGCATCGAATCGGTCGATATGATGCGCATCCTGGAGAACGGCGAGAAGGTGCGTATGGTTCCCACGCATACACAGACTTTAAGTGTGGATACCCCCCAAGAATTAGAACGGGTTGTCGAGCTGATGCAGGCGGATGATTTGATGCCGGACTATATGGACGAAAGCTTCTGATGGCTCTTCCCGCGTACAAGTCTCAGATAAAAGCGTTTATTAAAAAACATATCCAGATGATCCAGCACTGGTCCCTGCGACTGGCCGGCCGGCAGCAGGGGTTCTCCGGCCTGTCTGAGCAGCTTGGCCGCATCCAGCCGGATCTGCGCCATCAATACACGACCTTCGAGATCGACACCCCCTACCTGGAAACCAAGGTACGTGCCCAGCATGCCTTCCAGGTATCTGTCGCCCTCCAGGCGCTCGAACAGCTGCACACATTACCGCAGGTTCTAATTGCCGATGTCGGTGATTCCAGCGGCACCCACCTGGACTACCTGCGCCGCCTGGTCTCATTGCGGCCTGAATACGGGAGCCAGGAAGTCGCGACCCTTAGCATCAATCCCGACCCGGTAGCGGTCGGAAAAATACGTGCCCGGGGGCTACCGGCCCTGCAGTGCAGGGCCGAGGATATGGACCGCCATCTAGAGAAACCGGCGGATCTGCTGCTTTGCTATCAAACCCTGGAACACCTGTACAATCCGATTGAATTTCTGGACCTGGTTTCCAGAAAGCGGCTCTGTCAATTGCTGGTGGTCACCGTACCCTATCTGGCGCGCAGCCGGGTTGGCCTGCACCATATCCGCCAGGGCACCGATACCCGGGTATGGCCTGAAAACACTCATATATTTGAACTTTGCCCACAAGATTGGCGTCTTGTGTTTCAACATGCCGGCTGGTCCATTCGGACGGAGCGCATTTATTACCAATATCCACGCAATCTGCTGGGTTTATTGCTGGGTTCCATATGGCGCCGCTTTGATTTCGAGGGGTTCTACGGTGTTGTTCTGGAACCCGACCGTCACTGGGCGGACATATACTGCAATCACTGAAAAAAATATCCAATGAGAATTCATTCTGATGCAAATATTGTTGATTAACCCGGTTGATCGGGACTTTATGCCACCCTCAATTTTTCCGCTGGGGTTGGCCTACATTGCGGCCGTACTCGGTGAACACGGTCATACCGTAGACGTTGTCGATTTAAATGGCGAGCGTAAAGGCGGGGAAGCCATGCTGGCCGACAAATTACGAGCAGGAACCTTTGACTGGATTGGTATCTCTTCGATGATTACCCAGTATCGACGCGTGAAGGACCTGGTGCGAAAAATCAAATCGCTGGCGCCCCGGACCCCGGTCGTATTGGGAGGACCCGGGCCCACCTCGCACCCACGCCTGTACCTCGAATATACCGAGGCCGATCTGGTTGTGGTGGGTGAAGGTGAGCAAACTGTACTGGCGCTTTGTTCCACATTGGAGACGGGTGGGGATTTAAGCAACTGCCCGGGATTGTATATACGCGATTCGGGACGGATTTGCGTAAATCCGGCGCGTCAGCCGCTGGACCAACTGGATGTCCTGCCTTTGCCAGCCTGGGAAGCCTTCCCCGCGACCCGTTATATGGAAAGCTTCCTGTTTAAAACAGCGGATACCTATCGTGGTATGAATGTGCTGACCAGCCGTGGGTGCCCCGGAAAATGTACGTATTGTATGCGCAATTTCGGCAACCGGGTACGGTTACGGTCGGTTGCCGGGGTAATTACTGAGGTCAAAAGGCTCATTACTGATTATGGGATCGGCCACCTGCATTTTATCGACGACACGATTGGCGCTGACCGGACACGGCTGGATGAACTCAGCCGCGCGCTTGCCAGTCTGAACAGCGGCATTACCTGGTCGGCAAACGCACGGGTTTCGCAGGTTTCACCCGAAACCCTGAAGTTAATGGCGGCGGCCAACTGTACCCGTCTGGCTTATGGGATTGAAAGTGCCGATGTCAGGATCCTTAAAGAAATGCGCAAAGGCACAACGCCCCGCCAGGCCAGCCGGGCGATTGCCTGGACCCGCGAAGCCGGTATCGATGTGACGGCGTACTTTATGATCGGCTTCCCTTCTGAGACCGCGGATACGATTCGCAACACGGTCGATTTTTGCAAAACCAACCTAGTCGGGGGAGAATTTTTCTTTGTGACGCCGCTGCCCGGCACTGAAATCTATGCCTATGCCCGCGACGCCGGGCTGATTCAACAGGAAGACCTATATATCGAACAGGTCGGTGAGATTAGAAATTTTTTAATTAATGTGACCCGCAGCTTGCCAAACGAAGAATTATTTCGGTTGAAAGAAAATGCCGAACAAGAAATCCAGGCGCACCTGCAAAGGTATGGTCAGGCCTGTACACCTTCGATACGGGAAGACCCCCGGGAGACGGTCAAGTCTCTACCGAATTTCGGATCAAATCCGGGCGACAGAAAGTGATACGGAGACTGAATCTTTGTTATGGGGGCAGGTTGCCGGCTGAATACCGGCCGATCATAAATCGGATTGTCCGCGAGACGGCCGGCCCCTTTACCCGTATGATCGATCGCCTTTCCAGCCGGCACAAGGACAATCTGGACTGGTGGGTCAGTGGTCCGGCCAGTCGAAATACGCTGGCCAGCCCCTTGTTCCACTATTGTTGCGTGTTGCTGCTGCTACTGGAACTTCGAAAAACGAAAGTCGAGTTCGAAGAGATCGAGGTTGATTCGGTTGCTTTGCAGGCCATCATTAAAGAGCAAATCCTAAACGGCGATGAATCTATTCCGGTTTGTTTACACCCGCTGTCGGCTCGCGCCCGCCTTAAAAAAAAACTATTACTGCTTTACGCTCTTTTATATACGCCGCTACTCAATTTATTGCCGCATCTGCTCATCACCCTGCTACGCTACCGGCCGCGGATACCCAGGCAAGGAAAGCTGACCCTGGTTGATGTCTTTTCCGACGGCCGGCATATTGGTGCGGAACGCTATTTCCCGCATCTTCTTGATCATCTGAGCGCTGACCGGCGCAAGTTTGTTTTTTTCGTACCCACATTTGTACAGCCGGACATTCTAAAGCTGCTGCGGTACATTCCAACAAGCTTTCGTCGGCTGCCCAATCGGATATACAAGGAGTGCTTTCTGAAGTGGCGGGACTACCTGCACGCCTGGCTGCACTGGTACCGGGTACGCAAGCTTAAGATCGAGGCCTGCCGCTTCGCATCCCTGGAACTGAGTGCCCTGGTAAAGGAAGAGTTGCGGGCTTTTCAGGTGTATGACTCTAGCTTTAAGGCAATCTTGAACCATTGTTTTGCAAAGCGGTTGAAGGCGGCCGGGGTGCAGTTGAACCTTGTCATCGACTGGTTTGAAAACCAGAGTATCGATCGGGGCTGGAACAGCGGGTTTCGCCGTTACTACGCCGCCGTGCCAACCAAGGGATACCAGGGATATACGGTCAGCCCGCATTATCTTTGTATCTCCCCGAGCCCTATGGAAGTCCGCTGTCAAATGGTGCCGCATAAGCTGGCCGTTATGGGGGCGGCCCTGCGGTCTCCGGCAACCCGATTTGCGCCGCTGATGAAAACGGAGATTGCACCCGCATTCCGCTTCAGCGATGTTTGGAACCCAAGCTGGGAGAACATTACGGCCGGAAACTTTGCGATTCTGGTTGCCTTGCCAATCGCTTTTCGCGATGTGGTCTATATCCTGGATCTGGTGATCAAAGCCGCGGGGGAAGCGGCGAAAGAGATAGAATGGCGCGTCAAGCCACACCCCGCACAGAATACCCAGGGACTGTTACCGCGATATCTGCGGTCATCTGCCAATATTAAAACTGTTGCCGGACGTTACGAAGACTGGCTTGAAAAGAGTGACCTGGTAGTCAGCACTTTCTCCAGTGTCTGCCTGGAAACGCTTGCTCGGGGTATCCCGGTAGCGGTGATAGACAACCCCCGTGGTCCCAGTCAAAACCCGCTACCGGATCATGTGGATCGGCGGCTCGTCCGGACCTGCCGGACGGCAGCCGATCTGGTTGCGGCCATTGCCGCCTTGCGCGCCATACCGATCAAAGACAGGTTGGCGATCGGTAGAGCCATTCGCCAGGACCATTTTACCCCGGTCACCACAAAGGGTGTTCGACGGTTTCTTGATCTTCCCTTGTAACGTTTCAAACACCATTTCCTTTCCATTAACACGGAAAAAATTAGAACCGAACTTTTAAGATGGTCCTAAAACGAAAGCGGTGCCTGGGACATCAACCAGACAATCCACCGGTCTTAATGACTACGGGGTTGGCACTGACAACAGGAGTCTAATATGAAAGTTGTTATTCTCTGCGGCGGCAAAGGAACCCGGCTCCGCGAAGAGACGGAGTACAAGCCCAAGCCCATGGTGCAGGTCGGCAACCGGCCGATCATCTGGCATATTATGAACATCTATGCCCATTATGGGTATGCGGATTTCATTTTGCCGACCGGCTATAAAGGCGATGTCATAAAGGAGTACTTTTATCACTACAAGGTCCGGAATTCGGATTTCAGCGTGAATCTTAACACCGGTGCCGTCCAGACTTACAACAACGGGGCGGAACAGGACTGGAAGGTCACCATCGCCGACACTGGTCTTGACACCTTGAAAGGCGCCCGTATCAAACGTATTGCCAAATATATTGATTCGGATCAATTCATGGTTACCTATGGTGACGGCCTGGCCGATATCAACCTGCAAGCCCTGGTCGAGTACCATTCAAACTCGGGAAGGATCGGCACCTTCACCGGGGTGCGGATGCCGTCTCGTTTTGGCACGGTGGCCACCGATTCAACCGGCACGATTCAAAGATGGCAGGAAAAGCCCATTCTGGACGCGTTTATCAATGGCGGCTTTTTCGTTTTCGAGCGCGCTTTCTTGGATTATTTGAGCAGCGGCGACAACTGTGAGCTGGAAAAAGAGCCTTTGGAAAAACTGGCCGCTGAAGGACAACTCGGCATGTATCACCATGACGGATTCTGGACCTGTATGGATACATTCCGGGATTACCAGTACTTGAACAAACTGTGGGACCGGGGGCAGGCTCCCTGGGATTTAAGACCATGATAACGGAGCAGCATGGGTCGACAGAGCAGGAGGCGGCCGCCACGGCCTCATTCTACCAGGGTAAACGGGTGCTGGTTTTAGGCGGAGCCGGTTTTATCGGCAGCTGTCTGGTCCGGACCCTGGTCAACTACGGTGCCCGGGTTGTTGTGGTTGACGGTCTGCTGCCGGATACCGGCGGAGATTTGGTCAATCTGGCTATCGTGCACAAGGGGTTAGACGGTTGTTTCACAGAGCCGGTGGAGAATCTGGACGGCCAGGGCGGTCGTCCTTTGCTCGCGGAGCTGGTTGCAGATGCCGACCTGGTTATTGATGCCATGGCGTCTACCTCTCACCATGTCGGCATGACACGCCCGCAGTTTGATCTGCAGTGCAACCTGATGAGCCATCTGTGCTTAATCGAGGCCCTGGAAGGGAACGCGGTAAAGAAGGTGATCTATCTGGGATCACGGGGACAATACGGCCGGGTTAATGTGGAACGGATTACCGAAAAGACGCCCCGCCTGCCCATCGATGTACAGGGGGTGGGCAAGGACGCGGCTGAAAACCTCTTTCGCATTTACGCCCCCCTGAAAAACTTTCAGGTGCTGAGCCTCAGGATCACAAACTGCTTCGGTGAGCATCAGAAAGTGTCGGGCGCCGACATCGGCCTGGTAGGGTCTTTTGTCCGCGATTACCTGGATGATCGGACCGTGGAGATATACGGAAGCGCTAAAAGAAAGAAGAACCTGATATATGTGCGCGATCTGGTCAATATCATCCTAAGATTGGGCAGTCGATCGTTTGACACTTTTGAGGCCTACAACATTGCCGGGCAGGCCGTTTCACTGGAGAGGCTGCTGACTTGCATAGGTAATTGTCTCGATACCGGCAATTATGTGGTGCGCCCGTTTCCCGATCACATTCAGCGTCTAGATGTGGGGCAGGCCGCATTCGTGGACGACAAGCTGCAACGGCGGCTTAACAACGTGGAGGTTACGGCCCTTGATCTGGCCATTGAAGAGACGGTTAACTATTTCAAAGGGAAAACCCATGCAGAATGAGCCCTATATCTGGAGATGTGATCTGCAACCGCAGTATGAGAAGTATAAGGCTGAAATCGACATTGCAATCGAGAAGGTCCTGCATTCCGGTCGCTACACACTGGGTGGTCAGGTTGAAAATTTTGAAGCGCGTTTTGCGGCTTATCTCGGCTGCCGCTATGCCGTCGGCGTTGGCAACGCCACCGATGGATTGATACTGGCCATGCAGTCTTTGGAAATAGGCCCGGGCGACGAAGTGATTACGACGCCTTTCACCGCGATACCGACCGGGGCGGCCATCGTTTGCGCGGGTGCCCGTCCTGTCTTTGTCGACATCGACCCGGATACCTTTTTGATCGATATCGCCCGCATACCCGAATATATAACACCCCGCACCAAAGCGATTCTACCGGTTCATTTATTTGGCAACGTCGTTGATATAGAACAACTGCGGGAACAAGTCCCCGCACATATTGCCATTATTGAAGATGCCGCCCAGTCGCACGGCAGCACCATAGCCGGCACCCAGAGTGGCACCCTCGGCGACTTGGGCGTTTTCAGTTTTTATCCGACCAAAAATCTGGGCGGCTACGGAGATGGCGGCATGGTGGTGACCGAACGGAAAGACTTGGCCGACCGTCTGAAACTGCTGCGAAACTATGGCTTGGTGGACAAAGATCACATTGTGCTCAATGGTTGCAATTCGCGGCTGGATGAGCTGCAGGCGGCTGTCTTGAGTGTAAAACTCGAGCATCTCGATGATATGAATCGAGCCCGCAATCACATTGCCCAGCGATACTTGCAGGAGTTGCGCCACTTGGATTTGGTGCCACAGCATCTGGCAGAGGGTGTCGTTTCCAACTATCATGTTTTTTCAGTCCGCATGACTACCGGTCGCAGCGAACTCATGCACCATCTTGAAAAGGCCGGCATCCAGACCAATGTGTATTATGAACTGCCGCTGCACCTGCAGCAGGCCAATGCCTATCTGAACTATCACAAGGGGGCCATGCCCGCGGCTGAAGCACTTTGTAGGGAGATAATCGCACTGCCCATGTACCCCGAATTGCCGCAGCACTATCAATCACGCGTGATTCAAGCGGTGAATGCTTTCTAAGTGCGTTCTTCCCGGACCGGTCAAACGCCTGTGATGCAATGAGCTTGGTAAGACCCAAAAGACTAATTCTCAATGCCGATGAATTCGGGGCCGTGCGCTGTCTTACCGATGCAATCTGGGAGTGCCTGCAATCCGGAGTGTTAACCAGTACGACCATTCTGGCAGGCGGTCTGGATTTTGATTATGCGGCCGGTCTGGCCAAAGAGAACACCTTCTGCGGGATGCATCTGTGCCTGGTTGATTTTCCACCTGTTGCGGCCGCCGCCCGGGTTCCAACCCTGGTACGACCAGACGTGAACAGACTCTGGACCTTGCCGGATTTTCTTAAACGCTATGTATCCGGCCGTATAAACCCTGCTGAGATAGAGCTTGAGCTGGAGCAGCAGATCACAAAATGTCTGGATCACGGCATCGCCTTGACCCATTTCGACGGGCATTGCAATTTGCACATGCTGCCGGGAGTTTTCCACAGTGTGCGCACCTTGATGGTTAAATACCGGATTCGGCGCCTGCGTTATCCTACGGAATCCCTTTTCAATATCGATTGGCGTCAGCCCCTGCAGTACGTTAAAAAACTAGCCATTGCCGGATGCGCCCGGCTTAACCGGGTATCGGTCCAAAATGGCTTTCTCACGACGGATCATTTTATTGGCAATGCCCAGAGCTGCCGCATTGATCAGGACGCCCTGTTGCGACTGCTCAATTCCCTTCAGCCCGGGTCTACTGAAATTCCCCTACATCCGGCCAATTACGATGAGGCCGCCATCAATGCAGCCTTTGATGCCGGACCAAATTTTGCACATGACTACTTTCGCTATGCGCCCCGGACAAAAGAAACCTTGCTTTCCGCGGCGGTTCGCGACCACATCAGGAAGCTGGATATCCAGCTGATCAGCTATGGCGACCTATAAACCGGTTCCGGAACCTGCAGGCGTAAAAGCAAACCCGGTGGCCCAGACGCGGGACAAAATCCTGGCGGCCGGATGCTTTTTTCTATTCCTGGTCACCATGAACAGCGCCAATGTTCTATTCAAATATGCTTTTTCCGGTCTGACCATGCAAAGCTACTGGGAGGCGCTGGCCTACCTGCCGTTCGCCTGGCCGATCTGGGCCGGCATTATCCTTCGCGGATTCAGCGTCATTTTCTGGTTCGTTGTGTTATCCCGTTTCGATTTGAGTTTTATTTACCCCCTGATTGCCATCAATTTTCCGATCATTCAAATCTGCGGCTGGTTTTTCTTTGACGAAGTAATTGACCCCCAGCGTTTGGTCGGAATCGCCTTTATTATAGTCGGGGTTGTGGCCCTGTATCGGGAGAAACCTTGAAAGCGGTCATCTTCGCCAGCATTCTACTGATCACGATCGCGATTGCTTACGCCCAATCGCTGTGGAAAATCAGTTCGGCTGAAAGCAGGCCGACATTTTTCCACCAGTTTATCGACCTGCGCTTTCTCATCGGCGGTTGTATATATGCCATATCAACCATAGCCTGGATAGGTTTGCTTTCCTTCGCTGATTTGAGTTATATGCATCCGTTGTTCAGTCTACGTTTTGTTTTTGCCCTTTTGTTCGCCAGGTTTTTACTGGGTGAGCAAATCAGCCGACAACGAGCTGTAGCCGTGGGCTTTATTCTAATCGGCGTGGCTATTGTAGGGGTATAAAGTATGTCAAGACCATCTCCGACCGCGAGCAGACCAGCTGATCATGATTTCATATTGATTACCGGCTGTGCCCGTTCCGGCACCACTTTATTGGCTTCGCTGGTAGAAAAAGAATTGTCGGTCGCTATTCCCGTAGACACGAATGTGGTTCCCCTATTTCAAAAGTTCTTGTTTCTGTGGGGCGATTTGCGGCGCGACCGAAACCGGCAAAGACTGCTGGCCGCCCTGATCGAATTTCTGCGCATCTGGATTTATTTTGCCGTGCGTGCGAAGAACCCGGAAAAGGTCTCCGGTATGAGCATTTTACCTATACTGGAAGAGATGCAGTCTAAAAACAGATTGTTTACGTCTTTCCCCGATCTGATGAACCAGGTATACGGCCAGTATGCACGGCACAAGAAAAAGGACCTGCGGGGAGATCATGGTACTACCATGCCGGTTCCGTATCTGTGGCACCGTGGTGTCGGGCGATTAAAGGTGGTTCATATAATCCGTGACGGACGGGATGTGGCGCTATCATGGTGTCGGGAGTGGTTCGGCCCCGAAACGATAATTGAGGCTGCGGCCCGTTGGCAAGCGCATATACAGGCATTCCGGGAATGGGGCCGGGCCCATCCGGGGCACTACTATGAACTACGTTACGAGGACTTGATTATACAACCGCAAAAGGCGATAGAGAAAGTAGCGCGGTTCTTGGGTGTCCAGCCGCAAACAACAGAGAACGAGATTACCCCCGACGGTGGTCTGGCAAAACTACACGCCGGGGAATCGTACCATCCCTTACTGAGCGGGCCGATTCAGAGCACGAACGCGTACAAGTGGCGCCGGGAGATGACAGCCGACGAGCAGGACCGTTTTGAGCTTTACGCGGGCCAGACCCTCGCGGACTGCGGGTACGAGCGCGTCGGTCGGTTCCATTCTCCAACCGACCGGATTGGTTTGCGTTTAAAAATCGAGATAGACCGGTTGCGGCCGATTTTCTCTATCCGTTACCATCGTTACTGGGTCAGGATGTTAACCCCTTTGGTCATCCGGCTGTGCCAGACCTTTCGGATACCATTGGCCCGAATTGTATTAGGTCTACACGCCCGCGACCAGACTTCGGACCCACTATAAGGTACAACGTGAATCGAGGTAATCAAAACATGCAGCGGACAGAAAAAAAGACCGACACGCGCGGACGGCTGGTCGATAAAACCATATCGATCATAATGCCGACTCTCAATGAAAAAGATATGGTCCGGGTAATGTATACCGAACTAAAAAAGGTCTTAGAGACGATCGGCATCAAGTACGAGATCATCTTCGTGGATGACAACAGTCCGGATGGTACCGTGGATATCCTTCGTGAGCTGCGGACCCGTGATAAAGGTGTTAAGTATATCCTGATGTCACGGTGCTTCGGCGATCAAGTCTGCCTGATGGCCGGCTTTGACTATGCCAGCGGCGACATCATTGTAACAATGGATGCCGATATGCAGCATCCGCCGGAGGACCTGCCCCGCATGATCGCGGCCTGGCAGGCGGGCCATGATATTGTGATCATGCGGAGAACGGAAGCGGGGCACAGCAGCTTTTTTAAAAAATGGACCGAGATACTCTTTTACATGGTGATCAACCGGATTTCCAAAACACCGATTTTCTATCGCTTTGCCGGTTTTGCCCTGATGGACCAAAAAGTTGCCCGAGCTTTGCGGCGGCATCGGGAGTGTGCCCCTTTTTTAAGGGGCCTTATCGCCCTGGTTGGCTTTTCAGTGACGGAACTCGAATATAAAGAGGCCGAGAGACCCTCCGGTCGCACCAAATACAGTCTCCTCAAAATGGCGAGTCTGGCTCTGACCGGAATTACAGCCTTTTCCGATGCACCGCTCTATCTGTCTTTTTATTTAGGGTTGCTGGCTGTAGCTTCCACCGCGTGCTATTCCCTGTATGTTCTTTTTTACCATCTGTATTTTGGAATGGATGTCGCCGGTTACACGTCCCTTATCCTGATCATGGTTTTTCTGGGAGGTGTGCAACTGATTTCCATCGGGGTTATAGGGGTTTATCTAAGTCGGATTTTCATGGAATCTAAACGCCGGCCGAATTATATCGTGCAGGAACTAAAGGGTGTGACCCGCCAGAATGAAGACGTTTGAATATCAACTCAACTTTGAAAATGAAAGCCACTACTGGTGGTTTGTGGGACGCCGTCGGATTCTGGCCGCCTTGATCGGGAAATACTTGCCGGGTCGCTGCGGGTTGAAGATCTTGGATGCCGGTTGCGGCACGGGCATCGTTCTGGATGATATGAGCGCCATCGGCAGGTGCTACGGGGTTGACTATTCGGTAACTGCCCTGCGGTATTGCCGGCAGCGAAACTGCCGGCGTGTATTGGCAGCCGATATTGCCAACCTGCCATATGCGGACAACTCGTTCGACTTGATAACCGTGTTGGGTGTTCTCTACCAGCGATCGATCATTGATGATGTAAAGGCGCTCAAGGAACTATACCGCGTCTGCAACCCAGGGGGCCTGCTGGTTTCGGACGAGAGTGCATTCCCAATCTTGGCCAATAAACACAATGAAAGGGTCAATGGCGCACACCGCTATGTTCAATCAGAAATGCGGTTGAAGCTGACCGCGGCCGGATTCCGGGTGGTCAAGATAAGTTATTGGAACCTGATGCTGTTTCCCGCCTTTTTAGCCCTGAAATTCCTGGAGCGTAATCGTACCGATCGGGGTTTCACAGATTTGAGCCGTCAGATAAATCCCTTTATCAACCGGGTGTTGACCGCTTATCTTACCCTGGAAGCCCGTCTGATTCGGCATATCAACCTGCCCTTGGGGACCTCGATGTTCTCAGTGGCAATAAAATAAAACGCATTCCGGCATTCGCCCTCCTAACGCCGACAGCCAAAGTTGCCTACAAGAAAGGACATCGATTACATGCCTGATATTATATTGACCCGGATCTATCATTCTCTGGAAGAAGAGTTCGGGCACCTTTCCAAGTTTGGATACATCGAAATCTCCAACGGCATCTGCTGGCTGGCTGCGGTCCTGCTGGAAAACAATTACGATGTCGAAATTATCGACGCGTTGCCGTTACAGATGGACAACGAACAACTGGTTGAGGCCGTAGTGCGCCGCAAGCCCCGTTGTGTTGGAATCTCCGCCTGCACCCTGGACATCTTTCGGGCCGCGGAATTCGCCGCCATGCTCAAAAAGAGGGCCCCCGAGATTCTGACTATTATCGGCGGCGCCCATGTGACCGCAGTTCCAAACGAAACCATGGAACGGTTCCCCGACTTCGATATCGCGGTCGTTGGAGAGGGTGAAGACACCATCATTGATCTGATAGGAGCCCTAAAGAATGAGTCGGGTACGAAACTGAGTGAGATCGACGGGATCGTCTACCGTGAGAATGGAAGCCTGATTTCAACCCGTCCCCGAAAGTTTATCGAGGACATTGATCAGATCCCGATGCCGGCCTGGCATCTGCTGCCTGACCTGAAAGAAAACTATTTCGCACCACCCTGGACCATGCACGGCGGTTGCACAGCGACCATTATTACCTCACGAGGGTGCCCTTTTAAGTGCATCTACTGTGACCGCAAAGTGTTCGGCAACCGGGTGCGGTATCATAGTGCCGACTATGTATTGAAAATGATAAAGATCATGCACCAGCGATACGGAATCGGTCATTTCCGGATATCCGACGACAATTTTATCATCCATAAAAAGAGACTGGTGGCCATCTGTGAGGGTCTGATTCGCGAGGGCCTTAAAATTACCTGGTCCTGTCTGGCCAGGGCAGACTCAATCGATACCGAAACACTGGCTCTGATGAAAAAAGCCGGATGCTGGTCAATCGCCTTTGGGGTTGAGACCGGATCCCAGAGAATTCACGATTTCGAGAAGAAAAATATTAACCTGAAACAAATTGAAAAGGCGGTCTATTTAACACGGCGCGCCGGCATTCGCACCATCAGTTTTAACATCATCGGGCATCCTTTTGAGACGGTGGACACCATAAAGGAGACGATTGCTTTCAATAAAAAAATAAAAATCGACGACTTTAAAACCCAGTTCATGATTCCCTTTCCCGGCACCGAGCTTTATCAATACGCCGAGAAATACGGTACCTTTGACCGGGACTGGAAGAAAATGGGCGTTTTTAAAGAGCCGATTTTCGTGCCCCATGGTCTTACCAAAGAAGACTTGATCAAATGGAATAAAAAGGGCTTCTGGAGTTTCTACTTACAGCCACGCATTGTGCTCTCCTATTTGACTGAAGTTCGCAGTCTTCAAGAAATCAAAGTGATGCTGATTGGGGCGCTGACACTTGTCGGTTGGAAGCTGAGAGAATGGTTTCACCGCTAAACGCCATACAGCTCAAGTGCCCATGGGCCATTGGCGTTAGACTATCTTTGCGTAATGAAAAAACGGCTTTATGATCGCTTCATTTGATGCGTGATCGAGGAATATCGCAAAGTAAGAAAAGATATGTCCGAACGTTTTGACAGATTGATCTATGGACTAGTTTTAGCCCTGCTGGCTGGGCTGCAATTGGAAATTGCCTACCTCCACATTCGTGATTTCAACTGGCTTACCTTCATAGATCACGATTTGATCTATCAGGTCGAGCGATTTCTTTTGAATCTTGACTATCCTGGTATCGAGATGCTCAATTCCGGGGTGGGGGATTACGGCAGCGAACTATTTTTACTGATTCCTATATATCGACTCTATGCTTTGATTGTACCCGGTGCCGATCCGCTGCACGCGTTCCATTTTCTATTTTTAGTTCATCTGGTTTGCGCCATTCTGGCGATACTTTGCGCGCGCCGCTACCTGAAGAATTCCGGATCCAGCGTGCTCATATCGTTGCTTTTCCTGCTGGTTATCGTCAGCTCGCCTTTAATGGCGACGTATGCCGCCTTTGTCAAGCCAGACCCCAATGTTGTCCTACTGTTGATCATGCTGGCCTTGGCTGCCCTGGTACAGTATCTGGAGAGCCGACAATGGAAATGGTTGCTGGCAGCTGTTGTATGCGGCGCTGCGGGCACCGCGGTGAAGTACTGGGGGGTTTTTGTCCTGATTCCCGCTATCTGGGCAACCTGGGTCGTTGCCCGGCGTTCGCGTGATGGCCAGATTCCACTATGGGTGGTAACCCTGGAACTGGCTGGCGCCCTTATGCTGACCTTTCTAATCTACCGGGCGGCGCTGCTTAATTTCCAGGCTATAATGTCAGACGGTGGTTCTGTATTGATAGCCAAGCTTCCGGACGCTAAACGTGAGATGCTGCATAGCGGGATGCAGCGGGCCTTACAGCCCGTTTGGCTGGCAGCCGCCTTGTTGGCGTTTACTGGATTTTTCGGTGGACTGGTATTGTTGTTAAAGAGGCTTGAGCAGAAACCCGAGGACCCCGAAACGCCAAATCAATTACGATTACGAATACGCCACATGTTAACGGATACTCTGAAGATCGGGAGCAGTTTTTACTTTTGGGTGCTTTGCCTTGATCTGCCGATGTTCCTGTCTGAGCAATTTTTGCACTCCGCGAAAAATAAAATCCCCCAACTGCTTTTACATCCCTCGAAGACAGGTCAGTTTGAAAATTTGGGTGCTGCCTTTTACCACAACGTCCAGAAATGGATCACTTTCATGCAAACCGGCCGGGTGCTTTACCCGCTGCTTATCTGTCTTGTGTCCCTAATTTGTTATGGATACTTCCAACGGATCAATAAACTCCGGTCCGACCCGGCTTTAATGACCTTGGCGCTTTTCATTCTACCGCTGGTCGGCTTTCTCATCCTACTGGTGACCAAAACCAGCGGCGGAACGCTTGCAATGCTCTTTGTGCTGATAACGCTTTTGACGCTCATGTGCTGGGGGCAAGTGATCCAGACCATTCCCGGCAAACCGGGCGTAATTTTGGCGGGGGGCGCAATCTTTCTAACCCTGTTGGGAATCGGGCACCAAAACACCGTCTCAGTTGAGAACAACAATCTGCATTGGCAGGGTGTCGGCAAATATAGCCTGTCATCTTTCTATCTCTCCAAGCGCAGGTATGCAGACCAGATCACCGCGCTAAATGACAACCTGAATCAAGTCCTGGAACAGCAGGCGTTTGATTTCAAACAGAAACGGCTCTTTCTCTGTCAGCGTGATTTTCCAGTTAACGGCAATCTTATCCGAACCATTCGGTTTGATTTCAAAGAGTCCCGACAATTGGAGTCAACCTTATCGCAAGCTGTTGCGGGCGATTTTCTTCTGTTGACCCGGCGTCAGCACGATGAATATCAAAGTATCTATGGCCGCAGGGTTCCCATTGATAATCTAATCCAGCTCGGCAAAATTAAAGCGGCCGGCGTTGTTATTACCGACCGTCTGTCTGAATCAGGCGCCGCCGCAGTTGACATCCATGCCTATATTTATGAGGTAATTTAATGATGAAAGCAGAACGACAACGTGTACTGGTAACTGGCAGCGAAGGATATATCGGCACTATCCTTATTCCGATGCTACAGGAAAGAGGGTATGAAGTGGTAGGCATGGACATCGGATTTGTGGCGCATCGTCGCTTTGCCTCTGGCATTTCAAGTTATCCTCTGGTGCGCAAAGACGTGCGAGATGTCCAGGAAGAAGATGTTACTGGATTTGACGCTGTTTATCACCTGGCAGCTCTATCAAACGATCCCCTTGGTGAGATCAATCCTGACCTAACGGATGCAATCAATCATCGTGCCTCGGTGCGTCTGGCCCGCCTGGCCCGCGATGCCGGCGTTAGACGGTTTCTGTTTGCAAGTTCCTGCAGCATATACGGTGCCGGTCAATCAGACCGTCTGGATGAGGAAGTGGCTTTCAATCCACTTACGGCCTACGCCCGTTCCAAAGTAGCCGCTGAAGAGGGTATTTATAGTTTAGCCTCGGCCGATTTTTCACCCATATTTCTGCGGAATGGCACTGCTTTTGGCCTGTCACCGCGCATGCGGTTCGACCTGGTACTCAACAACTTGACCGGCTGGGCCCATACCACCGGTGAGGTGAAGTTGCTGTCGGACGGGACCGCTTGGCGTCCCCTGGTCCACATTCGGGATATCGCCACCGCGATGATTGCCGGTGCTGAGGCTCCGCGTGAATTGGTGCACAATCAAGCCTACAATGTGGGGGTGACCGATGCTAATTATCAAATTCGGGCCGTGGCCGAGGCTGTCGAACAGGTTGTTCCGGACACTGTCGTGACATTTGCAGATGGCGTTGAAGCGGATACCCGCAATTACAATGTCAGCTTCGATAAGATTCACACCCGTTTGAAAGACTACTTTATACCGAACTGGAGCATAGAGGATGGGATTACGGAGATATTAAATGCCTGCGTCGCACGGGGCCTGTCGTTTGGTGAATTTGACAGTCCTGAATATATGACCATAAAAGGTCTGAAGCGTTTATTGGCTGAAAATAAACTGGATGAAAATCTGAGGTGGAGGAATAACGATTGAATACTATCGTCAAGACGGACATTGAAGGGGTTTGGATAAAACCATTGCGTAAAATCCCGGATGAACGGGGTATGATTATGCACATGCTCAGAGCGGATGAGACCGCATTTGAGAAATTCGGTGAAATATATTTTTCAACGGCTTACCCCGGCGTGGTAAAAGGCTGGCATCAGCACACCCGCCAGAGCCAGAACTACGCGGTGATCCAGGGCATGATCAAGCTGGTGCTTTATGATGAACGCGATCAATCCGCCAGCAAGGGCAAACTGCTGGAGCTGTACACGGGTGAAGACAAATATGAGCTGATCCACATCCCGCCCGGGGTCGTAAATGGCTACAAAGTGATTGGCCAGAAGACCGCAATCGTGGCCAACTGTGCCGACCGACCCCATGAACCGGATGAAATGCTGCGCTACGATCCACATGATTCTCACATCGACTACAGTTGGGAACGCGTCGATCGTTAATCGTCAAGAAAGAGGGCTATTGCAGTGAAACTGAAAGGGAAGACAATCGCGATAACCGGTGGTACCGGCTTTCTGGGCCACCACCTGGTAAAGCGGCTGGTGCAGGAAGGTGCCCGTCCTGTATTGTTGATCCAGCCCAACGACCAAACCTGGCGGATAGGGGGATTCGGAGAGAACGTCGCATTGGTCCGGGTCGGGCTTTATAATGAAACCGAACTGCGGGCAGCGTTCCGGGAGATCGCCCCGGTCATCGTGGTTCACCTGGCCGGCTGGATGGAACGCAAACGGGATTTCGAACTCATTCCGCGGATGCTGGAAGCACACTTGTTCAGTACGGTCAATATCCTTAAGACGATTGATCCGCAGGTGACCCGTCTGGTAGTCAATACCGGAACGAGTGAAGAGTACGGTGAACAGCCGGACCCATTTTCGGAATCTTTACCGATCGATGCAGTATCGCCTTACTCGGCCTCGAAAGGAGCCGCCACGGTCATGGCCGCTTATATGTCCAAAGCCATTGACACCCCGGTAGTCACAATGCGGCCTTTTATCGTCTACGGCCCTGGTCAGCTGCATGACACGCTCATTCCGTTTCTCATAAAGGGTGTCTTGGAGCGTCGCGAAGTGAAACTGACGGAAGGCTTGCAACGGAGGGACTTTCTCTTTGTGGCCGACCTGGTAGAATGCTATTGCCGGGCGATGGAATGCCTGGATAACTTCCACGGCCCTGAAATATTCAATGTGGGATCGGGGGTGGGAACCCGTGTTTGCGATGTTGTCCATGAAATCGCCCGGATACTCGATGGAGCGCAATATCTGAAAATAGGGGCCATACCCATGCGGCCGGGAGAACCGGAATCTATGGTAGCAGACATTACCAAAGCCACAGAGCGGCTAGGGTGGGAGCCGCGAGTCAGTCTGGCAGAGGGGCTGCGGGAGACCATTGCCTGGTGGCAGGGTCGGTATGATAGTTAAAACAATGACGGACCGCCGGCAACCCCTGGTGAGTGTCATCATGAACTGCCACAACTCACAGACCTATCTGCGCGCGGCCATTGAATCTGTCTATAGGCAAACATACGATAACTGGGAAATTGTCTTCTGGGACAATGCATCGACAGATAACAGCGCCCAGATTGCCAATTCTTATGATCAGCGTCTGCGCTATTTTTACGGGGATCGCAAGGTCAATCTTTATGCGGCCCGGAACTATGCCCTCAAAAAGGCAGCCGGCGAGTTCATCGCCTTTTTGGACTGCGATGACGAGTGGCAGCCGCAAAAATTAACTTGCCAGATTCCGCTTTTTGAGGATCCCGAAGTAGGTGTCGTTTTCAGCGACGCAATTTATTTCGACAATGCTGGAAATTCAAAACAATTATATAAAACCCGGCCGTTTGTAACCGGCTGGTGTTTTCGTCAGCTCATGCAGGACTATTTTCTGTGTCTACAAACCATTGTGATCCGCAAAGCTGTGTTTGAAACCCTCGAGGAATGGTTTGATCCGCGCTTCAATATTGCCGGCGATACCGACCTGGTCCGGCGGACATCTGCTCGCTGGAAATTAGACATGGTGAAAGAACCATTGGCCCTGTATCGCATTCATAATGAAAGTCTCGGCTTTAAAAGTCAGGACATGCTGATCTTTGAAACCGCATGTATGTTGGAAAAATATCAACACCTCTATCCGGATTTCGCCGACAAGTACCCGCGTGAGCTGCTTTCGCTTCAAAGGGAGCACGATGTCTTAGTGGCTTTGAAATGCCTCTCTGGAGCGAAAAACCGCCAGGCCCGGAATCTTCTGCAACCGTACATGCTATCCGGCCGAAACTACTTAATCCTCTATCTGCTGACCTTCTTTCCTACCCTGGTATTTCGAATATCAATGCGACTGCGTCGCATGATTTCACCATTGAAGTACCAGTAAAATCAGGTAAAGCCTACTTCTAAAGTGACTTCTGTCAAATCCATTGCCTGCGTGACCGGTGCGTCAGGAATTGTCGGCCGACGTATTGTAGACCTTCTGTTGGAGCAGGGATACAGTGTGAGGGTTTTAAGTCGGCAAACAGCGTTTCCGGATAGCCGGGTGGAGCTTTTCTGTGGAGACATCGGAGAACGGGCACTATTGGAAAGTTTTGTTGCCGGAGCGAACCTGATGTTTCACTGTGCTGCTGAAATCAGGGATGAGAGTAAAATGTGGGATGTGAACGTCACTGGTACCCGCAACTTGGTGGCGGCGGTAGAAAAATCGCCCGTACATTATTTTTGTTTCATCTCAAGCGCCGGTGTTGTGGGCAAAAGTAAGTTGCACCGTATAGATGAAGACATTCACTGTCAGCCGCAAACGTTATATGAACGTACCAAACTTGAAGCGGAAAAAACTATTAAATCCAGGCTGAACGGATGTCGGTCAGTCATTCTACGACCGGCAAACGTAACCGACAAAGAACGTCTCGGACTTATACAGCCGCTGCTCATTCATCCGATCCTCAGCCAGCTGTATGTGTTCATAAAGGGAAGCGAGTCTGCCCATCTGATCCATGCCGTAGATGTAGCCGAAGTGGCTGTATATTTTATATCTCAGGCCCCTGCCGGGGAAACAGAGTTATTCTTTATTTCACGTGATGACGAACCGCTCAACACCTTTGCCGGCATCTGGTGGACGCTATCGGTGATTACCGGCCAGAACAGTATCTTACAAAAACTCAGCGGTTTGCACCTACCGCCGATTTTGCTGAAAATTATCAGGATCTTGTTTCTACGGTCTGATGTTCAGCCTGATATGAGAATATCCAACCAGAAACTGCTGACCGCCGGTTTTCGCTTTAGCACGACCTTTGAAGAAACGCTGCGAATGATATCTGAATCCGGCCAGACGTCAATATCTGGTAAAGGAACAAAAAGCGTTCAAATACGCTCCGGTGGGATCTGGGCCATTATGGGAAAAATTCTGGGTTCGGTCTTCAATCTCGCTATAAATGCGATTTTGGCCCGGTTGCTTTCTGTGGAGGAGATGGGCGGATTCTTCATCGTCTTAAGCATTGTCATGTTTTCTTCCGTCTTTGCTCAGTTCGGCCTCAATTATGCAGTCATTCGAGTGGTGGCTGAATCCATGGCACTGGGGATGGGCCAAAGGGTCGTTCAGGCGCTCACTAAGATTTTCAAAATTGCGGGATGCGGTATTTTATCGGTATCGTTTTTACTTGCCCTGAAAGGGGGATACTGGATTTCGGTTTACATTTTCGAGTCACCCCTGGTCGCCCAGGCAGTCGGTATGATGTCCATTTGGGTGATCGTGTTCGCATTACAGCATCTGATCGGGGAAACTTTTCGAGGTCTGGCCGACATCCGTTTTGCCAGTATTTTCGGGGCGATTATGCCCAGCTTGCTTGTTTTTTTCTTAACAGGCGGCGTGTTGCTCGGGTACGGCCGTTGCACCTTGAATCAGGTCATTGGCCTATTTGTTCTGGCTGGCATGGTCAACATTCTGATTGGTTTCTTTTTTCTATGGCGCCAATGCAGTGGTATTGAAACCCGGCGGCCATCAACTCCCATTACATTCAATGCCCTGCTCCATCTAGCGTGGCCGATGTGGTTGACGAATCTGCTACTGTTCATCATAGCGCAGTCTGATCTTTGGGTTGTCGGTATTTTTACGAATCCAGAAGATGTTGCCGCATACGGGGCGGCCTCCAGATTGGCCATCCTCATTTCAGCGCCATTGTTAATCGTAAATGCTGTCGTACCGCCCCATGTCGCCGAGTTGTACGCCCTCAAAAAGACCAATGACCTCGAAACCATTCTCCGGGTAGTTGCCTCCTTCTCAGGCGTGATCGGATTCTTGATTTTCACCGTCCTCGTTTTCTTCAGCGAAGACGCTCTCTACATTATTTATGGCCCCGATTACTTAAAGGGCGGAACAATCTTGGTTCTATTGAGTGTGGGTCATTTTTTTCAAGTATGGTGCGGTGCCTGTGCAATCGTTTTGATGATGACCGGCCAGCAGGTGACCATGATGATGATTACCTGTTGTTGCGGTACCCTGGCGTTGTTCATGGGTATCCTTCTTGTAGGGCCATATGGAACGATTGGTGTTGCCATCGGAACTGCCACGGGGATGGTTACGCAAAATATTTGCATGATTATAGCTGTAAAGAAAAAGGTCAAAATATGGACCCCGATGTACAGTCCGATAAAGCTATTCAAACGGACGTTGTCAAAAGCCAGATGAACGACCCGGGAAGCGTCAGCCATCGTTTGCCAGCCAGGTAACATCCATACAACCATACTAAGGAGTACGGATTGAGTGTTGCGGTAATTAATTTCACCATTGCCCTGATGGCTGGCCTCTATGCGTTGAAAAAAAAAGATGCCCTTGCGTTTCTAACGGGTCTGTATATTTATATAACCTTTCATTATACCTATGCGGCGCTGCCGATATTTTTTCGCGACACTTTTATTGTTTGGCGCGAAAGCACCCAGCCGGGAGCCAAACTAAGCGGTCTTATCTTTATCGTATTTATTATATTCGAAATATATCGCCGTTTCGTAATATCGAATCGGCGTTGGATGAAACAGACGGCATTGGTGTTGCCCGTAGTGCTCATGCTAGCGTGGCTCCTGTTAACCCTGGCCCAATGGGGATTGGATATGAAAGCCGGTCAGGCGATTTCCCGTGTGGCCCTGCAGGATACGGTTTCAGCCATTCTAATGCTGCTGCTGGTTATGGGTTTCGCCGTTGGTCTGGACGTAAGGGAAGCCGAACTGGTAAATTTCTGGCATGCAGCCAGGCTGTTTTACCCTTCGATTTTGATTGTGGTGACAGCAGTGGCCTTCTATCAGATCATATTTGCACAGGACTTTGCCTCTTCGCCTTTGCCAAACGGTGAAATGGTGCTGCGGGCCTGCAGCTTTCTCTTCAATCCCAATGTGCTCGGATTTTGGGGCGCGTTGGGTATTTTCTTTGTGTCTTACGGGTATCACTGTGGTCAGTTTTCCCTCAAATTCATGTTGGGCGCGATACTCTTATGCGGTGGGAGCCTTTTTCTATCCGGTTCTCGTTCTGGGTTGATAATTGGCGTCGTCTTATTGATGGCACCGGTAATATTTCTATTCATCGCAAGAAAGTTCGAACGGATTGGAAACAGTGTCCTTCCCGCCGTTTTTCTTTCATCCGTCAGCTTGGTAGTTCTGGTTTTTATCAAGGTGACCGATTGGATCACCGGGCGGGGAATAGCGGCCCTGCACGACATGTCCCTAATTGTGGATCGTTTTCTTTCTATTCCGGCCCTGGTGCTCAATTATGCTGCCAAAGTAGTAGACCGGCTGTTTCCCGGTACCGGTATTCTATTCATGGACCTTATCCCCGAGCCGAAAAGCCATGCAATGACGAATGAATATGCCCAACACATACAAAGATTACCGGAAGCCCATGACATATATCTGAATATTGAACAGCGGCTCACGTCCTCAGCAGGTATTGCGGATAACGGGTTTATCGCCATATTCGAAGCCGGAAAATGGTTGGGTATTATTCCGTGGTGTCTTATGTGGGTTGCGATACTGTGGCTGGGAGTTAGAGCTTTTTACAGACGTCCCGATGTACACTCCAGCTATGCTGTATCCGCTATTTTAGGCTGTATAATATCCGCTTTTGCCATGCGACTTTTCCAAGTGTTTCCCTTCTGGATAATGGTCGCTCTCTGCCTCGGGCCTGCAATTGCTCTGATTCTGTCGACCAATAGCGGTCACTCGGTAAAACCAACCAATCACTGATTTCCGGTAAACATAGTCACGATAAGGTGACCCACCTCAGATGCGTGTCCTGAATGTTGATATAACGGTAGATCCCGTTTCCGGCGGAGGCTGTGCGGAACGTACCTATCAGATTAGCCGGACGTTGGCCGACTGCGGGATTGCCTGTGATCTGCTAATCCAGGACATCGGCCTAACACCGCAGCGGCTCAGCGGACTGAAAAATGTCAACGTCGAGATAATGCCCTGCCTGCTGGAATGCTTTTATGTGCCCCGGTTCCCGGCCAATAAAGTCCGCAAACTGATCAAGAGGGCTGATATCGTCCATCTCATGGGCCACTGGGAATTTCCGGACGCGCTGATTTATCCCTTTTTGCGTTACATGGAAAAACCTTACGTGAACTGTCCGGCCGGGTCCCTAATGGTCCAGGGGCGCTCGCGTCCGCTTAAAACCCTTTACAACCATATCATCGGAAACCGAATTGTTCATGATGCCAACCGGCTGATTGCCATCTCTCCCAATGAGTTCAGCCAGTTCGATGCCTATGGGGTCCGGCGGGAGAAAGTCATCCTGGTTCCCAACGGCATAAACCCGGACGATTACAGCTATACCGATGAGCACCGTTTCCGGGAACGGTATGGTATCGGCGGCCACCCATTTTGCCTTTTTATCGGGCGCCTCAACCCGATAAAGGGACCGGATCTGCTGATCGAGGCTTTCGGCCGGGTGGCAGCCGAGACCCCTGATTACCATCTGGTACTGGCCGGGCCGGACGAAGGTCTGCAGGACAACCTCCAGAAACTGGTAACTCGCTCAGATTTAGAGGCGCGTGTACATTTCACCGGCTTTTTAAACCCTGCCGAAAAATCCTGGGCTTTGCATGCCGCCGAATTTCTGGCCATTCCTTCACGCAGCGAGGCCATGTCCATTGTCGTACTGGAAGCCGGCGCAGCGGCTACCCCGGTAATGGCCACCGACCAGTGCGGTTTGGATGATATTGCCGCGCACGGGGAAGCCCATATCGTGCCCGTATCGGTTGACGGCCTCGCGAGAGGCTTACGGAAAATGATGCGTGCTGGCACTGATTTGAAAACGATGGGAAAAAAACTCAATCGCTATGTGCTTGCTGGTTATACCTGGCAGGCGGCGGTAGAGCAATTGGTGACTGTTTACCGGGAAATTCTCTCCGAGATATAAAAGGAAGCTGATCGTCCAATGGATTTTTTACTTGTAAACCCACCCCGGGAGGTCCCCCAACGGGCGGATTTTCCGCCCATGGGTCTGGCCTATATTGCCGCGTATTTGAGATCACAAGGAATTGACGCCGATGTGATGGACGCGGCCGCTTTCAAGTGGCCGCGATTGGAAGAAGCGATCCGGTTACGCAAGCCGGCTATCGTAGGGCTGCCGTGCTGGACCATGGAACGCGGTCAGACATTCAAGGCAGCCGATATCGTCCGCCGGACACTACCGAATGCGAAACTCACTATCGGTGGGCACCACGCGAGTGCCTTTCCAAAACATATGTTTGCGCAGGCCCATGCCGACGCCGTGGTGATAGGTGAGGGCGAGTTAACTGCTCTAGAGCTGGTCCGGGCTTTTCTGGATGGCACGGATATTTCCGGGATCCGCGGCATTGCCTATCATGACGGACATGAGGTCATCCTCAACCCTGGGCGAGAATTGATAGCCGATCTTGATACGCTGCCGTTTCCCTGCCACGACCGGTTTGACCTGGATGAGTACCTCGGCCTGCCTGAAGTCGACGGCAAAGCAGCTTCGATGATGACTTCCCGAGGATGTCCTCACAAGTGCATCTACTGTTCGGGATCAAAATTCTGGCAGCGCAAATGGCGCCCGCGCAGTGCCGAGAATGTCCTCCGGGAAATGCTATGGCTTTACCGGGATCTAGGTGTCCGGAATTTTATGTTTTTTGACGACAACTTCACCGTGCATAAGCAGCGGGCTATCGAAATTTGTCGCGGAGTTATCGACAACGGCATGCAAATCAACTTTGTGGCTGAATCGCATGTATCCCACATCAATCCAGAGTTGCTTGACTGGATGAAAAAGGCCGGCTGTTATCGAATCGACTTTGGGGTAGAATCGGGTAGCCCGAAAATCCTCAAGACCATCAACAAGAAACAGACGGCCGGCCAGATAGAAGATGTGTTCGCCATGGTGCATGCCGCGGGAATTAAACCGCGGGCCTACCTGATGATCGGCAACCCCGGTGAGAATGAAGACACCATCCGTGAAACCGCCGCTCTCATGGAAAAGATCAGACCCTATGACACCCAGGGGGCGCATCCGCTGGTCATCATGCCCAACACGCGCATTTATGAAATGGCTAAGATGGAAGGCATTATCTCGGATGATTTCTGGCTGGGGAGCGACGACATGCTCTATTATACCGTCGAGCACAGCGAACAATCGCTGTTCGCTCTTCGCGAACTGCTGATGCGCAAGCTGGCCCATAACAGCAAAAGCAAAAAGGAGTATATTCGATACCTGATGAAAAAATACTACTACCGCTATCCCTGGCTGCAAAAATTGCGCAAATTCAGAAGTCTTTTTGGGGGGCGGGTCTGATGCGGAGCCATCCAACAAAAGACTTATGGCTCAGTTGCGGCGACCGACCATGTGCGGGATAGCTGGCTATCAGGGCGCGTTTGACGTTGACGTTCTGGATGCCATGAGCAGGGTGATCCGGCATCGGGGGCCAGACGATTCGGGTGCACTGGTGCTGGATCGTGGGCCGGAACAGGTAGGGCTGGCACATCGCCGCCTGTCGATCATTGACCTGACGCCGGACGGCCGGCAGCCCATGACAGTAAACTGTACTCGCTGCGGCTGTTCAGAAGACAGCCGGACGACCCGGAAACTGTGGATCGTTTACAACGGTGAACTGTATAATTATCCGGAGCTGCGCCGCGAGCTCGAATCCCGGGGGCATCGTTTCAGCAGTCGCAGTGACACTGAAGTGCTGCTGCATCTTTACGCTGAAGAGGGCACCGACATGCTTGGCCGTTTGAACGGCATCTTTGCTTTTGTGATCTATGACGGTCGGGAACAGGCGGGAGATGCCCGTGTTCCGACCGGAAGCTTGTTTGCAGCCCGCGACGGACTGGGTGTCAAACCGTTCTACTATTCGGAGACGAAGGACGGATTTCTGTTTTCGTCGGAATTAAAATCTATGATTGCAGCGGGTGCCGTTGCGCTGGATCTGGACCTGGAGGCAATCCATCACTATCTGGCTTATCTCTACGCACCGGCCCCACGAACTCCCCTGAAACAGGTAAAAAAGCTGGCTCCCGGCATGGCCATGGTGATCCAGGGCGGCAGGATCAAAAAGAGCTGGTGTTTTTACGATCTCCCCTACGGGCAGGGTCGTATAAAGGCGGATAAAGGCGATATCTGCCGCCGCCTCGATGCACACCTGCTGCAGGCGGTTGAAAGACAGATGCTCAGCGATGTTCCCGTGGGTGCGTTTCTTTCAGGCGGGCTTGATTCCAGCGCCGTTGTCGCCATGATGCAGCGGCTGCGGCCTGAAAAGCCGGTTACCGCCTATTGTATCGATTTCGAGGGCGGCGAGACCATTGAAGGTAGTCCGGCGGACCTGCCCTATGCCCGGCAGGCGGCCGATCACTTGGGCGTTGAATTGCGACCCATTGTGGTTTCCCATGATATTGTGCAGCACCTGGAGGACATTCTTTACTACCTGGATGAACCGCAGGCTGATCCGTCACCGATACACGTAATGCTCATTGCCCGTCAGGCCCGTCAGGACGGATATAAAGTACTACTCTCCGGTACCGGCGGAGATGATATCTTTTCAGGATACCGGCGGCACAAGGCACTCTACCTGGAAAGGTTCTGGGCCTGGGCACCTGCAGGCCTGCGAGATGGTTTGGCGCGACGCCTTCAGCAGGCCGGCGGATTAAGTGCACCCGAACAATGGCTTTTTCGACAACCCTGGTTCCGCAGAATCAGAAAAGCCGGAGCCAACGCCGGGCTCTCCGGTGATGAGCGCATATTGACCTATTTCCACTGGAGCGGGGAGCAGATCAGACGGACGCTCTACAGCCCCGACATGCAGGCCGCCCTGGAGGCTACTGATACGGCAGCGCCTCTACGTCAAAGCCTGGACCGCATCGCGACCGAAACCGATCCCCTGAACAGGATGCTTTATTTAGAAGCGAAGTATTTTTTGGCAGATCATAACCTCAACTATACCGACAAGGCCAGCATGGCCATGGGGGTGGAAACCCGGGTGCCGCTGCTGGATGTGGACCTGGTCAGGTTTGCCACCAGGATTCCACCGAATTTGAAACACAACTTTAAAAACGAGAAGGCGATTTTCAAAAGAGCCATGGAGCCGCATCTGCCCCGACACATCATATACCGGCGGAAGACCGGCTTTGGTGCGCCCATGAAACGCTGGTTGCACGAAGAACTGCGTGACCTGAAAAGGGAAGTGCTGTCGCCGGCCGCCCTGTCGGCAAACGGCTTATTCGACCCGATCGCCGTACAGCGCTTGATAGAACTCGACCGGCGGGGTGCAGTCGATGCAACGTACACGATATTTGCCCTCATCTGTATACAGCTTTGGATTAACATTTTCATAGACGCGAAAGGACGTTTACATGCAGGAAGATAAACAGGCGGTCCAGGATTTTTGGGAGGATGCATCCTGTGGCGAAAGGCTGTATCTGCCTGGGTTGGAAAAGGTCGATTTCGAACGGCATACCCGCATACGTTATGAGCTTGAGCCGGAAATTCTCGAATTCGGGCAGTTCCGACAATTCAAAGGCAAACGCGTGTTGGAAATCGGTGTCGGTCTGGGCGCTGACCACCAGCAGCTGGCAGAGGCCGGCGCAGATCTATTCGGCGTCGATTTAACCCGGCGGGCCCTTTACAATACGACCATGCGGTTTAAAGCCATGGGATTGAAGACCCGTTTGACCAATGTCGATGCCGAGAACCAGCCTTTCAAATCGAACGCCTTCGACGCTGTCTACTCATGGGGGGTACTGCACGTCACCCCGGATACGCCCAAGGCCATTGACGAAGTCTACCGTATTCTCAAACCGGGCGGTTCTGCCAGAATAATGATCTATCAGACCTACAGCATGATCGGCTACATGCTTTGGGTCCGTTACGCCCTCATGCGGTTTAAACCCTGGTTGTCCCTGAGCTACGTCTACCATCACTACCTGGAGAGCCTGGGCACCAAGGCATACACACCCCGTGAAGCCCGTGAACTGTTTACCAAATTTAAAAATGTGAAAACCAATGTCATATTAACGCACCATGATCTGCTCACCTCGGATGCCGGCCAGCGGCATCAGGGTGTTCTTTTAAACCTGGCCCGTAAAATCTGGCCCCGCAATTTCATTCAAAAGTATTTACCCGGGCACGGCCTTTTCCTAACAATCGAGGCAACGAAATAGATCATGCGCCAGATACTCCAGAACCTAAAAGACGGCCGGATTGAACTGGCCGCAGTCCCGGTGCCCTCAGACAAGCAGGGCTACGGCCTTATTCGCACCCGTTTGAGCTTGATTTCAGCCGGTACTGAAAAAATGCTGCTGGAATTTGGTCGATCGAACTTGATCAACAAAGCGCGACAGCAGCCGGACAAGGTAAGGCAAGTCTTCGAAAAAATCCGAACTGACGGTCTCCTGCCCACGCTGGATGCGGTGAAAGCCCGTCTCGATACGCCTTTGCCGCTGGGTTACTGCAACGTGGGGACTTTGCTCCAGGCACAGGGCGCTGAATTTACCCGGACCGGACTGGTTCCGGGCAGCCGGGTGGTCAGCAATGGACCGCATGCCGAGATCGTAAGGGTTCCCAGGCTCCTGTGTGCAAGCATTCCCGATGCGGTTTCGGACGAAACCGCCGCCTTTACCGTGCTGGGCGCCATCGCGCTCCAGGGGGTTCGCCTGGCATCGCCGACCATCGGGGAAACGGTGGTGGTTTCCGGACTGGGTCTCATCGGGCAGTTGACGGTCCAGATTATGAAAGCCAACGGCTGCCGGGTGATCGGAATCGATATCAGCACGGAACGGTGCCTGCTGGCCCGGCAATTCGGCGCGGAGACCGTCGATTTATCTTCAGGTCAGGACCCATTGGAGATTGCCGCTAGTCTTACCCGGGGCGCCGGGGTGGACGCGGTCTTGATAACGGCCGCGACAACCAGCAGCGAACCAGTTCACCAAGCTGCCCGGATGTGCGCCCGGCGCGGTCGTATCGTACTGGTGGGTGTGACCGGACTGCAGTTGAACCGGGCGGATTTCTACGAGAAGGAGCTGACCTTTCAAGTATCCTGTTCATATGGTCCGGGCCGCTATGACCCACGGTATGAGGAGCAGGGGCGAGATTATCCCCGAGGTTATGTGCGCTGGACCGAACAACGCAATTTCGAAGCGGTTCTGGCTCTGATGGCGGAGGGGAAAATCAGCATCGATGCGCTGATTACCCATCGTTTTTCTTTCTCGGCAGCACCGGAAGCCTACGACCTGATAGCCGCCGGCAAGGAGCCTTACATGGGCATTCTGCTGGAGTACGAGCAAGCGGGTGCCGATGATGCCGGCCGGGTTTCATTGAAAGCCAGCACGCGGGAATACGCGGTTGCCCCCAACCGTCCGGTCGTCGGCATGCTGGGGGCCGGGCTCTATACCGGCCGCATCCTGTTGCCGGCGCTGGCCAAATACGATTGCAGCCGTAAATTGATTGTTTCCAGCAGCGGTGTGTCCGGCACCCATCTGGGACGGCAATTCGGTTTTGACAGTTCGGGGACATCCAGTGAAGAGGTTTTTCAAGACGCCGGAATCAACACGGTGTTTATCACCACCAGGCACGACAGCCATGCGAGCTATGTTCTGCGTGCAATTGCGTCCGGTAAACATGTCTTCTGCGAGAAGCCGCTTTGCCTGACGACTGCGGAACTCGAGGATATTTCACGGGCTTATCGGCAGAGCCAGGACCGTAAGGGCGGAGGGCATCTTCTCATGGTGGGTTTCAACCGCCGGTTTTCACCACTCATCCAAAAGATGAAAGCCCTGCTGAACGGCCGTTCCGGCCCGCTCAGCATGGTGATGAATGTCAATGCCGGAGCCATACCGGCGGATCATTGGACTCAGGACGCGAAGATCGGTGGTGGTCGCATGGCTGGTGAAGCCTGCCACTTCATCGATCTGCTTTTTTTCATCTGCGGATCGGAAATTGTTCGCAAGCACCTCATGGTCATGGATGACCGCCAACGAGACACATTCAGCATTCAGCTTGGCTTTGCAGATGGCTCAATTGGGACGATCAACTATTTTGCAAATGGGCACACCGCCTTTCCCAAAGAAAGGCTGCAGGTTTATTGCGCCGGTCGGGTGCTGGAGATGGATAATTTCCGGAGCTTGGAGGGCTGGGGCTGGCCGGGCTTCAAGAACATTAAATTATGGCGTCAGGACAAGGGGCATACCGCCGAAATCGGGCAATTCATAGAAGCCATCGCAACCGGTAAAACCGCTCCCATACGGTTTGACGAAATTTACCAGGTAACGCACCATACCATCGTCCTTGCGGAAGCACTGGCGCAGGGAACCCAAACACTGAGGCAAGCAGAGGCTGGGACCTAAACAGGGCATCGGAGTAAGCGCATGAAGATCGTTCACGTGGTCGGAGCGCGACCCAATTTCATGAAGGTGGCGCCGGTAATGGCCGCCCTGCAGGCAAAAGCAGGCGTGTCGCAAAAACTGATCCATACCGGGCAGCACTATGATGACAACATGTCGGCTATTTTTTTTACGCAGCTGGGCATACCGAAGCCGGATATCAACCTCGAGGTAGGCTCCGGATCACACGCCCAGCAGACCGCACAGATAATCAGCCGCTTCGAAAAGGTGGTGCTTGAGCAGCGACCGGATCTGGTGCTGGTATACGGCGATGTCAACTCCACCGTTGCCGCGGCCCTGGTCTGCAGCAAGCTGCTGGTGCCCGTGGGACATGTGGAAGCCGGGCTCAGGTCATTTGACCGCACCATGCCGGAGGAAATCAATCGCCTGCTCACCGATCAGGTGGCCGACATATTGTTTACGCCATCGGAGGACGGCACCGCAAACCTCCTCAAGGAGAACGTTGCCCGGGACAAGATCCACATGGTGGGCAATGTCATGATCGACACCCTTGTCAGGTTGTTGCCGGATGCCAAGGACGCTGTAAAACCTGATGTGGTGGACGGACAGGATCCGTATGCCCTGGTGACCCTCCACAGGCCCTCAAACGTGGACACCGCAGAAAACCTGACCGGAATCATGGCTACCCTGGAAAAATTGAGTGGCGATTTGATAGTCGTATTTCCGATTCACCCCAGAACCCACAGCCGTTTGAGACAGTGGGGTCTTCATCCCCGGAGCAAACGCCTGCATCTTATCGACCCCTTAGGCTATCTCGAGTTCCTGGCCCTGCAGCGTGATGCCCGTCTGGTTATCACAGACTCGGGGGGCGTGCAGGAAGAAACCACCTTCCTGGGCGTGCCCTGCCTGACGGTGAGAGAGAATACAGAAAGGCCGGTTACCGTGGAGCTTGGGACGAACATTCTGGTTGGGCAGGATATGGTGAAATTACGGCAGGAAGCTAATCGGGTCATTTCCGGAAAACACAAACCAGGCCGAATTCCACCGTTGTGGGATGGAAATTCCGGCCAACGGATAGCCGATACGATTGCCTAAAGGTAATGTCGATCTGAACCCGCCGTCTCAGATGCCACCAGACGATTTCATACATGCCGCTTTCCGTTTTGTAAGAACCATCGGCTACCTGACACCCCGCCAGATGTTGACACGGGTTCGCAGAATCGCCAATCGAAACTGGAACCGGGCCATACGTACAAGAGCACCTCGGCCGTCGCATCTAAAAATCAGCCCTTGTAAACCGCTGTTCCAGGGACTGCACGATTTAGGAGAGCAAAGTGGGGTTGCAGAAATCGCGGCAACATACACCAATCGGGCTGCCGGCATACGTTCATTCAAGTTCGACTTTCTCAATCAAACAATCGAAATGCAGAACCGGCATCTTTGGCATGATCGCTCTCTGAGCCACCTATGGCGTTATCATTTGCACTATTTCGACTATTGCGAAGACCTGTTGGTGGATTTCCGGCAAAGCGGCAATCCGGACAATTACGCGGTGTTCAAGACCATGGCACAGTCCTGGATGCAGGCCAATGACAAGATATACGGAGACGGCTGGCATCCTTACACCCTGTCTCTCAGGATCGTGAACTGGCTGCACGCTCTGGACGGGTTTGCAGACCCGCTATCCGCTGATCAAGCATTTCGAATGCAGCTGCTGGTCAGCATTCGAGGACAGCTTGAGGAACTGAGTCGCGATCTGGAACACGATGTCCGTGGCAACCACATCATTAAAAATTTGCGGGCCCTGCTCATCGGGGGCGGCACTTTTCAAGACCGCCACGCCCAAAAGTGGCTCGATTTGGCCCTGCAGTTGCTGCAGGTTGAAATCGACGAACAGATTCTGCCTGACGGGGGTCACTTTGAACGCAATCCGGGCTACCACCTGGCGGTCTTTAAAGACCTTTTGGAATGCGCGGTATGGCTGCAGCGCAACCGGCATGTTCGCTATACTTGGCTGGATGACGGGCTGCGCCGGATGCTGGGTTGGCTGATCACTGTATCCCAGCCGGAAAACCGCTTGCCGCTGCTGAAAGACACCACCCTCGATTCACGGCAATCCATTGCAGAGCTGCTGGCGGCCGGAGCCCTCTACCTGCAATCACCTGAATTCAAACTGTCTGAAGAATTCGGGCTTTATCCCTTATTGCTTTTCGGACGTGAAGGCCAAACCCTGTTCGAGAGCTGGAAAATCCATACGCATTCACCGGACTCGGCTGCACTGCATGCGTCGGGATTTTACCTGTTACGCGACGATACCACGCTGGACCTGCTTATATTTGACGCCGGTCGGGTTTGCCCGGACTATCTTCCCGCCCACGCCCATGCCGATCTGCTGTCCTTTGAGTTGACCTGCAGCGGTACACCTATCGTGGTCGACTCCGGTGTTTATGAATATACAGCGGGTCAGTGGCGTGATTATTTTCGATCCACGCGGGCCCATAACACAGTTGAATTGAACGGCTGCAATCAGTCCGATGTCTGGGGCAGCTTCCGGATGGCAGCAAGGGCTCTTCCGGGAGAGGTTGTTTGGGACAACCAGGAAGATCACGTTCTGGTTCAGGCCAGCCACGATGGCTATGCACGTGCCCCGCACAAGGCGATTCACCACCGGGCTGCATTCTGGCAGAAAGGTCGTTTCTGGCTGATACTCGACCGGATTGTCGGTGAACGAACGAATCGAACAGCCAGCCATATCCATTTTCATCCCGTTGTTCAGGTTGAACAGGAAGACGCAGACGTCTGGCAGTTGTTAAACGCCCCCGAACCTCTCTGGCTGACTGCATTCGGTCACAAACGCCTGGGACTCTGTTCCGGAGAGACCGCTCCCCGGGTCCAGGGCTGGTATAGCGAGCGGTTCGGGAATATTATGCCGAACACCGTGCTTACCCTGCATGGCGAACACGCACGCGATGTTTGCCTCGGTTATATTATCTCCAAAGAGAACCCCGTCAGTGTACAACATGCGATCACCGGTAACAAATCAGTCGCAGTTACAGTTGTGCACGGGCAAGCGAAATTCACCCACACCTTCAAGTTCAGCGCGGGCCTAAACGCATGATCATCGATTGGTACTCGCACTATTTTACCCCGGAAGCTGGCGCTCCCTCGGCCCGCATCAACGACCTATCGCGCTGTTTTATCAAACGCGGTCACCAGGTACATGTGAATACCTGCTATCCCAACCATCCGACCGGCGTTTTATATCCGCACTATACTGCCGGTCGATACATGGAAGAATGTATCAGCGGAATCGGTGTCAGCCGATACTGGACTTATATCGCCGCCAACAGGGGGTTTGTAAAAAAATTGGCCGGACATGTTTCCTTTCTGCTTTCAACTGCTCTTCAGGGTCACAGGCGTCATCTTCAGCCGGATGTGCTGATCGGCACCTCACCGACCTTTTTCGCCGCCATTGCCGCGGCTGAACAGAGTATCCGGCGACGCATTCCGTTTGTCATGGAAGTCAGGGATTTATGGCCTGCTATTTTTGTAGAACTGGGCGTCCTAAAAAATCCGCTATTGATTGGTATGTTGGAGAAGATGGAACTCTGGCTCTATCGACGGGCAGCTCGGGTGGTTACGGTTACACGGGCTTTTCGCGAGGACCTGATTGCCAGGGGAGTTCCTCCGGAAAAAGTCGTCAATATTCCCAATGGTGCTGATCTGGACTATTGGAAACCGCAGGATAAAGACCAGCAACTGAGGAACCGGCTTGGGTTGCAGAATAAATTCGTGGTGCTTTACATCGGGGCCCACGGTATTTCGCATGCCTTGCAACGAATTTTAGAATGTGCCGCAATGTTAAAACAACAACACCGCATTCACTTCCTTTTTGTGGGAGATGGTGCTGAAAAACCGGCCCTGGTAGAATATGCACGGCAGGCGGAATTGACTAACGTGACCTTCCACGGATCGGTAGACGAAGACGCCGTTATGTCGTTTTACGCGCTCTCCGATATCTGCCTGGTTCCCCTTAGAGATATATCACTCTTCGATGCTTTTATACCGTCAAAGATGTTTGAGATCATGGCTATGGAGCGGCCGATATTAGCCTCTCTAAAAGGTGAGGCAGCCGACATCATCAACCACTCCGAAAGTGGGATTGTGGTGCCGCCCGAAGATGCCGGTGCCATAAAAGAGGCTGTCCTGTCCATGTTTGCCAACCAGCAGCGGAATCGGGAATTTGGCCACAACGGCCGTCGGTTTGCTCGCGAACACTACAACCGTCAGACCCTGGCTGACCGCTATTTAGAAGTTCTGGCGGAAGTACGAGGAGCTTTCTAAGGTAAGGCGAATGAAAGTACTGGTAACGGGGGCGACAGGTTTCACCGGGTCTTATACAGTCCCGGTTTTACTGCAGCAGGGAATGGCCGTTCGCTGCTTTGTCCGTAAAACGAGCGATATTTCTCACCTGAGCTATAACCGTGTAAAGGTGGCCTATGGAGACCTGAATGAACCCGGAACACTCAAACAGGCGCTGGTAGGCATGGATGCCCTGGTGAATATTGCTTCCATAGGTTTTGGTCACGCTCCCGCCATTGTGACGGCCGCCGTGGAAACCGGCATCCGGCGTGCAGTCTTTATAAGTACCACCGCCATCTTTACCCGTCTCAATGCAGACTCAAAAAGAATCCGTCTGGCAGCCGAAGAAATGATTGCCAAAAGCGGACTGGCCTACACAATCCTCAGACCGACCATGATATACGGCAGCCCGCGGGACAGGAACATTTCCCGATTGATCCGCTATGTGGAGCGGTATCCGCTCATACCGGTATTTGGGGACGGCCGGCATTTACAGCAGCCTATTCACGTGGAGGACCTGGCGTGGGCGATTGCAGGCGCCCTTCAGTCCAATAAAACCCTGAGCAAAGCCTATAATATAGCCGGTTCCAGCCCGTTGACTTTCAATGAACTCATCGATACAACGTCCAGGCAACTGGGTAAACGTATTCGGAGACTACACCTGCCTGCCGGTGTCATTATACGCTGCCTGCAGTTTGTTGAAAGGCGGGGTTTCAGGTTGCCGGTAAGTTCGGAGCAGGTGCAGCGTCTGAACGAGGATAAGAACTTTGATTATTCTGAGGCAACCGCGGATTTTGGGTTCAAATCCAGAACCTTCAGCGAAGGTGTACGTAAGGCGATTGCGACAATCCGCAATAACGGATGAAGCCGCCGTCGCTAATGCAGTTTATCAAGGTAGTTGACGATAAATTCACATGTCTCCTCGGCCTGCTGCCTGGTCAGTGAGCCGATTCCCTCCGCAAGCACTTCCAGTTCATTCTCATCCATTTCAAGGGTTTTACCCAGCAAAAAGGTCTCGATCTCTCCATCCTCCCCCAGCAGCAGCCCGCATCCCCCAACCGCTCCAATGAACTGATCATTTAGGTAAACCGGCACCACAATCTTGAGCATACCGGCATCGCATTCTTCGATGACCGGTTTTTTTGTTTGCTCAGCCTGGGCGGCGATATTCTGGTGGGCGGCCGAGCAGACGAAGGTCTGGCCTTTGGGATTGGCCTTGATGACCGGGCAAAGCTGGTTGGCCCAATTTTTGTTGCCGGTAATCCGGATGCCGTCAGGGTCGAAGACGCTGGCATCCAGGCCGGTGCGGGTGTAAATCTCATTTTCCAGTTCAATCCATTTCTCCATGGGTTGCAGATCAGTTGGGTCCATTTATAGACTCCATCTTAAGAAATATTGTGACTATCACTACCATTTAGGGGGCACAACATTAACATTTTTCTGCATTGTGCCCTAAATACCAAAATCAATGCATCGCGCAGAGACGCAAAGGCGCGGAGAAAATCAAAACCATAATGTGGGCGCACTATCGTGCGCAAAACAGAAAAACATGGGAGTGAATTGTTTTAGGTTTACCGGCGTAGCCGGAAAAAATGTGGTTTCCCCTGCGCCTCTGCGTCTCTGCGCGATGCACTGGTTTCGCCTTTGGCTTTTTAACCCTGGCGCGATATTGATATCTTATCTTCAAGTTAGAGATCGAATTCGTCAGAAAGCCACTTAGCCAGCCTTTTCAAGCCCTCTTCAGTTGAGACTTTGGGTATATAGTTGAAATCTCTTTTCGCGGCGCTGATATCGAACCAGTGGGATGTGCCCAGTTCCGCGGCCAGGAACCTGGTCATCCGGGGCTCGCCGGGAAGACGAAACGTCCGGTAGATAAACTCCAGAAAGGCCCCGGCCCGACGGGCGGCTTTTTGCGAAATGTGACGGGTTACCGGCGATTTGCCGCCGGCTTGCAAAATTGAGTTGATCATTTCCCAGAGGTTGATGGGTTCGTCCTGGCTGATGAAATAGACCCGTCCGGAAATTTCATCTGTTTCCTGGAGCTGGTCAGCGGCCTGCAGGTGTGCATCGGCGGCATTGTCGATGTAGATGGTATCGACCATGTTCTTGCCTTCTCCAACGATCCGCAGCTTTTTGGCCCGCGCCAGGATCCTCGGTGCGAAGTGCAGATCACCGGGGCCCCAGATGAGGTGCGGACGCAAGCAGGCCGTTTTCAGTCCTTCAGCGGCGACCTCAATGACGCGCCTTTCCGCCATGGCCTTGGTCTGGGGATAAAAGGCATGATAGTGGTCCGGGTAGGGAACGGATTCATCCACACCCGCCATGTCGGAGCCATCGAAAATGACGCTTGGCGAACTGGTATAGACTAGGGTGTCGATGCCTTTGGTCAAGCAGGCCTGGATAACGTTCTCCGTACCGACCGTATTGGCCTGGTAGTAGTCTGCGTAGTTGCCCCATACCCCGGCTTTGGCTGCAACGTGGAACACGATGTCCATTCCGTTACAGGCTTCTTCGATAGCAGCCGGATCGCTCAGGTCACCTTTGATCTGTTCGACCCCTAGTTTTCCCAGCTCGGGGTAGTCACCCCGGGAAAAGCTCCGAACAGTATCGCCCCTTTCTATGAGTTTCCTCACGATGGCGCCGCCCAGAAAGCCCCCGCCGCCGGTTACCAATACTCTCAATGGCTTTTTCATATTCTTTGTTCTATAGATGTCGGATTGTCTTTCGGATAAAGTAAAAAACCAAACCAAGTATCTCGCGCAGAGGCGCAGTGGCGCAGAGGACCACAGATAGTTTCCCGCTACGCGGGATTAAACCAAAAGATTTTAAATCATGTGATTTGAGAAGGGTTATTGCGCGATAGCGCACCCAATCTTTGTTTTGATTTTCCCTGCGTCTCTGCGTCTCCGCGCGATGCATTGGTTTAGGTTTGTTTTCCTCTCAGCTGGTCCCCAATTTCTTTTCCGCCCATACTTTCAGCCTTTCCCGGAAAATTTTTGAATTGTGGCGGATATCCACCGGAAAAGCTTTATGGAACAGAATGATCTTGATGTTTTTGGTCAATTCGGTGCTTTCGGCCAGATCAAGCAGTTCGCTCTCAATTCGCTTTTTATCCGGGTTATCTATATCCGGCTGCAATTCGATGCACATGACCGGTTCCTGGCGGGGGAATTTACCAGTACCGACCAGGGCACTGCGAAAGACTTCCGGGTGATTGTTGAAGATCGCTTCGCAGGGAACGGAGTAGAGCGGACCATCCACCGTTTCCACCCGGTGATTCTTACGACAGCAGAACCAGATGCGCCCCTTGCTGTCCCGCCACCCTAAATCCCCCATGCGGTGCCAGAATCCTCCGTTTATGTCATCCTTGATTTTCGACAGGGCATCGGCCTTGGGGTTTTTATAATAGCCGCGGGTGACATGCGCGCCTTTCACCAAGATCTCGCCGATTTCGCCATCCGGAACCATGAGCGTATCCGCCCATTTCTCAATAGGTTCGTCACTGATGCCGATAATCTCAATCTGGAGATTCTCGAGCGGATAACCGACACAAGTGCCGAATCCACTTTCGCTGCGCGTCCGGGTTTCGGATAGGATCTCACGACTGGCAATGGAAATAATCGGCACCGCTTCAGTGGCGCCATAAGGTGTGTGGATCTGGGCGTGATCACCCAGCATGGTGCTGAACTGTTCTATGTTGGCCGGTGCCACCGGTGCCCCCGCAGACACAACCCGTCGCAGTGATGGCAGCTTTACACCATTGGCCTTGCCGTAGCCGCCTACCCGGTTGAGCAGGGCCGGAGAGGCGAACATATTGGTGACGCCATGATTCTTAATGGGTTCGATGATTTTATCCGGATCGACCCGGGCCGGTTTGGTGGGATCCATGTCCGGGATGATGGCCGTCATACCCAAGGCTGGATCAAAGAGCGCAAATAGCGGAAAGGTCGGCAGGTCGATTTCATCCGGGGCAATATCGAAATGGGCCCGGATATGTTGGATCTGCGCGTAGAAGTTGCCGTGGGTGTAGACAGCGCCTTTGGCCGGCCCGGTGCTGCCGGTGGTGAAAAGGATGGCGGCCAGTTCATCCCGGGTGGTGGCGGCGGTCTCGTACGGCTCCCAGGATTCGCCCCGTAGCTGGTCGAATGTGAGGCCGCCCCAGAACCAGCGTCTCCCCACGGTTACCCAGGTATTCACCGATTTGAAGAACTTGGGGTAGAGCGTGCGGACCCCGTGGGCCAGGGGAATGCCGATAAAGGCTCTGGGGCTGCACTCCTGGAAACAGCTCAACATGCGCTTGATACCCATTCCGGGGTCAACGACTACCGGCACGGCCCCAACTTTAAACATGGCAAAGGTGAGGACAAAGAATTCGAGACACGGTTTGACCATCAATATAGTGCGAACGCCTCTTTTAATGCCGGCATCGTCCAGCCCGCGGGCGATGCGGTCCGATTCCTGGTCTAACTGCTGGAAATTCAACTGGGTATAGGTGACCCGACCGACTTTGTCGCGTCCAACCGGTGCGACCACCGCCCGTTTATAGGGTTGCCGAGCCGCCATCTCCCGCAAGTAGGACGATACGTTGACGGGGGTGACGCTTTCTAAAGGGTCCCTGTTTTCTGCGTTCATAAAAGGTCCTTTGATAACACCTTAATCGAAATTACTCCGAAGGTTCAGGGTTCAAGGTTCCCCGTTCAGGGTTACTACCAAAAAATAAAAACAATATTGCCCCTGGATTCATTTGTAGTTTCTGGCTCTGGTTTTCAACCTTTGAACCCATGAACCTTTGAACCCGGAACCCTACGAGTTCTTAAAGAATTCGATGACTAGTTCAAGCACCTTTTCCGGTTCATCTTCCAGGATATAATGCCCTGCCTCTTCCAGCAAATGCGCCGGGGCCCCCGGGAATCTGCGGCGCCATTCTTGGTAGTAATCAAGGTCGAAGACAAAGTCGTGCTTACCCCAGCAGATCATCATGGGTACCGAGGTCAATTGGCGGAGGTTTTCATCCACCGCTTTGACGGTTGCATAGCTGGGGTCATCGGGATGCACCGGTATGTCCTGTACGAATTTCAGGGTAGCCAGCCGGTTATGCTTCGAATTGTAGGGGGCCAACAAGGCCGCCTTGACACCCGGTGCCAGGCGTTTGCGCGGCGCCATGAAGAGGGCGGCCCGAGCAAAAACGTTGCCGCAAAGAACCGCCGGGACGGCAAAAAACCGCAGGTGACGTATCAGCCAGAGCCTGACCGGCAGACCTTTGGCGGCTGGCGGAAAGAATCCGGCCGTATTCAGAATAAAGATCCGACGTATTCTTGCCAGGTTGCGCAAGGCCCACACCATACCGATCATACCGCCCCAGTCATGCACGATCAAAGAGATTTGTTCAGGCAGGGCTAGGTGATCCAGCAAACACTGCAGGTCGTTGACGCGATCTTCCAGATGAAAACCATAGTCTTTGGTTCCCGGTCGATCGGAGAGTCCGCAGCCCATATGGTCCGGTACGATGCAGCGCATGGATGGGGACAGGCCCTTTACCAGGCTACGGTAGTAGAATGACCAGGTCGGGTTGCCGTGCAGCATGAGTACGGGGGCACCTTCACCTTCGTCCAGATAGTGGTACTGCAGGCCGTTGATATCGAGATAGTTCGATTTGAACGGATATAAATCTTTAAATGGTGTTATGTCTATTACAGGTTTCTTTTTCATGAACCATTTTGTTCATTTTTTTCGCGTAAAAGAAGACACCAGTAAATCAGTATTCTCGCGCGGAGGCGCAGAGACGCAGAGGAAAACATAATGTATAGCCGGCTTCGCCGGTTAAGACCAAAAACTTTGAAGTCTGGAGCTTGAAGTGGTTTTGCGCACGATAGTGCGCCGAAATCCCGGTTTTGCTTTCCTCAGCGCCTCTGCGTCTCTGCGCGAGAAATAGTTTGGGGTTTTGCTTTGTTACCACTCGACACCCATCAAAAGGCAATTCAGTCCACTCCCAATACCGAAAAGTCCCACCAGGTCGCCTTTTTCCAGAAAACCGCGTTCATCTGCGATCGCAGCGGTCAGGGGCAGGGAAACGGTTCCGATATTGCCTAAATACTGAAAGGTCGTAAAATCTTTTTCAACTGGAATACCGATGGCTGCGAGGACCGTTTTCTGATGGGCTGAACCCACCTGGTGACAGATAATCTTGTCTGGTTCCGGCAGGCCGAGGTTATCCCGGAAATCTTGATAGGTTTCCACGCCCAATGTCACCCCATGCTGCAGAACACCGACTGAATCGGTTTCCATGATCAGCGGGGCACTGGTGGGGATGCCGGTATCCGGTCCCCAAGTGCAGAGCTCGTGGTGCACGGTGGCGTTGCGGGCCACACCGCCAACCAGACGATGCTTGCTGGTGGTCAGGGCTTTGGATGTCAAAATGACCGCAACGGCACCGGACCCGCCGGTGAGGGTTGCAATGGTTTTTTTAAACATTTCCATGTCGGCCGAGGCCAGCAGGCGTTCGATGGTCGTGTCGACAATCTGGCGGGCCGATTCGCAGGAAACCACCATTCCGGCCGAGATCTGGCCGGTTTCGATGGCATTGGCGATCTGGATCATACCGTTGACCACGCCCAGACAGGCGTTGGATACGTCATAAATCAGGGCATCGGGTCCGATCTGCAGGGCGTTGGCCACGGCACAGGCTGTCGCTGGTTCGAGGTTGTCCCGGCAGACACCGCCATAGATCAACATGCCAATCTCTGTTGGGGCGACGGATGTCTTTGACAGGGCCTTCTTACCGGCTGCTATGGCGCCGGTACTCATGCGGAAACCGGGATCCCAATAGCGCCTTTCCCGGATGCCGGTTAATGCCTCGAGCTGCCCGGGCTGAAAGTGGAGCTTTTTGTACACAGGCGCCAGACGGGCCTCGAGGTCGCTTGAATCAACCACATTGGGGGCCAGTTCGTAGCCGATGGATTCTATGTAGACATCAGTATATTTCATGAATCGAATAGTAACTCTGGTTCAAGGTTCAAAGTTCAGAGGTTCAAGGTTATCAATAAGGTCGATCGGGGCTTCGCTCCAGGGTTTAACCTTTGAACCCTGAACCTTTGAACCGGGAACCCCTTAAAGCGATACCAACCGCAACCCAAACTGTTTCATCTGATAAATATAAATCCCATCCACATTCAGGAAACCATCGGCATATAACGCGGGTACCGGTTCATTGTCAACCCGCGTCACCTCAGCCTCCACCGTCACCAGCTTGTTGGCGGGAATGACCTGGCCGCGGTAACTCCACTCGTGGGGCTCTTCGGTAACCATTTCGAACCTATGGGTGTTTAACAAATGCGGCCACCTCTCCCGGGCCGCAAACTTCAGCAGTTGCAGAAACGACTCCAACCCCAGGGAACCCGGAATCACCGGATCCTGGTAGAAATGAGCCCTGAATAACCATTCATCCGGATTCACGGTTTTAATGCCCCGCACAAAACCAAGACCCTGTCGTCCACCTTCCGGTTCGAACACGTCAATCTGATCGAGCATGCACAACGCCGTGGCGGGCAGGGCTAAACCGCTGCCCGGATCCAATTTAGGATCTTCCGGTGTCTTTGGCCGGGTCGGCGGAAATTTAAAAACCGGTTCCGGTCCGAGTTCCGCGGTTGCCGGTGTATATACCAGGGCCTCCGATCCCCGGATACCCACCTGGTTGGCCAGGGCCTGTTGGGAGAAAAAGCCGAAATAGGTGGCGCCAGTATATATCATGTCGGTTCCGGCAAGGACCTGGAAGTCAAAATGCTCGATGATCATATCCCCGGCTTCCGAAGCCTTGGTCAACCGGGTACGCATGGTCAGGGTTTTATTTTCAGGGGGCAAATTCCGGGATAAAACGGCATTGCCACCCAGGTTGCGAAATTTTAAATCCTGGTCGCTGCGCAGGGCACTGCCCATATAGGCGGCCAGCCATCCGCACGGTTGCAGGGCTATTTCCAGCAACACGCAGTAGGGCAGACGGCCGCTGCGGTCGGCCTGAAAGAACCATTCGTCGGCCGGCAGATCATACTGCGCTTCGATCCAGCCGCCCGGCTCGAGCTGCCAGGGGGGTGGTTCGGTTTTGGTAACCCGATCCATGAAAAAGTAAGGCGGGCGGGGCAAACGGGCAATCTTGCGCTCGCGGTCGAATACCCGGTAAGGTTCACCGAATGCTTCGGAAGGGTTGCCTTCTGCAAATGCCAGAATTCTTGATCGATCGAAGGGGACTGCTGAATCTCCCTGTGTTTCGGAGGCTTCGTTCCAGGTAGCCGCAATGTCGGCCCGGGTAACGCCGGTAAGCTTCATCGACATGTCGCGGAACATGACGATGTATTCTCCGTCTGCATGCATATGGGCATCGGCAAGCACGTATGGTTCCGGCCCGTAACCGAGTTCTTTCACTTCGACGGCATAGGTTAGCTGGCGAGTGTCGGGCGTGACCGGTCCGCGGCATTTGAGTACGCTGCCGACCCCCTGCACGGGTTCCCAGCAGGTACCCGGCTTGGCACTGATCCAGCCCATCCGCAGCAAGAAAACCCGCAAGGTATGGGCACAGCATTCATACATCAGGGTGCCGGGCATCACCATGTCGTCCATGAAGTGGCAGGTCAGGAACCAGTCATCCGGGTGGATGTCGGCCTGGGCAACCACCCGGCCGATGCCGTAGCGGCCGCCCTGGGGATCGAGCTCTAAAACGCGGTCAATTAGGTGCATGCGGCCCGTGGGCAGACACAGGGAACGGGCGAGGGACTTACCTGAAAAACGTTCACCGAAACAGGCGGCCAGGTCTCCCCGACGCAGGGCCTCGACCTGATCTTCATGGTAGCTTTCCGGGCTCATGGGTACCGGCGGGTTCCAATCGGTCGGCAGCCGGCCGGTCTCGGGCAGCTGTTCCTCTTCGGTCAGGATGATGCCGCCGGAGTTTTTGACTTCCTCGGGCGTGAAAAAGCCGGCACAGCCGTCGGTCATGGTAATCAACAGTTCATCGCCAATGTAACCCTTAAAATTGAAGAAGAACATATAGGTCTCCTGTTGGCGGATGAACTTGTCGATCTGAATATCGTAGCGAATAGTGTCGCCGGGGTGCGGCAAACCGCGGTGAAACGTCACCTGTGCATCCAACAGACGGTAGTTACGGGTACCCTGGACGGCGTGGTCGATTCCCAGGTAGCCGCTCAAGAAAAGGTCGGCCTGACCGGCTTCAACCGAGATGCAGACCGGTGCCCGCCGGCCATCCAGATACCAGGCATCGGGCTGGATATCGTGTTCGGTGATCACCCGGCCTGCTCCCAGGGAAAGTTTTTCTCCCTCTACCTTTAAAATCCGGTCAACCAGCATGAGCGGCTCATCGGGAAGGCGCACCCGGGCTTTGTAAGTGTCCACCACCGCATATTCCGGCCCCAGCATTTTGGCTACCGACCCGATGGCAAATTCCAGACACATATCCCGATCAAAGGCTACCTGCGGCCTTGCCGGGGGCGCCGTATCCTGCCGTGCCGGCCGATCTTCCATTTCCGCTGGAGCTGGCTCTATATCTTCATCAGCCGGTAACTGGCTGGATGCGGCCAGCGATTCAAGCAGACGGCTCTGCAGGGAAAAGGCTTCGGCATAGTCTTTGGTAATTTGTTCCGACAAGGCCAGATATTCATTGTGAGCCTGGGTAGTGGCTTCAATGTTCTGATTTATGGCTTGCAGTATGTCCCGGGAAAACCTGGCCAGCGTTTGTTCCGGCGATGATGAATCGGGCTGTTTGACTGACGACGCAGATGCCGCAGTCTTACCGGAGATGTCCGATCCCAGGCCGGGACTGTCTTCGTTATTATCGCGGTTGTTCACCAAGGGCCGGATTGGTGCCAGCGGCGTCCCCCCGGTCGTCAATACCATGAGGGGTTGCCGCTCACCAGCCGGCCTGCGCGCGAAGGTACCCGGGCGGTCGGCCTGGGCTGGGGGTGCTTCGAGAATCACGTGCAAACATTGGCCGCCTCCGTTCATGGACGCAACCACAGCGCAGGACGGCGTATCGGCTGCAGATGCCGGCCACGGGACTGTTTGTCGGGGGAAGTAAAACGGAACGGTCTTCAGCCGGTTTACCGAGGACGGACCATCCGGATGGAACGACCAGATGCTTCCGCGGGCCAAGCCGCTGCTCACCTTAGCGACCGCGGCCAGCCCGGCGGCGGCACCGGTATGTCCGATATTCTGTTTGAGAGCCCCGACGGCAATGCTGTGCGCCGGCAAGGGCAGGTCTTTATAGAGCGCCTGCAGGGCCTCGGCTTCGGCTTCATCTTCCCGGGGGTCTCCGCTCCCGTGAGCTTCGATGCAAATGACCTCGGTCGGTTCCCGTCCGGCTTCCCGCAGGCCCCGTTTGAACGCGCGGGTATAAGCCTGTGCAGCTGTAGCTGCCGTGCCGTGGGCAGCACCGATACCGGTGATTACGCTGTAGATATGGTCTCTGTCGGTCAGGGCGGTATCCAGGCGTTTGAGAATCAGGGCGGCGGCCCCTTCCCCGGGCAAGGTGCCCGCAGATGTTGTGTCAAAAGGCCGCACCACGGCTTCACTCGATAAAGCGCCGAGCTTTCCGGTGGCCAGCGTGCGGCGCAGGTCACCGGGCAGGTCTACCGCGCCCACCAGCATGGCCCGGGTCTCATTCTTCTGCAGGGAGCGTACGGCAATTTCCAAAGCCCGGGTACCGGCGGCGGCTTCCTGGGAAACCACGAAACTGGGGCCGCCAAATCGGAATTCACGGGCCACCCGGCTGGCGATGATACCGCCCAGGGCGCCCAGGGTGCGTGCGGCGGTCAGCGGTGGGCCCAAGGCTGTTTTTATTTCGACCAGCCACTTTTCGGTCTCCTCCGGTGTCAGGGCCTCCAGGCCCAGCCGGCGCTGCCATTGAACTATCTGGTTAACCAGGTTCCAACGCAGGTGGAACTGGGTGGCCTCCCAGTCGAATTCGATGCCGATGATCCCGCCCATGTCAGGTCGTTCCTGGTGCAGGGGCAGGCCGGCATCGATCAAGGCGCCGCGCGCGACCTTGAGCATGAGCAGATGCTGAATGAGGATGTCGGGGATCTCAGCCGGGGGGATGCGAAATTCTCCGGCCTGAATGGTAAGTGTTTCTAGAAAGGCTCCGTGCAGGTCTGTGATGCCGGTTTCCTCACGAAACAGGCCATCGGCCCCCCACCAGCGTGTTTTGGGCCGCGTCTCGATAATGCTTTGTCCGTCCTGTAGCAGGTCGGTGAATTGTTCAAGCGAATCGATCCGGCCAAAAATCGCGTCCATGCCCACGACTGCAACCGGCGCGTTATTTTCGTCCGTCGAAAGCGAGATGTCGGCCGGATCTTGCTCATCAGCAGGCTTACTTGCAGCAGCTTTGACGGGATCCCACGCTTCCAGAAGCATGTGGGCATTGATACCGCCGAACCCGAAGGCACTTACCGCGGCCCGCGGGGAACGTGCGTCCGGCGCGGTCGGCCAGGATTCTGGTTTAACCTGTACCCGAAAAGGACCGTCCTGCAGCGGACTGTTAACGGAGGGCTTTTTATAATTGAGAGAGGGGGGCAGTATCCGGTTGTGCAGCGCGAGTAGGGTTTTGATCGAGCCGGCGGCACCCGCGGCTGTGAGCAAGTGGCCGGTCATGGATTTGATGGACCCGATCGCACACTGGCCGGGAACCCAATTTTCAGTCTGCCACAGGTTGATCAGGCTGTTGACTTCGGTGGCGTCGCCCACCGGGGTTCCCGCGCCGTGACATTCGATCAGGTCGATATCGGCCGGCGCCCAACCGGCCGCGTCATAGGCCGCGCGCATGGCTCGCAGCTGTCCTTCGGTATCGGGCGCCAGCAGGTTGCCGCGCATATCGTTGGACAAACCGATTCCCCGGATGACGGCATAGATGGCATCGGCCTGCGCCACAGCGTCTTCCAGGCGTTTGAGGACAAGGACCCCGGCGCCTTCACCCACCACCAGACCGTCGGCGGTTGCATCGAAGGGTGCGCACCGGCCCGAAGGTGACAGTGCCCGCAATTGGCTGAACCCGACCTGGGTATAGAGGCATTCTGGTCGGGAAACGCCGCCGGCCAGCATGATATCGGCCCGTTGGGCGGATAATTCGTCACAGGCCAGTTTGATGGCATAAAGCGATGATGCACAGGCGGCATCCAGTGTGTAGGCACCGCCCCCAAAACCCAGGGCCTGCGCCAGCAAGGTGGCCGGTAGGCTGGTGACCGCGGCCGCTCGGCACGCTGCTTGTGAAAGTGCCGGCCGGTCTACGGGTGTTGCTTCACTCAGCAGGCGTCGTTCGAACATCCGGCCAAATGTTTCGCGGGTAAACGCGGAAGAAGAATCGGTGGGCAGCGCAATCGCCGCCAGGATCGTGCCGGTTCGCCGATGATCCGCCGCCGACAGTCCGCTGTCATGGACCGCTTCTTTGCCGGCCTGCAAAACGAGATGATACAGAGGATCGAGAGCGCGCAAAAAATCGGCATCAAACGGCCAGCCGTCTACATCAAACTCAAAATCTTTGATCAGGCATGCCCGGCTGCCCAAAGCCGTGTCGGGTAGATACTCCGAGGAAACCATGCGGTCGGCCGGTGCTATCCACCTCTCGGCCGGGACGGTATCGCAGGTATCGACGCCGCTGATGATATTTTCCCAGAATTGACGGACATTGGCCGCGCCCGGGAAGACGCCGCCCATCCCGACAACCGCTATGGGTGTAAAGTTGCTCATCAACACACTTTCTTCAGATAAACCTTAGGTTCAAGGGTTCAAGGTTCAGGGGTTCAGAGGTTCAAGGTTCAGGGGTTCAAGGGCTCAATGGCTCAGAGGTTCTAAGGTTTTAACCCTCGAACGGGAACTCAGAACCCGGACCCTGTTTTTATGGTTTTCAACCTTTGAAGGGTGAACCTTGAACCTGGAACCTGTTTTCAGGGTTTTAACCTTTGAACGGTGAACCTTGAACCTTTAACCTGTTTTCAAGCTTTTAACCCATGAACCCTGAACCTCTGAACGGGGAACCTGGGTTGTTTCAAACAAAAAAACATACACTATTTTTAGTAGATTACGCAAGACTCAAAACCCGCTGTGAGCGCGGTTTCAAGACTGCTCACAGCGATCCATTTTATCGGGTCTGGGATTGACTATCGTCGCCTGGCCGTTTAGTATCGGCCAGTTTAACGGATAGTGTCCACTAAGTGAAAAGAAGAGGCCATCTCAAAAATAGGATTTTGGTTCAAGATCAAGGCGGCCGCGAGGTTCTATTCGGAGGCATACTCAAGTATTTCGAGGAATAGAACCAAGCGCCCAACGCAGAGATTGAGCCAAAAGACATTTTCGAGATAGTCTCTCAGACAGGAGAACCCATGCTAATCGCTTTTCCCGTTGAGTCCGACCAGGGCATGCGCAGTCCGGTCTTTGATCATTTTGGGTCCGCCCCGCTATTCATCATCATTGACAGTGATACCTATGCCGCTACCTTGATCCGGAATGCCGACCGTAATCATATCCACGGGCAGTGTCAGCCCCTGGCTGCTTTAAATGGTATCGCCATAGACGCGGTTATCGTCGGCGGTATTGGCCCTGGCGCCCTGCGCAAGTTGCGCAACCGGGGCATCCAGGTGCTCAAAGCAAAACAGGGTACCGTCGGGGAAAATCTGAAACTTTTTACGGATGGTCAATTGGAGACGTTCTTGGACGATGATATCTGTGCCGTACATGGCAAAGCCGGCTGCTCACATTAACTTATCTGCGTAGATGCACGCCCATGATGCCCCCAATTAAAATTATACTGAAAAATAATCTCACGCTGCGGAGTTTGCGGGAAGATATTCGGGATGTGCTTATCGAAAAATTGACCTTCCCAAACCCCAAGTATCTGGAAAACGCCCGTATGGGCCGCTGGAACCGGGGAACCCCGCGAACCCTGCGCTATTATCGCAAGCTCCCCAAGTGCGCTTTGCGAGTCCCGCGCGGCTATCTCCGCCAGTTGATTCTTTTCTGCCGTAAAAGCGGCATCCAGTATGACCTGGATGACCAACGGCGAACACTGCCTGAAGTTGACTACAACTTCTCCGGCACGCTCAAACCGTTCCAGGAAACCGCCGTCCGCGCTATGCTGGCGAAGGATTTTGGAACCCTGAGTGCGCCGACCGGCAGCGGGAAAACCGTCATGGGCTTGTTTATGCTGGTCCGGAGGCGGCAACCGGCTCTGATCGTGGTGCACACGCGGGACCTGGCCTACCAGTGGATGAGCCGCATAGAGACGTTTTTAAAGATTCCGGAAAAAGAGATCGGCCTGATCGGCGGGGGTAAAAAGAGGTTGGGGGCCGCCGTCACCGTGGCCCTGGTTCAGTCGCTGTACAAGATTGCCGCCGATATCGCCAAGCAGATCGGGTTTATTATTGTGGATGAATGCCACCGCTGCCCCAGCCGGACCTTTACGGAAGCGGTGACCCATTTCGACAGCCGCTACATGCTGGGATTGTCCGCCACCCCCTATCGGCGGGACAAGCTGTCAAAACTGATTTTCTGGCACCTGGGCGATGTGCACCACGAAATAGAAAGCCGGCAATTGATTGACAGCGGCGATGTTCTGGCCGCCGACGTCCATTTTCGAGAGACCAATTTTACACCCTATTTCGACCCGGTGAACGACTACAGCCGCATGCTGTCGGAATTGACGGCTGATGACGAACGCAACCGGCTGATTGCGGATGATGTCGCCCGGGAAGCCCTTACCAGCCCAGGCACCACCCTGGTGTTGTCCGACCGTAAAAAACACTGCGAGGCCCTGTGGTCCCTGATCAGATATCGCAATGACGCCCCCTGCGAATTCCTCACGGGTGATCGGTCCGAACAGGAACGCAAAGACATCATTGCCCGTTTGAATGCGGGGCGCATCAAAATCCTGGTAGCCACCGGGCAGTTGATCGGGGAGGGTTTCGATTGCCCGAACCTGGCGACCCTTTTTCTGGCCACGCCGGTGCGTTTCAGCGGCCGCGTTTTACAATATATCGGCAGGGTACTGCGGCCGGCCCCCGGCAAGAGCAGGGCGAAAATCATCGATTATATTGATGTAAACGTGGATGTCCTGGTATCAGCGGCACGCGCCCGAGATAGGGTGTATAGGAAGTTGTGACAAGTTTTAAGTGGATAAAGATTTGGAGTTGCTGCGGGGTATTTTACCTATAAAAACATGGTGTTAGGACCAGAACAGAGATGTTTGGCCGTACCTATAAAACAATATTCTCGCGCAGAGACGCAAAGGCGCAGAGAAAACAATGAATAGTTTCCCGCTACGCGGGATTAAAACCAAAAGGCTTTTGTTCCCCGCAGTTCAATAAGGTCTTTCGCACGACAGTGCGACAAAATCCTGATTTGCTTTTCTCCGCGCCTCTGCGCCTCTGCGCGATGCCAGCTTTTGTCCCTGTACAACGAGTAAAATACCTTAATTTAGGCTTACTTTGAAATGCTTTTTGGTTTAGTTCCGGGTATTCGCCAGGTCCGCTGCAATCAAATCGTAGGCTGCAAAGACCTCAGTGAGGGAGTCTTCGATCTTGGGTAACAGGCGGGACGCCTTACGCGCATTTTCGTCGGCACAGGCACTTTCCAGTTGCAGGGCCGCCGTACTCAGGTTTTCGGCGGATACGTTCGCGGCCGCCCCTTTCAGGGCATGCGCCAGTCGGCGGGCAGTAGCAAAATCCTTATCCGCCAACAGTTTCTTTACCTCGCTTAAAAAATTCCGATAATGTTCGCAATATTCATTGAGAACATCCATGTACAGATCCCAGTCACCGCCCAGGCGTGTCAGCCCATCGACCACGTCTATGCCGGGGACACTCAGGGCAAAGGCGGGAATTTCCGGATCCGCAGGGGTGAAGGCGTCTGGCATGCGGTCAAACTGGCCGCCTTTGGAATCAATGTTCTTTTTCAGCACTTGGAAAAGAGCCAGGCGGTCGATTGGCTTGGGTAGATAGTCATTCATACCGGCATCGAGGCACCGGTCCCGGTCTCCGGTCATGGTGTGGGCGGTGAGGGCAATGATCGGTGATTCCTGCATATTCAATTCATTGCGCACAATCCGGGTGACCTCCAGTCCATCCATTTCCGGCATCTGTACGTCCATAAGAACGGCATCATAGCTGTTGCTTTTAATGGAGGAGATGGCCTTCAGGCCATTATCCGCCGAATCTACCCGTATGCCGGCACGGGCCAGCATCTCGGTGGCCACCCGCTGGTTGATCGGATTATCTTCGACCAGCAGGACCGATACGTCCACAAATTCATCAATGTACTCCACATCGACTTCTGCCGGGGGCTCCTCCAGGGGTTCATAGCCGAAGATCTCTACGATGATGTTGAGCAAAGGAGACTGCTTTATGGGTTTTGAAAGGAAGTGCTGGATACCCAGTTTCCGGGCCTTCTGCTTGCGTTCCTTGGACATGAGCGGGCTGTGGGTGAGGAGAACCGGCGGCAAGTTGGCGCCGGCCATGGATTTGAAGGCCTCAAACGCCTGGAGCCCATTCATGCCGGACAGGTCGATGCCTGTAATGATCAGGTCGAAAGGGATCTTTCGGGCGCCTTTCTTCAATGAGTTTAAGGCTTCTCCTGCACTCGCAAAAGGCGTCACCTTGAAATCGAAACCTTCGAGATAGCGGGTCATGGCCTTGAGCGTATAAGGGTTGTCCTCGATGAGCATTACCCCGAGACCACGCAGCTCAGAAGGCAGATCGCGTTTTTTACTGGCCTGGGAGCGGTCCACTTGAAAGGAAGCCGTGAAAAAGAAACTGCTGCCCATCCCCACTTCGCTTTCCACCCAGATATCACCTGACATCATGTTGACAATCCGTTTGCAAATGGTCAGCCCCAGGCCCGAGCCGCCGTACTTGCGCGTGACCGTGCCATCCGCCTGGGTAAAGGCATCAAATAAGTTTGCCTTGACGTCATTGGGTATACCGATGCCGGTGTCACGCACCTGGAAGGTCAGCTTGACTTCATCCGGCTTTGCGGACTCCTGGCTGACCGAAATACAGATGCTGCCTTTCTCCGTGAATTTTATGGCATTGGAGAGCAGATTGATGAGCACCTGCCGGACGCGTAGCGGGTCGGCAATGAGCAGTTCCGGGATATCAACCGGTACATCGATGGTCAATTCCAGCATTTTGGCGGTAATTTTGTCCAGGAAGATATCAGAGACCTCTTCTACGACCTGGCGCAGCGAAAAGGGGATGTTTTCCAGTTCAAGTTTGCCTGCTTCAATTTTAGAGAGGTCGAGGATGTCATTGATCAGTTCCAACAGAGATTTGCCGGAAGAGTGAATAATTTCAAGATATTCCTTTTGCTTGGGGCTCAGATCGGTTTCCATGACAAGATCGCACATGCCGATGATCCCGTTCATGGGCGTCCTAATTTCATGGCTCATATTGGCCAGAAATTCACTTTTGGCCACATTGGCGGCCTCGGCGGCCTCCATCGAGTCTTTTAAAGCTTTTTCAACCCGCTTCTGGTGGGTGACATCGACCAGGACGCCTTCAATGAAATCCTCTTCTTTGAAAAGTCTGGCTGAGAGCGAGATGACCCGCTGCGTTCCATCGGCCAGGGTAATCCGGGATTCGAAATCGGAAACCTCCCCATGGGCTTCCAACTGTCGGATCAGTTCGGCGCGTCGGTCCGATGTGTGGAGGTCCGCAAATTTTCCATTGGCGAGCAGGCTTTGCACATTTTCAAATCCCAGGATATTAGCCGTGCTTTTATTGGCATTGAGGACTTTACCATCAGCGATGCGCGTTCGCACCAGGCCGACGAGCGAGTTGTTGTAGAGGTTGCGGTAGAGTGTTTTTTTGGCCTCGAGTTCGACTTCCAGTTTTTTATGCTCTTCGATTTCGCGCTGGAGCTGAGCGTTGATCACCCAAATGCTCTCGGTGCTCTCCTGGACGAATTGTTCCAGATCATTGCGGTGGCGGGTCAGTTTTGATTCGGTGCGTTTCCACTTACCGATGTCTCTGATAATACCTGTAAATCCAGCTGGGAATCCGGAGTGGCGGGTAAGTTTGGTGATCGTGGTTTCACCCCAGACACGGGTGTTGTTTTTATGAACAAATTCAAGTTCTAGGAGCTGGTAATCGCCGGTTTTGGATTTCCGGTTGGCGCGGACTTTTTTAAAGGTGTCGTTGATCAATCGAGCCGAGGTGGATGTAACCAGGTCGTAAATGGGCCGCCCGAGAATTTCCTTGGGATCATGTCCGGTCAACTGGTGGATCCCCGGACTGACGTAGTTCAATTTGAGATGCTGGTCCGTGGCCCATTGGACATCGGGGCTCTTTTCGAGCAACAGTCGTTCTATTTGGTCTCTGGACTGGTTCAATTTACAGACTCACCTTCTGGGCCTTTGGCGGTAAGCGCCCGACCGGAAACTCAGCTTTTCTGTATCCGGTCGGGGAGCACACTGAGTGAGGTGGTAAATAGTCTAAACGAGTATATGTACGGATGCTCGCATTGATGGTTGAAAGTAAAATGTAACCACCTGTTTGTGAAGCTTTTTACTGCCTTTGCCGGTGAAAGTCAATATAACAGCCGATCCGGAGGAACTCGGAACAAACACGGGGATACGTTTTAAAAAGGGGCAACCTTTGGGTGGCCGGGAGGAATACCGGTTTGCGCTGATAGCGACACGCAATCAGCGCAAACCGGAGGCTAACGGACCTAATTTACGAAAGCCTTATGTAATCCAGCGTCCATTATGGCTTCATAACCTTCTAATTTGGCAATGATCTCGTCATTTTGATCAACAAAGGTAAAATCACCGGTCATTTTATGGGCTGTTACCTGGTGGACCCTTAAGATGGCCCGAACACCACCTTCCGGGAACCGGTTGCGGTATTGACGGTAGGAGGCGGCATAACTGGGCAGAGAGACCACCCCCTGGGTTTCATAGCACCAGATGATGGCCAACTGGAAAGCGGAATCAAGCACCAGCGGATCCGCAATCCAACGGCTGCGCAAAGGCTGCGTGATCCATTTCATGGGACTCGGCGCGGTTGCGACCTCGGCAATGATACCGTGCTCGGAAAAGCCGGCTATCCGGGTGATGCCTCGCAGATCGTCCCCATGAAAGAGTATCTTTTCATAGACCTCTTGCACATCGCGCGGGTAAGGCTTGGCCGCAATGTCCATTTCGCCGTTCAGCCGTGGCGGCGGGATTTCCCGATCGGTGAGGATTGCCCGGGCACTGGAATGAATGAATTCGGAACCATCCGGGTGCCGGCCGTTCCTGATCTGGACATCTACCGCAAACGCATCGTCGGCCTTGACAGCCTTGCCGGCCAGCAGGCGAATGGTTTTCTTTTCTTCATCCAGCTTGATGCCGTTCAACAGGCGCATGTCGTCCAGGCCGTGCAGAAACAGGCCGGGGTTATCGTGCAGTGCGCCGTGCCCAAGCCACTCGGCTATCAAGGCAAAAGGCACCACCGGCCGTCCGGCCAGGATATGGGAGGCCAGCACCGGGTAACCGGCAGTGTCTACCTGGTGTTTGACCAGCAGGTTCAGATCGTCTTCTGCAGGGAGCACCTGTTCAGCCGGGGACTCGAAGGCAGCCCCCACAACCGTTTCCACCGGTGTGCCGGCAACAGCGGCCATTTCCAGCAGCATGCGCTGGACGCCCCCCTGGATGGAAATGAGATCGACACCGGCTTTTTGAAATTCTTTTTTCAAGGCCGGTGAAACCATCCCGCCATCCCAGGGACCCCAGTTGATGGCGGCTACCCTGCAGTTGCCGTGCTCGGTTGCATAAGCCCGCGCCAGTTTATTGAGGACCTCATTGGCCATGGCGTAATCGACCTGTCCCTGGTTACCGCAGCGGGCACTGACAGACGAAAAGAGCACCAAATGCTTAAGGTCATCATCCGCGGTTGCGGCCAGCAGGGACACCAGGCCGGACACCTTGGTGTTGTATACTTTTTGGAACTGGTCGGATGATTTATCGGTTATGAGTCGATCTTCAAGCACTCCGGCGCCATGGATGACGGCCCGGATCGGGCCAAAGTCGGTGCGAATGGTGTTGACCAGTGCACAAATCTGCTTTTCGTCGCGGACATCCGCAGCGAAGTAGGCGGCGCTGCCGCCGGCCGCTTCAATGGCCCGGAGGGTATCTTGAATGGATCGCCCGGCGGTGATCGCCTTGTATTGCGCTTCGATTTCCCGGGGGCTGGCTTCGCCCTGGAAATGGTGTTCAAGAATAGCCTTCTTCATGGCCGCTTCTTCCGTCAAGCCCTCGATCCAATTCGGTTCGGCCGGCACGGGGCTGGAGCGGCCAATCAGAACGGCGGTGCAACCGGTTCGCTGCGCCAGGGCGATGGCCGCGGCGGCTGTCACCCCGCGGGCGCCGCCGGTGACAATCGCTACCTCCTGTTGGGAAAGATTCAGTTCGCCGACAGCGGGCTCAACCACCTCAACAGCCAGGGTGAAGCGCGCCTGTTCAGTCAAACCGATTTCGTTCGGACGGGTAGGATCAGGGGTCAACAATTCGGCTACAATCGCTGCGGCCACCGCGTCAAGATCCTGCCAGGCCGGATCCACGTCAAACGCTGTGCAAGGAACCTGCGGCCACTCGATTCCGGCTGTCTTTGCCAGGGCTGCCAGACCACCGGCCGCCGGGTGGTTGATCCTGTCCCCGAGAAAACCGAAGGCACCATCCAGGTCAGTAATGGTGGCGAGAAAGGTCGTGGCCCCGTCCCGGGCAGTGGTAAGGGCCGGTGCCGCTGTTTTGGCCAGTAAGAAGTCCGCCTCCAGTAACGCGGAAACGGCGCTTACATCAGCGTCGAAATTGGTTCCGCCGGCGGTAAGAATCAAACCACCGCATTCCGCAATGTCTTTGTCGCCGGTAATGATGCGGCTTCTTTTGTCTGTATCGATCAGTTGCGTGGCGATATCCCGAGATTTGAACTGCCGTTCCAGGCCAGCTGCCAGGCCGGGGTTATCCGTGGTGATCCATACCTGTTTGCCGGCCGGCAGCGTAATGCGCGGACCTTTGCTTGCCGGTGTTTGGACAGGTACGATGATACGCCTGGGTGGCAGTTTCCCGGAATCTTGTCTTTGTGACGGGCCTTCTGGGGACGCAGCTGTTTGCGCGGCGGCGGTTGTGAATTCAGAACTCGATGCCTGACCGGACTGCGCAGTCCCGCTCAGAAAAGCCACGATATGCCCCAATGTCTTGAGATCCCCCATCATCTCGGGGCCGATTTGGGGCAGGCCGGGCATTTTTTCTTCCATGGTGGAGAGGATTTCCACCCGCTTGATACTGTCGATGCCCAGGTCCGCCTCGATATCCATGTCGGGATTGAGCATCTCCTGCGGGTAACCGGTCAATTCACTTACGGTTGCAATCAGAACTTCCTGGATGGTTTGGGCCTGGTCGTCAGTTTCCGGGGTGAAAGCACGCTCTTCAGTCGGAGCGGCGGCCGGGTTGTTGCCGGCCGAGGTATCGGCCGCCAGGTAAGCGTTAATCTCCCCCAGGATTTTCAGGCTGCCCATCATTTCCGGACCGACCGACGGCAGACCCGGCATTTTCTCCTCAAGGGTGGAGAGAATTTCAACACGCTTGATGCTGTCGATCCCCAAGTCCGCTTCGATATCCATCTCCGGTTGCAGCATTTCAGCCGGATATCCGGTCAATTCACTGACCACCGATAGGAGGGTGTTCAGGATGTCATCCCCGGCTACGTTGGCAGTCGCTGGGATTGCCGTTTCGACCGGGGCGGCTGCTTTAGGTGGGGAACTGGCCGGCACCGATTCGGTAAGGTAGGCTACAATTTGCCCCAGGGTTTTCAGGCTGCCCATCATTTCCGGTCCAACCGCGGGCAGACCCGGCATTTCCTCTTCCAGGCTCGAGAGGATTTCCACCCGTTTGATGCTGTCGATCCCCAGGTCCGCCTCGATATCCATATCCATGTTCAGCATCTCGGCCGGATAGCCGGTCAGGCGGCTGACAACGTCCAGCAGGGTTACGGATACCTTATCCTGGCTGGGGTCGGAGGCCGCTAACGGATTTCCGACTAAATTCATTTCGGCCGGAACCGTCTTGTCAGGTGCGGCGGATCCCTTTGCGGATGCCGTGGGTTCAGCCTCGACTGGATGCAATTCAGGTTGGGCGGCGGCACAGCTAGAGGCGGAAGTTGTTGCGAATGCGGGATCCGTGTGGACCGGGAACTCCGGTATCTGGATATCCGCAATATCGCCAAAGCCTGTCAGGCGGCTGGTGGCACGCATCATCTGCTGCAGGGCCTTGCTGGCCTGGGCCTGGGTTTCCAGAAATTTCTGGTGGGTTTCAGCGGTCTTCATCTGCAGCGACTGCAGGGTTTGCATACCTTCCTGGACGGTTTGCAAAGCAATGTTAATTTGTTGCAGATCCTGGGGTGGTTGTGCTTTCATATCGTTTGCATTTGGTTTTACAGGTATGGGCCGTGCTGGGACGGCTGATGCGGTCCGGGTCGGCGCGGCAACCGGTTCGACCGGTTTTGCCGGTATGACCGGTGTCTCGGTCAGGGCATTCCTCCGGCTTTGTGTCGGTGCTTTGCCTTGGGGACCGCTTTCGGTTTCAGAAGACGGTTTTTTGAAGTTGGCACCGGATATGGGAACGTCCATGACCGGTTTGCGATCCGCCGGGTCCACGGGTTCCCATTTGGGCAGGTCGACCGGGTGCCCGGCAGCGGCCAGGTGGCAGAGGGCCTTGGCCAGATCCTTGACACCGAAGGCCTTGCCTCCGCTCTGGTCCACGGCTACGGCGATGTGGTCTTTGCCCTTCAGAATTTGACGCACCAGTCCGGTAAGTACCGGTTTCGGGCCGACTTCGAGGAATGTACGCACATCGGCCGCGTACAGGTTTTCGACTTCTTCCTTGAAATGAACAGGACTGACCAGTTGGGCTCCCAGGGTGGCCCGGACTTGCGCTTCACTCTCGGGATAGACGTCCCCGGTTGTGTTGGCAAACACCGGAATCACGGCAGGCGCAAAGGTGGCTGCGGATAGAGATTTTTCAAACGGCTGGCGCGCGTTTTCAACCAGATGACTGTGAAATGCGGCTGCCACGGGCAGTTCAATTGCCCGGAATTTCTTTTCCTTGCAGGCTTTCTGGGCGATTTTAATGCCCTTGGAAGAACCGGAAAGAACACCCTGGGATGGACTGTTGCGATTTGCCAGGATCACGTCTGTATCCAGGGTGGCCAGCAGCGCGTCAATTTCCTCCAGGGGGGCTTTCACGGCCAACATGGTTCCGCTTTCACGGCTGTCATTGTTACCGGCGGCGGCCATGAAACGGCCGCGGTCGGCGGACAGGCCGAAGAAGGTCTCTTCGTCCAGCCGCCCGGCGGCGTATAGCGCGGCCAGTTCACCATAGCTGTGACCGGCGGCCATATCGGGCGCCACGTTAAAGCGTTCCAGGATTTTCAGCATGCCGAGGCTGGCAGCCCCGATGGACGGTTGGGCCGCGTCGGTCCGGCGCAGGCTCTCTTCCTGCTTGGCGGTTTCCTTTCGGTCTGCGGCCGGCTTTGGAAAGATCAGTTCGCCGAGCGGCTGACCGTCGATAGATATAGCATTGGCGGTTTGGAACGCAGCGTGCGCCTCGGGAAAACAGCAGACCAGATCGCGGGCCATATTCACATACTGGCTGCCCTGACCGGGAAACAGAAATGCCAGCTTGCCGCTTTTCGGTTCACTGCTGAAATAGATCTCCCCGGATTGCCATTGGGATTTGTCGCGCTTCTCTTCAAGGGCCTGCAGGGCATCCGCCAAGAGTGCCTGCCGGTCGGCGTCGCGCTCGATAACCAGCAGCAGGCGACAGGGAGCAGTGACGTCGAATTCAAAGCGGGTGTCGAAGCACACCCGGGCATATTCTTCGGGTTTGGCGTCTGCGGCGGTTGCCTGGGCGAAGGCTTCCATACGGGTTTTGAGCGTGCCGATGTCCGGACCCGAAAAGGCGGCGATCTGGATGGAGCCGTCCCAGGCCACGCCTGTTTTCCGGGATTCGTGTTCTTCGAGCACCATGTGAAAATTACTGCCCCCAAACCCGAAAGCGCTGACAGCGGCCCGGCGGGGATGACCGTTGTTCAGGAGCCACGGCCGGGTATTCGTGCTGAGATAAAACGGGCTGTTGGCAATATCGAGCTTGGGGTCGGGTTCGTCAGCCTTGATGGTCGGCAGTAAAACTTTGTGATGCACAGCCAGCGTGGCTTTGATCAGTCCGGCAGCCCCGGCGGCTGCCTTGGTATGGCCGATGTTGGATTTGACCGAGCCGATGGCGCAGGCTCCCGGGGTCGCATTTTTCCCGTTGTAGGTGTTCTTTAGGGCGGTAAATTCGACCGCGTCGCCCACGCGAGTGCCGGTACCGTGGGCTTCTACCAGTCCGACGGTGCCTGGATCCACCTGGGCAGCCTGGTAGGCGCGCCGCAAAGCTTTTTCCTGACCTTCCGAGCGCGGGGCATAGATACTTTGCGATTTGCCATCACTGGAAGAACGCAGGGCCTTGATGACCGCATAAATCCGGTCCTTGTCCTTTTCGGCATCCTCCAGGCGTTTGAGCACCAGCAATCCGACGCCCTCTCCCAGCACCGTGCCGTCAGCTTTGCTGGAAAAGGGTTTGATATCCCCCGTAGCCGACAGGATCTGGGTCTTGGCAAAGCACATGTGCATGAAGATATCGTTCAGGGTGTCAATGCCGCCGGTTATGACCATGTCGCTGCGGCCGGCTTCGAGTTCCAGAATGGCCAGGTTGATGGCGCTCATCGAACTGGCGCAGGCCGCGTCCACGACGCAATTGGTTCCGCCGAAATCCAGGCGGTTGCAAATGCGTCCCGCCACCACATTGCCCAGCAGGCCGGGAAAGGAGTTTTCCTGCCAGGGTACATAACCGTCGGCAATACGCGCGATGACCGCTTCGGTGGTTTGCGCATCCACCCCTTCGGCGTTGAGGGCTTTGCGCCAGAGCGGGTGTCCCAGGCGAGCTCCCAACGGAATCACCAGTTCCTGAGTCCCGGTAACACCGATGATGACACTGGCGCGATCCCGGTCAAACGGCCGGGTATCATCATACCCGGCATCTTTCAGGGCCATCTTGGCGGCCACCAGTCCCAGCAGCTGTGACGTGTCCGTTGCCTCCAGCGAAGAGGGGGGAATGCCAAATTCGGCTGGATCAAAGGAGATCCCGGGCAGGAAACCACCCCGTTTGCAGTAAACGTGATCGGGTGTTTTCGGATCTTCGTTGAAAAAGTCCTCGGCGGACCAGTGGGTGGCCGGTACATCGCTAATGCCATCTTCGGCCCGCGATAACAGGCGCCAATACTCTTTCAGATCCGCCGATTTGGCGAACATGCCGGCCATCCCGATAATGGCCACCGGCACCGGCACAGGCGTTTTATCTTGATCATTGTTTGCAGTGCCCACGATTATCCTCAACGCAACCGCAAGGGCTGCTCATTTATTTGAAAAAGTTGATGTTTTTTATTTAAACCAAATCCGGGAAAACCTCGATAGACACAGACCTCCCGATTTTTTCACTAAGAAAGGTATAAACATATATCTAATTCCGGATATTTGCAAGCATTGACATAAAAAACTAGAGTTGTTATATCGGTATATCAAGTTAGCAAGGAGGCATATGGTAAAATTTTATAATAACAGGGAGTTGTCGGATAAGCTGGGTTTCAATTTATCCCGCTGGAAGCGCTGGTCAAGGGAATTTTTACCCCCGGACCCCCTGGCCGGTCAGCAAGCGGGGTATGCGCGTCAATATTACGTCGATCACGCTTTTACCGTTTACCTCGGTGGACATCTTGTGGCCGATCTCGGGTGTTCCATCCCGCAGGCGCGCTGGATACTGTCTGAATGTCGAGAATGGATGAAAACCTGCGGTTTTCATTTTGATCCACGCGGGAATCGCAAACCCAGAAAGGGCATCGACGCTCATATTAAAAGTTATGCCCTGCATATTTTGGTCTACTCCGAGCAGCGCCTGACCTTGTTTGCCAGGGGTACCATTGGCCGCATTGATTATGAATACGAGGGCTATCCGGTGTTCAAGTCCGTTCACGTGGACCAGTCCATCAGCCCGGCCAATGGATTGCAAACCGAATCCATAGAAGCCGGTACTGAAAAGATCCTGCGCTTAACGGACCTGTTGGCGCAGTTTCGGAAAACCCTTGATCCGGATGGGATTTTTTTTCCAGGGTTGGTTGAGGGAGAGGTCGTTAGGCTGAAGGCTGAAGACTGAAGGAAGAACACAACCAAACTAGCTTGACTTCCTAACACTGGTAAAACAATCCTCGAACTCGTTACACTACCTCTTGCTGTTTCTCCGCAATCGGAAAAAACTTTGTTAAGGTTTCAACTTTAAAGTAGAAGCGTTTTCAGATCGCCTCTATCCAATGATGTCCTGGTGGCATCCTAACACCGCATCATCATCCGACAGGATATAACCCAGGTTTGTTTCCACGCGCTGCCCGGCTTCGATCAGAAAAACCCGGGCGATTTTGCGCTTGCGCTCTTCAAAAACAGCATCCCGGCAAACCAGATAACTCAAGATGGTATCGGTAGCCAGCGCAACAACACGGGCGGCATGAAATTCCTGGTAGGCCTTATCCTTCCGATTTCTGATGTGGGCGACAGCGTCTTCCAGTTTTTGGCGGTTTTCCTTGGCGAGCATGTAAAGATCAGCCGCTGACGAAAAGTCGTTTTCCGCTTCACACAGATCTATCCAATCGCTGGCCACACCCCCCAGAACGCCGCCAATGGCAGCCACAACCTGCAGTTGGGTGGTGCCTTCGTAAATATTGGTGATCCGGGCATCGCGATAGAGGCGTTCCACCTCAAATTCACAGGTATAGCCCACGCCGCCGTGAATCTGAATCGCTTTGTAGGCTACGTCGTTGGCCAGTTCACTGGCATAGGCCTTGACGATCGGGGTCAGCAGGGCCGCCAGCCGGTTATAGCGTTTGAACTCGTCCTTGTTCACCTTGGCTTTCTCTGGATCGCGCTCGCCGAGTTCTTCGAGGCCTTCTTTGATGTCCACGATTTTAGATGTCTCATACAGCAAAGAACGGGCCGCTTCGATGTTGCTTTTCATCTGGGTCAGCATTTCGAAGATGGCGGCGAAATGGCGAATCGGCTTACCGAACTGGACCCGGTCGCGGGCATATTTGTCCGCTTCCCGGTAGGCGGCCTCGGCAATGCCGACGGCCTGGGCCGCCACGCCGGCGCGCGCGCCGTTCATCAACGACATGGTATATTTTACCAGCCCGAATTTTCTTCTTCCCAAAAGTTGAGCGGGCGCGTCGTTAAACTGGAGTTCACAGGTCGGCGACCCGTGAATCCCGAGTTTGCGTTCGATTCGGCGAATGGTCAGGTGTTCATCGCGCTCATAGATAAAAAGAGACAGCCCCCGGCCGCCGGCCGTGCCTTCTTCAGAGCGGGCCATTACCAGGGATACATCCGCGCAGCCATTGGTGATAAAGCGCTTGACACCGTTCAGGTACCAGTTGCCGTCTTCGTCCTGGCGGGCTTTCAGCATCACAGTCTGCAGGTCCGAACCGGCATCCGGTTCGGTCAGCGCCATGGCTCCGGAGATGTCACCCGAAGCGAAGCCAGGCAGGTATTGCTCTTTCTGTTCCTCGGAACCGAACTTGCAGATCGTGTCGGCAATTTCCTGGAGTCCGAACAGGTTCATCAGGGAGGCGTCTGCCCGGGATATGATCTCGATGGCCATGGAGTAAACGGTCTTGGGCACATTCAGACCGCCGTATTCCCGTGGCAGCGTAAAGCCCATCAGATCGGCTTTCTTCAAACGATCCAGGGACTCCACCGTACCCGGCGCCAGGCAAACCTCGCCATCTTCAAACGTAGCTCCGCACCGGTCTACTTCGGCGGCCCGCGGCTTTATGATGCCTCCGGCGATTTCACCGGCGATATCCAGGATCCGGGCGTAGTTGTCCAGGGCATCCGCCTGATCCCGCGGGGCTTCAGCAAATGTTTCTTTGCCGGCAAAACCGTCTTCCCTCAGATCCACTACCCGGTTGAGATCCATGTGCTCCAGGTGAAACTGGATGTCTGGATTGTCGCGATAAAAATTCTCCACGTATTCCTCCATTATATCACACGCAATTGCATTTTCAGGTGAGTGCGTTTTTAGTCAGTTCAAAACCTGCAAAACCCTTTCATCGCGCAGAGACGCAGAGGCGCAGTGAAAACCAAAACCAGAATTTGGGCCGCACTTCGTGCGAAAAACCATGAAACTCAACTGCTTTTGTTGGTTTTGGGTCATCCGGCGAAGCCGGGATAAATCTATGCTTTTCTCTGCGTCTCTGCACCTCTGCGCGATGCATTGGTTTTTTTTGTGATTTCAATCCCAGATTGTTCCCCTGCAGAGACTGGCCCAGGCTACGATCCAGATCCCCCGGTTTTATAGGCCTTAATCATTTCCGGGATGACTTTCAGGACATCGCCCACGATTCCGTAGTGGGCGAAATCGAAGATAGGCGCATCGGGATCGCTGTTGATGGCAATGATCCGCATGGATTCACTCATGCCGGCGCGGTGTTGAATCTGTCCGGAAATGCCGCAGGCAATATACAGGTTCGGCCGCACGGTGGTGCCGGTCTGGCCGACCTGATGATCGCCCGCCATCAGGCCGGAGTCCACAACCGGCCGGGAAGCACCGACTTCAGCTCCGATGGTCGCCGCCAGTTCTTTTACCAGGGCAATCCCCTCCGGCGTTGCCGCCCCCATGCCGGCAGACACAATAATCCGGGCAGATTTCAGATCCACTGATTTGATGGTGCGGACGACATCGATGACCCTGGTCGGAAAATCCTCCGACCCGAGGCCGCATGCTTCTTTTATGATTTTTGGTTTTCGCTCGGGATCGGGAGGGTTCATTTTCATGACCCCTTCGCGAACCGTGGCCATGCTGGGTGAGCTTTCCGGCGAAACGATCGTGGCCACGATATTGCCGCCGAAGGCCGGCCGAATCTGCAGTAGGGTTTTTTCATAGACTTTCTTTTTATACTTATGACTGCCGATTTGAAGGTCGGTGCAGTCAGCCGTCAAGCCGCAGCGCAGGGTCGATGCGATCCGGGGGGCAATATCACGCCCCTGGGTTGTCGCCCCGAAAAGGACGATCTGGGGGGCCAATTTTTCAATTTGCGCCGCCACCAGTTTGGCATAAGGCACCGAGGTGAAATGCTCCAGGCGCTCGTCTGCGATGTAGTAAAGGGTATCGCAGCCGTAATGTCCGGGGCGCTCCAGCTCGGCCTCCAGCCCATGACCGAGAGCGATGGCCTGAACCTCACCCCCCGTATCCCGGGCAAGTTCGGTGGCTTTACAGATAAGCTCCAGACTGACATCCGCGATTTTGTTGTCGTTCTGCTCTATATAAACCAGGACATTCTTAGTTGAACCCATAAGTTCAAATCTCCATTCAGATTTTACTCAAAGAAGAAGCGTAAAAATTTGTTGTCTTTCACTTGAACCCTCGAACCCTTGGCCCCTTGACCCCTAAAATATGTGTCAGCCCAAGATATTATCATCAATCAATTCCTTCACCAGGCAGGCGATATCCTCCGGTGTGTCATGGACTTTTTTCATGTCGGTTGCCTTCAATACGACGTTTTCGATTTTCTTAACCTTTGTCGGGGAACCGGAGAGTCCGCAGCGCTCGGGGTCCGCCCCGATCACTTCGATGTCCCAGCGGCGGATGTGCGAGGGCAGGGCGCAAACCGCTTCGTCATCCGGGCCTCTCTCCAATTCAGCCTGGCAGTGCAGGCATTCGAGGGACTTGAGGGCCATAACCCGCTTGGCTGAAAAAGAGCGCGGTTCGTTGGCCGCTGACGAAATAGTCATCAGAACCGGCAGGCCGGCCTGAACGGTTTCATGTCCGTTCTCCAATGACCGTACCGCGGTAACGTCCTCCGCGGTCAACGCCGTGATTTCGGTGGCGCAGGTTACCTGGTTGATATCCAGCTTTTCGGCAATCTGGGGCCCTACTTGGGCGGTATCCCCGTCGATAGCCTGGCGGCCACATAAAATGAGGTCATAGGATCCGATGCGGCCAATGGCGCAGGCCAGGGCATAAGAGGTGGCCAGGGTGTCGGCCCCGGCAAATTTGCGATCCGACAACAAGACGGCTTCATCCGCGCCACGAAACAGGCACTCTTTTAGGACGGTTTCGGCCGAGGGCGGGCCCATGGTCAGTGCGGTGACATGCCCGCCATACTTTTCTTTGATAGTCAACGCCTCTTCCAGGGCATTGAGATCCTCGGGGTTGAAGATGGCCGGCAGGGCGGCGCGGTTTACGGTACCGTCCTCTTTCATGGCCTGGCCGGTGATATTCTTCGTATCGGGCACCTGTTTGACGGTCACGATGATGTTGAAAGGCATGGGAAAATCCTTGTTGATTTAGGGTTCAAGGGGCCAAGGGGTCGAGGGTCCAAGAAAACCTTAAACCCTATAGTTTACATTTCTTCTAATTTCTCAAGCGGGAGCGGTTTAAAAGTTTCTGCTCCGGACGGTATCGTGACGCCTTGATTTCGCAGCCATCCGGCTCGCATGACAACACAGGCACCTTGCAGGAGATTGAGCGCCACAACGGCTGCCTGACGATTTTCCTTTTCTTCAAGAAAGGAACCTTTGACCCATTCATTAAAGGCACCCATAGCCGGACCGCACCAGATTTGGAAATCCAACTGGCGGTCGGCTTGACCGGTAATTGACCAGCGTGAGGATTGGCCCAGATAGCTGCGGAATACCAGGGCCATCTTGTGGCGTGGGTCTCGTTCAGCCCGTTCAATCTGATGGGGATCCCGTTGTTCGAAAAAGGCTCGGGTTTGCTGCCAAACCTCTTCGAAACTGCCTTTGAAAAAATCTCTTTCCAGCATCATGCGCTGATTTTCCGGAATTTCAGGGTAACTGCCATAGGTCCGGTAGAAATCATAGAGTTTAGTTGCCCGGACTGCGAACATTGTGCCTCTTTTGAGTACCTGGACCTTAACCCCCATCTCAAACATATCTGCGGCCGGCGCCATGACCACATCGGCCTGGCCGGCTTCGCAGAGCATCTTGCGTACCATTTCGGAGGTACCGGCTTCCACACAGGCCTGATTGATGCTGCCGGTTAGGACATACGCTGCGCCCATGGCGAAGGCGGCCGCTGTTGATTCGGGCGTGGCGATCCCGCCGCCCAGACCGACGACCAGTGGACGATCATAACCGAATTTGGCGGCCATGCGGCTTTTGAGCGCCACTATTGTCGGGAACAGGGCCAGGGCCGGGCGGTTGTCGGTGTGTCCGCCAGAATCGGCTTCGGCGGTCATCACCTCAGCCATGGGAATTTGCGCCGCCAGTTCGGCCTCCGACGTGGTTATCTTGCCCTGGGTAACCAGTTGATTCAGCAGCTTGGCCGGCGGCGGCGAGAAAAACTTCTCAGCGACCTCAACCCGGGATATCTTCGCAAAAATTCGGTTCGGGCAGACGATGCGGCCGTCTGCGTTCCGGTGGATGCCGGTAACCCGGTACTGGACGATCGGCAGGGTCATGCGCAGGTAGGCCGAAGCACTGACCAGATTGACCCCTTTGCGTAGATAAAGATCCACGATTCCCTGTTCCAGATCAGGTTCGTTGGGACTGTGGATCAGATTGGAGCCGAAAGGGATGCTGGCGGGCAGCTGCTGCAGGCGGTCTATGGCGGCTTCCACCGTTTTCAGGTCCAGGCCGGCCGAACCAAAGAAACCCAACATTCCGGCCTTGCCGGCCGCCGCAACCATTTCCACGGAAGTGATGCCGTTGGCCATGGCGCCGGTTATATAGGCGTATTTTAAACCAAATTGACGTTTGAAATCGTCATCGCCCAGATCTTCGGGTCGCAGGGGCGGAGTGTAGCCGATCAGGGGCAGGCCGGTTTCATCATCTTGACCGGCACCATGCAACCTGGCTTGTCCATGGGTGGTAACAGCTATTGTTCCGTCTGGTTTGGCCACCACGAACACGGCCTGGTCCAGCGCCTGAAGGTGCTGATTGAAGGCTTCAGAATCCGGTGTGGCCGGGTGCGTATCTCCAGACCAACGGCCGAGTGGTGATGTGACTATGTCAGGTGACGCCAAGGTTGTGCACTCCCGGTTTCCGGGATCAAGCCCGGTTAAGTTTTAAACCGCGATAGATAGTCCAATTTTGAAGCTCTGTCAACTATCGGCGACTGATCGAAAATCGGTGTAATATTACGTAAACGTTAACAATTATTGTCGGTACCTAGGACAGGTTACTATCCGCGTGGATGATAACGCGTATGGATTTCCCGAAGCCTTTCCGTAGCGACATGGGTGTAGATCTGGGTCGTGGTAATGTCGACGTGTCCCAACATTACCTGTACTGCTCTGAGGTCGGCCCCCCCTTCGAGCAGGTGGCTGGCAAAGCTGTGCCGCAGCGTGTGGGGCGAAATCTTGCTTGCGATCTTGGCTTCCAGCGCACATTTGCGCAAGAGTTTCCAGAATCCCTGGCGTGTCATGGGTTTACCGCCCCGGGCGACGAAAAGGTAGGCGCTGGTTTGTCCTGCTTTCAATAGTTTTGGCCGGCCGGTTTTTAAATAGGCCTGCAAGGCATTTATGGCCCCCGAACCCATGGGCACGATGCGTTCTTTGGATCCTTTCCCGAATACCCTCACAAAACCCGCCTCCAGGTTGATGTCCAGTATTTTCAGGTGCGTCAGTTCCGAAACCCGCAGGCCGGAAGCATACAGTAATTCGAGCATGGCGGTATTACGCAGTCCACGGGGCGTATCGGTACCGGGCGCGGCCAGTAGGCGCTCAATTTCGTCTGTCCCGAGCACCTCCGGAAGTTTCAGACCACTCTTGGGCAGATCAATGGTACGGGAAGGGTCGGACCGAAGCACCTTTTCCTGGACCAGGAACCGGTAAAACCCACGAATGGTTACCAGGTGTCGGGCCCGGGAACGGGCGCTGAGACCTTCTGCTTTCATATCGATCAGGTGCTTGAGTATATAGGTGGTGTCGTGTTCGCCGACGCTCTCGATGGTTTCTTTGTGCAGGAACTCAAAATAGCAAACCAGGTCGCGGCTGTAGGCCTCCAGGGTTTTTTTTCCCAGTCCCTTTTCGACCAGGAGGTAATTCAAATACTGATCTGCTAGAAAGTCGAGCGGGGGCATGGAAGAACCTCAAAGGTAAAGGTTTAGGGGTTCAGAGGTTCAAAGGTTCAGAGGTTGAAAAGCTCAGGGTTCAAAGGCTAAGAGTTTCTACGGTTTAAAACTTTGAACGGGGGACTCTGAATCCTGAACCTGTTTTTATGGTTTTCAACCTTTGAACCGGGAACCTTGAACCCGAAACCTAATGTTTAAAACTCCATAAATCCCAAGCGATTCAGCACCTCTGCGCCGTCCTCCCTGACCACCACCTGGTTTTCCAGACGGATGCCACCCCATTCAGGGAGGTAGATTCCGGGTTCCACGGTAACGATCATGCCCGCCTGTAGGGTTTCATCCCGCAGCGGGCTCAGGCGCGGGGCCTCGTGAACGGCAAGCCCGGTCCCATGGCCGGTACCATGGGCAAATTTGCCTTTGAACTCGGTCCCATCGATAAAATCCCGGGCGGCGGCATCCACGGCCTTGGAACTGGCGCCGGCCTTGATGGCGGCAATGGCTTTTCTCTGGGCTTCCAGCACGGTGGTATAGACTCTCTTGAACAGGCCGTCCGGTTTGCCCAGCACCACCGTACGGGTGGTGTCCGAGCAGTAGTGTCCGGCAAATACGCCCCAGTCGAGTAACAGCGGATCGCTTTCACGAAAGGTTTGTTGACCCGGGATGGCATGGGGCAGGGCACTGTTGCGACCGCTCGCACAAATTGTGGGAAAACTCAAGCCCTTACCGCCTTTTTCACGCACGGCAATTTCCAGCTGCCAGGCACCTTCGGTTTCGGTCATCCCGGGCTCGAGTTTGGCCAGGACGGCTTCAAAAGCATCCTCGGCGACCGCCAGGGATTTGCGGGTGGCTTCAATCTCGTCTTCCGTTTTGATCACACGCAGGTTTTCAACAATGTCTTCAACCGGCACCAGGGTCGTTTCCAGTTCGGCTTCTGACAGAGCTTCCCGCATTTTGTTGTATTGCAGGCAAGAGAGGCGCACGCTCTCGAATCCCAGTTTGTGGGTCTCCAGGCGTTTGACGATGGCGGGCAGTTCCTTGGCCAGTCCTTCCTTATAGCAGACAATGTCATACAGGGGTGCTTCCTGGGCGGCCTGGGTGTCAAAACGGGGATCCGTAGCCAGAATCAGGTCATCCCGGGTAATAAATAAAGCGCCCGCAGTTTCGTCGAACTGACTGTCTTCGCCCGTATACCCGCTCAGGTAATAGCGGTTTTCCGCCACCAGGACCATCAAGGTGTCAACTTCGGCTTCGGCCAGCGATTTGCGAACGTTTTCGATTCGGTCTTCTATGATATTTTCCAAACGCGCCTCCCGTTGATTTATTTTGCTGGTGGTATATAGGGGGTATTTTCAACGATGCCTGACTGCAAGTCAAGAAGCTTCCGAATTCGTAACCGTATGGGATCGCTTGCATATTGGCAGAACTTGCTTACTTTAACATGTAATCACTAAAAACAGGATTGAAAAGGAGATATCCATGGAACGGAAAACCTTCACGATAAACAATATATCCTGCGGACACTGCACCAACTCCATTAAAACCGAACTCGACGAAGTAGAAGGGGTGGTTGCCGTCGAGGCCGATCCCGGAGCCAAGGATGTGACCATTAAGTGGGATCCACCGGCCACCGAGGATAAGATCAGAAGCGTTCTGGCGGAGATCAACTATCCGGCTCAGTAAATGGTTCTAGGTTCAAAGGTTGAAAACCCAAAAAACAGGTTATAGGTTCAAGGTTCAACGTTCAAAGGTTAAAACCCTTGAACCCCTGAACCTCTGAACCCTTGAACCCCTGAACCTCTGAACCCTTGAACCCCTGAACCTCTGAACCCCTGAACCTTTAACCTTTAACCTTGAACCCCTGAACCAGGAACCCAAAGATCAGTATTCAACCCACAAAAGGGTTATAGCAAAACCTTAGCTAAATTTGATGTCGCCATGATGAAAACCATCTCCATACCCGTATCCGGCATGACCTGCGCCAATTGCGCCATGAATATCGAGCGGACCCATAAAAAATTGCCGGGCATCCGGGATGCCGCTGTTAATTTTGCCTCCGAACAGGCCGGGGTGACCTTTGACGATGCATCCGTATCGGTCCCGGACATTGTCGGGGCAATCAACAAGGCGGGTTTTGAAGCCCAGACGTTTGCCACCGAGTTTCCGGTTACCGGCATGACCTGTGCCAATTGCGCCATGAACATCGAGCGCACCCTGAAAAAGAAAACGCCGGGGGTCGTGGATGCTGCGGTCAATTTTGCCAGTGAACGGGTGCGGGTGGAATTCCTGCCTTCCGAGACGTCGCTCGATCAGATTGCCAACGCCATTCAAAAGATCGGTTTCGAAGCGATCTTGCCAGCAGACAGCGCTGACCTAGAAGATGCCGAAGCACGCGCCCGGGATGCAGAGATCAGACGGCAAACCGCCAAATTCATTACCGGGGTCGTCTTTACCCTGCCGCTTTTCATGCTCAGCATGGCCCGTGATTTCGGCCTGGTCGTTGCCTGGAGCCATGCCCCCTGGGTGAACTGGTTCTTCTGGGGGCTGGCCACACCGGTGCAGTTTTACACGGGTTGGGATTTCTACATGAATGGGTGGAAGAGCCTTAAAAACGGCACTGCCAACATGGATGTGCTGGTAGCCATGGGGTCTTCCGTTGCCTATTTTTATTCATTCATTCTGCTGTTTTTCCCGGGCTCCGGGCACCACGTCTATTTTGAAACATCGGCGGTGATCATCACCCTGATCAAACTCGGCAAAATGCTCGAATCCCGCACCAAGGGCAGGACCGGGGCGGCCATTCGCAAGTTGATGGACCTAAGCCCTAAGACGGCGGTGGTCCTAGTGGACGGTCAGGAACAGGAAGTTCCCTTGGATCAAGTGAAAGTCGGCGACAGGCTCCTGGTCCGGCCGGGGCAAAGCATCCCCGTGGACGGCGCCGTGGTTTCCGGCGAGTCGTCGGTCGATGAATCCATGTTGACCGGCGAATCCATACCGGTTGATAAAAAGACCGGTGATTCGGTGGTGGGCGGCACCGTCAACAATGACGGCTTGCTGCAGGTAGAAGCCCAAAAAGTGGGCCGCGAGACGGCCCTGGCCCAGATTATCAAACTGGTCCAGGAGGCCCAGGGCAGCAAGGCGCCGATACAGGCTCTGGCCGACCGGGTGGCCGCCGTATTCGTGCCGGTTGTCATTGTGATCGCGTTTGTCACCTTTGCCATCTGGTGGGCGGCCGCCGGGGAATTCGTACCGGCCATGCTGCGGCTGGTGGCGGTCCTGGTGATTGCCTGCCCCTGCGCCCTGGGATTGGCCACACCCACGGCGATCATGGCCGGTACCGGCAAGGGTGCGGAAAAGGGGATCCTATTCAAAAACAGTTCCTCCCTGGAAACCGCTTCAGAGTTGCAGGATGTGGTCCTCGACAAGACCGGTACCATCACCGCGGGGACCCCCATCGTTACCGATATCCACAGTGCCGCTGACTATGAAGGCAGCACCGAAAAGCTGCTTGCCCTGTCTGGAGCTGTTGAAAGCGGTTCCGAACATCCCCTGGGAAAAGCCATTGTCCGGGAGGCGGATCAAAAGGGATTGCAGAAGAACGCAGTAGATGAGTTCAAGGCCCATAGCGGTTACGGGGTTGAAGGCGTTGTGGACGGTCATCGGATCCAAGTTGGTAAACCCGGCTGGTTCCCGCTTCTGGACATCAGTCTTGAGAATGTACAGGCGGCCATCGATACATACCAGGCGGCCGGCAAGACGGCCATGGTCGTATCCCGCGACAAACAGGCTGTCGGCGTGATTGCCGTTGCAGACACTGTCAAGCCGGATTCAAAGGAAGCAGTAGGGATGCTGCAGGATCAGGGTCTTAAGGTAATGATGATTACCGGTGACAATGAAAAAACGGCCCGGGCTATTGGCGATCAGGTGGGCATAGCGGAGGTAATGGCCGAGGTCCGACCCGAAGAAAAGTCCTCACGGGTGAAAGCGCTTCAGGAGAAGGGTCGTAAAGTCGCCATGGTCGGAGACGGGATCAACGACGCACCGGCCCTGGCCCAGGCGGAAGTTGGCATCGCCATCGGGAGCGGAACCGATGTGGCCATAGAAACGGCCGGGGTCATTCTCTCCGGTGGGAGCCTCAAGGGTGTACCGGCCGCGATCGAATTGAGCCGGGCCACCATGCGCACGATTCGCCAGAATCTGTTCTGGGCGTTTTTCTACAATATTATCTTGATTCCGGTGGCAGCCGGGGCTCTATACCCCATTGAGGCCGCACCGGATTTTCTGCGCAGCCTGCATCCCATTTTCGCGGCTCTGGCCATGTCTTTAAGCAGCGTTTCGGTGGTCTCCAATAGTCTCAGGCTTTATCGGGCCTAAGTTACCGGTCTTTCATCCTGGTAGCGCTCACTGCAAGTTTCGATGCAGGCCAGGCAATCCTGTTCATTCCTGTTATCAGTTGAGCAAAACTGTTCAAAAGCTGCTACCCAATCCCTACCGGTGCGCGGGCACTGATCGATAAATTCGATGAACTGAACCAGTTTGTCGATGGATTCTTTGTCGATGGCGTGTTCCATGCGGCACGCGGTTTCTTCGGCCTGAGTCTGATCGACCCCCAGCACGCGGACCAGAAAATCCTCCAGGATGCCGTGGCGGCGGTTGACTTCTCGGGCGATTTTCTTGCCGGCTGGGGTCAGGGTAATGAAACTGTAAGGTTCATAGTTGATCAGTTTTTTTTCAACCAAAGCCTTTAACGCCCCGGTTACCGATCCGCGCTGCACGCCCATCCGGTCGGCGATATCCTTGGCCCGGGCGACTTTCTGATCGTTTTCAAGTTCCAGAATTGTTTCAAGATAATCTTCCAGACTTTCTGAAAGCAGCCTGCCTTTTTTCATGTTCCCCCCTTAGTTCCGCAGAACATATCAAGGCTAATAAAATAAGTCAAATCACACTAATCCAGGGGAAGCGAAAAAACATGTTGACAACTAAACAAGTAAGGTATACCTAACTTTCGACTGAATGCATAAGTTAACAACTGGTTAGCACAAGGAGGCAAACAATTGGCGCATCTCAATCTCAGACAAATGAAAAAAAACCAGTACGGCACCATCTCCGCAGTGAGAGCCAACGGCGAATTGGGGCGCCGGATTCGGGATATGGGACTGGTATCCGGGACGGAAATCAAGATCCAGGGGCGCGCGCCCCTGTATGACCCTGTGGCCCTGAGGCTTTCCGGATATACTTTGACCTTGCGTAACAGAGAAGCGGATTTCATCGAAGTGGAGGTGGAAGATTAATATGGAGGCAACCATTGCACTGGCGGGCAATCCCAATTCTGGGAAAACCACCCTTTTTAATGCTCTCACAGGTGCTCGGCAGCACATCGGGAATTATCCCGGAGTTACCGTCGAGAAAAAAGAGGGCACCTATATCGACAAGAACAGGAAGTTTCAAGTGGTTGACCTGTCGGGGACTTACTCGCTGACCGCCTATTCGCTGGAAGAGGTGGTAGCCCGAGACTACATAATAAATGAAAAGCCCAACATGGTGGTCAACATTGTGGATGCCTCCAATCTGGAACGCAACCTCTATCTGACTTTGCAGTTCATGGAAATGGGGGTACCGGTCTGCATTTCCCTGAATATGATGGATGTGGCGGAAAACAGGGGGATCGGGATCAATTCAGAGCGTCTCGCGGAATTAATGGGGGTGCCGGTCATCCCGACTGTAGCCCGCCGCGGCGAGGGCAAACAAGCGCTCATGGAGGCTGTTGCCAGTGGGATTGAAAATGATGCCGTTTCCGGACCGCTTTACATCTCATATGGTGATGACATCGACCGGGCCCTGGACGAAATGGAGACTATCCTGAAGGACAGCCCCCTTGAAGACAAGCGCTATCCCCGGCGTTGGCTGGCCATGAAATACCTGGAAAACGATGAGAAGATTGTATCATTCGGGCGGGAATTGGCCCCTTCGTTATCGGAATGTTTAGAAAAAATTTCTCGCCGGGTGGACGCCCACCTTCAGAAAACCATTGGCGTTAATGCCGAAGCAGTGATCGCCGATTACCGTTACGGGTATATAAAAGCGGTCATAAAAAAAGGGGTCCTGACCGAAAAACCCGATTTGGATCGCCTGTTCATGAGTGACCGTATCGATAAAATCGCTACCAATCGGTTTTTCGGCCCCCTGATCATGGTTGGCGCCATCCTGGCCTTGTATCACTTCACTTTTACTTATAGTGAAGTGCCGGTGGGTTGGGTTGAGAGCTTTTTCGGCTGGTTGGGCGCAGCTACTGATGCGGCGCTTCCCGAAGGCCTCCTGAAATCCCTGATCATTTCAGGAATGATCGACGGCGTTGGTGGCGTGATGGGCTTTGTCCCCCTCATCATGTTCATGTTCCTGGGCATTTCTATCCTCGAGGATTCGGGCTATCTGGCCCGGGTGGCCTTCATGCTGGACCGGGTGTTCCGGGTGTTCGGGCTGCACGGCAGTTCCGTCATGGCATTTATCGTCTCCGGCGGGATAGCCGGCGGCTGCGCGGTGCCTGGTGTTATGGCCACCCGGACGTTGAAATCGCCCCGGGAACGGCTGGCGACCCTGCTCACCGTACCGTTTATGAACTGTGGCGCCAAGCTGCCGGTGTTCGCTCTTCTTGTGGCGGCCTTTTTTCCCACCAATGAAGCCTTGATGATGTTCCTCATTACCCTGATAGCCTGGAGCGGTGCTTTGCTGGTGGCCCGGCTGCTGCGTTCCACGGCCATTAAAGGCGAGTCTACACCCTTTGTTGTGGAACTGCCGCCTTATAGACTGCCGACCTTCAAAGGCCTGTTGATTCACACCTGGGAACGGACCTGGCAGTACATTAAAAAGGCCGGTAGCGTCATTCTGGCTGTTTCCGTCATCCTCTGGGCCATGATGACCTTTCCCGGTCTGCCTGAAGACCAAAGTGCCATGTACGCAGATCAGCGGATTAGCGTTTTGAACAGTGCCGCACCGGCAGTACAAGCCGAACTGAAAAATGTAGACGAGGGTGCCGAACTGTCGGCTCCTGCAAATGAAATCAAAGATGCGCTCCTGGCCATCGATGGCACGGAAGCGGAAGCAGCGCTGCGAAATTCCATTGCCGGTCGGATCGGTGGTGTTTTGGAACCGATCAGTAAGCTGGCCGGATTTGACTGGCGCACAAATATCGCCCTGGTGGGCGGTTTCGCCGCCAAAGAGGTTGTCGTCTCCACCCTGGGTACCGCCTATTCTCTGGGTGAGGTCGATCCGGAAGAGACCGGGAGCCTGAGTGACCGTCTGGCGGCTGCTCCGGGTTGGAGTCCGGCCGTGGAGTTCGCGCTGATCATCTTCACGATCTTCTACGCCCCCTGCTTCGTGTCGGTGGTCTGCATTGCCCGGGAAGCCGGCTCGTGGAAATGGGGCGTCTTCTCAATGGTGTTTAATACGGTCCTGGCTTTTATCCTCGCGGCTATCGCCTTCCAGGTCGGCCGTGGGTTGGGATTTTAAGGAGAACGGCAATGGAGAACCTGATTGTTGCCTTAATCGTTGGACTGGCAGTCTTTTTTTTCCTGCGCAGTCTGTATCGAAACTTCAAATCCGACGGTTCCGATGCCTGTGGGTGTTCGAGTTCCTGTACCGGCTGCGATGTCGAGCAGAGTTGCCTTGACGTTGACGCACAGACGAACCGGATTACCTGAAGTTTACCGAAACGTACATTGACAAACCGGCTCAATGCCGCTACTAAACCTATCATCAAGGTGCCGCAAGGCATAAAAGGGAATCCCGTGAGAACCGGGAACGGTCCCGCCGCTGTAACCTGGCCTGCCTGCAAAATAGGCAGGACCTTATCGGCCGTGATGCCACTGTAACAGACCACTGTTATGGGAAGGCTGCTGGTAGGAAAGGGGAGTCAGAAGACCTGCCTTGGTGTTAAAGACCCCGGACTGCCGGTGCGGCAGGCCGAGGACATGAACCTGATCCCCGCGGCGAACGGTGGACGGGTTAAAGCAAGGGCCAAGAAAACTGGGTGTAGCCCTTCAAGCTGAATACGGCTTGAAGGGCTTTTGTTTTTTAGGCCGCTGATACCGGCAGCGGCAGACGCACTCCCCAAAAAGAGAGGTGGCTCTCTCTGGCCGGCCCGCCTGGTTCCGTCTCCTTCCAGGTGGACCGGCCGCTCCCTTGCGCCCGATGCTGCGCCTGCCGCCGTGACCGCGGAGATCTGGATGACGACTGTCCCGAAAGACAGGATTCAAATCGAAGTCACAGGGAGGAGAAGATGATTCAGATTTATGCAGTCGGTGCAGAGCAAGGCGACAATGGCATGGAACCGGTTTACGTGATGACGGATGGGAAGATTTATCGGACAATCAATCACCCGCAAGGATGGTCGGGGCAACCTGATTACGAAATGCAAACGGATGGGTGCCTTTACCGAACGCGCTATCATGCGCAGGGAGCCGGACGGCTGCCGGATTTCAAATTCGGACCGGATCAATTGATTTACCGAACCCCGCACCACCCGGACGGCCCGCATGATCAACCTGTTTTCGCGGTATATGAAGGACACTAGCGTTGACAGATACAGAATCCCCGGCCTAATATCCTCAGCGTGCATTGCGAACATAGGAGCATGATTATGCAAGGATATGTACAGGTGTATACCGGAGACGGCAAAGGCAAAACAACCGCCAGCCTGGGTTTGAGCCTGCGGGCGGCCGGGGCCGGCCTCCGGGTTTATATCGCCCAGTTCATCAAATCGGGTGACTACAGTGAAATTAAGGCGCTTAAACGTTTTGACGATCTGATCACCATCGAGCAGTTCGGCCTGGGCCGTTTTATCAAAGGGCGGCCTTCCGAGGAGGACATCCAAGCCGGCGCACAAGGCATTGCCAAGCTTAAAAAGGTGTTCGCCGAAGGCCGCTATGATGTGGTGATTGCCGAAGAGGCAAATACCGCAGCGGCGTGTGGTCTGTTTCCTGTGGATACGCTTGTGGAACTCATCGAGGCCCGTCCGGATTCTGTCGAACTGGTCATCACCGGGCGGGGGGCCGATCCCCAGGTGATTGCCCGGGCGGACTTGGTCACGGAGATGCAGGCTGTGAAACATTATTACGAACAGGGAGTGGCAGCCAGGGTTGGAATTGAAAAGTAAAACCAGCGCCCAGGCACCGTGCCTGGCGGTCTTCGGGACCGGGTCGGAGGTGGGTAAAAGCGTGGTGGCGACCGCCCTGTGCCGGGTTTTTCAGGAAGCGGGTGTTAATGTTGCGCCCTACAAGGCCCAGAACATGTCGAACAACTCCGGGGTAACCCCGGAAGGACTCGAGATGGGCCGGGCCCAAATCGTCCAGGCGGAAGCCGCCGGCCTTGCCCCGCGGGTCGACATGAACCCCATCTTGCTCAAACCCACCAGCGACGTCGGCGCCCAGGTTGTTCTGCTGGGTGAAGTATACAAAAACAGCACCGCCAGTGAGTACCACCAAGGCAAGGAGGCGCTGTTTGCGGCGGCCTGCCAATCTCTGGACCGCCTGCGCGCCGCCCATGAACTCGTGGTGATCGAGGGGGCCGGTTCCTGTGCCGAAGTCAATCTGATGGCGCACGACATCGTCAACATGCGCATGGCCGAATACGCCGCAGCCCCGGTTATTCTGGTGGCCGACATTCACAAGGGGGGCGTGTTTGCCCAAATCGTCGGTACCCTGGCCTGTCTGCCCGATCACCTGCGAGATTATATCGCCGGGTTTATCATTAACCGCTTCCGGGGTGACATCACCCTGTTTCGTGAGGGCGTCGACTGGATCGAGCAAAAGACCGGCAAACCGGTGTTCGGGGTCTTGCCCTGGTACGAGCATATCCGTATCGAGGCGGAAGATTCCGTGGTCATCGAAAAACCGCGACCCAAATTGCTGCCGGAGTCGGATAAGCCGGCCATCGCCGTCATCCGGATTCCGCACATTTCGAATTTTACCGATTTCGATGCCCTTCAGGCCGTGGAGGGCCTACGGCTTTGCTTTATCGAGGAACTGGTTGATTTGAACAGATTTGCAGCGGTGATTTTGCCCGGATCGAAAAATACCAGGTTCGACCTGGACTGGCTGCACGACACGGCTGGTCCGGTAAAATCAGCGCCTATGGCAACCGGGGCGGGTACATTCTGGGTGTCTGCGGCGGTTACCAGATGATGGGCAGATCCGTAAAGGACCCCGGCGGTCTTGAAGGGCAGCCCGGCGAGACCCCCGGTTTAAACCTGCTGCCGGTCGAGACGGAGCTCAAGGCGCCTAAAACGACCACCCTGACAGGTTTTACTTGGGAAGGGGCGGCGGGCAGCGGTTACGAGATCCACATGGGCGCAACCACGCTCTTGGGCGGGCGGGCACCCTTTGAGATCACTTCTAAAAATGGAGTTCCGGCTGATGGCCAGGATGGCTGTGTGGCTGGAGAAGGCCGCTACCTGGGTACCTACATACATGGTTTGTTCGATACAGCCGGCATCACCCGCCACTGGCTTGAATCCATTGGCCTGGGCGCTTTGGCTGTGGATACCGACTCCGGCTTACCGACGCGGCAGGCTGAATACGCCAAGCTGGCCGAACATTTTCGGGAATATATCGATATAGCTAAAGTGGAAGAACTGATAACAGGAGCAGCAACGTGAAACAAATTACCTTCGTTATCGGCGGTTGCCGCAGCGGAAAGAGCGCGCACGCCCAGGCCCTGGCGGAAGCCATAGAGGGTAAAAAGCTCTACCTGGCGACCTGCGTGCCCAACGATGACGAGATGGCCGAACGTGTTCGCTTGCACCGGGAGCAGCGGAGCGAACAGTGGGAGACACTGGAAGAACCAATTGAACTTGATTCGGCCATTGCGACGCACGGTGGGGATTACGATGTTATCCTGGTGGATTGTCTGACACTTTGGACTTCCAACCTGCTTCTGTCTCCCGATAAAGAGCCGGAATTGGAAGATGCCTGCCGGGCATTGACGCAAAGTCTGAAGACGGCACGCTGTCCGGTGATACTCGTGTCCAATGAAGTGGGAACCGGCATCGTGCCGGAAAATGAATTGGCTCGCCGTTATCGGGATGAAGCCGGCCGGATCAACCAGCAGATCGCCGCTGTTGCCGATCAGGTGATCTGGATGGTCGCCGGTATCCCGGTGACGATAAAGGGTAAGTGATCCGAAAATCAGTATCTCGCGCAGAGACGCAGAGGCGCGGAGAAAACCATGATTGGTTGGCCTCCGGCCAAAAAACCTATTTCGCGAAGCGATAAAAAAACATGGTTTTGACTTTCTCTGCGTCTCCGCGTCTCTGCGCGAGAAATAGTTTTTTGCCAGTAACCACTATGAAGCCTAAATCAACAAAGGATTTCAGGGAAAACCTGCTGGCGGCGATCCAGTTTATTACTATCCTGCCGGCTGGCAAACCCCGTTATAAACCCCGGGAAATGATCGCCTATTTCCCCCTGACGGGTCTATTACTGGGTTTGCTGTTGGCCCTCTTTGACGCTCTGGTCAGCCTGGCCTGGTCAGCGCCGATTGCCGCCGTGCTGGATGTCATTTTAATGGCGGTTTTGACCGGCGCCCTGCATCTGGACGGTCTGGGCGATACGGCCGATGGCCTGTTGGGCCACCATACCAGGGAGCGGGCCCTGGAGATCATGAAAGACAGCCGCATCGGGGCCATGGGGCTGGTGGCGGTCATCACCTGCCTGGCCTTGAAATGGGCCGCTCTCAGCGGGGTGACTGAAAACCGCTTCCTGTTCCTGATATTAGTACCGGCCTGGGCCCGGGGAGGAATCCTTTTCGGCATAAAGTATCTACCGTATGGGCGGCCGGGCGGCGGTACGGGCCATGATCTGTTCAGCGAGCCGCTGACGTGGGCTGATTTCAGGTGGCTTCTGCCGCTGGTACTATTGACGCTGGTTACCGGTCGGGCAGGTATCGGCCTGCTGCTGACTTTTATCATCCTGACCATTGTTCTGGTCGGTTATTTTGGCAAGCGCGTAGGTTGCATCACGGGAGATATGATGGGTGCCATGACGGAAGTGCTGGAAGCGGCGCTTTTTTTGGCGGTGGCAACCGGGTGACGGTATGATCAAAGGACACGGCGGCAATATCTACGAACTTGCCCGACAGCAGGGCTGCCCGGTAGGCGCCATTACGGACATGAGCAGCAATGTGAATCCGTTCGGCATCCTGCCCGGCCTGCGCGACCATCTGCTTACCAAAGTAGCGGCCATCGAATCATTGCCGGAGGCCGATGCCGCGACAATATCCGCATTGTTCGCCGACCACTGCGGCGTTCAAGCTGAAAATGTTGCCGCGGGCAACGGATCGACCCAGTTGCTCTATGCCCTGCCGCGGGCGTTGGATACGCGGCGGGCATTGATCGTCGGGCCCACCTATGCCGATTACGCCAGCGCCTGTCTGCAGCAGGGGATAACCCCGGACTATTTACTGGCTGCGGAGGCTGATCGCTTCCAGGTAGATCTCGACCGCCTGTCATCATCAGCACAAAATTACGACACTGTTTTCATCTGCAATCCGAACAATCCCACCGGGAATATGCTGCCACCTGAAAAGTTAGCGCAGATCTTTGCGGCTACCCCGGATACGGTGTTTCTCGTGGATGAATCCTATCTGCCGTTTGTACAAGAGGGCCCCCAGTCCCATGATCAGTATGGGGATCTGCCCAACGTCGTCCGGATGACCTCCATGTCGAAAATCTTCAAGATTCCCGGCCTGCGCATTGGCTTCGCGATTGCCCGGGCCGACATCATCAGCCGCATGCACCGTTTTGCCATGCCCTGGAGCGTAAACAGTCTGGCCTGCGAAGCGGTGGCCTACATTCTCCAAAACGAATCCGCCGCGAATGCTTTTTTGGAGGAGACGCAATCCTTTCTTATCCGTGAACGGAATCGCATTCTGAACCACTACGATGGTAATCCTCACATTCAATGGTATCCCAGCAGTACTTCCTTTATGCTGGCCAGGCTGAAAGGCGCCCACCGAGCACAGCAAGTATGCGCGGCATTGGCCCGTCATCGAATCCTGATTCGGGATTGTTCCAATTTCATGGGGCTGACTGAACACCATATACGGGTATCGCTGAAAAGCACGGCTGAGAATCAGCGCTTTGGTGAACTCCTGGCCGACCTGTTGGAGCCGGACTGATGGAAAGCGCAGGCTATATCATCGGGGCCGCCTTTATCCTGGACCTGCTGCTGGGAGACCCGGCAGGCTGGCCCCATCCGGTTCGCTGGATGGGCCGCGCCATCGAACACTTCGAGCCCAAGTTCCGGCAGGCGACGCCTCGAACGGGGTGGGCCGGGGCCCTGTTTGCCCTGAGCCTGATTTTGGGGACGTTTTTGCTCGCCTGGTTGGCAATCGGTCTGGCCGGGAGGCTGCATCCGATTGCCGGGATAGCCCTGGAAGTGGTCCTCCTTTTCTTTTGTATCAGTGTACGCTCTTTGGAAAGAGCAGCCCTGGCTGTCTACACGGCCCTGCGTCACGAGGGTCTAAAGGGCGGCCGGGCCGCCGTGGCTATGATCGTGGGCCGGGAAACGGCTGAATTGGATGAACCGGAGGTCGCCCGCGCAACGGTTGAAACCGTGGCTGAAAACCTTGTGGACGGGGTGTTGTCGCCGCTTTTTTACGCCTTACTGGGGGGTGTCCCGCTGGCGCTGGCTTTCAAAATGATCAATACCCTGGATTCCATGGTGGGGTATAAAAATGAAACCTACCGGGAGTTTGGCCGGGCGTCAGCCCGGATCGACGATGCGGCCAATTATATCCCGGCCCGCCTGGCGGTCTTGTTTATCGCCCTGGCTGCCCAACTGACGACTAAAAGAGGTTGGCCGGCTTTGCTGACCGGTTTTCGCGATGGCCGCAAACATACCAGCCCGAATGCCGGCTTTTCCGAAGCGGCCTTTGCCGGTGCGCTGGCAGTCAGGCTGGGTGGTTCCGGCACCTATCACGGGCATCTGATTGAAAAACCGTATCTCGGCGCGGAGTTTCGCGCGGTCGCAAGCGACGATATCACCAGGGCCTGCCGGTTGATGGTCATGACTAGTCTGCTCTGGATGGCAGTGATACAGATCATCGCGATTTCGATGTGGTTTTAGGTCTTAAGTCTTGGGTTTTAAGACAGAAAACCGAAAGCCAGGAAGCCAGAATACCAGGTTGAATCGAAGTTATAGTTCAATCACGAAGCGATTGTATCAAGAAGGAATAGGTGTTTGATTTCATTCCAGTGCCCCATATTATTAAAGGTCTTCGCTTTATCATAACAATTAAAACGTAACACCTAAAACGGCTATCATAATTGTGCCTTTCGAAGAGATAACATTTCAAAAACCCGACCTTCCTTTCAAGCTGGGTACCACAACTTTCATCTACCCGGCCGATTGGGTCGCTAATGCCCGGGCCCTGGGCCGCGCCTTCGATGAACTGGAAATGCTGCTTTTTGAAAGCCGCCATCCGGAAAGCCTGCCGACGGCCAACGACATCCAAACATTAGCCGAATTATCCACTGATTTGGATTTTACCTGGAATGTCCACCTGCCCATTGACATCAATCCGGGCCATTCAGAATTGAAGATCCGGCAGCAAGCCGTGGATGTCATCCGCCGGACCATCGATCGGACGGCGCCGCTGGCGCCCACGACTCACACCCTGCATCTGCCGGGCCTCACCGGCCGACCTGGCGCGGCCGCGGTAAGCGCATGGCAAGAAAGGGTGCACGCAACGATTGAGAGCATTACGAAAGGAGGGTTACCCGGGAATCTTCTTACCATTGAAAATATGCCGGATTACCCTCTGGAATTGGCCTTGCCGGTCATTGACGCGTTTGGACTGGAGGTCTGCCTGGATATCGGGCATCTTCTCGTGGCCGGGCGTTCCGTGAGGTCGGCGTTTGAGATCTTCAACGATAGAATTACCCTCATTCATCTGCATGGTGTTGCGGACGGCCGGGACCACTCTGATCTGGCCAACCTGCCTCCGGAGATACAGGCCTGCGTGACGGCCTTTTTAAAAGATTTCACCGGTACCGTGTCCCTGGAGGTTTTTTCACGGGAACATCTGCTGGCCTCCTTGGCGTTCCTCGAAAACGAGTGGTCCAGCCTAGAGACTGCCCCACCGAATAGCCTGTCGCTTGAACCTTGACAAAAATCAGTGGCTGTGGTCTTTTTTTTCTGCCTCATTATAAAACGATTTTTACTATATCGTTCCGTTTCCGGGCGTCATTTCAAAATTAGAGATAACTTCTAACCGATTTTTCCAGGACCATAACAAGGAGGTTTGAACATGCAGAACGCAAGCAGGATGTCAAAATGGTTATGGGTGTTACTGGTGATAGCCGCTGTGACCCTGGCCGGGTGCCTTGGGCCGCAGCATAAACCGGGCGAAGTCTTTCCCTGTGTGGCGGAAGGCAAACTGGAGAAAAACATCGCCGCCGAAGCGTCGCTGGAAGAGTTTTCCTGTGTTTTTAAGAAATGGGAGGGCAGCGACACCCTGCATTTCAAGGTGGCCCTGAAGAATGTCAGCAGCGAGCCGCAGCGCTACAAAGTCAACATCTTCCTCGACAACGGCAAAGCTGTCGGGGGGCTCATTCCCCGTAAAACCAAAAAAGGTCTGGTCAAGCCTGGAGAGACGCAGAGCTTTACCTACCCGGTCAAGAACATGACCAAGGAAGCCAAATCCATCGTGTTGAATGTCCGGACCATGAGCAAGTAAATTCGCAAGCGAACACAAACCTTTCAGGCTTATAGAATACAGGGAGGTACTGTATATGAAACGCGCAAGCATCCTTTTAGCCCTTTGTCTGATCGTGTGCCTGGCCAGCCCGGTTGCTGCCAAAACGACCTTTGTCAGCATCGGTACCGGCGGGACGGGCGGTATCTATTATCCCTACGGCGGCGGTGTCGCTGAGATCTGGTCCAAGTATGTGCCCGGCGTCAAAGCCGTGGCGGAAGTTACCGGCGCCAGTGTGGAGAACGTCAAACTGGCCCACAAAGGTGAAACGGTTATCGGCGAGGTCATGGGGGACGTGGCTGTGGCCGGTTTCCAGGGCCTTTCCAAATTCAAGGGTAAAAAACATAAAATCCTGGGTATGGCCATCATGTACCCCAACCTGTTGCAGATCGTGACCCTCAAAAAGAGCGGTATTACCAATTTCGAACAGGTCAAAGGCCGGAATATCAGTACAGGCAGTCCGGGCAGCGGTACCAACTTCATGGCCGAAGCGGTCTTGAGCGCCCTGGGCATTGCCAAGGGCGACTACAAGGACAGCCGGCTCTCATTTACCGAGAGTGCCAATGCCCTGCGGGACGGTAACATCGAAGTCGGGACCTGGTCGGTAGGTCCGGGGACCAGTTCCATCCTAGACCTGGCCACCACCCACGATATCGATATCCTCGGTTTTACGCCTGAGCAGGCCAAGAAGATCCTGGCCGCCAATGCCACCTACTCCAGTGTCGACCTGGCTGGAGGGGTCTACAAAGGGGTCGACAAGCCGGTCCCGACCATCGGCGTCTGGAATGTCATGATCTGCCAGGCTTCCCTGGATACGGATCTGGTATACAACCTGGTGAAGGCCCTGTATGAAAACAACGACTACCTGTTGAAGATTCATCCGTCGGCGGCCTACACGACCCCGGAAAACGCGGTGAAGTACTGCCCGATTCCGCTGCATCCAGGTACTATCAAGTATCTGAAGGAAAAGGGCATTGACGTTCCCGCGAAATTGATGCCTTAGTCGGCGGGTGCGAATGATGACCGGACCGGTGCGTACCGCTCTCGGCCTTTTTGCCGGTCTGGTCTTTGTCACCTTTATCATGCTGGCGTGGTCACCCGGCGGACTCGAACTGCGGGTGGCGCCCGTCAAGGGTGGCGCACCGCTGCTGGTTCTGCCGCTTGAGGCCGGGGAACGCTTTACGCTGCACTATTACCATTCGGTCGAAAACGCACCGATCTGGGAAGAGCATAGTCTGGACGCGTCCGGTCGGATTTTCATCGAAGAGGAACGCTACGAGAAATTCGGTGCCGGCATGGGCCGCATGCCGGGAGTAGGGCGCATGGTCACACGCGGACCCTATGAAGTCATTACGGACATGCACATGCCCACCGGTGATTTTGTCTTGCGGATCGGCAGCCCGGGCGTGGATCACACCATTATCTGGCGTGGGACCCGTACCAATCTGTCCGCCCGGGCAGCACACGTGGCCGTCCAATTCAAGGCGCGGCCGGTCAGCCGTCTGCATAAGATTTGGCGGCAAATGCAGCCTCACGCGGCCACGCCCGCTTTTGGAGATTAAAGGTTTCAAATGTCAGACAAAGCCTCGACAGACAGTTCCGACCTCAAGGTAGAACCAACCCCGCTTGCGCTCATCACGGCCAAAGTCGTCATGGTCGTGGCGGTGAGTTTGAGCCTTTACCAGCTTTACACAGCCGGGATCACGGCCCTGACCGCTTTGATTCAGCGTTCCATCCACCTGGGGGCCATCTTGACCCTGACTTTCTTGTTAAAGCCCGCATTTAAGAAGGTTCGTAAAGACAGGCTGAATGGATGGGTCATCGTCGACTGGTTGCTCATTGCAGCGTCTATTTACTGCACCAGCTATATCTGCGTAAACCTGACCGAGATATTTGAAAGGCAGGGGGACTGGCTACCCCAGGATTTGACGGTCAGCATCATCGGCACCTTGCTGGTTCTGGAAGCCTGCCGGCGCGTCATTGGCAATATCATGACCGGGATCTGCATTGTTGGCATGTTGTACGCTTTTTATGGCCCCTATATGCCCGAGTTGATTATTCACAAGGGGTACAGCATAGAACGCATTTCAACTACCCTGTGGCTGACTACTGAGGGCATTTTCGGGCTGCCAATCGGTGTGGCCTCGACCTTCGTCTTTGTGTTCGTTCTTTTCGGCGCATTTTTAGAGGTCACCGGCGGGGGCAGTTTCTTCATCGATCTGGCCTACGCCCTGACCGGCCGTTTTTCCGGCGGACCGGCCAAGACATCAGTGGTCGCTTCCGGGTTCATGGGCTCGGTCTCCGGTTCGGCCGTGGGCAATGTCGTGGCCACCGGCTCCTTTACCATCCCCATGATGAAGAAAGTGGGCTACCGTCCCCACGTGGCCGGGGCCATAGAGGCGGCTGCTTCCACGGGAGGACAGCTGATGCCGCCGATCATGGGGGCCGGCGCGTTTCTGATGGCCGAGTTTACCAACACCAGTTACCTGACCATCATCAAGGTGGCCCTGGTGCCGGCGATTATGTACTACGTGACCGTTTTGTTTTTCGTCCACTTCGAAGCCCGCAAATTCGGCCTGCTGGGCCAGCCCAAGGAAAACTTGCCGCGGATCGGCCGGGTCATCAAAGAAGGACTGCATTTCATTATCCCGGTGGGCATCCTGATCTACGTGTTGGTGGCCAATTACTCGCCCATGATGGCCGGTTTCGTGGCCGTGGTCAGCACCCTGATCGCCAGCCTGGCGGCCAATGCCGTTAGATGGGCGGTGCAGGGTACGGGCCGCACTCCCGCCGGAAAATTCTTTTTCGGTGAGTCCCGGATGATCGTCCAGGCCCTGGAGCAGGGCGCTAAAAACGCGGTGATGGTCTCGGTCGCCTGTGCCGCCGCCGGCATTATCGTGGGTATGGTGACGCTGACCGGGATGGGATTGAAGTTTTCCAGCCTGGTGCTGGAATTGAGCTTTGGCATCAAGGCCCTGGCCATCCTGTTGATTGGAGCGGCCTCGCTGGTGCTGGGCATGGGGCTGCCGGTTACCGCCAGTTACATTGTCCTGGCCACGTTGGCCGGACCGGCCCTGCTGGACATGGGCGTCCCCTTGCTGGTCGCCCACATGATCGTCTTCTGGTACTCCCAGGATGCCAATGTCACTCCGCCGGTGAGCCTGGCAAGTTTTGCAGGGGCGGGGGTTGCCGGCGCCAACCCCATGCAGACCGCGTTTACCTCCTGGAAACTGGCCAAGGGGCTTTACATCATTCCCATCATCATGGCCTACCGGCCGCTGTTGGGCATGGGTAAGGGGTATGACCTGCTGCACTGGGAAGTGGGCCTGACCATGTTCATTACCACTTTGGGGCTGGTGGCCTTTGCCGCAGCCATCGAACGCTACCTGTTTCGCAAGACCTCCTGGCTGGAAACTATTCTATTGTGGGTTGCCGCAGCAGGGCTCTTCTGGCCGGCTTATTGGGCGGATGTAATCGGGGCGGTGCTTTTCGGAATCGTTATCGGGATGCAGAAATTGATGACAAAGCCGGTCGCTGCTTCAGAATAGTCGGACGGACCGTGGATCAGCTGCCCAGGATCAGCCGCTGAGGGTCACAGCGGTCTCTCAGGATGTCCAGTTCCTCTTTCGTGGGCGGTTTCACCGGGTGGGCCTTGGACGTGTCCACCCGAAAGCCCATATTTTCCAGAATCTGCTCGGGAGCGACACCGGCGTAATAACCGTCTAGATACATGCGACGCGAGGTTTGATCGAAACGCAGGATGCCCAGGTTGGTGATCACGGATTCAGGACCCCCCGGCGGCAAGCCTTCCTCTTTACGGCCCTCTGGGCCGCCCATCCAGCCCGGGCTGGTAAGATAATCAAGTTTGCTTACGAATTTACGTTTTTCATGCTGCATGAATATGATGGTGCGCTGGACGAAAGAGGCCACATCACAGGCGCCGCCGCTACCGGAAAAACGGACTTTGGGCCTTGCATAATCTCCGATGACAGTGGAATTCAGATTCCCATAAGGATCGATCTGCGCCGCACCCATGATGCCGACCACCCGGCGACCGGTGAATTTGTTCTGCATGGTTGCAAAGGAATCGGCCAGGCTGCCGTTGACGGCGGTATGGTACATCACCCTGGGATCGCCCACCGCCAGGGGAACTTCCTCTAATTTCGAATCGATGGCCCCGGTCTCAAAGAAAATCGTGCTGTTGGGGGCGCTGATATATTTAGCGGCCATGGCCGCCAGCATGGAGATGCCCGTACCGCAGAACACGATGTCGCCGTCTTTGATTTCCCGTGCAGCCGCCACGGCCATCATTTCTCGTAGGGTATAGTTGTTCACGAAACTTGTCCTCAAATGTGCTTAAGCTGTTAGCAGTTAGCTGTTAGCGGTTGGCTTTTGGATCTTGAGTTTTCTGAAATCTCTCTAGTGCGTTCCTTTCCCAAGCTAACAGCTAATTGCTAACGGCTAACCGCACAGATTGAAAATCTGTGGTTCTATTTCCTATCCAACCCTACCGCATAACCCGTTCGTTTATCAGCCTCAATAGCCTGTAATTGTTGGGGATCAATCTTTTTCATGAATTCCGCATGGGTCCGCGTACCGTGCACAAAATCTTCGAGATAGGCGTTGTGACGCTCATCATCCGGGGCGGCTTCTTTGTAGCGATTGAGGTACACCGGGTCATAATCATAGTGGCCGAAACAGGCCGTCGGGTAGGCGCCGTGAGGGACATGGACCACGGCATCCACGCAAAAGGGCGGGATCTGGTTGCTGTCCGGTTGCTCCTTCAGTTCTCCCGGTTCGAGCAGTTCTTCACAGGTAACGATGAGATGCCGCGCGGCCTTGGCCTGCTCCACATCAGCAAAGGGCAGGCCCTGGATGCGGGCCAGCCCGGTCGGATCGGCTTGCTGGACATGAATGATGGTCACATCCGGATTGATCGCCGGTACGAGAACCAGCTTGTGCGTGTCGGTCCAGTCACCGAAGGGGTTGTCCATGACGATGAGCTTCTCATCCGGAATCCGCGTATCCGCCTGCCGTTCATCCGGATTGAAACCCCAGCGGTTGACGATGTCGGAACCCAATCCACTGCGCGTGGGTAGGAAAGGCACGCCCATGGCACCGGCTGTGAAGCGCAGGGTCATCTGGTAATTGGAGTAGTCCTCTACCTGCAGGGAGCCGTTTTCGACCGCTTTGCGGAAGCGAATGCAGGTCGGTGCAAACCGGCCGCTGCCGCCGTAAGCGATTTCCAGACGTGCCAGGCAACCGCCGCCGATCAGTTCATCCGCGCCGTGGCCGTTGGAGTGGGCATACAGGTGCAGGTTTTTTTTGCGCTGACGGATGATTTCGTAGACCGCCGCCATGGGGCTTCGGTTGATGGTAAATCCGCCGATGGAAATATGGGCACCGTCCGATATGTATTCGGCTACCGCTTCCTGTAGTTGCCCGCACTTGGATTGCGCTGTATTCATCCGACCCTTCCTGTGTCTGGCATGTCCGTATGATCTAATGAAAAATTTCAGAGATCCCAATAGTTTGTCAAGCCTAATCTGGTCTCGGGCTCTGTCCGGAAGACAATTTGATAATCATCGAATAATCTGGTAATGACCTTCTGGGGAGTAAAAAAAAATCCTGTCAGACAGGAAATGCTCTGGATTATTCTTCTGAAAGGGCTTGGATCGATGTACTTTGCTATAACGTAGCCGGATTCAGGTTTTCAGGTCGAAGACCAGTCTACGCCAAAGGCTACGACTGGCAGGCATGGAGGCTGAAGAAATTCTTGAGACCCCTTATGGTCGGTTTCACCTTCAGTCTTTAGCCTTAAACCTTATCACCTTTAATTTCAGAGAGGTGGCTATGGAGATCAAGACCCATGCGAAGATCGACCAACGCTTGTGCGGTGTTCCAGTTGCGACTGCTAACGGCAACAGCAGTGTGACTATGCAAACCAGTGCCGATATGGTGGTTGACGAACCCGGCCTGGTACACGGCGGATTCATCTTCGGCCTGGCCGACCATGCGGCCATGATTGCCGTCAATGATCCTTACGTCGTCCTGGGAGGGGCCGAGACCCGTTTTTTGAAGCCGGTGAAGGTTGGCGATATTGTCGTAGCCGCCGCGCGTACCGCAGAGGTGAAAGGAAAAAAACACATCGTTACGGTGGATGTGAGCCGGGGAGACGACCTGGTCTTCCAGGGCACGTTTACCTGTTTTGTGTTGGATAAACATGTGCTTGACTCATAAAGCTTCCAAAAAACAAAGCTTTGTGAGCGTGTTAGGTTTTAGGTGGTATGTGTTAAGCGTTAGTCCTAACACCTAACACTTAGCACTTAAAACGCTTAAAGGAGATATATCATGGCTAAAAAAGTAGGAGTCCTGTTATCCGGTTGCGGCGTGTACGATGGCGCCGAAATCCATGAATCCGTCCTGACGTTACTGGCCCTGGACCGGGCCGGAGCGCAGATTGCCTGCATGGCTCCGGATATGGAGCAACTGCATGTCATGAATCACTACAGCCAGTCCGAAAGCGATGAAACGCGCAACGTGCTGGTTGAATCGGCCCGCATCGCCCGGGGGGATATCCAGAATCTGGCCGAGGTGAATGCCTCCCAGATGGATGCCCTGATCATTCCCGGTGGATTCGGGGCAGCCAAAAATCTCAGCGATTTCGCCGTGAAGGGGCCGGAAGCCACGGTGCATCCCGATGTGCAACGCGTGATCGGGGAGATGCTGGACGCCGGAAAACCGGTTGGGGCGCTCTGCATAGCGCCCGCTACACTGGTGCGGGCGGTGGCGGCTAAGGCGCCGGAGGTGACCATCGGAAACGATACGGGGACTGCGGCCGCTATCGGCCAGATGGGCGGGGTCCATATCGATTGCACGGTAGACGAGGTCCACGTGGACGCCAAAAACAGGATCGTCACCACACCGGCCTATATGCTGGGACCGGGCATCAAGGACGTGGCCGTGGGTATAGAGAAGCTGGTGAATAAAGTTCTGGAGCTTTGTGAATAGCTACATCGAAATCGTTATCGAAAAGAACGATGCAAATTGAAGAATCGATTTCGATTAGGATTCGTGTACAAAAGAAACCATTATTGAAGGGGAAAACATGCTGAATGGGGTAACGGGGAAATACTGTATCATTGATTTGAGTAGCGGCCAGACGGAAGTCGTCGAGCCGGGGGAAGCCTTCTATAAGAAATACCTTTCGGGTTATGGCCTGGGTGCCGCCGTCATCATGGAACGCCAGCAGGCCGGGGTAGATGCGCTCGCCCCGGAGAGCCATCTGGGCTTTTGTTCCGGCCTGCTGTCCGGTACCAAGGCGTTTTTTTCCGGCCGTTTCATGGTGGTCGGCAAATCGCCGTTGACCGGCGGGTGGGGTGATGCCAACGCCGGCGGTTATTTTTCCCGGGCCATAAAACGTTCCGGATACGATGCCATCTTTTTTACCGGGGCTGCCGAAAAGCCTGTCTGGGTGGTTATAACCGAGGGGGAAGTCGATATCCGCCCTGCCGACGACCTGTGGGGCAAGGATATTCTGGAGACCGAACAGGCGATCCAGGCCGAACTGGGTGATCGTAATATCCAGATCGCTTCCATCGGTTTGAGCGGTGAGAAGCAGTCCTTGATATCCGGCATCGCCACTGATGGCGCCCGGATCGCCGCCCGGTCGGGGCTTGGTGCCGTGATGGGCAGCAAGAACCTCAAAGCTGTGGCCCTCAGGGGCAAAACCAAAGTGAAAGTGGCCGATCCCGAAGGGCTCAAGGCCATTAACAGTGCTTTTATTGCGGACTACAACAAGTCCAGCATCATCGACCGAATCACCATGTATCTGATGAATTTCCTCAGCCAGATCATTGCCCGCACCGGCATCTCGGTGCCCTCCCAGCCATCGCTCATAAAAGAGATTTTCAGAAAATACGGCACCTCCGGCCTGACCACTTACTCGGCCATGGTCGGCGACATGCCCATTAAAAACTGGGACGGCGTCGGCTACAAGGAATTTCCCATTAAAAAATCATCGAAGGGATCCGATGACAGCGTGATCAAATACCAGACGAAACGTTATTCGTGTCAGGCGTGTCCATTGGGTTGCGGCGGTATTATCGATATCAAAAAAGGCAAGTACAAGGGCGAAAAGGGGCATAAGCCCGAGTATGAGACCATCGGCTCTTTCGGCGGGATGCTGTTGCAGGACGATTTTGATGCCATTGTGGAAATCAATGAAATGTGCAACCGGGCTGCCATCGACACTATTTCCACCGGGGCTACCGTTGCATTTGCAACCGAATGCTTTGAAAACGGTCTCATTGACGAAACCGATACCGGCGGGTTGCAGTTGGGGTGGGGCCAGACCGACGCGGTCGTTCAGCTGGTGGAAATGATGATCAACCGTGAAGGTTTTGGCGATATCCTGGCTGATGGTGTCAAACGCGCCGCCGAAAAGATCGGCAAGGGCAGTGATAAATTCGCCGTGCACGCCGGTGGCCAGGAACTGCCCATGCACGATCCCCGCCTGGACCCCGGTTTTGCCATTGCCTATGAGTGTGAGCCCACTCCCGGGCGCCACACGGTATCCTGCTATCTGTATGCATCCTTGTTTGGGTTGGAAAAGCGGTTCCCGGCTGCCGCCGCCATGGTCAAGGCCGGTCGCAGCCGTGCCAGCAAGGATGTGCGCCGTTTTACGGCCGGAACCTATTACATGCAGCTGCTGAACTGCGGCGGCATGTGCCTGTTCGGGGCCATTACCAGCCAATTGCCGGTGGTTGAATACATGAACGCCGTTACCGGTTGGGGCATGAGTCCGGATGAGTATCTCCAAACTGGAGAACGGATTCTGAATCTGCGAAAAGCCTTCAACATGCGCGAAGGCATTGTTCCGGATGGACTCCAGATCCATGACCGGGCTATCGGTAGGACGCCCTTGCAGGCAGGTCCGCTAAAAGGCAAACGGGTGGATCTGGTGGCGATGATGGAAGAATTCTACCAGATTGTAGATTGGAGCCGGGAGCAGGGCGGGCCGACCCCAGAGAAGCTGCAAGCCCTGGGTCTGGCGGAAGCTATCGGCGAAAGGTCCAACTAAAACGGTCTAAAACGCACACCCTTGCAGCTAGCTACTGCGTCGGCCCTTCAGGGTCCACCAGAGTCCCCAGGTGAGCAGCACCGGGCCGGCGCCGATGTAGGAGGCAAACAATTTCCACTCCTCACCCCAGGGCTCGTAATAAACGGCCCAGAAAGCCAACCAGACGAGAGAGGCGAGAATGGCAAGCCTTTGTCGACTGGTGAGTGCAATCGCCGGTGCAATCTGCGAACGGACCTGCCTGGGGCTGATGTTCGCTGGTTTTTTGATACGCGGTAGGAAAATGATGGCCAGGACGATGGCCGCGATGAGTAGGATTTCATTTGCGCCGGAGAACATGCTGGATGCTGCTACCACAAAAGTTGCCCTGAGGCAATGCGTATGACTGTTGTATTTCCTAAAGATGCGTTATATTTCGTGGAAACGATGTAAGCCAAAGACAGATTTTCATCGTTTGGTATCGGTTTTTTAAAGACTTAATAAAATGGATTTTTTGAAGGAAATGGAATGGAATTGCATGCCAACGCTGTCATGCCCCCGGGATTTTCCTGTGCGGGTACCAATTGCGGGTTGAAAACTGAAGGTAAAGATATTGCTGTTTTCTATTCTGAAACGGCCGCTAGGGCCGCGGCAGTCTTTACCCGCAATAAATTTCCGGGCGCACCGGTCATACTGGGACGTAAGATCATAAAAAAGGGTGTCCTACGGGCCATTGTGGCCAATAGCAAAATCAGCAATGTGGGGACCGGGCAGACCGGACTGGATAATGCCGCCCGCATGGCCGCTGCCGTGGCAGCGGAATTCGATATTCCCGCCGACCAGGTGATTATGAGTTCTACGGGGGTGATTGCCCGGCAATTGGAGATCGAAAAGATCGAGGCCGGCCTGCAAGGAATCTCACGTCAGCTCTCGAAAGACCCCCTGGCTGCGACCGAGGGCATCATGACCACCGACACCTACCCCAAAGCCCTCTCTATGGATGTCGGCGACGCTACGCTGACGATCGTGGGGAAGGGGGCCGGCATGATTGAACCCAATATGGCCACCATGCTGGTTTATATCTTCACCGATGCTGAGATCGCCGCCCCGGCGCTCGACCATGCCCTGCGTCAGGCGGTCGCTGTGTCATTCAATATGCTCTCAGTCGATACCGATACCAGTACGTCGGATACCTGCGTCATCATGGCCAATGGTATCGCCGGAAAGGTTGATTTGAAGCACTTTCAAAAGGCCCTTACGTATGCCTGTACAGAGATGGCCAAGCTCCTGGCACGTGATGCCGAAGGTGCAACCAAACTGCTGATATCAAAGGTGAAAGGGGCTGCAGACGAAAAACAAGCCATCCAGATGGCCAAGTCCCTGGTCAATTCGCCCCTCGTCAAAACCATGGCCTACGGGGCCGACCCGAATATCGGCCGGGTCCTGATGGCCATCGGTAAATGCGTGGATTGCGATATCGACCCGGCGCGGATTACCATCCGGATCAACGATACGCTGGTGTACCGGGACCTGGCCCGGGTGGATTTCGACGAGGATGCCGTTCGGGGTCTCCTCGGTGGTGAGCAAGTGATGATCGAGGCTGAACTGGGCCTGGGAACCGGGTGGGCCACCGCTTTCGGATGCGATCTCACCGAGGGGTATATTGAGGAAAACGCCGCCTATTATTCATCATGACCCTGCCAGTCGCCGCGATACTGCCGGAACTGAAAGAATCCCTGAAAAAAGGGCGTAACGTCGTCTTGCAGGCCCCGCCGGGGGCGGGCAAAACCACCGTTGTGCCCCTCGAGTTGCTAGATGCAGCGTGGCTGCAAAAGCGCAAGATCATTTTGCTGCAGCCGCGGCGGTTGGCCACCCGGGCCGCGGCCCGCAGAATGGCCGGCGCCCTTCAAGAAGACGTCGGTCAAAGCGTAGGATACCGGATTCGTTTTGACAACCGGGTGGGGCCGGATACCCGCATCGAGGTCGTTACCGAGGCC